>Ga0123519_10001530_pt1 | contig 39641 bp, 45 predicted proteins | sample YelNatPaOPRAMG02_FD_87396 | JGI IMG/M metagenome (GOLD analysis project Ga0123519, IMG submission 87396) | Hot spring microbial communities from Yellowstone National Park - Yellowstone National Park OP-RAMG-02 (version 2) | ecosystem: Environmental > Aquatic > Thermal springs > Hot (42-90C) ...
ACCCTATCAGCTAAAACACCGATGACAGGAGCAGAAGCAGTATATGCGACGAAGTAAGAGCTTGCGATAACTCCACTCTGCACATCACTCAACGGTAAAGAATACTTCATCGGCGGAATGAGGATACCGTACCCAAATCTTATCCCGTAAGATACGAAGACAAGAAGAAAACCAACACAAAGGACAACATAGCGCCATCGATGCTCTAACATCCTCTACCGTCATAGCCGACCGTACTAATTTAAGTTTCCTTAAGATATTGTGTAAAAAATGTGAGGGGGTAGGCTTAGTAATACTACCTACCCTTGAAGACGGGTTTCCTCTTCTCCAAGAACGCTCTCATCGCTTCCTTCTGATCTTCAGTAGTGAATAACGGTAGCTGCTCCATCTGCTGGTACAGCAACCCTTCATCCAGCGACATTTCGCCGCCTATGTTTATGGTCATCTTGATTGCTCCAATAGCCTTAGTCGGTCCATTGGCAAGCTGATTCGCAATTCTGAACGCTTCCTCGAAGAGCTTGTCCGCGGGCACTACCCAGTTAACCAAACCCAGCTTCTGAGCCTCCCAAGCCGATATCGGATCCGGGAAGAACAAGAGCTGCTTAGCCTTTAATCTACCAACCCATCTTACCAGAAGCTGTGATATTCCTGCGCCAGGCGATATTCCAACGCCTACTTCAGGGTTGGCAAGTCTAGCATCATCCGCTGCCACGATAAGGTCGAAGCCGTTCAACATATCCATGGTGCAGAACCCATTTACCGCTGCGATAATCGGCTTCCTTAACCTGATCATGTACTTGTAGAGCTCGATCATTCTGCCATTGAACTTGAGCATGAACTCTGGGCTTGCATCCTTGAATTCCTGTAGATCACCACCTGCGTTGAAGTTTCTGCCCGCTGCTGTAAAGAGTATTGCTCTTACGGTATCGTCTTCACCAGCCTTGTGCAGAGCATCCCATAGCTCCGAGACCATCTGTGAATTGACAGCATTATTCACCTCGGGTCTGTTTAAGGTTATTATTGCGACACCGCCTCTCTGCTCATATTTAATGGTCTTATACTCCGACATATACATCGTTTAACAGTCTGCTCAAGGGGTCTTTTAACCTTTACACTAAAGGTTAAAATGCTCTAGGAGCCATTTGCACTAAGATGGTTAGGTTTAGGGTAGGCACATCAGGATACAGCTACTTCTGGAACCCAGGTGTACCAACACCATTCGAGTGGTATGTTAACCAAGCTTTCAATACTGTCGAGATCAACGCCAGCTTCTACCGATTCCCCCCACCAAGCTGGATTAGAGCGTGGATTAAAGCACCAAAAGACTTCGACTTCTCCATAAAGGTGCACCGCTCAATAACCCACTACACCAAACTATCAGAAAAAGCCCTCAAACTATGGAGCACCTTTAAAGAGCCATTCAAGCCTATCGAGGATAGAATAGCATTCTGGCTTTTCCAGATGCCCTCAAACTTCACGCCAAACGAAAGAAACATCACCCGCCTCACACACTTTTTCACAAACCTAAGCCTAGGCAAGCGCGCAGTCGTCGAATTCAGAGATCAGAGCTGGTGGCGTAGAAAACATGACCTTGAGGTCTGCGGTGTTTCCTTCTGCTCAGTAGACGCACCAGCCCTACCAGCGGAGATCGTCTCTTTAAACGACTTAATCTATCTTAGGCTACACGGCAGGGAGGAATGGTATACCTATGTATATAGCAGAGAGGAATTAGAAGACATCGTAAGGAGAATTAGGGAGAAGGATGCTGAAATGGCATACCTCTACCTTAACAACGACCACGGGATGCTGGAAAACGGGAAACTTCTCCTTGATCTATTGAAGATATAGGTAAGTTTATTTAGAGTAGAAGCCCTCTAGCTACTTCGCTGACATTGACTAGACGGCGCATCTTCGTAATCGTATTTCTCCTCCTACTAGGATTTACAGCAATCGGCTCATCAACGACTGTTGATAAAAGCGAAGCAAATAGGATCTTAGAGGATGTGAAAAAGACGGTGCCAGAATCACCAAGCGTAATCGACATATTCAGCAACAACATAAGGGTAGCCCTTCTTATGCTGATCCCAGGCTTAGGCCTTATCTTAGCGCCATACGTGCTCTACAACACAGGTTTGGTCTTTTCAGCAGCAGGTGTAGCGAATGAAGTCTCTGGTGTTATGCTTTTCTTAACCACCGCTATCTTACCTTTCTTTTGGCTTGAATTTGTAGCTTATACAGCATCTATTACCCAGAACCTCTATGTGATCTGGGCGATCAAGTCTAAGATTCTAAGGTCTGAGATACGTAACCTAGCCTACACCATAATAATCATAGTTGCCCTACTCTTGCTAGGGGCTTGGGTTGAAACTATATTTATTTCATCTTAAGTTTGACCTTGTTATTGAACCGCTCAAGCAGCCAAGGCATATGCTTCTTAACGAGCGTGAGCATCTCATCATTCCCTACCCTAGTAAGCCTACCTTCATCATACATCGCTTTAATCTCCTCATGAATCTCTGACACTCCTGGTGTGGATTTGGTGATCTTATTCTCGCCTGTAAGCCTAAAGTAGTGGTTTATCCAGAACACTACACCAGCGAGACCAGAGTATTCCGAGACAGCTACACCAGGAGGTAGATCCAAGAGCTTCTCGGTGTCAAACGGTAGATACATCTCGATATTCTTAAGAAGCCCATCTGCGTGTATACCCGCCCAAGTTATGTTAAAGTTTTCGCCGACTATTGGGTAGTAGGGTGGTATGCTGTAACCCACCTCTTCTTCGTAGTATTGCGCAATCTTTGTTATAACTTTGGTATCCATGTTATCCAATTCTCCTTTTATAGTAGCATACATGAAGACCATCGCCTCTAGCGGCACATTACCAGCCCTTTCACCTATACCAAGTAGGGTGCAGTTGACCAAGGCTGCTCCGTAGAGCCAGGCGGAGACGGAGTTCGCAACACCCATATGGAAGTCGTTATGCCCGTGAAACTCAAGCTGCTCTGATGGGACATCACAGAGGTTGTTTATTACCCAGACTAGCTTTGGTACACTTCTAGGTAGGGCTCCCGCGTCCCAAGGTAAGCCGATACCTAGAGTATCACAGACCCTTACTTTAAACGGAAGCCCGTATTTGCGTGAAAGCTTCATAAGCTTCTTGATAAACGGGACTACTACTCCAAAAATGTCCGCTCGAGTGGAGTCTTCGAGGTGAACACGCGGCACTATGCCGAGTTTAAAGGTCTCCTCAGCCACCTCCAAATATTTCGAAATGACCTTCTGTCTACCTAATCCGGGGAACTTGTAGAAGATGTGGTAGTCACTCACGGGTGTCACCATGCCGCACTCCTCAACTTTGCTTTCTTTTACAAGTTGCAGGTCTTCGTAGGTTGGTCTCATCCATCCAGCTATGATCGGGTACTCGTAGCCGAGGTTTCTGCACGCTTCCACAGCTTCTTTATCCTTCTTGGAGTATAGGAAGAACTCAGACTGAAGGATCTTCCCTTCTGGGCCGCCTAGATCGTGCAGGAGTGTGTACAGGTCTGCGATCTGCTTAACTGTGTAGGGTTCGCGTGCCTGCTGCCCGTCTCTGAAGGTTGTGTCTGTTATCCAGATCTTTTCTGGTGTCTTAACGGGAAGTAGAATGCCGTCAAAGACCGTTAGTGGCGGCTTATCCCAAGGGAAGAATTCTTTGTAGAGCTTTGGCTTAGGCACATCTACAACCTCATAGTCAGGTAGATCTATAGACTCTTTTCGCAGATACGACAGGAACTCTCTTCGCTTTTCGTGGTCTAAATACTTAATACTCAACTTGCCCTAATATATCCTACTGGATGATAGGTATATTACCTTATCGGTAATATGGTCAAATTAACAGTGCTATCGCATCCTACTTGGCAAGTGTCGAGACCGCTGGTCGATGATTAGACATGTGTGTATCTACTTGACAGACACATCTATTATTGCACTGCCAACGTTTTCTTGTAAGGTCTTGACTTCCATCTTCATAACCGCGTTAGATGCGCCAGCAGCAGTCCACACCTCCTTCCACCTAAAGAGTGATATATCAAGGTAGACTCTCACTTCTGAGTTATGCGGGAAAGGTGGGACTCCGCCTACCTCGTATCCTGTCTCTGCCAATATATAATTAGGATCTGCTAACTCGATCTTTTCACCTAGCACAGAGGAGAGGCGCTTTAAGTCAACCTTCTTATCTCCCGAGATCACTACTAAAGTTGGTTTTGAGCCTTTGAACACTATAGTTTTAGCGATTTGAGCCACGGTGCATCCAAGCGCTTCTGCAGCCAGCTTTGAAGTTTTAGTGCTAGAGTCTAGAACAGCTATTTCAGATTCTATCCCTTTTTCACTCAAGTAACTTTTTACTCGATCTAGTCCCTGCATCTTTCTCTTATCACTTCAGACCTAGGTAGAGTTTGCTCAACTCTGGGTGCGATAAGAGCTCTTCGCTTTCACCCTCGAAAGCGACTCGACCGCTTACAAGGAGGTAGGCTCGCTCACCTAATTCAAGCGCTTTCTTAGCATTCTGCTCTACTAGAATTATAGTCATACGCTTGTTATCTCTTAACTCAACAATCTTGTTAAGAACCTCGTTAGATATTTTAGGCGACAGGTTTGCTGTCGGTTCATCGAAAAGCATAATCTGCGGATTTCTTATCAGAGCCATAGCCATAGCTAGCATCTGCTTTTCACCACCGCTTAGTGTGCTTGCCTTTCGATCCATGTAGTTCTTCAGCGTAGGGAAGAAGCTGAGGCTCTCCTCCACTCTATCTTTCAGTTCAGCGCCGCATCGATAGCCAGCCATAAGCAGATTCTCTCTTACTTTGAGTGTGTTGAAGACGTTGTTGGTTTGAGGTAAGTAGGCTATGCCTTTTTCTGCTATTTTATGCGGAGGTAGTCTGCTTAGCTCGAAGCCATTATACTTAATTTCACCTGCGTAGATCGTTGTTAATCCGAATATGCTCTTTAATAACGTGCTTTTTCCGCTACCATTAGGTCCAACTATAACAGAGATGGTTTCCTTCTCTACGTCTAGGTCGACATCATACAGTACCTGAAGCTTACCGTAGCCAGCGGATAGGTTTGTGATAGTCAGCATATTACCCACCTAGATAGGCACCTATGACTTGAGCATCTTGCAAGACTTTATCTTTTTCACCTTGTGTTATAAGCTTACCGTAGGCTAATACATAAATGAAATCTGCGTAAGGTAGGGCTAGATCAAGCCTATGCTCAATTATCAGAAACGTTAGACCCAGTTTATCACGTAGATTCAGTATGTGTGTGAAGATTTCGTGTGCTAAAGTTGGGTTAACACCTGATATGGGTTCATCGAGTAAAAGCATCTTCGCATCACTCATCAAGCTTCTACCAATTTCTAGCAGCTTCATCTGTCCCCCGCTCAGGTTAGAAGCCCTAGCGTCCCAAAGGTGATCTAGCTTCAGGAGCTGAAGGATTCTTAATGCTTTATCAAGGTTCTCTTCTTCATCCTTTATCCAATAGCCTGTAAATGGTGCTTTGAGGAAGCTTTCACCTCTGTTTATCTTCGAGGCTACGAGCAAGTTTTCTAACACAGTCAATCTAGTGAACAAAGATGGTATCTGGAAGGTTCTTACCAGCCCAAGCTTGTAGATTCGGTGAGGAGGTTGATTAGTGATTTCTCTGCCCTCGAAGAAGATTCTACCTTCATCAGGAGCATAAAAACCAGAGACCACATTTATCAGCGTGGTCTTCCCGCTTCCGTTGGGTCCGATCATTAGAGCAACTTGTTTCTCGGTTACTTTCACATCTACGTTATCTAGTGCTTTAACTCCTCCAAAGCTCTTAGAGACGGATTGGACGTCAAGTAGCGTGGACATATCAAAAAAGGGGGAGAGGTGGTTTAGTACTAGATTGCTACATCCACGTTACGGAGTCGGATGCGAAGTTGTAGATTGCTACTTTAGCCCAGTCGTATGTGCCTTGAGGTGTCTTCACCACACCCCAAATGTCGTAGTCTCCACCGGCTCTATCTCCAGCTTCGTTAAGCAGTGTCCAGCCGCTTGCACCGAAGTAGTTTGCGCAGACTGTTGGGTAGATCTGTTTGATTGCTGAGGCATCATATACTCCTGTTGTGGCTATGGCGATGGCTAGTGTCCAAGCTATGTCGTAGATAGTGTATGAGTAGATTTCCGGGTCTTCTCCGATCGCTGCCTTCACCTGCGATCTAAGCTTATCATACTTTGGCGAAGAGGTTGCTGCGAAGATGGTGCTGTAGAGCTTGACCTTTGCTGCCGTATCGCCCGCGTCTGAGATTACTCGGCTGTTCTGGGCTGTACCGTCCGTACCATACCATGCTACACCTACTAGATTAGGATAGTCTTTCGCTTGAAGCAGTATAAGAGCGGCTTCGTCGAAAGAGATGTCAAGAACAGCAACTTTAGAGGCGCCATAGCTCTTTACCCAATCACCCACCTTTGTGTTGGCGCCGCTGAGCTCGGCAGAGAAGTCTTTGGCATCAGGATTGTATCTTATCTGGGCAACTTCACCTTTAGCCTTACTAAATTCCTTTGAGAAAGCGTCTTGAAGCCCGTCGCCCCAAGCATCGCCTCTATAGATCACCACAACGTGCTCTACACCTGCGCTTGAGATCAGCTTTGAGAGCGCCTTACCTTGGAAGTTATCGTCAGGCACAAGCCTGAACACATAGTCGTCTGGTATGGCTAAAGCCGGCGCAGTAGATGATTGGCTTACAACTAAGATTCTGTTAGAGTCAGCATAACCTTTGATGTTGCGGAGTTCACCGCTGGAGAGAGGACCTATAACCAGCTTCACACCCCTTGCTGCTAGTGATTGCAGCTTCTGTAAGGCTAGCGCTGGCTGTGTTGCTGTGTCTTCTTCAATGATCTTGAATGTCCAAGCTTGACCAGACTGCTTGAGCCAGTCATTTATCTCCTTTTCCGCTATCTTTAGGGCTGTTGACTCTCTTTTACCAAAGCTCGCTAAGTCACCGCTTAGGCTCATTAGAGCGCCTACAGGGATCTCGCCGGACAGTCTTGCTCCAGCGCCAGTTGCCGTAGTGGTTGACATTACGGTTGATGTTACAGTTGCGGTTACCGGCGCTTGGGTTACAGTTGCTGTTGAGGTTAATGTGGCTGTCGCGGTTTGTGTGACTGTTGTTGGTTTAGTGATGGTTGTGGTTACTGGTGGAGCTGAGGCGGTTACAAAGTAACCTCCAGCTGCACCTATGATAAGACCTATTATTAGGAGAATAGCTGCTACTGCAGAAGAGACCCCTAACCTTTTTCTACTAGACATAGAACACCATGTTCCCCCGCTGGATTTATAAAGGTTACCTTCCAAAGTTGGATAAATGGTAAAAGAACATAGGGTGAACATAGTTTGATTGATCCCCTCCTTCGGAACGCCATAATATTTGCTAACCTGCTCACGTTGATGAGCGTGGGTCTAACCTTAACCTATATGACGACTAAGGTGCCTAACTTCGCTCACGGAACATTCGTTACCGTAGGCATTTATGTAGCTATGACCGCTGGTCAGATCTTCGACCTTACACCCTACTATGCTCTACCCTTCGCCTTCATTATAGGTGGCTGCACAGCTACGCTAATCTACCTACTCGTTTTAAGACCCCAGATGAATCGAGGTGCTTCAATAGTGGCTCTTATGGTTGCGACGCTTGCAATAGATGTCTTCTTCATAGGCGTATTAAACATATATGCTGACAGCATCCAAAAGGTCTTCAAAGTTGTAACAAGATACTTTATTCTAAGAAGGCTTGACTTTACATTCGCCGACCAACCAGGCCTCCTCTTCACTCTCCCCGCCATAGTTGTCTGTTCGGTTGTACTGCTCTACATACTTCTAACACGCACAAAGTTTGGCGTCGCCATGAGGGCTGTAGTTGAGGATGCATCACTCGCAGGTGTGCTTGGAATCAACGTAAACAAGGTTTATGTTGTTTCATGGTTTATAGCCGGAGGGTTAGCTGCGCTCGCAGGCTGCCTCTTACCACTCTGGCTTCAAGGCTCAACCGACACAGGCACAAGGATGATTGTAAGCATCTTCTCAGCAAGCATACTAGGCGGGCTCCTAAACATCTACGGCGCGATTCTAGGCGGGCTTATAGTCGGTTTAGTTGAAGTGCTCGGAACAAATCTACTCGCCCAGATAGTTGGGGTGTGGTTCATACCCTACAGGCCAGCCCTTCCTCTAGCGATCATGGTGCTCACACTACTTGTAGCACCTATGGGTCTAGCTGAATTAACCACCTTAAGCGTTAAAGGAGTTAGTAGGAGGAGAAAGTGATGGCTCTAGCAGTGTATATTCAGTTTATCGTAGACTTGCTAGCCTTCTTTGCGGTATATCTAATACTATCTCTTAGCCTCAACCTTGAATTCGGATACACTGGGGTTCCAAACTTCGGTAAAGTTCTTCTTGTAGCTGGCGGGGCCTATGTCGTAGCAGCATTCTCCGGTAGGTTCTCTCAACTCGTGCTTAACGTGGCTGTAGGTAAGGACTTCATTAAAGATAATGCTGCGGTGATGGCTGAGGTTAACACAAAATTTTCGCAAGAAATCTATGCGGCTCTGCTGGTCTTCTTTACGACAATAATCTTAGCTGCGCTCATTGGAGGTGTTTTGGGTTACTTGGCTTCTTACCCAGCTATAAGATTAAGGGAAGATTACTTAGGCATGACTCTCTTAGCGATTGGTGAAATAGCTAGGGTAGTCGGTCAGAACTATGAGCCTATTGCTGGCGGCACACTTGGGGTGCAGGTACCTGACCCTTTCGCTTGGGCTGGTGAAGTTAGGTTTCTAGCTTTTACACTTGTTCTGCTTGCCTTCGCTGGGCTGATTTACCTTTATGCTGAGAGGTTAGCTCGCTCACCTTTGGGTAGGTTGCTGCGCTCGATTAGAGATAATGAGAGGGCTGCTGAGGCTCTTGGCAAAGATTCGACTAGGATAAGGATAAAGATTCTTGTGGTCGGCTCGGCTATAGCTGGTATGGCTGGTGCTCTTTACTCATTTTATGCAGGTGGTGTGGTTGCTACAGCGTTCAACAGGGTGGATTGGACCTTCTGGCCTTGGCTTATACTGATTATAGGTGGTGCCGCAAACAATGTAGGTGTGGCAGCTGGGGCGTTCATCTTCATAGGTGCCAGAAGGGTTATTGAGTTCTATAAGGATTCTTTTACTTTTCTACCGTTTGATGCGGTTTGGCTGGAATACCTTCTTCTCGGTGTTATCCTGATTGTTGTCCTGATCTATAGGCCTGAAGGAGTTATACCTGAGAAACCCACTCCAACTGTAGGCAACAGGCGTCTTAAAGCAATCTTAAACAAGGCTAAAGAAGAGAAAGCGTCTGATGGGTAAAGTTTAGAAACATAATTTGGCTTAGGGGGTGTGTCACGTTGGCTGTGGTCGTTGCTGTCGTTGGGGGAAAGAAGTCAGGTAAGACTTGGACGATGGAGTACCTTATCTCCAAACTTGCTGGTATGGGCTTTAAAATAGGTGCTGTGAAGCATATACACGAGGAGGGCATCACGATAGATACTACGGGTAAGGATACGTGGAAGTTCGCAAAGGCTGGCGCTAAGGTCATCTTAAGCTCCTCGCCCGATGAGCTGGCTTTGATCAAGAGGTCGAGAGTACATTACCGCGATCTAGATACCATATTAGGGTATCTGAAGAATGAGGAACTAGATTTCATATTCATAGAGGGCTTTCACTCCCTTGTTGCGAAGAGACCTGATGTATATAAGATATTAGCGGCTAGGGATGCTGAGGACCTCAATAGGCTTCTCGTGGGCACCGAGCCACCAATAGTAGCTGCGACTGGTGTGATAGGCGAAAGAATAAACGAGCTAGCGGATCCGAAGCTGCCGATAATTAATCTGAGCTTGAAAGGTGAAGACCTAGTCAATATGATCAAGTCTTTGGCTGAGAAGCGAGATTAGAGAATAAACTTCTCAACCCTACTTATGACACAATCTTCCTCCGCTTCATAAACCTCTTTAGCGTCGTGGAATCTGGTTAATTCAGCGAGCCTTATCTTTACAGCTCTACCTCCATAAGTGAAGGTTGCGGTACCATCGATCTGCTCTGCCGCACGAAACCGCTTATTTGTAGCACCCATAGCTCCTTGAATGCCATCAGCAACGCAAGCCTTTACCGCAGCAACTGCTGTAAGATCTCTGCTACGTGGATCACAGTCCAGTTCAATAGATGCGCGATAGAGCATTCTTACACCTATTGCTACCCCTGCACATAGAGCACCGTGGAAGCTCTTAGCAGCCTTCAGCATCACTTTTATCGCTTCATTCTTTGGTGTGCTTTGTAGGTTCTGTGGAGTTGATGCGCTATATATGCAGTCCTTAAACGCGTCATATGGTCGTATGTTTAAGACATCAGCTGTTTCTTTTAGATGCATTTTCACATTAATGACATTGTCTCTGCAGTTGATGACCTTAGCTACTTCGGTTATAGTTCTGTCGCTGCCTTTTAAGTAGGCTATGACTATAATGTGTGAGTAGCCCTTAAGGTCATCTATTATCCTTCGAGTATCTTCTAACAGCTCTATTTCAGCTTCACATTCTAATAACTGATCTTCGCTTTGGGTAATTGGCTTAACAAGACCTATCGGGTTAATCTCTAGAGGCATTATATACCCGCAGATATTGCTGCACTTCATCTAGATTTAAACTATACTATCGGTCCTCTCCCTTAGCAGCTTGACGAAATTCTGTAGCATACGTAACCCATCTTCGCCACTGCACTCTGGGTGAAACTGAAGACCATAGAGCATAAATTCACGATGCGCTATGATCTCGTTTTCGCAACTTTCTGAGTAAGCAAGAGCTTCTAGGCTCGAAGGAAGTCTAAAGATGTTAAAGATGTGCGATTCAAAGACCTGTAGCTTCTGCTGCGGCTCCGTAAGAGGATTCGCTTTCTTTACAAATACGGTGTTGTATCCATATACCTTCTCTCTTAGCCTGCTAAGTGACCCCCCGTACGCCAAAGCCAAGATCTCCGCACCATAGCATATCCCCAATAGAGGCTTCCTATGCAGCGTGGCTTCTCTGATTAATCTCATGTTCGCTCGGTTGATTACATCTGAAGGAGAGCTACGCCCAGTTAAGATCACACCACTATAGTCGCTCAGCTTGATGGGTTGATCGTATCGCATGATTCTATTGTTCACCTTAAGCTTCTGTAGAACCGATTCCAATTCACTTAATGTAGATGAGCCGTTGTCCACCACTAGTAGCATCGTCTCCCCGTCAGCTTTTCACCCATCCTTTATATCCATCTTACCTAACTCAGCTTGAGTTGAGTATCATAAAAGCGCTATTTGATTTAAACGATAAAGTCGCTCTGATAACTGGCGCAGGAGGGACATTAGGTGCAGCATTTTCAGAGGCTCTAGTATCCGAAGGCGCAAAGATTTTTCTTACAGATAGGAGAGTTGAAGATCTTCGAAAGGTAGCTTCAGCACTAAGTGCCAAAAGGTTTAGGGTCGAGTGGCTTGAGGCTGATTTAACAAAAGAAGAAGACATAAACAGGGTCTTCGTCAGATGTGAAGAAACTTTAGGGCACATAGATATATTCGTTAATAGCGTTGGAGACTCGGTTTACAAACCGACGCTAAATCTCACATTACAAGAGTGGAACAGGGTCCTCTCAGTAAACCTCACATCAGCCTTTTTATGCTCGAAAAGGGCGGCAAAGAGCATGATCGAAGCAGGCATTAGGGGAAAGATAATTCATGTTGCTTCTATTTACGGTCTACGAGCAGACCGCTTCCCTATAGCGGCATACTATTCCTCAAAGGCAGGTCTTGTGAACCTAACTAAGGCGCTTGCGATTGAGTGGGCTAGATACGGTATAAACGTAAACGCCATAGCTCCCTCCTTTGTTTCAAGCAGATTAACGAAGGTGATACTAGAAGAGCCGAAGAGCAGAGAGCACGTGTTAAACCACACACCGCTTAGAAGGATTGCTGAGCCTGAAGACCTCCTAGGCGCACTGTTATTCCTAGCTACGCAAGCATCAGATTACGTAACAGGTCAGGTTATCGCGGTAGATGGGGGGTGGTGTGCTTGGTAAGAAACCTATTCGTAATCCGACTCAGCTACCTCTCTGATCTTGCTTGCTGTCTTCTCACCTACCCCCTCCACTGTTTTTAGCTCATCTAGAGTAGCTGAGAACACTCCTTGAACGTTCTTAAACCGCTTAAGAAGCCGATCCGCTAATACAGCATCAACACCAGGCACACCCGCTATAACATACTTTTGTATTTCAGGCGTGGTCAACGGCTTTCTTCCTTCTCTAACTCTTACAGTTCGCTTCCCCTCCTCCTGCTCACGCTTAGCGATATAGTAGAGGATCGCAGCTGTATCCTCATCGCTCTCTGAAGTGAAGACTGGTATGTAGAAGTCGACCAAGGCACTAGCTAGCGAAGAGTAGAATGCTGACAGACCTATACTAGCACCCTTCTTTCGGCTACCTTGCACTATGAGAAGAGGCTTAGGATACTTCTCTTTCATGGCGACCAGTTGACTAAAGAGTCTGTTATCCATGATTGATTTCACATAATCTTCAATCGTCTTCCTCTCGACCACAACATCTTCGCTGAGCACAAAGTCGCCTATGTCAAGCTGCTCTACCCTTAGATCAGCACCCATCCTCTCCAAAGATGATAAAATGGATCTTGACTCACGTGTATCAACAAATATAGTAGGCCCTTGCCGCTGCTTAAAGTAATCATACAGATCTTTAGACTCTGCCTTAAGCTTGAAGTCCTCCATTAAGCGCTTCGCTTCCTTTAACTTCCTTCTAGCAAGCCAATAATACCCTTCATCCCTCGTCCCCTTGACCAAAAACGCAACAACTCTGCCTGGGGTTCGACGACCAGTTCTACCTCTTCGCTGCACAAATCGTACAGCGCTAGGCACGTTATCGTAGAAAACGACTAGCCTACATTCAGCTATATCCAAACCTTCTTCACCAACCTGAGTCGCAATTAGAATATCAAAGCCACCTTTTCTCATATCTTCAAGCACAGCAACCTGCTCTTTTTGGGACAGCCCCCCGCTGCCTCGCTTACCAACGAGAATTCTTGCCTTCATACCTTCTGAAGCGAGTTTCCTATAGATCTCTTGAACAGAAGCGCGGTAGCTTGTGAAGACTATGGCTTTCTCGCCAGAGGGTAAGGTCTTTAATATCTTCACCAGTTCCTCCAGCTTAGGGTGCTCCACACCTAGTTCACGCGTGCCCCTTGCTATTTCATAGGCTGCCTTCAGATGCTCGTTCTGAAGAAGATCCTTTAACCCAACGCCTTTGGTTCTGCTTTGGAGTCTCTCCACGAACTGTATAAATGATGCAACGGTCTGGGTTTCGATAAGCCCAAGCATAAGGGTTAATCTGATTAGGGAGAAGAGGGCACCTCTTGCGGAGATATTGGTTGAATACTCTGGTTTAGCTCTCAATTCTATAAGTTGCTTCATCTTAGGCGGCACACCAAGACCGCTCGCAAGACCAAATGAATATAATCTGCTGACATATTCTTTGATCGCCTCCAGCAATTCACTTCTTATTCTATTCAAAAGAGGGTTAAGTTGAACTTCAACCCACTCAATAGAGGTCTTTTGAACGTAGCGTGCTACCTGCACATTATCCTCTCTCCTCGCTTCTACCCTACTCAACTTAAGGTTGCGTAGAATCTCCTCAACTTTTTCCCTTTCCTCTGGTAGAGATGCGGTCATGCCTAACCTCCTTAAACTGGAGTTTTCAGCCATTTTCATGCTGATTCGGGTATAAGCGTAGTCGCCAACAGCTCTATGTGCTTCGTCAAAGATTATGAGCGAGATATGTTTCGGATCGATCAACTCCCGTTCCAAATCAGCAGCCATTATCTGAGGTGTTGCGCATAAAACACGTTTAGACCAAGCCATAACCCTGTCCTTTAACCTCATTTCGCCAGTCACCACACCTACTTCGTCCCGATTTACGTTGAGCATCTTGGAGAGGAAAGCTTCATGTTGGGAAGCTAGCACCCTAGTCGGTGCGAGCAGAACACACTTCTTATCAGAGTGCTTATGAAGCATCTCTGCAATAAGGAGAAGAGCAACAGCAGTCTTGCCTAAGCCTGTAGGCAGCACAATAAGGATATCCTCTTTTGAGCAGAGGTCAAATAATTCTATCTGATAGTCTCTCTTCTCAAGCACTCCGCTCTTCAGTAGAGGGTGGCTTACCCACTCCTGCGGCAAGAGTAGACTCCTTTAGGCCCTCTTTCAACCAAACCTTTTTATGAAGTCTGCGCGGGATATGGCTGGGAAGGTTTCGGTTGAGCAGAAGTCTGATAACTTAACCGCAACTTCCATTACTTTCATCTGGTCCTCTGCTTCCACGTGCCAGATAATATCGTAGTGCCCTAATGTGAAATACATCCCGTGCGGCTTAAAGCCTGCAGGCGGTCTCTCACAGAGGTCATTCAGGAAGCGAAGCGCTTCGCCCGCAACTTTCCCTTTGAACTTCATCACGATTATAAAGTCCATCCCTCTTACTTGCAGAAGGTTAAGCTATTTATACCCTACTCTAGGTGAAGAAATGTGAAAAATATTCCCAGCCGAAGTAGCCTACATGAGCGTATGCAAGGTTAAGGAGAATCTTGCCAGATACCGCCGCTAATAGTGCTTTGAGCTTAGGGTACTTCATCGCACCTAACGGTATCCAGATTAGGTCGTCGGGCGTAAGTGGAGTAACTGCAAAGGCGAAGATCACTAAGACCCCATACTTATCCAGCTTCCTCCTCCAAGAATCCAGTCTGCCTTTCCAATTCTCAGGTATGATTCGCCTACCACCTAGCCCAACATAGTAGTGTAAGAACTGTCCTATCCCTGCACCTATCCCACCTAGGACCCCAACCAAGATAGGGTTAAGCGTAGTCCCAAGTAGCGCTATCACTATATATGATGGGAAGACGGATATAAAGAGGCTGCTTGAGCCAAGCAGCCCAGCTACCAGCGCACCTAAGTATCCTAAATTTGACACCAATCCTAATATGTATCGTATGTCAAGCAAGTCTTGAATCCTTCTCATTGAATCTTAAGCAGAGTGCTCGAAGTAGTCTACTTTGAGTTGCAGAATCCCTCTTAGTGAAGCGAGTTTCTCGCTTATCTTCTTTATATCGGCACTCGACCCTCTTGCGACTATAATAGCAAGACATCTAGTCTCATCCAGGTGGATATGTAGTGTTGAGGATACAAGTGTACGGAAAGCGTGCTGTATGTCTGTTATCTTTTCATCTAGCCCCCCTACCTCATGATTGTAAATCAGTAATATCACCGCCGAACCGGTTGATTCAGGTACTTCACTCCACCGGAATTCGCTTATGAAGTTCCTCATGGCTGCTTGAATAGCCCTTGAACGCTCCGTGTAACCCATAGATGTTGAGATCTTATCAAAGAGCATCAACAATGTTGGTGGCAGAGATATGCTGATTCTTTTCACAGACACCCCTTTCTCCTTCAACTCGAAGGAGCATCGTAAAGCCAGACCTATAAACTTGATGAAGATCCTCTTATAATGAAAAGCACATCTGAAAGGTGATCTAGAAGGTAGTCAGGTTCGACTTCAAAGTCACCTAGTGATGAGAAAAAGCTGCTTTTTAAGATTGCAACAACCACACCAGCCTCTTTACCAGCCTTCACGTCGATAGGGCTATCGCCAACAAAAAGTGTCCTCTCCCCAATAGAGCCTGCTTTACTCATGACCCACATTATCCCGTCGGGGTAGGGTTTAAGCCTCAAGCCATCATTTCTAGTCACAACGATATCAAAGAATCCTTGTAAATCGAACCTATTCAGCATGAATTCAGTAGCCCTTTTACCGTTATTGGTGACCATAGCAATCTTAAGACCCAACTTCTTGATACTCTGTAGTACATACCTTGTATCCTCAAAGAGGGTCGTAGATGTGGCAGCCTCCATCTCGTAGAGGTCGATGACATCATTAACACGTGCCATAACCTTATCCAGATCAAATGGACCCATCTTCTTAACTTGGGCAATGATTTCGTCGAATATATCTTGGGTAGATTTACAGACAGCGTCTGCGGGTAAAGATATTCCAAGTGATGTTAGTAGATCTATAACGCTCTTCTTCGCCTCTATGAAGCGGTATCTGAACACGACTAAAGTACCATCAAAATCGAATATGACTAGATCTATAGGTATATTATCTATACCCAAACCCCATACCTATCTCCTTATAACTCAACCCAAGATCCAAGTAGGCTCCACGGAGAAGCATAATAAGATCATCTGAATTTGAATTTAGGAATATCAAGTGCCCTATGCAACCAAACCTGCAATCTGAAGAGCCAAATCCTTTGATCGGGCTAGCGTGAGGGAGGGATGAAATCTTCTTATTGACTTTACACTCCATCCTAGATGCTGTTTTGGCGTAGATCGTGCTAACCACTTTTGCAGAGCCATCGAGCAACTTATCGATGTGCCAGAAACACCTCTTTCTCACCTTCAGATGCCTTTCTAGGCGCTTCTCCAGACTCGTTGAGCTATTACCCATCGCTGAGCCTGTGTAGACGTAATGCCCCTCTTGAAGATGCCAGCATAAACCTGATCTGGAGATTATTGAACGCTTCTGCCCTAACTGTATAAGTAGGCTGTATACCCCTCTGCTCAAACCGCTCAGCTCATCCTTTACCTATCAAGATTAGAATAACTACGCCAACGAAGCCTAAGGCCACGATTAGGAGAGTAATAGGAAACATAAGCTCTGATGACCCATTTGACGCAAGTATCAGGAATCTCTCCAACATACCACATATACCTCCACAAGCAGCATCTTAAAGTTTAATCTAGGCATATTAAAGGTTAAGTACTGCCCCAACGAAGCCTAATAATAGAAAGGGGCGTTAGTAAGATGAATGTTGAGCAAGGACCTTGGGTAGGCGACAGATGGTGGGTTAGCCACTTCAACTACGTAGAAGAAGTGAGGAAGAACTTTAACCTACCGAGTCGAGTCGAAATCTACGATGTGACACTTCGAGACGGTGAGCAAACACCAGGTGTAGTCTTCAAGAAAGAGGAGAAGCTGCACATAGCTCAACTCCTAGATGAGGCGGGTGTGCACAGGATTGAAGCTGGAATGCCTGTTGTTTCAGCTGAAGATGCTGATGCGGTTAAAACCATCGCACACGCTGGACTCAAGGCAAAGATCTTTGGCTTCTGCCGAATGGTAAAAGGAGATATTGACGCTGCGATCAAAAGCGATGTGCAAGGTGTCATCATAGAAGGACCTGTTGGTGTGCCTAAGCTGAAGCAATTCGGCTGGCCATATGAAGATGTTGTGAAGAAGGCTATAGAAGCTGTGGATTACGCTAAATCACACGGGCTTCAGACAGCATTCTTCTCAGTTGACATGACTAGGGCAGAGCTTTCGTTCATAAAGAGGCTGCTGAGCGATATTGGGACTCAGACGAAGGTCGACTCCTTCATCGTGGTTGATACCTTCGGCTGTGCTTTGCCTGAGGCAATTGCCTACCTAGTTAGAGAGCTCAAGAAGACGGTAAAGCAACCTCTTGAAATGCATTGCCACAACGATTTTGGTCTTGGCACAGCCTGCACGCTAGCTGGGATAGCTGCTGGAGCGGAGGTAGCGCATACATCTGTGAACGGCATAGGTGAAAGGACGGGTAATATTTCGTTTGAGGAAGTGGTTATGGGGCTGAAGTATCTTTACGGTGTTGATGTAGGCATAAAGACTGAAATGCTCTACAAGATTTCTAAAGTCGTTGAGAACTATTCTCAGTTCAGAGTACCGGTCAATAAACCATTTGTGGGAGACCGCGCCTTCACAAGGGAGGCTGGAATATCTATAGCAGGCTGGGTCAAGTATTATCTTGGTTCAGAGCCTATCTTACCTGAGTTGGTCGGTAACAAACACGGCGTGGTTATGGGCAAGAAGAGCGGTAGGCATTCAGTTGAATGGAAGCTTCAGCAACTCGGTATGCACGCACCTCCAGAGAAGATACCGTTTATACTTGAGGAGCTGAAGAACGAATCTGTACGAAGAAAAGCAGCTATTGAGGATGAAGACTTCAAGAAGATAGTGGCAAAGGTGCTCTCATCCTAATCGGAGCGTGAAGGGATTTCTCAACCATCCTATAACTCATAAGAGGCAAATAAGATCAAACACAAGCATTATCCTAGTGCTTGTTAAGCGAGGTCAATTCTGATGCTGGCGATCTTTGACCTAGAGGGAGTACTGGTGGATGGCGAATACTTACCTGAGCTTGCCAAGCTTAAGGGTATAGAAGACAAGATCTGGGACATAACAATGCAGGGGATAAGAGGGGAAATAGACTGGGAGCAAGGGCTTCATCTACGCATAGAGCATCTGAAAGGTCTGAGCTACACTGAATGTGTAAGTGTGTCGAACAACCTCAAACTTATGCCTGGTGCGAAAGAGGTCTGCAAAGCGTTAAAAGAGATGGGGTTTATGCTAGCTTCTGTCTCAGGCGGATTCACTCTGCTAGCTGAGAGGGTGCAGAAAGAGATTGGCTTAGATTACTTCTTCGCCAACGAGCTCGTTTTCGTAGGAGATCGCCTAGACTCTGCAATTATAAAAGTTAATTCAAATAAGGCGAACTCGATACAAGGTTTAGTTAGAGCACTCAGGGAACCGAGGGAACAGATAGTAGCGGTAGTCGATGGAGCCAACGACCTCACTCTCTATGATCTAGCTGGGCTCCGTATAGCCTTCTGCGCCCAGCCTGTTGTAGAATCGAAGGCAGATGTAGTCATAAAAGAGAAGGATCTGCGCCTGATCATACCGGCAGTAAAGAATCACGTAAACAATCTAGAGGATAACGGTATAGAAGTTCGAAGATATAGGTACCGAAGATAATGCCTTCTAGTAAATTAGCGTTATAACTTACTTGCTGAGAAAATAAACTAGGCTAAACATATATCTCAGAAGAACTAGCCTTCTACTTGGAAGGCGGCAAAGATGCAGGTGATGGATTTTTGATCGAGATTCGCTGGCACGGCCGTGGTGGCCAGGGTGCTGTTACAGCTGCTGAGATTCTCGCACATGCGGCTATAAATCAGGGATGGTATGCTCAAGCCTCACCGTCATTCGGTCCTGAGAGGAGGGGTGCCCCTGTTTTAGCGTTTAATAGGTTGGATAAGGAGCCTATAGGTATACGTTCAGAGGTTTATGAGCCTGACGTAGTGATAGTCATAGACCCTAATCTTCTGTGGATGGTAAATGTCTTGGATGGACTCAAGAATGGTGGAGCGCTTATAATAAATACAAGGAAGTCGTTAAATGAGATTAGAGGAGAGTTAGGCGTGAACTGCAGGCTTGCCGTGATTGATGCAAGAAAGATAGCGCTTGAGATACTCCGAGTTCCAATCGTCAACACAACTATGCTCGGTGCCGCTGTCAGGGTCATCGGCTTGGTTGACCTACACTACGTTTTAGATTCTGTAAGGGAAAGGTTCGGCAAAGCTGGTGACGTGAATGCGAAGGCTGTGACAAGAGGTTTCAACGAGGTTACAATAGGTGAGCAAGTTGAGTGAGGAGAAACCAAACGTTAAAACTCTGCCTATTGCTGGGATAATCTTTGTTCCAGGCTCAGCAAAAGAATATAACACAGGCTCGTTCAGAAACCAAAGACCGATTCTGGACGCAAAGAAATGCACTAAATGCGGAATGTGCTGGGTCTACTGCCCAGATGGAGCTATCTATCTTAACTCTGATAAAGTATATGAGATCAACCTAAAGTATTGCAAGGGATGCGGTATATGTGCTGAAGAATGCGCGCCGAAGGCGATTAAGATGGTTGATGAAGAGGAGTGATGGTGTTGAGTAAGAGAATAGCGATAGAATGTTCGCACGCAGCATCCTTAGCTGCTAAGCTTGCGAATGTCGATGTGATCGCAGCCTACCCAATAACTCCCCAAACACATATCGTGGAGCGCTTAGCGGAGTATGTTGCAAACGGTGAGTTGGACGCTGAGTACATAAATGTCGAATCAGAGCACTCAGCTATGAGCGCTTGTATAGGTGCTAGTGCTACCGGTGCCAGAGTTTACACTTCAACAGCTGGGCAGGGCCTTGCTTTGATGCATGAGATGCTCTTTATTGCTGCTGGTAATAGGCTTCCTATCGTTATGGGGGTTGCTAACAGATCTCTGTCACCGAATCTTAACATCTGGGGTGATCACAGTGATATGATGGCTTCAAGGGACTGTGGTTGGATTCAGATATATGCTGAAAACGCTCAAGAGGTATTTGATCACACTATTCAAGCATTTAAGATAGCAGAGGATGAGAGAGTTCTCTTGCCTGTTGCAGTATGCTTCGACGGCTTTCACGTGACGCACGTAATAGAGCCTCTTATTGCGCTTGACCAAGAGGAGGTTGACCGCTTCCTACCTAAACATAGGAAGGCTGCTTATAGGCTTACACCAGACCAACCGAGCACATGGGGTTCTGTAGCTAGTCCGGATATTCAGACTGAGTTAAAGGTTCAGAACGAGTGGGCACTTAACGCATCTAAGGATGTGATCTTGGAGGTTTGGCGTGAATTCGGTGACCTCTTTGGTCGATACTATGCCCCTCTAGAGGCGTATAGGCTTGAGGATGCTGAAGCAGCCATACTCATATCGGGTGGATTCGCAGGTACAGGGCGGATGGCTGTGGATAAGATGAGGAAGGAGGGTAAGAAGATAGGTTTGATCAAACTTAGACTCTACCGACCCTTCCCTATACAGGAAGTGAGAGAGGTGCTTAGTGGGGTTAGATCTGTAGCTGTGGTGGATCGCGCTATATCTGCAGGCGGGTTAGGAGGACCCGTATATGGTGATATAAGAAACATACTCTACGACGTGAAGGATAGGCCTGCAGTTCTAAGCTTCATAGCAGGCTTAGGAGGCAGAGATATAACTGTAAAAGACTTCATTAGAATAGGCGATAGAGCGCTAGAAGCAGCATCTGCGGAAGGGGGCGAACATAAGGTAGAATTTATCCAGGTGAGGATGTAATTTGGCTGCACAAGCATTTAGAAGCATAAGAGATATACCGCTCGAGGAATACTTCACATCAGGTCACAGAGCGTGCCAAGGATGCGGAGAAACCATCGCTGTGAGACACATCTTGAAGGCAGCTGGACCTGATGTGATTGTCATAACAGCCACAGGCTGCCTCGAGGTTACTTCAACACCCTACCCATATACAGCTTGGGCGGTGCCTTGGTACCACGTTGCATTCGAGAACTCTGCTGCAGTCGCTTCCGGTGTAGAAGCCGCTCTAAAGACTCTGATGCGAAAGAAGCTGATACCTGATAAGAAGATTCACGTGGTCTGCTTTGCTGGGGATGGTGCAACAGCAGATATCGGTTTACAGGCGCTTTCAGGAGCTCTTGAGCGTGGACACGACTTCCTCTACGTGTGTTTGGATAACGAAGCTTACATGAACACTGGAATACAGAGATCCAGCTCGACACCCTACGGCGCTTGGACCACTACCTCACCGCCTGGTAAAGTTAAACCGGCTGGTCAGATGACATATAAAAAGGACCTTCCAACCATATTTGCTGCCCACGGCATACCTTATGTGGCTACAGCTACGGTATCCTACCCGCTAGATCTAATCAACAAGGCTAAGAAGGGGCTTGAGGTTAATGGGCCTGCTTATCTGCACATATATACACCTTGCCCAGCTGGTTGGCGCTTCCCGAGTGAGAAGACCATTCAAGTTAGCAGGATAGGTGTCCAGACAGGTGTCTTCATCCTTTACGAAGTAGAGGATGGGCAGTTTAGGCTGACGGTTAAGATTGGAAGAAGGAAGCCTGTTACAGAGTATCTCAAGACGCAGGGTAGGTTCAGGCATCTATCCGATAAAGAGATCGATGTTATACAAAAGTATGTTGATGAGAGATGCGCTAAGTTTGGGCTTCCACCTGTGGAAGCATCTACTTAGATTCTTCACCGCTTACCCACTCTTTCTCTACCACGCCAGTCTTTAACGCAGTGTATCTAGCTGCAACATAAAGCAGAGAGGAGAGTCTATTCAGATACTTTACAGACGAAAGAAGGTTTGGCGATGATCTCGACATCTTTACTATCGTGCGCTCAGCCCTTCTAACTACGCTTCTTGCAAGGTATAGTGAGGCAACTTCTTGGGAACCGTTGGGTAGCACGAATTTACGGTATTCGGGTAACTCTTTAGCAAGTAGGTCCAGATGCTCTTCTAAAACCTTCACCATATCATTAGTTACTCGGCTTCTGTCTTGGAGCGGAGCTATGACATCTAAGCCGATCGTGAAGAGATCTTGCTGCACCTTTTCCAGTATCGTATCCAACGAAGATAGTTTTAGGAAGCTCCTTGCAAAACCGATCATAGAGTTAGCTTCATCAAGATCACCTAACGCCGTTACCCTAGCATCATCTTTGCCAACCCTCACACCGCCTAAAAGAGTTGTTTCACCCTCATCCCCGCTACCTGTATAAAACTTGGGCATACAGAGCGATAGGATGACTGGATTAAAATCCTTAACTACCTCTTCCCAAACGAATGATCAAAACCCTTTTAACCCACTTCTACTAACATTATGTGGCATGACTCTGGGTTTCGTTATATTTTATAGAGTAAGGGAGCTATCGCCTAAAGAGCTGGAGGATTCGAAGAAAAAGTGGCAAGATTTCAAGGAGAAAAAGTGGCCTAAAGGAATCAAGTTGGTGGGAGAGTACGATCACGCTTTCGGGATAGGGTACAACGGCTTCTTCGTAATCGAGGCGGATGACTACGATGCATTCCTGAAGTTCTATGACTCCTTTAGAGATCACACAAGATGGTATGTTACTGAAACCAGAACCATAACTGGGGTCAAGCAGTAACCTAGCCTCCCTTCCCTATTTTTTCTTCTTCTAAAGCGTGTCTTAACCAATCTTTTAAGGTGACTTCAGGTGGGCGTTCATAGGTCTTTTCAAATTTACATTTGCTGCACCTAACGTGCACCAGTAGTACGTTTCTCACAGGATTCTTGGTTGTGTTGATCTTGAGTCTTCCACCGCAGAGTGGGCAGGCTGTTTGTCCGCTCATAATCAAGAATTACTTTTAGCTTGTATATGAAGTTTAAATGAAGCCTTCTGCGAATAGATCACCTAGGGCTTCTTCTGCTAGATTGAGGCTTGATGCGCTTACTATTAGGAGCTTTGAGCCTTGGTGGAGTACAGTCACGTATAGACCATCTATGTGTAGGATTTCTCCATCTTTGGTGGAGGATTCTTTCAGTAAGCTTTCTGTGAGCATCTGGTCAACCATCTCTGCTTGCTCAGCATTAGAAAAGTTGATCTGCCAGTAGAGTAGATGATCTTTCTCAGCGAGGTAAAGGGTGGAGTTATCCCCAGACCAATAGGATGCTATTTTAGGTGCATCTGCAGAACCTATTGTGCGTGTTAAGAAGAGGTTGAAGAAGTAAGCGCCTAGAACATCTGGGTAGTAGATGCTCCAGCCTGATGTAGGAGGGGCTGGATTCTGGGGGTAGATAGGCTTGTAGCCGCTCAAGTAGAGTTGGGGGTTCATTATTTCGGCTGTGGAAGAGGGTGGGTTCAAGTGTGCTTGATCTAAGCCAGCCCAGCCTCCTGCGAGGTATAGTGCGTAAGCGAACCGTTCTCCGAAGATGTATGGAAAGTATGTTAACCTATCTATGAGCAGAGTATTTGACCAACTTCCAGGCTGCGCAAATTGTGGTTGGGTTAGAGATATTCTGCCAGTCTTGTTCGATGTGTATAGATCTGCTACAAGATCAGCCTCGCCCTCCACGAATGCACTCCAAGCGAGCTGAGAGTCGAAGGATATAAGCTGAGGTTGCTTAACTCTACCATATTGGAGGATATGCACATATTCGTGAGCAAGCAGTCTTTTACTATCTTCGGAGCTGGGGTTGAGGTAGTCTTTAACTATGTATAGTGTGTATGCTGAGGAGGCTGCTAGAACAAGCCCGGCCTTCTCCCTTTCATAGCTGCGTATGGAGAAGTCTTGGGGGGCTAGGAGTAGTGCTTTATAAAGGGCTTCTCTTGCTGCCTTTAACGCATCAGTTTCTTCTTCAGTCTTTCTTTCAAAGAAGTGTTTGTCAACGATCTTGAGGACTATTGGCTCTGTTGTGGTGAGGTTGCGCAGTTTGTTTACGTCCGTCTTCACTTCTTCAAAGAGCTTCTTAACCTCCGCATCGTATTGATCTGGTTTGTTCGCTTGGTTTAGGTAGATGGTTGCTGCTGAGAGCAACGCAGCAAAGATGATAATTGAGTAGACCGCTTTCCTTAGCTTTGGCTTCAAGTATGTGGTTAGAGGGGGTTAAAGCATTTAACTTTTAACTTACAAGTGGATGTGGATGGAGAGTGTTGATGTAGGCAGCCTACCTTTTCAAGGCGATAGTGAAGCGCTGAGAAGAGGCGCTGAAGGTGAGGCTGATCAAGAATACTTCGAGAAGATAGTGGTCGAATATTATGTTAGGAAGCTGAAAGCTGGGTTGGATGTCGCAACTTACCCTCAGCTGAGAGATATGTGCACCATGTTTCTTGATGACCTTTACGGTTTGATCAAGGTTGAGAATAGATATGCTGTTGTGGAGACGATCAAACCTAAGCGTAAGAGCATAGCTGAAGTGCACGCTATATTCAAGCATTCTAAAGAAATCTTTGAGGAGGTGGGGAGATCTTTTAAGATGAGAGTCTGTTTAACAGGACCATATACGCTTGCATCCTATCTTATCGAGCCTGATGTAGAGCAGATCGTAAGTTTAGGAGAAGCGCTGCATAAGATAGCTGAGGGTTCACTTCTGCGTGACAGATATGGTTGTGTTGCGATGCTTTGCATAGAGGAGCCTCTGCTTGGGGTTGTAGACGACCCTAGGCTTGATTACGGTGGAGGTTGGGGTGAGGCGCTTCTAAAAGGTTGGAACAGGGTCTTCTCTGCTGCATCTGCTCAGGGTATCGTGTGCGCGATACACCTTCATAGCACATCTAACCGAATCTTTTGGGATGCAGATAGGCTTGAGGTAATCGAGACCGAGTCTGATGACCCCATCTTAAGTTCGGAGAAGACAAGAAGCCTACTGGAAAAGTATGACAAGAGGCTTAAAGCGAGCATCTGCATAACCGACACAAATAAGCTTGCTGAAAAGGCTGCTGAGCATTCACCAAGATACAATAGCCTACCGAAGGAGGAGAGGATAGGTCAGATCTGGGCTGACATAAAGCGAGGAAAGGAAGATCCATCAATTCTTCTAGAGAGCGAAGAGGAGATTCAATCTAGGCTTAAGCAGATAGTTGCTTTAATAGGTAAAGAGAATATACCTTATGCAGGTCCAGAATGTGGGTTAAAAGGGTTCTTTAACATAGACACTGCACTTCGCTACCTCAAGAGGTGTGGTGATGTGGTGAAAAGATTTGCCAAAGGCTAAACCTAATACTTTACTATTCGAAATAAACACAATACTCTGGTTCAACCAGCTCAGAGAAGTGTACGGTGCTGATCTAACTTTATCCAATGTGCCTTACGAGGAGTGGCTCAGACTTAAGAAGCTGGGCTTTGACTTTGTGTGGCTTATGGGTGTCTGGAAGCGAAGCAGAAGGAGTGCTGAGATAGCAAGTGGTATTGATGCGCTTAAGGCGCAGTACCGGTTCGCCCTCCCAGATTGGCAGCAGGAAGATGTTGTGGGTTCACCCTACGCTGTTCAGTCATATGAGGTTGACCCACTACTTGGAAATATGGATGATCTGAGATTAGTTAAGAAGATTCTCGATGAACTCGAGATGGGGCTCATCCTCGATTATGTTCCTAATCATCTAGCTCTTGATCACCCGTGGGTATTCGAGCATCCAGAATACTTTGTTCAAGCGGATACAGAAGAGTTCGGTAAAGAGCCCTCCAAATACCTAGAAGTAGATCTTGAATCAGGCACAGTATATATTGCGCACGGTAGAGACCCCTATTTCCCACCTTGGACCGATACTGTTCAACTCAACATATTCAACGAAGAGGCTAAAGCTGCTTTGATCAAGACCCTAAGATCGATCTCAGATTACTGCGATGGGGTTAGATGTGACGTAGCCATGCTTCTACTGAATGATGTCTTCCAAAGAACTTGGGGGCATCTGCTCAAGAAAGGTGGTTGGGAGGCTAAAGAAGAGTTTTGGTCAGAAGCAATATCAGAGATCAAAAAAGCGAAACCAGAGTTCATTACGATCGCTGAAGTCTACTGGGGGCTTGAAGACCGCATGCTAAAGCTCGGCTTTGATTACGCCTACGACAAGGATCTATACGATAGCCTACTGAACGAGCAGATCGAAAGCGTAAAGCGCATCTTATCAATCGACCAAGCCACACAGAGCAGATATGTTAGGTTCACAGAGAACCACGATGAACTCAGGGCTGTGAACGCATTTGGGCGTGAAAGGTCGATGGCGGCTTCTCTTATAGCCTACACCCTACCATCTATGAGGCTACTACATCAAGGCCAGATAGAGGGGAGAAAGATAAGAGCCCCCCTACAGCTTAAGAGAATAGCTGACGAACCAGTAGACAGTGAGATACAGAAATTCTATACCACCCTACTCACTGCTCTAAGCAGCGACGCACTACACTACGGTAAGTGGGCACTCCTGGGGGTTGAAGGAGCTCAGACCGTCTTCAGCTGGTTATGGGAACTGGGGATGAACCGCGCCTTCATCTGCGTAAACTACGCTTCAAGAGAAGCTGTGTGCAGCATCAAGTTGGGTGAGCAGTTTATGAAGGACATATTTAATGCAAGGGTGTCTTTGAGAAGAGGTGTTTACATAAATGAAGTGGATACCGAAGGTTACATAAAGGTGCGGTTAGAACCCTATGCACTCTGGTTAACCTTAGCTTGATAGCGCCTCATTCGCCTAATCAACAGAATAAATGGTGGGATAGAGCATAACTCAAACACAACTGAGAAGGCGACCAAGTGCCAATAGCCGACACCGTAAAGCCAACCCATGGTGCTTCCACCTATGAACCAAGATAAACCGAGGACCGCATTTAGCGCGCCGAATCCTGCACCCCTTTTAGTCGCCGTCAAGATCTTGGCAACACCAGCCCTCAGAATGGTCTCGTGCATACCCATTACAACACCCCAAAGGAGCGAAGCTGAGGCGATAAGAAGCTGTTTCTCAGTGAAGGCAAGTGGAGCTACTAAAGCGGTGAAGATAGGTATCGCAGCCAAAAGGCTGAGCCCGAATCTATCAAAGTAGCGCCCAACAGCAACAGCGGCTACAGCATCAAAACCCATAGCCAGAGAGTAGAGTAGAGGTATTGTAGCATCGGCGAAACCAGAGGCGCTCATATGGTAAGCGATCAGCTGGTAAGGTGCGAAGCCAGCAACGCTAAGACAAACAAACAGAAGGTACGCCCTAAAAACACTAGCACCCTCACCAGCCTGAAGACCTTCAGATACCTTCTCCATACGCTCAGGTTTAGGGTGAGCCCGAGCGACTAGAGACAGTGTGATTAGAGATAACGCAGCAGGCACAGCCAATAGAGCGAATCCTTCACGGTAACAGCCTCCAGAAAGGAATATCGCTGCTACTATGAGTGGGCCTAGGATTGCACCTACCTGATCCAGAACTTCGTGTAGAGCATAGCCTTTACCTAAGCCTATGTTTGAAGATGCATATGACAGGACTACGTCTCGGGCAGGCGTTCGGATGGCCTTACCTAATCGCTCAGCAAAGATCAGTAACGCAGCGATCTCCCATCTACCGGCAATGGCCAAAAGCGGGACAGAGACGAGGTTAATGAAGTAGCCTAAGATGGTTATCGACCAATACCTCTTAAACTTATCAACTAGAGAGCCTGAGGCCAAACGGAAGGCATATCCGAGCAGCTCGCTAAACCCGCTCACGAACCCGACTGTGAAGGCAGAGGCGCCTAGGATAGCGAGGTATGGGCCGACGATGCCTCTAGCGCCTTCGTAAGTTACATCAGCCAGCAGACTGACCAACCCTAGAAGCAGAACTAGGTGTAGGGCTTTGCTGCGCAGATCACTATCCAAACCAAGAGAGGTTATAGGAAAAGGTTTAGAAGCTTTTCGCATCCAAGAGAATGGCGATGGGTTCAGAACCTTTCTACCACGTTAGAGTTAGAACGGGAGAGGTAGGGACACTAGCTCTACTCCCAGGAGACCCGGCTAGGGTTAAAGTGATCGGTGAATATCTTAAGGATAGTAGGATCATAGCTTCACATAGAGAGTTTGTAGTGCTCAACGGCTATCTAGATGATCAACTGGTCACAGTATGCTCAACAGGCATAGGAGGGCCTTCTACATCAATCGCTGTTGAGGAGTTATCTAGGGCTGGTGTTAAAACGATGATTAGAGTAGGCACCTGCGGCTCGATTCAAAGAGCGGTTAAAATTGGCGATCTGGTAGTAGCATCAGCGGCGGTAAGGCTTGACGGGGTCACGAAACAGTATGTTATGCCAGAGTACCCTGCTGTATCAAACCCTCAAGTCGTTTACGCTCTTGCGAAAGCAGCTAAGGAACTTGGCTTCACATTCCATATAGGCATATGCGCCTCAACCGATGCTTTTTATGTCGGTCAGGGCAGACACGGCTTCCAAGGCTTCCGCACACCAGAAAGTAGAAGTATATCTTCTCTGATGCGTAAGCTAAGAGTTCTATGCTTCGAAATGGAGGCTTCAACGATATTCACCCTAGCCAACCTTTATGGGCTTAGGGCTGGAGCGGTCTTCGTAGCTATACCAGCAAGAGCGTCAGATCCGAATAGGCAGAGCCAAGAGCAGAAGGTCTCTAAGACAGCGGTTGAGGCGCTACGCATACTGATGCGCTGGGATAAAGAAGCAGATGGTGAAATATGGGTGCCCAGCTAGGTAGAGGAGTTCTCGTAAGGCTGTTGGCTGCGATGAGAGTAGGTGAGATGGAGCTAAAGGGGCTCAAAGATGAGGCTGGGCTGCAGGAGCAGCTCTTTAGAGAAGCCTGCACACTACTTGCGTCTAATAGAGTCGGTTATTGGGGTGAGAGTTCAGTTACCTTCAGTAGGGGTGATAAGATGAAAGCAGCTATACTACTCTGCAAACTTGGTGAGCCGCTTGAGATAGTGTCAAGGACACTTTCTTGGTCTGAATTTGAGGACATGGTGTCAACCCTTTTGGAGAGCGTGGGCTACGATGTGAAAACGAGGCTTAGACTTAGAGAACCTAGATGCGAAATCGACGTGGTGGCCGCTAAAGAGGATTTAGCTCTGGTTATCGATTGTAAACATTGGAGGAAGGTCTTGGGGCTTTCAACTCTTCGCACTGTAGTCGAGGATCAGATCTATAGGACTAAGGCTCTCGCTTCTAGTGGACTAAACCACATAAGGAGATGTGATAAATTTCTACCAATCATCTTGACACTCTACAGCGAAAGATTCACTGTCGTAAATGGTGTTCCAATCGTGCCGATTAATCTCCTCTCTAGCTTCGTTACAGAGGTAAGAGGCTACTTGAGTGAGCTGTATGTGATCAACCTAGCGAACGAGCCTACTAGGGTCAGAGAGGGGTAGATTCATCACACTAGTGTATTCATCGAGGTGCTGAAGCACTCTACTAGGCATAGCGTCCTCCACTCTGAATGCTGAAAGCCTACCAAGAGGTAAGGGCGTTGAGATCAACCCAGTCTTATAGTGCATAGATAAAGGTGCTCTAACATCACCCATGGGTTTGAGGAGCGACCAGTCTACTAGGATCTGCTTTGCCCTCTCCTCTTTGTGAGCAACCTTGGAGGTGGTGAAGCCCTCTTGCAGATTTATGATGTGTTTGAATCTATCAGCCAGATCTTTATCTGAGCGAAGCATCTCTTCAAGTCTGGCTTGGGTCTGGACTGCTATCTCTCTGTACACCTTAAATAGATCGCCTCTATCTTTAAGAGGTGAATTATCTAGCCTAGCCCAGATCTGGAAACCCCTTGAACCGCTGAACTTAACCATAACACCAATACCTGATTCTATGAGCATCTTAGCCAGCCTATAGGTGACTTCCTTCAGAAGCTGAAACCCCTCTTCTGCTTCGATGATCTTCTTCCCCGCATCAAGGTCCAGCACAAAGAAGTTGGGTTCGTTAGAGTTAAGGGAATGGATATAGGGTATGAAGTCGATGCAGTGGTCATAAACCAACTCCATAAGCTTCTCTTTGCTCCCAATCGTTAAAAGCTGGGGCTTCGGTTTATACCTGGAATATCTTACGAAGATCGCCTCCACTTCTTTCAGAGGATCCTTTTTACCAGAAAAGACCTTTACAGCGGACACAGCCCTATTCAAGAGGAAGGGCATCATGTAATCAGCTACCTTAGGGTAATAATCTTTAGCAACCCAGACCCGTAGGTAAGATGTGTTCAGTAGGGAGCCTTCGCGTTCAGCTGCCCTCTTCACCACCTCATCTAGGAACTCGGTTTTGGCGAAGCCTTCGCCTGCTTTAACCACAAACCTCCTGTTGAGCAGACCATCTAAAGCGTGCTGAACCTCCTCCACTGTAATCCTCCTTTGCTCAGCAGCCTCAATATCCCTAGCAACCTTCGAGTAAAGATGCTCAAAGTCAACAGTTTTACCCGGCTCCTTTATCGCTAATAGTAGCGCAAGCCTCTCTTCGATACTAGCCTTCACACCAACCCACCTGACTATGGAGTCTCAGACTAATGCCTTATCCTCACACATCAGACTAACTCTGATCAATCATCGACTCCGCACTATGTTTGTTTAAGTTAGATATTAGTGTTAAACTTTAGCAAAGGCTTTAGACCGTTTCAGCATACCCTGGGGTGTGCAACAGAAGAAGGCTCAGCTCTTACCCGCCTTTGCGCTAGGGCATTCAGTCCACCACCTATACACAGCTATAATACCCGCCCTACTACCAGTCTTCAAGAGCACATTCAACTTGACATACGTTGAGGCAGCTCTGCTACCAACAGCCTTTCAAGTGGGTTTAACAGCACAGATCGTAGTAGGCATCTACTCAGATAGAGCAGCAAAACGCAGCATAATAGTCTCTGTAGGATTAGCGGCTACAGCAGTAGCCATAGCGGCATTAACACTAGCCCAAACATACCAACTTCTCTTGGCAACTTCTTTTCTAGCAGGGGTTGCAGCGAGCACCTACCACCCTGCTGGCACAACCCTTGTGACAGAACACTACCCACGGAAGATAGGTTTCGCGCTAGGGATACACGCTATAGGAGGAGGGGTAGGCACATCCATAGGACCAATTATGCTAGGTGCATTAGCAGCATTATTGAGCTGGCAGGAGGCGCTCTACCTCATAGCTCTACCAGGTCTTCTGACCTCGCTCATCTACTCTAAGTTAGTTAAGGATGTTGCTGTAATTGAGAGAGGTAGACAAAAGCAGGTTACATCAAGAGAAGGCTCGATCAAAGAAGCGGCACCTATACTAACGATCTTTCTAGCAGCTTATTTGATGGGGCAGTTCGCTGCTGAAACAACAGTAGACTTCATACCACTCTACCTTACAACAACCTTCCTTATAGCAGCATCCACCGCAGCCATACTGCTGGGTTTGATGCGCATACTGGGGGTAATCGGCGGACCACTTGGTGGCGTCATGGTGGATAGACTGGGTTCAAAGCGCATCCTCAGCCTCAGCTTCTTCGGTCAAGCAGCCTGCATACTGCTCCTGCTGCAAGTACAGGTAGGCGAAGCCCTCTACATACTACTCGCGCTGATAGGTCTCTTCTTCGCCATTCAAATACCAGCTGGCAACGCATACCTCGCTAAACTCGTGCCAGAAAGAAAACGCGGCACCGCCTACGCACTCTTCTTCACAGCAAGCGTAGCCTGGGCTGCCCTGGTTCCACCGATCTCAGGAGCAATCATTCAAGCTTACAGCTTCCAAGCGGCGTTCACAACCGCTGCATTGGTTTGCGCAGCCGGAGCCTTAGTTATGTTATTCTTAAAGGAGAAGTAGATGGAAAATATTTAGGTATCATCTAAACCCACCCTTCTATGAGCCCCGGTAGCTTAGCCCAGCAAAGCGCCTGCCTCGTAAGCAGGAGATCGCGGGTGCAAATCCCGCTCGGGGCTTTCAACCTCCAATCTACCTTATCAGGAACACAAGCTCTTGTAGGAATATTCCTAATCACAACCATCGTTACTCCGATAGCATTCTTCATCAGAGGGAAGAGAAGGAAGACGTGAGATCACCCACTCTCTACCACCCTAGTGCTAATCCTCTTACACATAACCTCGAGCTTCTCCTAACGATGCCTCTAGCCCACTTAACCTTCTACTGAGCTCTTTCAAAGTAGATGGATAAAATCTTTAATTTGAGATAGGATTTTGTATATTGTCTAATGGGTGCAATCATATTGGAACGCGATAGTTTTAATATTCTTGGTGTAGTATCTGTTACGACGCTTGCATCATTTCTTACTGGCTTAAACGCCAGGCTGGCTGTAGTTGGCTTACCAGTTATAGCGCATGAATTAGGCGCCGATCTTGATACTATTTTGTGGATTATTCAAGGCTTCATGCTAGGTTCCACGATAATCCAGTTGATTGTTGGCAGGTTATCTGATTTGTTTGGTAGAGTTAAACTTTTTAATCTTGGTTTTCTTATATTTACTACCGCTGCCGTTGTTGCTGGTTTTTCGCCTAATTCGTTTATTCTTATTTTAGCTAGAATCATACAGGGAACGGGTGCCGCTTTTCTTATGACTCTTAGTGTAACAATATTGACTGATAATGTGCAGAAAAATAGGCTGGGAACTTGGCTTGGTATAAATCAGGTTGCTTGGAGAGGTGGTGCTGTTGTAGGCTTGTCACTTAGTGGTGTGATAATTGATTATTTTGGATGGAGATGGATTTACTTGTTTTATGTTCCATTAGGTTTTGGTTTCTATATATGGAGTGCACATACGTTAAAGGAAGTGTATAAGCCTACTGAGAAACCTAATCTTGATAAAGTTGGTTTCATACTTTTCACAGTTTTCCTTACATTTATATTGATTGCATTATCTCTTCTCGCTTTTGGGACAGCGTATCTCACCTTAGCCTCAATTCTCTTATTTGCGTCAATTCTGTTTTTTGTGTCTTTCGTTTTCTGGGAAAATAGGATACCTTAGCCTGCACTTGACCTATCACTATTTGAGATATGGCCTTTCAGCGGAGGAATTATTTCACAGTTTCTCTACTCTATAGGCTTCGGAGCCTCAACAACTCTTTTAGTCCTATACCTTGAGGTTGTTAATGGTCTTTCCGCTACCCTAACAGGTTTTCTACTCATCCCTTTTGAACTTTCATACTTGATATTTGGTGTTTTAGGCGGTAGACTGTCTGACAAATATGGTTATGTGCCTATTGCATCGTCCGGATTACTTGCTTCCGCAATAGCATTTTATGGGCTATCTACGATTGCGCCGGAATCGAGCTTGAATTTTGTAATGTTGTGTGAAATATTGTTTGGTTTTGGTGCTGGACTTTTTATTGCACCTAACACTAGTTCGATAATGTCGTCTGTGCCTTTAAGCAAAAGGGGGGTGGCCTCAGCATTAAGAGCAGTATCCTTTAACATTGGATTTGTTTTGAGCCTTAATGTGGCAATCATCTCAATGGTAGAGTTTATACCATATGATGTTGCTTCAAGGCTTATAATGGCGGAAGGCTTTATAACGAATAGTGGAGAATCCCTTATGGATTTATCAAATGCCTTATCCAAATCCTTTGGTATGCAAGCCATAGCCATGGCTTTAGCAATACCCTTTACCCTGACAAGGAGCATCCATCATCTAAGGAACCTTTTGACCCGAAAAAAAGGTGAGAAATACACGCCTGGATCCGCCTAAAGAAGCTAATAGCATCAGACAAAGAGTGTGCCAGAACCTATAGTGTGTTGGCGTGTAGGCTTTCCCGACTCTAATCTTTCTTGACATTTAGCGATAAAAGAATCTACTTTGCAAGATAGCGGATCAGATGCATCGCTTCTTAGCCTCTTTAACAAGCTCCAGAATCAGGTCGTCTAAGAATTTTTCAAAAGCTTCATGATTTGTTGATTTGAGAAACTTATTCCGCTCTATGTCTTCTCTTACCTTCTCTAAGAATTGATCTTTCTCAGCTTCAGGCAGATAATCCTGTATCTTCAGAACCTTGCCAAGCGCATCTATTAGCCTAAAAGTTCCATAGGACGGAGGCTCTTCTAAGCAACCTCTTGCGCTCGAGGCCATATATGCTGCGAGCTCAAGAAGATAATTGTATACAGGTCTTTTTTCTATATTACTCACTTTTAAGCACCACCATCTGCCCAACTTGCGCCGTATTTATTCAGATAGGTGATCTCTTCAATCTTCCGTTTAGGTGGAGGTTTGGGCTGCGCCTTTGGATGCCCTAATGCGACTATCAACTCAGGCTCGGCTTTCGCTGGAATCTCAAGGATTTCTTTTAACGCTATTCTAGAGAATGATCTGATAACACAGGCACCCAAACCTAGAGCGTGTGCTGCAAGGAGCATATTCTCAACAGCCATAGCGCAATCAGCTATCCTGGTGTAGCTTCTACCAACTTCGCCTCCCTCCTTCTCATAAACTTCAAGATCAGAGCACACCACAATAGCTGAAGGGGCATTACTCAGAAATCCAGGTGAAAAGATTCTGACTAGTTTAAGTATATGTGGATCTGCTACAACGATGAATCGCCATCCTTGAAGATTAGAGCCCGAGGGAGCTAATCTTGCGGCATCAAGGATCCTCGTAAACATCTCCTTGGATATCTCTTCTTCGGTAAAGCTGCGGATACTACGCCTGTTCATTATAGCCTCGAAGACATCCAAACTCTATCGGAAACGAATGGAATCACTTGGTAATTAAACATTTATTATTATCCAAGTTTTGTATACTTAAGAGGATTATGCGGCGAAAGATGATGAGATTTCAGAGGAGTTAAGACGCATAAGAGCGCTTTTGGAGCCTAAACCTGCGCCACCTCAGCCTAAGGGTTTGTGGGCCGAGTTCTTGGATTTCATCTCGAAGTACAAGGTTATGGGTATGGCTGTTGCCTTCATCCTAGGGCTATACCTCGGAGCGCTCGTCAAAGCCTTGGTTGACGACATAATAATGCCGATTGTGCAGTTTGCTACACCAAATGTAGCTTGGGAAGCTATAGAGATTGGCCCCTTCCGCGTTGGCCACTTTGTAGGCTCGGTCATCACGTTCATCATTATAGCGTTCGTGGTCTTTCTGCTAGTGAAGGTAAGTAAGAGATTCAAGATAGAATAGAGAAGCAGATGCAGTAATATGCATTCGATTAGCTGTGCTGGTCTCTTACCGGCTTTTCTAACCCTTTGGGCCACCAGTTCCACTTCTTCGCGATGACTATTATGGATGGGTTAAGGAAGATTCGCATGAAGAATGTGTCTATGTATATTGCGAGGCCTAGGGCGAAGCCCATCTCTTTGAGCACTAGGTTGGGGCTGAGCATAAGGCTTGCTAGTGCTGAGCCTAAGATCAATCCGGCTGCTGTGAGCACTAGGCCTGTCCTTTCTACCGCGTTTACCACTGCTTCTTCGTCGCTAAGTCCCTTCATAGCTTCCTCCTTGACTCTTGTTATGAGGAAGACATCGTAATCTACCCCCAGCCCCATCAATACGGAAAAGGTGAGTAATGGTGTTAGCCAATATATTCTTGCACCTAACCCGTATTGGAAGACTAAGGTGAGTATAGCTATAGACCATATTGCGCTCATAGCAGTGGTGGCTAGCAGCCTAAGTGGGAGCATAACCGAGCCTAGGGCTATTAGGAGGATTATGAAGATGCCTATACACGCTACTGGTATTATTGTGTAGAAGAAGTCTCGGTTTATCGTGCTCGTCAAGTCAAGGTAGAATGCTGCACTCCCTCCTACTAAGATTTCAGCACCGCTTAAAGCACCTTCATCTTTAGCGGCTTCGCTAACCCTTTCTCTAATCGTTTTGATGGTTGTGAAGGCTTCATCTTCTGTGTAGAAGCTCTTTAGGCTGGTTGTTATAACGAAGGTCTTGCCCTCTTCGTCCACGAACCGTCTGATGCTGCTTCTATCAACATTCTCGGGTGCTACATACTCGCCTCTCGGCCTAGTTGGACCGTATGTGTAATCTGAGTAGACTCCATCAAGGTTGGAGATTTCGGTGTGTAGTCTGTCCAAAGCCTGATAGAGGTCTGTTTTGATTCCGCTGTCAGTAAATAGTGGCTCTCGGCTAACCACTACGATCCGCGTCTGGGAAAGGGGTGCAGCGCCGAAGGAGCTGAGTATGGTATCAACACCCCGTTTGGATTCGAATGGTGGAAGCATCTCCAAGTCGCCATATGTAATCGATATAGTGGTGATCACAGCACCTAAAGCTGCTGTAGCTACTAGCCCGATTGCCAGAACCCTCTTCGGCTTTGATACGCAGTAGTGTGCCATTCTTCTGAAGACGGCTAGTCTGATTGCGAAGTTCGGTATGGTTCTCCTAGGCAATAGGATCTTGTCTTTTATGATGGATAGTGTTGATGGGATTGTTAGGAGCGCGCCTATGAGTGTTAGGAGTATGCCTAGGGCTAAGCCTATCCCTATGCTTTGAAGTATGCCTACGGAGGAGAGTGCTAGGCAGCTGAAGCCTATAAGGACTGTCGATGCGCTTAGAATTACTGCACCTCCTGCGTGTAGGGCTGTTCTTTTAACCGCTGCTGTGTGTTCAATTTTGTTACCTCTCTCTTCGAGGTATCTGAAGATCATGAAGATTACGTAGTCTACACCTGCGCCGAGTATGACTACGCTTATCATACTCCTCAGCAGATAGTATTGTTTGAAGCCTAGCTGAGCGAGGAGAGCCAATAGACCCATTGCTGCGGCGAGCGCTGAGCCTACAGTTAGTAGTGAGAGCGTCGGAACTATTAGTGATGCTATTAACGCTGCGCCTAATATGAAGACCAGCAGTATAGTTACTTTATCGATCACACCTATGTCTTCGGTGTCTTGATTTTTGATGTCGTAGGATAGGGTCATTGGTCCCGTTAATAAGGTTGTGAATCCAGCTTGCTTCGCATCAGTAACTACCTTACGGAGCTCTCCAACCGCTACTATCTGCTCGGCTTCAGATAAGCTGTTGTTGAACCGAATAAGAATAAGCGTGGTTTTGTTATCACCGCTAACAAGCTGGCTGTAGACATCTTTTGGCATGCTATCTGGGAAGGCTGGTGTGGGGAACTTTTTTCTGATCTCTGCGAAAGCCTGTTGGGTTAGGTTCTGGGTAGCAGCATCTAAAGCCTCTGGTGCGGGTTTTCTGCCGAGCTCTAAGCAGATCTGGATTATGCTCTTTTCAAGACCTTGCTCGGCAAGCAGAGTGGCTGTGAACGCTTCTATGTCGTGTTGCGTCGCATCTGATCCTAGGTTGATTAATCTTCTGATTACGCTTTCGCTTAGACCGGATTCATTAGAAGCTACGGAGGATGCTATATCTTCGATTATTTGCTGCCTTGTGGCTGGTTCAGACCATTGGGTTATGTTCATAGCATTATTCAATTCTGTGAATAGTTTTGAGGCTTCACCTCCGTTTGTTGGTGTGAAGACGAGTGGAGTTGCTGTGTTTATGGCTGCTTGGGCTTTTGTGTAGAGTAGTTGGGGTTTGAGGTCTGTGAGCTTTATGTATTCTTCTGTGAAGGTTGATGACCAAGATGTGTAGAAGGCTTTGAGGTAGGCTTCGGTAAGCGGCTTCCCCTCCTCGGGTAGCATCTTTAGTGCTGTGTTGTATGCGAGTTCGTTGAGTGGTTTGACTGATATGGGTTGGAGGGGGTTGGTTTGGGCGATCTGCTGGGCTGCTGAGGCCCAAGCTTGGAGGTAGAGGGTTGGGACCCCATACATTACTTGGGCTGCTTCTGTTAGTTTGTCGATTAGTGTGTAGAGTGTTTGGTGTAGGGTTTGGAGTTCGTCTGCTGCTTTGTAGAATTGTTTGTGCGCCTCTGTTAGATTAGCCTTGATTCTCTGCTCTATTTCGCGGTATGTTTCGTTCATCTTAGCCCAGTATTTTGCTAGTATTTCGTCGTAGACTGTGGTTGCGCTTACAACGCCAGCAAACCCCTTTAGATCTTCTCTGCCCTTAGATTCTATAGTCTTGCTTAATGCAGATAGGTAGCCCCTACCCTCCTCCGAGGTTATGCTGCCCTCCTCAGCCTTGACTACTAGGATCTCTGTGTCCCCTTGGTCTAAGCCGATCTTCTCAGATATGATCTGCTGAGCCTTCTTAGCCTCTAGTGTGCTGGGGATGAAGGGGTCTAAGCTGTGCTGGATACGCTCCTCTAAAGCCGGGAGGTTGACACCTAGAACAATTACTACGATGACCCAAAGGGCTATGAGAAACTTGCCTCTTTGGGTGGAGAGAGCTGCATATTTATCGAGCAACTCCACTCACACAACCTACCGCCAAAGAACCTGGTTTAAAAACTCTACTAAAGTACGAGGGATTAAAAGATCAGCTGTAGGATTTTGTTAAACAAAGGTTATGCTTTCACAAAACTCTCTTAGGGCTTTTCGTTCTATCCACCTTCAGCTTTCGAAGCGGATAAGTAGCGTTGTGGAATCAATTTTATCTATGGAAATGTATCGTGGACTAATCCTTGCGTCTATAAACTCCTTCCCTAGTATATTTGATACGTATTCTACCCACTGGTCGTGGAGAAGTGTGGCATAAAACCGCAACACATTCCAACCCCACTTCCAAGAATATGGTAGCGCTTTATCTGTTATACTCGCCTTTAATTTGTATGATAGGCTTTCCTCGACATCTTTAGCAAACTTATCAGTTATTCCATCCAGTGGGGTACTATCCTCATATTTCCTCAAATCAAGTTTAAAGAATTCGATAGCGAATTCTCCACCAGAATTTATAATCCTGTAGCTGTAAAATGGTATTGAGGTATTTGCGATATCTTCGTCATATTGTACGTAATCTTCAAACTCCATTATCGGCAAATGCTGCTCTAATATGAGAAGAACTCCGCTATATTCTAATGCTGCAACAGCGTGCCCTTCTCCTGTGATAGTGTCGAATGTTAAAACATAACTATCTTTAAATCCGAGAGATAGAAGAGCTGAAGCATAAAATATCGCGTAATCACTGCAAACGCCGCTTTTTCGCTCCACGAAGGTTACAGGGTCATATATGTAGCTGTTTGCTGACTCCTTTTTAGTGTAATCGTACACTATGTTGGAGTCTACCCATTCTACAAGATGCCAAACCTTGAAAAGTAAAGGTCTTTCAGAATATTTATCAAAGACGTGTTCGTTGATTCTATAGAATGTTGTTTCGTTAAAGCTCCTTAAGACAACGTCGTAGATGGTGTTGCTCGCTGAAGATGAAGAGAGATATAGGACGTCTGAATAGCCGCTAAACAAAATTCTTTGACTCTCCCTGTCTGCTATGAAATCATAGATCTTGTTATGAGTGAATATTTTAAGTTTGAAAGTAGAAGTGTATTCTTGTGGGAGTCTTTCAAATATTTCTTTTAAGTTGTAGATCTCTTTAGCGTAGCCCCTGCTGATATAAGCATACTCC
>Ga0123519_10001535_pt1 | contig 39573 bp, 33 predicted proteins | sample YelNatPaOPRAMG02_FD_87396 | JGI IMG/M metagenome (GOLD analysis project Ga0123519, IMG submission 87396) | Hot spring microbial communities from Yellowstone National Park - Yellowstone National Park OP-RAMG-02 (version 2) | ecosystem: Environmental > Aquatic > Thermal springs > Hot (42-90C) ...
CAGTTTCGTGAGGTATTTACTCTATTCATTAGTCATTGTAATAGTCGTTTTCGGCTGCGCGTCAAAGTCGAAGTCGAAAGACGGGGGCGGAAGCAGTGGCGGCGGCGATCCCGAGATAAAGGTTGCGTTCAGCGCAAGTCCGACGAGTGGAACCGCACCTCTTACTGTTAATTTCACCGATTCTTCAACAACCACATCACCGGGTGCAACAATCAATTCTTGGCAGTGGGACTTCGACAATAACGGCACAATTGATTCAACATCTCAGAATCCGACATATCAATACACGACTGCTGGAACATATAGTGTGAAATTGACCGTAACTGACACCGCGGGGAAAACGGGCTATCTTATAAAGACTAACTATATAACAGTAACGACGAGTTCATCTAATCCTGGCTCAGGCGGTACAGGCGGCGCTAAAGGTGCATATACCGATACCATCACCGTCAGCGGGAAGACGAGAACATATCTTGTTTATTGTCCGAACAGTGTTCAAGACCCTGCGCCGCTACTCGTATTTTTTCACGGTATGGGCGGCTCATATATCGATGGCTACTACTGTTGGGCAAATACTGCAAATAGCCGGGGATTTGTCCTCGTATGTCCGCAAGCGCAGAATATAAATGGAACGATAATGTGGGATTTTGACTTAGGCGACGACCTCAAATTAGTTGATGCACTTGTTGCGAAAATTGAATCTCTTTACAATATCGCTCTGAAACGCGAGTATCTTTCGGGATTTTCTAACGGCGCTCTTTATTCTATCTATGTTGGCATTAAGCGTTCGGAGAAATTTGCTGCACTTCAATCCCATTCAGGCGGCTATGTCTCAGGGATGCCGACGGACGCTGCTCGCAAAATCCCCATCTACCTCGTCCATGGTGAAGCAGACACCGTGGTGCCTATCTCGTATTCTGAAGCCGCTTATAATGTTTATACGAGTAAAGGACACGAGGTTAAATTCGACAGGATTCCCGGACTTGGACACCAATGGTATTTTCCGAAAAACGACGAGGTATGGAATTGGTTCCTTGCTCGTCCGCTACCGTAATCTAATAAAAGAGCATCCTCTCAAGCGCTTCTTTCGCAGGTTTTGCCAAACTCTCGGGAACGGTAGTTTTGTGGCTCATATTAAGTAGCGCATCGCGGATTTTTTCGAGAGTCATCTTTTTCATATTCGGGCACACTGCCTTTTCGTTCAACGGATAAAACCGCTTCTTCGAATTCTCCTTACGCAACCTGTGCAACAAACCTATTTCTGTTCCGACAACAAACTCCTGTTCGTCTCTCTCCTTCGCCGCACGCACCATACCACTCGTTGAAAAAACACCGTCCGCAAGCGCTGTCACATCGGGAGTGCATTCAGGATGGACCATCACGAAAGCGTTAGGATGTGATTTCCTCATTGCCTTGATGTCATCCGTCTTGAACGACATATGTGTCGGGCAGAATCCGTTTGCGAGTATGACATCTTTTCTGTTCGTGACTGATGCCGCATAAGTCCCCAGATACCTGTCAGGAACGAATATTAAAGGCTCTTTGATTGCTTGAAAGATTTTTACCGCATTTGCTGATGTGCAACAGGTATAAGAAACCGCTTTGACATCAACCGTCGAGTTCACATAGCAAACTACTTTCGCCCGATGATTCTCCTTCTGCATTTTGAGCACATCATCAACCGTTACCATATTCGCCATAGGGCAGGTCGCCGTTGGCTCCGGGTTTAATACTATCTTCCCTTCGGCGAGAATCGCAGCCATCTCGACCATAAAGTCTACACCGCAGAAGACAATCACCTCCGCATCCGATTTCGCAGACAGTCTTGCGAGTTCAAGACTGTCGCCGCAGAAATCGGCTATGTCTTGAACTTCAGGCGGCTGATAATTGTGCGCTACGATTACCGCCTTCCGCTTTACCTTTATCTCTCTGATTTCCTCGACTATTGACCTGTCCATCCCTTGCCTCTAACTGTTGATTGCGAGATATTGTCTACTGTTTCCTACAACTGCTGCCGTCGTCTGCGAGAAACTCTTTTGCCTGCTGAACCATCTTTGAGTCTTCTTTGGCTGACCTGCCACCTGTAGTCAGGTATCCTCCTACGATGATACCATTTGCGCCTGAGAGTAGTGCAAGCCCTTGAAAATCTCCTAAGTTGCGCTCTCTTCCACCAGCAATCTTAATCACCGCATACGGAATGATGAGGCGCATCAGCGCGATAAATTTAATTATGTCTGAAAGCGGAACGGGATAATTGTTCGCTACCGGCGTCCCTTGATGAGGTATCAGAATGTTTATCGGAACACAATCAGGCTTTATCTCTTTCAGCATAAAAGCCATTTCGATTCTCTGGCTCCAGTCTTCACCTAACCCTATTATTCCACCACAGCATAACTCTAACCCCGCATCCTTAATAAGGAGCGCAGTTCTCAGTCTGTCTTTGAAGCTGTGCGTTGTGCAGATTTTCTCATAAAACGAAGGCGCCGTCTCAATGTTATGGTTATACCTCCTTACTCCCGCTTCCTTCAACAGCCGCGCACGGCTCTCATTTAACTCTCCTATTGAAGCGTCTAATAGAAGTTGCGGAAAACTATTCTTTACAGCCTCGAATGCCGCAATGACCCCAGAGAATTCGGCATCGCTCAAAGTCCGTCCGCTCGTTACTATGCAGAACCTCTGCGCCCCGATGTTGACTGCCTCTTCCGCTCTCTTCAAAATTTCTTCTGTTTTCATCAGCGGATATACCCGTGCGTTTGTGTTGTAATGCGCAGACTGTGCGCAGTAAACGCAATCTTCACTACATCTTCCGCTCTTTGCGTTCGCAAGGGCGCAGGTATCGAACTCGTTACCGCGGAACCGTTGTTTTACCATTCCTCCGAGCGCCGCGAGCCCCATTACATCCGCTCCTTTTAATTCACATAGCCGTTCCGCAGTCTCACGGCTTATTCCGCCCGATAACGCTTCCGCCTCCGCTTCTTCCAGTAACCGCCACACGATGGCTTTCCCCTATACCTCTTTTATCTAATTCTTTGGAAATAATTTTATAACTCAAGAAAAACGCGGAAAAAACGGTATTCGAGCAGTTGCAGTTGTGACTCTCTGCGTTATAATTATAAAGAAGGGGGCGATGTGGCTGTCGACCGGAGGTTTCGTGTAGCAGATGGTTGCACGGCGGGGACGCAAGTAACCCCGTAAAATCCTCTGGCAACAAAATAACCGACACGCATAATGCGTATCGCCTCGCTGCTTAATTAGCGGCGACCTCGCTTCTATCTTGCCCTCGAGGTGGAGAGCGGGGAACGGTAGAGGGCTGGGTCACATATCTTGGCTCGGAGGAGGTGTGATGACGATTTAATCCGAGATAGTCGAACGCGAATCCTGTTCGTCGGAGTTGCGTTTGGCGAATGAAAAAGACGAACTAACCGTGTAGATGCCGACTGTTACGCCCTTCGGGACGGGGGTTCGATTCCCCCCGCCTCCATTTTTGTTGTAGTTTCGCATTCTTTTGCTGTCCCACCTGTCAAGCGCCTGACAAGTTCCAAAAGCGAGCAGGCACTTGTCTGCCGAAAGCGACAGGGTTTCTCGTCCAACGCAAAAATGCGTATCATTCTTTTATCCACCATCGGAGGTTCTGACGGAATATCAGAGGGCGTTTTTCTTGCAGGCGCAAATTGCGCGTAACGCATAGAAATGATTTGTCAATTCTGATTCTATTGAACAAGGTTAAAAGAAAGAGAGTTGAGATATTCGCTGGAATAAGGAGAAAAGAGATGAGGAAGGATAAAGATGGGCAATTTGCGGAGGCGCTCGCCGCAGCGCAAAAAGCGTTCGATGAGAAGCGGTATGATGATGCGGTTAAATATACGGAAATAGAAAAAATGATTTTTGCGCTGAGTTAGGGACTGAAAATGGACTAAAAAACGGATGGTCGCTTTTGTAGCGACCATCCGTTTTTTATCAGCAAAGTGATTGAGAGTGCTTCTGGCTGATGGATTTGGATGTGTGCAAAGATGCACACGACTCCTTAGAAAGGAGGTGATCCAGCCGCACGTTCCCGTACGGCTACCTTGTTACGACTTACTCCTCATCATCAGGTTTACCTTCGGCGCCTTCCCCCTTGCGGTTGGAACAGCGACTTCGGGTACTCCCAACTTTGATGAGTTGACGGGCGGTGTGTGCAAGGCCCAGGAACATATTCACCGCGGCATTCTGATCCGCGATTACTAGCGATTCCGACTTCATGCAGGCGGGTTTCAGCCTGCAATCTGAACTGGGGCCGGTTTTCGGGGATTTGCTCCGCCTCACGGTTTCGCTTCCCTTTGTACCGGCCATTGTAGGACGTTTGCAGCCCCAGGCTTAAGGGCCATGATGACTTGACGTCGTCCCCACCTTCCTCCCGCTTAACGCGGGCAGTCCCCGCAGAGTGCCCAGCGTAATCTGATGGCAACTGAGGGTAAGGGTTTCGCTCGTTATAGGACTTAACCCAACATCTCACGACACGAGCTGACGACAGCCATGCAACACCTGTGCAGGTTACGGATTGGATACCGTTGGAGACTCCTTTCAGAGCCCTACATCCTGCATGTCAAGCCTGGGTAAGGTTCTTCGCGTTGCTTCGAATTAAGCAACATCCTCCACCGCTTGTGTGGGCCCCCGCCAATTCCTTTGAGTTTCAACCTTGCGGCCGTACTCCCCAGGCAGGGCACTTAACGCTTTCGCTGCGGCACGGTAACCATCAGCAGTTCCCACACCTAGTGCCCACCGTTTACGGCTAGGACTACCCGGGTATCTAATCCGGTTCGCTCCCCTAGCTTTCGTCCATCAGCGTCAGGGATAAGCCAGCCAGTTGCTTTCGCCATTGGCGTTCCTCCCGATATCAACGCATTTCACCGCTACACCGGGAATTCCACTGGCCTCTCTCTCCCTCGAGCTTGGCAGTATCGGAAGCAGGTCTCTGGTTGAGCCAGAGGCTTTAACTTCCGACTTACCAAGCCGCCTACGGACGTTTTAAGCCCAGTAACACCGAGTAACGCTCGCCACCTTCGTCTTACCGCGGCTGCTGGCACGAAGTTAGCCGTGGCTTCCTCTGGGATTGAAGTCAAATGCTACGGCTATTCACCGTAACATCTTTCGTATTCCCTGACAGCGGTTTACGACCCGAAGGCCTTCTTCCCGCACGCGGCGTCGCTCCGTCACGCTTGCGCGCATTGCGGAAGATTCTCGACTGCAGCCTCCCGTAGGAGTCCGGGCAGTGTCTCAGTCCCGATGCGGGTGACCACCCTCTCAGGCCACCTACCCGTCGTCGGCTTGGTGAGCCGTTACCTCACCAACTACCTGATGGGACACACTCTCCTCCTGAGGCAGAGGCAGGAAACCTGCTACCGTTTACTCCCGAAAAGATGCCTTCTCGTGAGCCTATCGGGTATTACCCCCAGTTTCCCAGGGCTATCCCCGTCCTCAGGGCAGATTGAGTGTGCATTACTCGCCCGTTCGCCGGTTTCCGTCCCCTTGCGGGGACTTCGTCCCTCGACTTGCATGCCTAATCCACGCCGCCAGCGTTCACTCTGAGCCAGGATCAAACCCTTCAGAAAATCTTCTTATCTCTGCTACCCGCACAAGGCAGACAAACAGAGATATTTAACAAGGTACGCTTACTCAGAAGCCCTCTTCAATCACCTGCTTGTCAATGAACACCCAATTACCACTAAAAAATATAATCACTGCTGTTCTCATTGTCAAGTCTCTAATGAAATTTTTGCAAAAGAATCTGCGGTCGTTGCCTTTTTGTTTTAACTCTCGATAATTTAATATGTTACAAATATTACTTATCTCGTTTTTCTTTCAAACCTGTTAGGTTAGGCTACACATTTATTGATTTTGTCTCTGTTTTCCGATACAATTTTTGCTTCTGCATTCGGATTGATAGACTATGGATTGGCTATTGCAGGCTGTTTACTACGGATTCTTTGTGTCAATGGGTGCAGCCCTTGGCTCGTTCGCTAATGTTGCCATATATCGTCTGCCCCGCAATATGTCTGTCAACAATCCGCCTCGTTCTTTTTGCCCCGCCTGCGGAAATAAGATTCTTTGGTTTGACAATATTCCGATTTTAAGTTATCTCTTTCTTCGTGCGAAATGCCGTTTTTGCAAAGCCCCTATATCTTTCAGGTATTTCGCCGTCGAACTGCTTACCGCCGTAACATTCTTCGCTTGCGCCTACCACTTCTATCCGAAAAAAGTCCTACTTGATACCACGGCATTCTTTGTTACACTCTCTGCTTGTGCTTTTACGCTTGCCCTTATCATCTGCTCTTTTATTGATGCTGCGCACAAGATAATTCCTGACTCTATTGACATACCGGGTATATTCATCGGGCTTGGTCTCTCTTTTGCACTACCTTCTCTCCAGCAAGACATAGAACCTGTGAAGTCTCTATTTCGCGTCATCGTCTCTGAAGGAGGACTCCCGCAGTGGCTCGATAGTCGCCTGATTTCACTCTCGTCATCGCTTTCAGGCGCACTCGTCGGTGGAGTTCTTATCTTCGTCGTTGCAGTCCTTGGCAAAAAGGTTTTCAAACGCGAAGCAATGGGCTTCGGCGATGTAAAATATCTTGCTATGATTGGCGCGTTTATTGGATTTAAATTCGTCCTTATTGCGTTCGTCATTGCTTGCATCATCGGCACTCTTGTTGGGCTTCCGATTCTCATTTCAGGAAAAAGATATTACGAAATTCCGTTTGGTCCATTTCTCTCTGTCGGGGCGTTTATAATGCTTATCTGGGGTAACAAAGTCTCCTATTTTGTTCTTGAGACTTATCCACGCTGGCTCGCCGGTGAGTTCTGAATCTTTTCTGTATAGTTTTATTCCTTGTTTGTGCTACTTATTCTTGTTCTTCGCTTTTTCTCTTCCGGAGTTGAGAAGTTTATTGGGATTGAGGGCGGGAGTCCCATCAATAAGTATGTGCAAAATCGCTACGATTCTTGCAATTAGCTCTCCGTTTCGTGACAATAGTTATCACTTGTAGTCGGCATTTGAAATAAGGAGAGAATGATGGGAGATTTCTGGAACAGATGGCGGCTTGAGTTTCCTGCGCTTTCGCGTTATTGTTATCTGAACACGGCGGCAAGCGGGGTGGCGAGTCAAAGGGTTGCGGCGGCAGGGGCTCGGAATTTCAGTGATTATACGCAGTTTGGCGGTGTTCCGTCTCTTCAATGGAACGAACAGATTGAGAACATAAGGGCGGAAGTGGCGAATTTCATCGGTGCATCTCCGGAAGAGATAGGATTCGTCTCTTGCACTTCTTGGGGGATGAACATTATTGCGCTTATGCTGAAGCAGTCGAAAAAACGGAAAATTGTGATGTCTGATTTGGAGTTTCCGTCTTCGTCTTTGCCGTTTTTGAACGCAGGTTTTGATGTCGTTTTTGTAAATAATAGGAATGGAGCGGCAAGGATAGAAGACTATGAGAAGGCTACTGACAAAGACACGCTCGCTATTGTAGCTTCAGTTACGCAGTATCTTACAGGTTGGCGCAGTGAACCGAAGGAGTTGGCAAAAATTGCGAGGAAGAACGAAGCATATCTCGTGCTTAATATGAACCAAACAGCGGGCTCTTTTATGATAAATGTTAAAGAAGCGGATGCAGATTTTGGTTGCTTTACGGGTGTTAAATGGCTTTGTGCAGGTGAAGTGATGGGAGTATTGTATGTTCGGAAGCAACTATTGGATGTGTTTTCTCCACCTGTGTTCGGCTGGAGGAGTGTGCCCGACCCTTATGATATGGACAACAAAAATACTACCCCTGTCGATTCTTGCCGAAGGTTTGAACTCGGCAACATACCATTGCCTTGTGTCTTTGCTCTCGGTGAGGCAATCAAAGTATACAAGGAGGTCGGACCGGAACGAATCGAAGAGCGGACTCTCAGCCTTTCTAAGATGCTTGCGGAATCTCTTATTGAGGCAGGATACGATGTTGTGACTCCGTATGAGGATGAGCGGCACAGAAGCGGCATAATATATTTCAAAGTTGAGGATGCAGAAAATGTTGTTGACAGACTGCGCAAGATGGGTGTGATTGTGTCTTACAGACACGGGGGCATACGCTCTTCTGTCCACTATTATAATAATGAGGACGACATAGAAAGGTTCATTGATTCGTTAAAGACGATAGGTGCAGTATCCAAAAGGGGAAGTAGCGGGAGGAAACGGTGAAGAGAGTTCTTTTCGTTATTGATATGTTGAAGGCGTTTCTTGAGAAGGGCAAGCCGCTTTACTGCGGAGATAAGGCGCGTGCCATAATCCCTTTCGTTCGGAAGAAAATCGAGGAGTACAATAGAGCAGGCGAGTTCGTCTTCTTCATCTGTGATAGGCATAGCCCTGATGATGAGGAGTTCAAGAGATTTCCGCCCCATTCGATTGAAGGAACAGAAGAGGCGGAATTGGTTGATGAGTTGAAGAATCTCGCAAAAAACGGTGTATATATCTATAAGCGCAGATACAGTAGTTTCTATGATACGGTGCTTGATGAGCATTTGGCAGCGCTTAAGCCTGAGTTGGTTGAAGTTGTAGGTGTATGTACTAATATATGTGTGTTGTATACTGTTGAGGAGTTATGTAACCGTGATATGAATGTAAGGGTGTTCAAGGACGGAGTAGCCTCTTTTGATGAGGATGCTCATAATTGGGCGCTTGCTCAGATTAAGTCGGTTTTGGGCGCAGAGGTTGTTTAAGGAGGTGGAAAAATGTGTGAATCGAACGCATATTTTCAGGAGAATGAAAAAACAGTTCTTGTTATGAAGGATGTAAGTCGTGTTGATGTTGACGGCAATAAGATTGTTTTGATTGATATAATGGGCAACAAGAAAGAGGTTAGAGGCATTATAGTGAAGATAGATTTTGATGAGCATTCCTTTTACATAAAGAAAGTCTGATGGTGTTAGGCTTTTTGGGTTAGTACTCTGTTGTATGCGAAGGCGGACTGAAAATGGCTCACGGGTTTGGTGGTGGCGGCGGTCCTCTTGCGCGTATGCAGGGGGTTGGCTCTGACGAGGTTGAATCTGTAAAACTCAGCTACCTGAAGCGCGTGCTGCCGTATTTGCGCCCATATAGAAGATTAGTATTTCTTGGGTTCTACGGTAGCGTCATTACGAAGGCAGCCCAACTTATCAGTCCTTACTTTGTTGGGAAGGCGGTTGATGCGTTTACTATATGGGGAGACCAGACTCTCGTCTGGTGGTGTGTCGGTGCGATTATGCTTGCCATAATTACGGAGGTGTCAGGTGAGTTTGTATGGCGCACCACACTTGTCAATACGAGTTTCTACCTTGAAAACGATATGCGAAACCGATTTCTCTCTCACATATTGCGGTTTTCTCATTCGTGGTTCGACAAAGCGCGCACAGGCGACTTGATGAGCCGTGCCACAAGCGATATCGGAACGGTCAGGGCTGTGGTCGAGTTCGGTCTTGTAAGTGTCGTCCGTAATACACTGCTTTTTGCGGGTGCACTTGTTATGATGTTTCGAATCAGTCCGTTTTTGACTCTTCTCTCTTTTGCGCCTCTTATAGGACTGACGATAACCGTTCGTCTTATAGGACCGATGTTGCACAGTCGGGCTATGAGGGTGCAGGAGCAGATAGCAGAGGTTAGTGCAAAAGCGCAGGAGAACTTTACAGGCATACGGGTCGTCAAGGCTTATGGGATGGAAGAAGCGGAGATTGGCAGATTCTCTGAACTTTCGAGGGACTATTATAAGAAGAATATGTCGCTTGCGAAGGTTTCAGCACTGTTGCACACTATGCTTATGCTCATATTCGAAGCGGGGATTCTTCTGACGCTCTTTATAGGTGGACGCTCAATCATCTTTGGCACTCTTTCTTACGGTGAGTTCGTCGAATTCATCGGTTATCAAATGATGCTTATCTGGCCTATGATTTCATTTGGTATGATTTTTGCGATGATGCAGAGAGGTGCCGCTTCGCTGTATCGAATTGAGAAGATTCTCTCGGAGAAACCTCAGATTACTGAACCAGAAGATGGAGTTGAGATGAAGAGTTTGCGTTGCGACATCAACATCAAGAATCTGACTTTCTCTTACAACGGCGCAGAAGTCTTGAAAAACCTGACACTCAAAATAGAAGGAGGGAAAATCACAGGGATAACAGGGGCAGTCGGGTGCGGGAAAAGCACATTAGTCCTTTTGTTGTCCAGGCTTTATGAGGTTCCTGAAGGTTGTATATTCTATGGGGGAGTAGATATAAGGCGGATTCCTCTTAGGATTCTTCACAAAAGAATCGCGTATTCTCCTCAGGACCCATTCCTTTTTTCTGAAACCGTTGCGGACAATATCAAATTTGGCAAGACGGATGCGACTGATGAAGAGGTTAAGTATTACGCCCGACTCGCAGGTATCGCTGACGAGATAGAAGAGTTGCCTAACAAATATGAGCAGATTGTCGGAGAGCGTGGAATCACGCTTTCGGGTGGACAAAAGCAACGGCTTTCTCTTGCACGAGCGCTCATCACACAGCCGGATGTTCTGATTCTCGATGATACACTTTCTTCGGTGGATAGTCAGAAGGAAGACGAGATAATGAACGGCTTGCGTGACTATTTCGAAGGCAGAACCGTGATAATAGTGTCGCACAGAGTCTCAACATTGAAATATGCGGATAAGATAGCGGTCATATCGGACGGCAGAGTTGTAGAAGAAGGTTCACACGAGGAGTTGATAAAGAATGATGGACTTTACAGGCAGATATATGAGAGACAAAGGATAAGAGAGACTGTTGGGGTAGGGAGGTAATGGTACAAGAAGAAGTAGATTTTCGTGAAGAAGAGATATTAGGTAAAGCCTACGACTGGCGGCTAATGAAGCGGTTTCTCCATTATCTTAAGCCTTATAAGAAGGCTATCGCTCTTACTATTTTTGTGCTCCTTTTACTTACAGGCGCAGGTCTCGTTACACCTCTGATTATGAAGGAGGCGCTTGATGGTCCCATTCCAAAAGCGCTTTCAGCGATTGATAAGGCACCTTACATAAAGGAAATATTTTTCCTTTCGGTTCTTTATTTCATAGCGCTCTGTGCTCGGTTCGGCTTGAGTTATGCGCAGATTCTTCTTGTTCGCCTAATAGGGCAGGGTGCTATCAATGATTTAAGATGTGACTTGTTTGCACACTTGCAAAAATTATCGCTTTCGTTTTTCAGCAAGAATCCTGTGGGAAGACTCGTTACCCGCGTGACAAACGACATCGAAGCGTTAAACGAATTATTCGCATCAGGCATCGTTGCTCTTATTAACGACATTTTCGTCATCTTCGGAATCATCATAATTATGTCGCTTTACAGTTGGAGAATGACTCTAATCGCTATGACGATTGTTCCGCCTCTCATTCTTATCGCCATTTTTTTTAGAAAGAAGGCGCGCCATTACTTCGGCGAGATTCGAAGAAGGCTTGCACGGCTTAACGCTTTCATCAATGAATCTTTCCTCGGAATCCGTGTTATCCATATGTTTGAAAAGCAAGGGGAGCGCTCGAGTACTTTCAAAACACTCAATCAAGACCTTCAGAATGAACAAGTCGCATCTAACTTCTGTATGGCGATTTTCTATCCTGCTATCGAGGTTCTCTCTGCTTTCGGAACTTGTCTGGTTATCCTTTACGCCTCTTATTCGATAGGTAAGACCGTCACGCTTGGCGAGTTCTTCCTGTTTTGGAATTTACTCGGAAGGTTCTTTGGCCCTGTGATGGACCTTGCGGACAAATACAGTTTCTTGCAGAGCGCTATGGCGTCAGCAGAGCGTGTCTTCAAGATTATGGATACTGAGCCTGACATTAAGCCTCCTGCTGATGGATATACTCCAAGCAAGATAAAAGGCGAAGTTGAACTCTCTGATATTAGTTTCTCATACGACGGCAAAGAGACGGTGCTAAAGAATTTGAGCCTTAAGGTAAGACCTGGCGAGCGTGTTGCGATTGTCGGTCCAACAGGTGCGGGCAAGACGAGCATAATAAACCTTGTTGCGCGATTTTACGAGCCGCAGCAGGGATGTGTACGCATAGATGGTGTTGATGTGCGAGATTGGAATGCGAGAGCGCTTCGCTCGGCGCTTGCGATTGTCCCCCAGGATGTTTTTATATTCTACGGCTCCGTCAGAGACAATATCAGTCTCTGGGATAAGAGTCTATCCGATGAGGCCATCAGGGAAGCCGCCAAAATAGCGGACGCGGACGATTTTATTAGACGACTTCCCGAAGGCTACGACACGGTGATGGCTGAAAGAGGTGCGACTTTGAGTGTAGGGCAGAGGCAACTTCTCTCGTTTGCTCGTGCTATTGCTCGGAAACCGCCTATTATCGTTCTCGATGAAGCCACATCTTCTATTGATTCGGAGACGGAGCACGCTATTCAGGAAGCGATGGAGAATATGTTGAAGGGACGCACTGCGCTTGTGATTGCACATCGCCTTTCGACGGTCGAGAAATGCGACAGAATCATCGTCCTTGATGATGGCAAAATAGTTGAAGAAGGCACGCACGAGAATCTTCTCAAAAACAGAGGGCTATATTTCTGTCTTTATAGAACGCAGGAAGGAAGATTGTGAAAGCGACGATTATCGTTCTTTTGATGTTCTTCTGTCTTTCTTTGACTGCGCAGGATGCGGAGAGTCAAAGAACGGAGAGAGCAGTCTTCTTAAAGAGTGGTGAACGGCTCAATGGTTTTGTTCTTGAGCGCACAAAAGAAACCATCATTCTTAAGGTAGGGGAGAAGAGAAAAAGGATTGCTTTGAGAGATATAAAAGCGGAACTTTCGGTAGAAACCGCTGATTCCCTCATTTCGATGATAAGTACTCTCGGTGACGACTACGAATGGTTCGTTCTTGAAAGGTTGAATTTCGCCATAATTCTGCCGAAGGATTCGGATTGGCGCAAAAGGACCGAAAACTTGGCTTCTTATTTCAAGTATCTTGAAAAGTTGTTTACTCCTGCTTTTTTAAGAGAGCCACTTATAGTGATTGCTAAACCCGACGATTCGCAAACCAAACTCGGACTTACTCACTACGGATATTACGATGATGCGACACTGCGGATTCTCATCCGCTCCGATTCAGGAGATACGGTACTCAAACACGAGTCTGTTCATCTTTACCATCTTGAGTATGCGAAGAAAAACGGACTGCCGCAGGCGCTCTGGGTGATTGAAGGACTTGCTACTCTGTTTGAAAACGCTTCGCTCGAAAGTGGGACTGTTAAACCGCCTCCTGCGAATAGGGCTGAAGAGGCGAGAAGACTTTACTGTTTCAACGCACTGCCGAAACTCACGGATTTTTTAGCACAGGATTTTTCTGCGTTCTATCAGAATCCTGCTGAAAACTATTCCCTCGCTTCTTGCTTCTTGAATTTTATCTACAAAAAAGACTGTCTTGAGAAGTTCTTACAGGAATATTATGTGACCTGTAAGGACGACAAAAGCGGCGTGAAGGCGCTTGAAAAGGTGTTTGGAAAAACGATAAACGCGATAGAGACGGATTTCTACGGCTTTTTATCGACTCTTCCGCGTGTCCCTGATTTGCCACCGGCAGGCGCACCGTTTCTTGGTATTGAGACACAAGAGTCGGACAAAAGAGTTCATATTGTAAAGGTCATTCGGAATAGTCCTGCTAATAAAGCAGGCTTGAAACCGAATGATATTTTGGTCTCTCTCGGAGGGGTTTATGTGAAAACGCTTGGAAACCTGAAGACTGCACTTGCCTCTTATAAAAGCGGAGATAAACTTAAACTCGTTTTCTTGAGAGATGGCTCTATTTTTGAAGGGGATGTCACTCTTGAAGCAGTTAGAGATTAACTGGTTTGTGCCAGGTCCTGTTCCTGTTGACGATGAGATTCTTAAGGCAATGGTTCACCAACCTTGTTATCATCGCTCTTCTGATATGCATTCGTTGTTAGAAGGTATAAATCAGAATCTTCAATGGCTTTTTAAGACGAAGAATAGTGTCTTCATTTCAACATCATCTGCCAGTGCTGTTATGGAGGCTTCTTTACGGAATCTTGTCGGGAACCGCGCACTCTGTGTTATTAACGGCTCGTTTGGTCAACTCTGGCAAAAGATGGCTCGCTCAAACGGGATTCAGGCCGCATCGGTCTACTTTGAACTCGGGAAAGAGGCGGACCCTGAGAAGATTGCAAAAGAACTGCAAAGCCGCCATTACGATGTTGTTACCGTTGTCCATACCGAATCTTCAACAGGCGTCCAAAATCCTCTTGAAGCAATCGCAGCAGTAGTAAGACTCTATCCTGACACTCTTCTTGTGGTTGATGCGGTTTCCTCGTTTTTGACTACGCCTATTGATGTTGATGTATTAGGGATAGATGTCTGCATTACTGCATCGCAGAAAGGGCTCGCTCTTCCGCCTGGACTTGCGATTTTCTCTGTTAGTGAGCGCGCTCTTCGCCGTGCGGCAAGGATTGAAAACCGTGGCTATTATCTTGATTTCCTGCGATTTCGCGACTATTACAAACTTTCTGAAACGCCCAATACTCCTTCTGTGAATCTCCTATATGCACTTGCGGTGCGTCTTGAGGGTTTGCGCCGAAGCGGTGTCGGTGCGGAAATCAGAAGATGTGAAGAGATGGCGGAGACCTGCCGCGAATGGGCAAAACAACGGTTCGCCCTGTTCCCTGACGAGCGCTTCGCCGCCTCCGCTCTTACGGTCATTAAGAATGTGAAATCGGTTTCCATCCCTGAACTGAACCAATTTCTGCGTCCGCGTGGATTTCAGATTGCTGATGGATATGCAGAACTCAAAAGCCAAACATTCAGAATCGGACATATGGGCGCTGTTACGAAAGAAAAACTTACCACTCTTCTCGATGCGATAGATTCTTTTCTTAAAGAGAAAAAACTATTGTAACCTTGTTTCTGTTTTTAAGTAACTTTCAAGTGTTTGGCGGACGGCTTCCACAATAGATAAAGATGGTTTGAAATTCAATTCTTTCTTAGCACGCTCACACCGTATCACCCAGAAACGCTGCTTGAAATGGGGTAGTTTGTGGATATTGAGTGACGGCACAAACCCAAGGATAGAACCGAGCAGATGCAAAACAATCGCAAAGAATCCGACTTCTGTTGTTGTGAGTGTAAGCCTTCGTGCAGGTCTCTTTTTCCTATTTGACATTTCGTCAAATGCGTTTTCAATCAGGTCGAAGAAACCCTCGAGAGAAACAGGCTCATCGTAGCAGAAGAAATATGTCTTACCTTTTGCGATGTCCGCTGTTGCGGCGCGAACGACCCCTTCTACCAAATCCTTGACATACACAAGACTGATTGCCTTGAGGTTTCCTGCGATGTGAAGTCTCCACCCTCTTACTGCTGAATGAAAAATCTCGCCTGTCTCGGGGTCTTGTGGCCCGAACACAACAGGCGGTCTTATGATGGTAAACGGACAAGTCTGCCTTTCTTTTATGAAATTCTCGGCGAGTAGTTTACTTTTTCCGTAATGGCAGGTAGGATGCGGAGGGTGACTTTCATCAATTCCGTCAAGGCTTGGAGAAGGACCTACCGCCGCTTGACTGCTGAAAAGAATGAACCTTTTTATGTTTTTGTGTTTTGATACCACCTCGTAGAGTTTCTTGGTTCCTTCAAAATTCACTCTGTAAAAATCGTTTTTGTTGAGCGCTTTTATTAGTCCTGCTAAGTGAAAGACTACATCCACTTCCGCAAGTGCTTCTTTCAGTTCTTTCGTCGGTTCGGAAAGAATGTCCCACTCGACGAATTTCACCTGTGATGCGGCAAGCCGTGTGAGAGTACTTTTTTGCCTTTTTGTAGCGAGCACTTCCCACCCATCTTTGATAAGACGCTTTGCCAAGTGTGAGCCGACGAATCCTGTTGCCCCCGTTACAAGCGCCCTCATTTTATGCGCCTTAAAGCAGGGTTTCTCCAAGGTCCTCTGCCGACCTTCGCTACAGGATAAAACTCCTTGCCGATTTTTACTCTCACTACATCCGCAGTGAAATCGGTTATTCCTTCCTTTAAGAAGGCTGACCCGATACCGTAATAATCCACCTTGCCATCTTCTCGCTCAAACCTCTCTAATTTGCTTTCGTTGAAGCCCCCTGACGCAACAATCTTTACTGAGCGAAAATACTCATCCGCCGCCTTCTTTTTCTCATCTGTGTAGCCTAATTTTGAAGAAAGACTATCAAGTGTTTCTCTCATCTTTCGCGTGAGTGCCGGAGTAACGCCGGGCTCTCCATCCGGTTGTAACGATACATCAACAACATCTTCCGCAGTGTCCGCGCGCACACCGTTTAAGCGATACAACTCCGCTTCCTTGTATCTTCGTTGAGTTTTAAGGAACCAGAAATTCTCAAAGAACGCTTCTGCGACTTTCGCGGTATCACCGACGCAGTCGTTGTTACTGTCAACAAGCGCGATTCTTAAAACTTCTCGCGGAATAATCTTCGCAAACTGAACCATTGCCTCAACGGTGTCTCTGAGAAAAACCATCATCAGAGCGTGAGCGGTGGTCCCGCTTGCTTTCCCTTTCCACAGGTACGCTTGAGCAGGAGTGGCGACTATCGGAGTAACTTTTGCCTTGAAATTTCTGTTGTAGGCGTTGACTCCGACGAAATACGCTTCGCCATCGAGGGCTTGTGCTTGCGGCAAGTCGAACCGTCCTGCGAAAAATAATACGGGTTTCCCTTTTGACGCTTTTAAAAATCTATATGCGTTTGTCGCAACCCTCGTCTGTCTTGCAAGAAGCCCGAGAAGAACCGTTTCGAGGTAGCCGAAATAACGGTAGACCCCGCGGATTTTCAGGACAGGCTTCCTGTTGTAGGAAAGTTCTCCATCTTCTATCGCATCGATTTCGAGCGTATCGAATTTCTTGACGAATTTATTGCTCTTAAAGTAGCCTGTGCATTCTTCAAGGACGGTAAGGCAGTGTTTGATTCCGCAGGTAACCGCTTCATCCCTTTTATGAAAGAACTGCATCTCGACTTCCGCATCACCTGCTTCAAAATCGGATGTGTTCAGTCTTGCTAATTCTTCAATAGGACTTATACCCGAAAATAGATAACCTTCTTTACTCAGTCTTTCAAGCAGGATACGGATGTTCGTGAAATATGCGTCCGTATAAAATCCGCGTCTTATACGGGCAAAGTCGAACAGAGCCATATAACCGCTCCTCTGTTTGTCAGAAAAGATTATACTGCTTTATTCTTTCGAGCGCAAATATGAGGTTCTTTTGAACCGCTCTGCGTCATATTCGGTTGATATAGGACAGAGAAGGTTCCGGCTTGATTGCGCTGACTTTCATACTCAAGACGGAGTTTCCATCTCTTTGAGTTTTAGCGGATAAATCTGCCTATATGACTTTGAATTCGCGAGCGACCTTTTCTATCTTCTCAATTGCGAAATCGAGATTCTCCTTCGTGTGCATCGCCGTTACGATGAACCGAATCCGCTCGGTGCCTTTCGGCACAGTTGGGTAGACTATTCCTGTGCCCATAACGCCTTCTTCGTAGAGTTTTCTTGAAAATTTCATTGTCCTTTCTTCTCCACCTATGATGACGGGCGTGATTGGCGTGACGGAGTTGCCGATGTTGAATCCCAATTCTTTGAGTCTGCCCTTGAAATATTTTGTGTTATCCCAGAGTTTTTTAATGAGGGCTTCTCCTTCTGGGGACTCAAGTAGGTTAATCGCTGCGATGCAAGCTGCGGCGACTGCCGGCGGATGCGCTGTCGAGAACAGGAACGGACGAGCGTTGTAACGGAGGAAATCCGTAAGATTGCGGCTTCCTGCGATATAGCCACCAAGAGCGCCCATTCCTTTTGAAAGCGTTCCCATTTGGATATCCCAACGTCCTTCAAGGTTGTAGTGACTGACTGTGCCGCGTCCGCCCTTACCCAAGACGCCTGACGCGTGTGCATCATCAACCATCGTGAATGCGCCGTATTTGTCGGCAAGTTCGGCAATCTCAGGAAGCGGCGCAATGTCTCCATCCATACTGAACACCCCGTCTGTGATTATCATTATCCTGCGTGAGCCCTTTGCTTGTTTTAAAACATCTTCAAGCGAGTTCATATCATTGTGTTTGTAAATGAACCTCTTCGCTTTTGTGAGACGCACGCCGTCAATGATTGATGCGTGGTTCAGTTCATCCGAGATTGCGGCGTCTTCAGGCTCAGGAATAAGCGCTTGAATCGTTCCACGGTTTGCGGCTATTCCTGCGACAAATACGAGCGATGATTCTGTCCCTTTGAATTTTGCAAGTCTCTCTTCAAGTTCGATATGAATCCGCATTGTTCCGATGATGGGACGGACCGCGCCTGCACCTGCGCCCCATTTGTCAATCGCCTCGTGTTCGGCTTTCATTAGGCTTGGATGGTTTGTGAGCCCGAGATAGTTGTTCGAGCAGAGGTTGATGACTTTCTTACCGTCAATGATAGATTCTGCTAACTGCGGCGAATCGAGAACGCGTAGCGGTGCGTATATTCCGCGCTTTTTAAGGTTATCTATTTCCGCCTGCAAAAATCCCATTCTGTCTACCATCTTTTTCCCTCCTAATATGGTAGAATTAGACCAAAATGTCTTCTCTCTTTTTTGTGAATAGTGTGGCTTTATAGTGACTGGTTGATGGTTTATGCAGGAGCCGTTCTGCAAGAGAATTACGCTCCCAAAAGACTCCGTCATAGTAACCTTGTATCGTTTTATCTTCCTCCGCTATTTCAAGCCTTTTGAGAGCATATAGGCAGTACTCTTCTTCTATTTCTACCATCACGAAATTTCTACTCAGTTTTTGGGCAACGACGCCTGCAGTTCCAACGCCAGCAAACGGGTCAAAGATTACATCTCCTTCGTTAGAACTTGCAAGAATTATTCTCGCAAGAAGTTTTTCAGGCTTTTGGGTAGGATGCGGGGTGTTTTCAGGCATTGACCAGAACGGAATCGTTATGTCTGTCCATATGTTTGACGGATATGTGAATCTATATTTCCCGTCGCCTTCTTCTATCCAGTCTTTGGGTTTCCCATTTTCTCTGTATGGAGCAATGACTTTTTTCTTCAACTTGACTGCATCAGAATTGAAGGTGAATCTGTTTGAGACTGTGCAGAACCATATGTCCTCTGCGTTGTTTTTCCAATTCCGCAGACTACCGCGTCCCTTATCTCTCTCGAATGTGATTCTGTTCCTGACCTTAAAATGTTTGTTACAGACGAGGTGCACGGCGGTAGATGAGTACCAGTCACTACAAATGTATATTGACGCTGTCGGTTTCAACAATCTTATAACTTTGCTAATCCAAGAATCCAACCAATCAATGTATCTATTGATGGACATCTGCTTAAAATTATGATTGTTGAAGGTCTTGTTTATGTTGTATGGAGGGTCAACAAAAAGTAGGTCAACGAACTGTGAAGGCAGAAAATCCAACACATCAAAGACATTCTGGTTAATAACACTGTTAAGTATTTGAGCGAGAGAAAAAGATTTTAGTTCTTTTACGAGCAGGTCACGGTAGCGTTTCCTTTCCTCGTCTGAGAGTGTGATGGTCCTATTGTAGCGCGCTTTTCTCATTCAGACTCCTTAAAAGGGTTAGTTACAGAGCATTGATGCGCTGTGCGACATCCTTGAACTTGTAGTCCGCCTCGATTATTTTCTGGTATTCTTGTTTCGCTTTTTCATTGTCGCCGAGGAGTTCGTATGTGCGCGCCAACTCGTATGTGATTTCCTTGTTCTGGTCGTTCATCATTCGGAGGGGTTCTCTTGCCTTTAGAAACTCTTTGATTGCTAAATCGTAAAGCCCTTTCTTGCGGAACGCTATTGCCACAGTGGAGCGCGCCTGAACGGCGAACCGCGGGTCGCTCGCTGCCTTCTGAAGTTCTGTAATGGCATCGTCTAAGTTGCCTACCTGATAAAGAAAGTTGCCAAACTCGAAGCGAAGTTTGGTGTCAGTCGGATGCTGGGTTACACGTTGCTGCCACTCCTCGACGCAGAATTTCAACTTCTGCATTTTCGCCTCTTCGATAGCCTGCTTCTTCTCTTCTGTTGGTCCTTCTCTGTAAGCATCCATCAATTGCTTTATGCGGTAGTCCCATCTTTTTACCTGCAAATCGCCGAGTTTCTCTCTCGCGAAATAGTCAGCAGGGTCAAGTTCTAATGCTTTCTTGTAACAGGTTTCTGCGTTGCGAAAATCCTCTAACCGTAGGTATAGGTCGCCTAACTCACGATGGAGACGCGGGTCATTCGGATTTGCGTTTACCTCTTCTTGCTTGATAGATAGCGCCTTTCGGACATCGTCTTCGCTTCTCAATAGATGGGCTTCAATTTCGAGTTTTTCCGCCTCTTTTTTGTCTTTCAGTTTGTCGCGGTATGAGGAACCGGCTTGCTCGATTTTCCCGACCGTTGCGGATGCTGCGATATCCTTGCGGAAGCGTGCTGCTTCTCCATCGTGTGGCGCTATCCGTAACGCTACATCAAAGTAGCGGGCTGCCTGCTGTAAATCTCCCAATTTCATATAAATCTTGCCGATAGCCTTGATTGCCTCGAGATTCTTGGCGTCCGTTTCGAGTACAGCTTTGTAGTTTGCAAGCGCCCGTTGCAGGTAGCCTGCTGCAAACGCTGCGTTGCCAAGTCGCATCAACATTCCTACATTGAACGGTGAATTCCAAAGGTATTTTTCACACTCGATAATCTCTTCGTCGTATTTTTTTGTCATTCCTTTTAGCGTTGACATAACACGAGAGCCGATTCCTTTGAAAAAACCGCCCTTCGGCGAGATATTCAATTCTTTTCCACGCTGAGAAGTCAAGGCACGAATTTGCTTTGATGCTTCTTCGTTGTCGGGGTCGAGTTTGAGAACCTGCATATAGAGTTCGAACGCATACTCGTAGTTACGCCGCTTCGTCGCTTCAAGCGCTTTGACGAGTAACTTTCCATACTGACCTGCGTCAGGCATCTTTTCTTCTCCCCCAATTATTTTTGATACTGTCTATAATTTTACCTATTGATTCTGCGCAAGTCAACCTTATTTCGATGCTTCAGTATTTCGTCTGTTGGAAGAGATGGATGTGATTATCTGTTCGAGCGGAGTTTGGGGTGTGTAGTTTATCAGGTTTTTTAAAAGGCTGATGTCAGGAACACGATATAAGATGTCTTCAAACTCGGCGCCGTAGACATCTTCGTAAGGAACCATCTTGATTTCGGATTTTGAATTAAGGGTTTTCTTGACGAGAGCGGCGAGGTCTTTGATTTTGATTGGGTAGGGCGAACCGAGATTGATGACTTTACCTTGCGCGGTCTCGCATTGCGCAAGCCTCAACGACGCTTCAACGGCGTCTTTTACATAGCAGAATGTTCGGACTTGTTCTCCGTTTCCGTAAACAGTAAGAGGTTTGCCCGTCAATGCTTGTTCAATAAACCGTGGAAGAACCATACCGTAAGCGCCTGTTTGCCTTTCACCGACGATGTTGAAGAATCTGATGACGATGGTGTTTATTAAACCCTGCGAATTGTAAGCGAGAGAGAGGAATTCGTCAATCGCTTTTGAGATACCGTAACTCCAACGGGCTTTATAAGTCGGACCGAAAATCAAGTCGTCGGTTTCGCGAAAAGGTTTACCATAGGATTTGCCGTAGACTTCGCTTGACGATGCGATGAGGATTTTTTTCGATTTGTTTTTTACGGCGGCAGAGAGAACATTGTCGGTGCCGACCGCGTTTGTTCGGATGGTTGTTATAGGGTCGTCAACGATCCGTTTCACCCCGACGGAAGCGGCGAGATGGAAAACGAGTTCACAGCCTTTAAGTGCGTCTTCGAGAAGCGAAGAATCGAGAATTGAGCCTTTTATGAATTTAAGGCGTGAGTTTTTGAGGACGGATTCCAAGTTTTCGAGTGAGCCTGTTGAAAGGTCATCAATCACGGTTACATAAAAGCCGCGCTCAAGCAGTGTTTCTACAAGATGACTTCCGATGAAACCTGCTCCTCCTGTAACTGCAACTGCCAAATCGTTTCCTCCTTTTTCATCGCAACGACCGTTTTTTACTTGAATATTGTAATGGTCTATGATTATGCTTAATTATAAGGGAAAGTGGAGAGGAAGACTATGGTGAAGTGGATTTTTGTATTGTTTGTGATAGTGGGATTTCCTTTAGTTGCGATAGCGCAGGGGGTAGAAGGCTGGCCTACGCGTGATGATGTGCCCGGAGCGGACGAGGACAAAATGATCAGTGACATAAACGAGTATGTGAAGATGACTCCTGTCTGGCTTGGACAGCCACGGCATATTTGGTATCTTAAGTTTGAACCGCAGAAGCCGAAAATGGTCGTTGTCGGCAAGGAATTCGGACGGACGGAAATTTACTGGTATATGCTTTACAAAGTAACGAATATGGACGAGTGGGAGCATGAGGTTTTCCTTGAAGTAACCGCTTGGAGCGATAAAGGGGTTGAGTATCAGGACTATTATGCGAAGGATGTGATTGAGGCAATCGAGAGGAAGGAGAACAAGACGGAAGCGAATGGTGGCAAAGGGTTATATTCTACTGATTATGTGACGATGATGAAGGATGTTCCTGAGAAATTGACAGAGTATCCAAAGCCTGGGACACACGCTGATGATACTGGACTTGCTCTTCCGAAGATTGGTCCTGGGGAGACTTGGGAATGCGTTGCGGTCTTCAAGCGCTTATTCGACCCGCAGGCGGAGAATCTGCGGATTAATGTGAAAGGTTTGAAATCGTGGGACCCGGAGGCGAATTTCATCAGAATAAGGGTTACAGGGCTTTCGAACGATTTCAAAATTATTACCCACGAGGACACAAATGAGATTCCGAAGTACCTCGGCAAGGATTGTTTGCTTTTGACTGACGGCTCGCAGATGTGGGGGAAGGTATCGGAGGCAAGAGAAGAGTACCACATAATTGTGACGAACGAGGCAGGCGAGGCTGTCGAGGAGACGGTTTCGAAATCGAAAGTTTTCAAATGGATTAAGAGTGACAAGAATTTCATTGCGCCGAATGAGAGACTCGTAGACGAGCCTTATTATGAGATTCTTTATCGGCGTAGAGGCGACGAGTTTGCATCCACAGAGGACCCGATAGAATATGTTGAACAAGGATGGGTACGCCACTGGCGTATCATCAAAGTTGACCAAGTTTTCACGAACGATTTCAAAGAGTTTCAGGGCGAAAGATAGACACATCTTGAAGGTTTTGCTTAAGTTTTTTTCTTGATTATATTACATCTTAATATAGATGCTGCCTTTGTTGGAGGGGAATTTTTATGGCGATTACTCGCGTGGCAAAAGTTACGGCGTCGAGTCCTAAGAGTTGGGAAGATGCTCTTAAAGTTGCGCTTGAGCGTGCGAACAAAACCATACGCAATCTTACCGAGGTACGAGTGATTGAGGAAAAAGCGACCATTAAAAACGGCAAGATTAATGAGTATGTTGTTACACTTGAGATAGATTTTGTTCTTGAAGAGTGAGATTACGCATTTTGATGGTTGAACTCGTTCTCATTCGGCACGGGCAGACCGCTTGGAATCAAGAGAAGATTTTTAGGGGCAGGACGGAGATTCCTCTTTCGGAGGATGGTCTCAAACAGGCGCAGATACTTGCGTCATCTTTTGAAGGCAGCGCAGCGGATGCGGTGTTTTCCAGTCCTCTTCTAAGAGCGGTTCAGACCGCCGAGCCTCTTGCTCATACGCTTGAGATTCCTCTCTATAAAGATGACAGTCTGGTTGATGTTGACTTCGGCTATTGGAGTGGGCTGCGCCGCGATGAGGTTCGGAAACGGTATCCAACTGAATGGCAGAGGTGGGAAAGCGGCGATTTGAGCCTCCGTTTCCCGGGAGGAGAAAGCCTTTTAGATGTGCAACAGAGACTTGCGAGATTTCTCGATTCCTGCGTACGCAATCTAACCGATAAGAGATTGCTTGTTGTTACTCATCGGGTTCCTCTGAAACTCATTATGGCTTACATCTTACACTCCCCGACCTCATTCTGGCAGTTTGTTTTCGACACTACTTCTGTAAGCAGAATCCAACACAACGGAAAATATTGGTCTCTTCTCTCTTTAAACGACACTCACCATCTACGCGGGCAGAATTCTCAGGAAGACTTTTAACCTACTTTTTGTAGTGTGGAACAGAATTCAGTTTTATTTTCAGTTTTAATTTAAGTACGGTTCTAATGCTTCTTATCAAGGTTTTTCAGTAGAGAGAATAAGCAAAAAGATGGGCTTAACTGTGGAAGTTACTACGAACATCGTAATCTAATAGTGCCGTCAGGGCACAGAGACGCTGTTTTTTCTGTCAAAACGGCAGATTGGTAAGATTAGCAGTGATACTGTGCTGAAGGTGTGATAAGCTTGTAGGTTCTTTATTCCTTGTTTATTCCTTGATTGATGCTCAAGATGATTTTGGTTTTTAAGTAGTAAGGCACAGGATTTGCGATATAATATACCTACAAAAGGTTTTTTGGGGGAAAGTTAGATGGCAAAAGAGAAAGAGGCAAAAGTTAAAAAGAGTGAGTTCGGACTGCGTCCTATAATGGACAAGATTATAATTAGGCGTGTAGGTGCTCGGGATGTTACGAAGGGAGGAATCGTGTTGCCTGATACTGCAAAAGAGAAGCCGAAGGAGGGAATCATAGTAGCGCTTGGAGAGGGGCGTCGGCTTGAAGACGGCAAGGTTATTCCGTTTCAGGTGAAGGAGGGCGACCGTGTTCTTTTCCTTTCGTATGCAGGCTCGGAGGTGAAGTTGAAGGATGAAGAGTATCTGATTTTGGAAGAGAACGACATAATGGCGGTGATTAAGGAGGATTAAGGAATGCCTGCGAAGCGAGTTTTGATGTATGAGGATGCGAGGAAGGAGATAGCTGAAGGTGTTGGACTGATAGTGCGTGCGCTTGGTATGACATATGGTCCAAAAGGCAGTAATGTGATAATGGAAAAACCGTGGGGCGCTCCACGGGTGACGAGAGATGGTTTCAGTGTTGCGAAAGAGATTGAGATAGAGGGGAAGGAAAAGAATCTGGGTGTGCAGTTAATCAAGGATGTTATAGAGAAGACGAATAAAGAAATCGGTGACGGAACGACGACGACCGCGATACTATCTGAAGCGATTTTTATGGGCGGATTGAAATTGCTTGCTATAGGATACGACCCGATGTCGGTTGCGCGTGGTGTTCAGATGGGTTATGAGGACACTATTGCGTGGTTGGACAAAATAAAGAAGCCGATGAAAGGAAGAAAAGATATTGCGTATGTGGCGACGGTTGCTTGTGGAGGCGATAGCGAATTAGGTGATTGGATTGCTCAAGCCATTGAGAAAGCAGGCGAAAACGGAATAATAGTAGTCGAAGAAGGAAAGAGCATAACAACAACATTGCGCACAATTGAAGGAATGGTTTTTGACCGCGGTTACATCTCTCCATATTTTGTGAATAAGACAGAGAATCTCGAGTGTGTACTCGAGGACGCTTTGGTCCTCGTGTATGAAAAAAGAATCGGTAATATAGAGGAATTCTTGCCGTTGCTTGAGAAGATGGCGCAGAGTGGCAAGCCTTTCCTTATTATTTCGGAAGATGTTGAAGGCGAAGCTCTGGCAACGCTTGTTGTGAACAAGTTGCAAGGTGTGCTTAAGTGCTGCGCTGTGAAGGCGCCAGGTTATGGAGACCGTAGGAAACGGAATCTCGAAGATATCGCGCTTGTTGTTGGTGGAAGGGCTTTCCTTGAAGAGACAGGTGTTAAACTCGGTGAGATTGATTTACACGATTTAGGTAGAGTGAAAAAAGCGGTCATTACAAAAGAGGAGACGATGTTAGTTGGCGGCGCAGGCGACAGTAAGGCAATCAAGGCACGAGCGGAACAGATTAGAGACGAGATAGCGACTACTAAAAGCGATTACGATAAAGAGCAGTTGGAGAAGCGGCTTGCGCGGCTTGCAGGTGGTGTAGTTGAAATTACGGTAGGTGGTGCGACAGAAGTAGAGGTTAAGTATAAGAAGAGTTTGCTTGAAGGCGGAATCAAGGCTGTTCAAGCGGCCCGGCTTGATGGGGTCGTTCCTGGGGGCGGAGTAGCGTTCATTCGCGCAGCACAGAATTTGAAGAGAAAAGCCTTTTTGAACGAATCGGAAGCCGCAGGCTATAAACTTTTGCGCGATTCTCTTGAAGCACCGATTCGTCAGTTGGTCAGAAACGCAGGGCTTGACCCATCTTCAGTAGTTGAGAAAGTGAAGGACGGAAAAGGCGCTTTTGGATACGATATCGAGAAAGGAGAATTCTTCGATTTGATGAAAGCAGGCGTGCTCGATGCGACGATGGTTGTGAAGATTGCATTGCGGAATGCGGTTTCGACGGCGACGATGTTACTTACAACGGATGCTTCAGTGACCGAGATTGAAAAGAAACAGAAAGGGAAGCCGCGGTATCCTGGTATGGACGAGATGCCCGAAGACTTGGATGAGTATTAATGGAGTGGATGCCTGATAAGGAAACTCCGAGAGAAATCCCTCCGGAATTGCGCCGTAAAATGAAACGGCGGAATTTTTGGAAAATCATCATTGGGTTTTCTGAAGTTGCTGTTGGAATTTTTCTCTATTATCTCTTATCCATTTTCGCTATACCAAAAGAACTTGCGGAATTGGAGAATTTGCCTTATGGAATCCAAACGACAGGAATGGTTTTATGGGCAGGAGCAAGAACGGACATTAATATTAACAAAAGACCCCCTTACGAGATAAGGTATAGGTTTAAGGATACAAACGGAAGAGATTACTTTGGAGAGATTTGGGTCTCACAAAAGAGTAGATTTGCTCAAATTCGAGCAGGCGAATCGGTGGATATCGTTTATCATAGGGACAAGCCCTCGATAAACAAAATCCTCGGCAGTGACCCTATGGGGATTCCTTGGTGGGTGCCTCTTCTATGCCTTGTTGTAATGCTTTCTGTCGGCTTGCTTTTCCTGTTTCTTGCGGTTAAAGGCTCGGCGAAAGGGTTTTTCCTGCTTGAGTATGGCCAACTTGCGGTTGCCCGTGTCGATTCAATTAAAGTTTTGCATTTCGTGAATCTCGGTCAGGGAATCCATCCAGCCTATGTGACGGTCAGTTTCAAGGACGATTTGGGGCGCGACCAGACGGTAACTGTGAAAACGACAACGGCATCGTTGACCCTGAAAGAAGGCGAATCTTGTAAAGTTCTTTACGACAGCAACGAGCCAACGAAGGCGCTGATTGTTGAGACTCTCTCATTATGACTGTGCGCGGTTGTCTGATTAGGAAAGACAGTTCAGCGTGTTGCAGAATGTCCTTCTTTTCGCATAATTTTTTAACAAGAAAGAGAGATGTTGAGGTCGCGGAGTTGCTCTTTTGTTACCTCGTTTGGCGAGTCGGTCAAAGGGCAGGTTGCTTGCCGAGTCTTTGGAAAAGCAATCACATCTGTGATTGAGTCGTATCCTAACAGTAACGCAACGAATCTATCAAGTCCTAATGCGATACCGCCGTGTGGCGGTGCTCCCATCTTGAACGCATCCAACAGGAAGCCGAACCTTTCCCGCACCGTCTGCTTATCCAAACCGAGTAGACGAAAGATTCGAGATTGGATTTCCTGCTCGTGTATTCGGATGCTTCCACCGCCTAATTCGAGTCCGTTGAAGACCACATCATACGCTCTTGCCCGAACGCGCAATGGGTCGCTTTCCAAAAGTCCCAAATCATCAGGATGAGGAGAAGTGAATGGATGATGGAGTGTACTTAATTTTCCTTGTTCGTCTAACTCCATTAACTTCCAGTCAACGACCCAGAGGAACGAATATTTCAGGCTTTTCGGAAGTTTCAGTTCTTGCGCGAGATGTCTGCGCAGGTAGCCGAGTGCGGTTCTTGCGGTTTTTTCATTATCCGCAACAAGGAGAATCGTATCACCGACTTTTGCTCCAAACCGCTCTTTAAGCAATTTAAGTCCATCAGGACTAAAGAATTTTGCAAGAGGCGAGCGCATTCCCTCTTCTTCTACATAGAAATGTAGAATCCCTTTCGCTCCGCAGGACTTCACTACTTCTTCCATTGTTGTCAGATTCTTGCGGCTCAACTGTGCACCGGTTACACACAGTCCCAATACGACTCCTTTCTTTTCAAGTGCTCCCAATAGAATCTCTGATGTTGACTTCGCTGCGATGTCGCTTGCATCTACAATCTCAAGTCCGAAGCGTATATCAGGTGCGTCTGAGCCGTAACGCTGTAACGCATCCTCGAATCTGATTCTCCTAAACGGTTTCTCAATCGTTTCTCCTGTTGTCTCTTTTACAACGAACTGGAGAAGTCTCTCTACTAAGTCGTAAATATCTTCTTCTTCGACGAACGACATCTCTATGTCGAGTTGTGTGAACTCGGGCTGTCTGTCGGCGCGCAGATCCTCGTCTCTGAAGCATCGCGCAATCTGATAGTATTTGTCTACGCCTCCGACCATCAGAATCTGTTTGAACAGTTGCGGTGACTGTGGCAGTGCATAGAACTTTCCTACATGCAGGCGGCTTGGGACGAGATAGTCTCGTGCACCTTCGGGAGTTGAACGCGTAAGGCACGGAGTTTCTACTTCTACGAACCCTTCATCATTCAGGAACTCCCGAATCTTTGAGAAGACCTTATGCCTGAACATAAGCGCCTCAATAAGTGTGCCTTCCCGCATTTCAAGATAGCGATACTTGAAGCGCAGCGATTGGTCAACCGTCTTGCAATCTTTTATTTCGAACGGAAGCGCTCCGCAGGTTGAAAGGACTTCGGAACTCTCGACGACTATCTCAATTTCGCCTGTTTTCATATTCGGATTGAGAGCGTCTTTTGGACGCCTTGACACGATCCCTTCAACGCAGACGACAGATTCTCTCGGCAGATTCTCGAACACGCGCCAGACAGATTTAGATGTGTCAATCCTTAATTGTGTTACTCCATACCTGTCGCGCAGTGATGCGAAGGCGACTCCTCCGTGTCTCCTGATGCTTTCAAGCCAACCGCTCAAACGCACCTTCTTCCCTTCATCTGTTCCTCTTAACTCACCGCAGGTGTGGGTTCTGTATCTATTTGCCATCGTTATTCTCCTCAGACTTCTTCTCGTCTTTATCAGAATCTCTCTTATCGTCTTTCTTTTCTTCCTCTTTGTTTTTGGATTCTGTATCTTCAAGCCGTTTTAGATACTCCTTCGCCTTTGTGAAACATCCTTTTCTGTCAATCTTCGCCTTTTCCCAGAGAATCATCTCAATCACTTCGTTGAACTTTTTCTTCGCCTCTTCGGGCTTGCCGTCACGCATCAGTTGCTCCGCTGCAGCGAATTTCTGCTCAAGTAGTAGCACCTTCTCCGCAAGTTCAGGTGGCACACTCTCTCTGTTATCGCCTCCACCAACAGTTCCTATTTTGGGCATTTCGACGCGCATTCCGCTTAAACGGTAACACTCGTTCCATTTCTCGAGTACCTGCCTGTCATACGGGTCAAGACGCAACGCTTCTGCATACCTCGTCATCGCATCAATATACTTCCCTTCGTTGAAAAGTTTTTCCGCATCGTCCAGAAAAGCCTTCTTCCGTGCCTTATCCATCTCGCTTAACTCTTTTGAACGCGCATTAACCGCTACTCTCTCTAACTGCTCTATTCGTTTGTAATGGTCTTCTTTTTCCTTCCTCATCCATTCCTTGTATTCGTCAGACTGCACAGACGGTTCTTTGTTCTCTTTTTCTGGGAAGGGAGTTGGCTTTGTTTCTTCTGTCGCTGTTTTCGAAACGACTTTATTTTCTCCTTGCGGCACTTCTTTTATCCCTTCAGATAATTCCTTAAGCGGAGATTCTCCGTAGACCCTTTCGCTACTCGTGTCAACCACCGTAGTGCAGCCGCAAATAATACATAAAAACAGAACAATCGCTCGTGACATTTTCTCTCCTCCCTAACCGCTGCCATTTATGATACCCGAAGACTTCTCTCTATACAACTTGTTTCTGCCTCTGTGTGTAATGCCAAGAGTGTGACAGACCATTTCCCTAACTTGTGCGTGGTCTTTGTAACAGACACAAGGAAAGGAGGAACTTCTGATTCTGTTTCACTTGTTTTGTAATCTCATATAGCGACAATGGAATTCGAGAGTGAGCATACCGAGAGCAGAGGATAAAACTTTACTTCCTCCGAATTCTCCATCATACAGCATTGGTTGCATAAGCGAATCTTCCCTGAATTGTTTTGCCAGCGTCCTAATTGTCAGCGAGTTGATGCTATTTCATTTTTGGAAGTTGTTGGGGAAAGTTTTTGCTTGTTAGTGTGCGGTAATTTGGTTAAGATTCTAAAAAACCGTTTTTAATCTGGTTTGTGCCTTTAACAGCAAAGGAAGTTAGTAGCAAGGAGGAGAAGTTATACAGAGGGCTTGTTTGAAGGAGCACTCTGAATACACATCCGAACAGTTGCGGGAGACTCGCAAACCGCTTCCGCTTTTGGGTTCGGATACGCTGTATGCGGAATCTTGTAAGCGCATAACGAGGGCGGAAAGGGGAAACTCGTTTCTCGTTCAGTTTATGACGCGCGAGGGAATCTTCGTTGTGGCAGGAATCCTGCTTTTCTTCATTCTCCTTAACCTATACGATGGACAGTTTCCTATTGTGGCTCCTGTTTATGCCGAGCCTGAAGTTGAGCGTAAAGGGGTCTCGCTTACGGTTTATAACGGCGGGTTCGGAATGGTGCGTGACAGGCGGCTTGTAAGGAATTTGGCAGCAGGTGAAGGCGAGTTAAGGTTCGTTGATGTGGCGGCGAAGATTGAGCCGCACACGGTCAGACTTCGTTCTTTAACGAATCCTGACGGTGTGCGCGTATTGGCGCAGGATTTCTTGTTCGATTTGGTAAGTGTGCAGAGATTACTTGAAAAGCAAAGCAACGAGACGGTTGAGATGCTCCTTGAAGACGGGAAAGTTGTGAAAGGGAGACTTCAGACTACATTAAGCAATCGGGATATGGCACGAGGGTGGATGCGTATGGGCGATTTCTCGGTAATCATAAAGGACGAAAAGGAAGAGATGAAAACGATACCTATGAGTGAGGTAGCGACGATAAGGTTTGAAGGCGGGATTGGGACTCGTCTTGTAACAAGACCGACGCTTAAATGGCTGATTGATGTGGCTCAAAATGCGGCAGGAATCAACGAGATTGAGTTTGCATATGTGACCCGAGGGCTCCGTTGGCTATGCGATTACGATTTGGTTTTTGGCAAGGAGAGTGTGGAGTTAGTAGCGTGGCTTACGCTTACTAACAACTGCGGCGCAGGTTTTGAGAATGCGAACCTTAAATTAGTTGCAGGAGATGTGCATCGCCCAGAAAAAGATTTTATAAACAAAGAGACTAGTCGGAAAGCAGGACCAGCCCCAGAGGTGAAGGAGAGAGAGTTTTTTGAATACCATATGTATGAGGTGGCGCGACCTATAACGGTGAGGAGCGGAGAAACGAAACAGATGAAGATGTTTGAAGCAGGAATCAAGGAAATCAAGAAGGTATATCGGATAAATGGTTCTCCTTTTATGGGGATGGATAGAGAGATTGTGCGACGGAAATCGCAGGTCATTTTGATGTTTAACAACTCAAAAGAGAACGGTTTGGGGATTGCGCTACCTGCTGGGCGAGTGCGACTGTTTGTGCCGATTGAAGGAGAAAGCCTTTTTGCGCGGAGTAGCGTAATCCAGCATACTCCTAAGGATGAGATGGTTGAGTTGCCTTTTGGCGAGAGCGAGGCCGTCGTCTGGCGCATTGTAGAAGGGAAGATACAGTCAGGTCAGCGCTTCAGTAGAGGTATGCAGGAATTGATTGTAAGGAATCTTTCAGATGAAGCGGTTGATGTACAACTCTGGGTCAGAATCGGCGATGATTGGAAGATTACCGAATCGAGCCACAAATTCCTTAAAAAGGATGCGCAGACTGCGCAGTTCGATTTGGTGATTGAGGCGGCCAAAGAAGTGAAAGTCAAATATTCGTGGGAGAGGGTTTGGTAGTTTTGGTGGGTTTTGGTTATGTTAAGGTTTTGGGTAGTTTTTCTGACACTTTTGCCGTTCGTCCTGTTTGCGCAGGACAAGAAAGAAAGCGATGAGATAGGACTTTCCATCACGGTTTACAATCAGAATTTCGGAGTAGTGAAGGAAGTCCGTGAGATTGAGTTGAAAAAAGGAGAGAATGAGGTTTTTTTTCGTGATGTTGCGACAGGGATTGACGGTGCTTCACTCCATTTCAAGTCGTTAACCGACCCTGACAACACGATTGTGTTGGAGCAGAACTTTGAGTTTGACCTTTTGAATGCGACGAAGCTGTTGCAGAAATATATTGACTATTCTGTGCGGCTTACTACGAAAGACGGCAAGGTTTATGAAGGGATATTGTTGGGGTTTGACGATGAGCAGATAATCCTTACGAAAGACCCGCAGAAAGGCCCGATTGAGATAGTAACGAAGAAAGAGAATGTCACGGCAATCACCTGCGCTGAACTGCCAAAAGGATTCGTTACACAGCCAACATTGATGTGGAAGGTAAAAGCCGAAAAAGAAGGTAAGCATAAGGTCAAGGTGACTTATCTTACAGGGAATATAAGTTGGGATGCGGATTACACAGCGGTGATTTCACCTGATGAGAAGTCTCTCGATATTGGAGGCTGGGTAACAATCAGGAACAATTCAGGAAAGCGCTATGAGAATGCGACGATTAAGTTAGTAGCGGGAGGCATTTCTCGTGCACCGACAATTCCTGAACAACAAGAGTTCCGGAAAGGTGCGCTCGAAAGCGGCGTTGAGGCAAAGGAGTTTTTTGAGTATTACCTTTATGCGATGCCACGCAAAACCACTATCGAAGACCGCTCGACAAAACAGTTGGAACTCTTAAACGCCTGGGGCGTAAAAGTCACTAAGAGTTACCGCTATTATGGCGCCCTTCTTCCGAGATGGCTTAATCCTTGGGAGCCGTCTTATGGAACTCAATGTAACAAGAAGGTTGATGTCTACCTCTCGTTTGTCAACAGTAAAGATAACAATCTTGGGATGCCTCTTCCGGCTGGAAGAGTGCGCGTTTATAAAAAAGACCCAAACGATGGCTCGCTTGAGATGATAGGAGAGGATAAAATCGAGCATACGCCGAAGGATGAGAAATTGAACCTGAAGATGGGCACCGCTTTTGACATAATCGGCGAACGGAAGCAGACGAATTTCCGCAGAATATCCGAAAATGTGTTTGAGGAGAGTTTCGAAATAAAGTTGCGCAATCACAAGAAAGAGAAAGTTGAGGTCGAGGTTTGGGAAACGCTTTATCGCTCGACGAACTGGGAGATTCGAAACTCATCACTTAAATTCGAAAAAGAGGATGCAAGCACGATAAAATTCAAGGTTGAAGTAGAGCCTGATAAAGAGGTGGTGCTGACTTATACCGTGCTTTACACAAGATAGCGAAAAGGAAAACCATTAACTGCCACGAGGACCGCTGATTTTGGGCAAAAAATGGATGAAGCGGTCGCGGAAGGCTAATAGTGCGCGTCCACGATGGCTGATTTTGTCTTTTTCCTCAGGCTTCATCTCAGCGAATGTCAAAGCGCTGTCTTGAGGTATGAAGACAGGGTCGTAGCCAAAACCGTTTTTACCTCTCGCTTCATTGGCGATTTTTCCGTAACAGACCCCTTGTACAGTGAAGAGAACTTCTCCGGGTTTTGCGAGTGCGATGGCGCAAACGAAATATGCATCCCGCTTATCGGATGGCACATTTTTCAAGCGTTCAAGAAGAAGCGCTATGTTCGCGGGGTCGTTCTGCTGGGGTCCTGCGTATCTTGCGGATTTGACACCTGGCTCTCCGCTAAGTGAATCAACGCACAATCCTGAATCGTCAGCGACGCAGAGTATTCCTGTCTTATCCGCATAATAGAGAGCCTTAGCGGAGGCGTTGTCAAGAAAAGTTTCTCCATCCTCTTCATATGACGGAATCTCTTCTGGCAAGTCGGAAAGAGTCAGAACTGTGACAGGGAGCCCTTTCAAAAGTCGCCGCAGTTCTGCACCCTTTTTCTCGTTATGCGTTCCGACCAAAAGTTTCATCGTTTGGATTCCAATCAGTTGTTTTCATCTTTCTTTATAGACAGGTATCCACTCTTTGTCTTTGGTTTCTGTTTCTTTGTGGGATACGGGTTCCCATTTTTTCGCGTTTGGACCGACCTGTGGACTGTCGGAGATTCGGATAGTTCCGCTCTCGTTTATGAAGTAAAACCGCATGAGTGGCGATTCCGTTCGTGGATTGGCGGTTGCAGACCAACCTTTTCCTGCACCGAGAATCTGAATCTTGTGTGTTGTGTTTTCAGGGAAGTTTTCAGCAAGTAGTTTTTTGTTGATAAGTTCGTCGATTGACGATGCATATTTTTTCTCAGTCTTGAAGAACTCCGATTGGGCTGCGGAAAGTTTCTGCAAATCAGCGACGACTTTTAAGTCAAGTGCAGCAAGTTTACGCAATTCTACCGCTTTCGGGTCAAAATAATGTTCAATGTAAGAAAGTCCAAGATAAAGAAAAGTCCCTCCGATGCTCGCAAGTTGTCCGAACCCTTGTTCAGTTTCGACTTCGATTCGGTAAAGCGAATCCTTAGCGGATGCGCTAATGAATGCAGGCTTGAAATGGCGTGTAAACGAGCGCACATCAGGCAATAGTATCAGGTCGACTCCTTTCGTCTTTAGTTCTTTTCCATACTTGGAGCGCAGAGCAGGAACGCCTGTATTGTATGCGTATGCGGCGGCCCTCGGCAGATTGAGATAGACGAAAATGTTTTTATTTTCCGCAGATTTCAGAACCGTTTTGAATGTTTCATCAACGGGAAGCGGAGAAATAAGTGTCCGTGCGACCGAGCGGACTGTTTGCGGTGAAGTTCCGAAAATGATTTTCCCCTTGACGATTCCGATTGTTGGCGTATATGGAAACTCGAATTTCTCGCCACTGTATTTTACGAAATCGATGGCGAAGAGTGTCAGTTCTCCTATAATTGTCTTTTTGATTCGAAGAAGAGGAACGTCCCACCACGGATCACCAGGTTGACATTCCGCCGTCTTTGCCTTCTCGTTTATCTTCTGCGCCATCTTTTCAAAGATGGCGATGAATTTGTCAGGTTCTTTCAGAATAGCAGTAGCGAATATCTCAGGAAAAGCCCCACCACCATCAGGCTCTACGACATAGACTTCTACCGTTCCACTTATCCGCTCGACGATGTCTTTTTCGAACGAGAATTCGAGAGACTTCTCCAATTCAGCGAGAGGCTTGCGCTGAAGCGGATTTTCTCCCGGTGCTTCTCGCAGGACTTCGTCAAGCATCTGACGGAAGAGAGCGGTCCATTCACGCAAGTGACCGTTCGACACGAGTCCGTAAAGGAAAATTCTTTCTGATTCGGCTAAAAGATTAGTCGGGATTGTGACCGCGTCTTTTAGTCCTTGCGGAACAGCATTCGGGTATTTGATGAGAATCGTTTCTTTATAACCTTTGTTTTTCGGAGTGGCGAAATATGCGAACTGCGGAACGAGTTTCAGCACCTCGTCGAGAACTTCTTTGACTTCGTTTGAGACGAATCCTTCGAGCCCTTTGACGATTCGTTCGCTGTCACCGAAAAGTGCTACATCGTAATTACAGGATTCTTTCACACCGCTTAATAGTTTTTTGATTCGCACATCCGTTACGAAAGGTGCAGACTGCTTGTTTTTCGCCGTATCAATCGCGCCTCTAATGCTTTCCGCATCAAAAGAAAGCGCCCATATATCACCGATGAATGCGTTCAGAATGTTTACCTTGTCAATAAGGAAAGACTCAATATTTACCGATTCGTGAACCGTTTTTGATGCGGAGAATTTTTCTGCTCCGAGAGGCGGACTCTTACTGAACGAAAACGCCAAGTTATCGAGTATCTTGCGAAGCAGGTCTTTCTTGTCGCCGCAGTTAAGCAGTAGAAGAAGCCGCACCGCCTTACCAAACTCGCTCTCCTTCGCATTCAAATCGGAAAGATGAATGACCATTCCGCGGTTTAGTACAGAAAGCCCATCTTTCAAATCAACGCCTGCGTTCGTCCTGAAATGGTGGTTCAGGAATTTTTCAGGCAAAAACCCTGCGGTATCGAGCGATTTAAGGAAATCTCCGAATTCTTCATCGCCATAGAGGCAGCCCAAGAACGAGTTCTTCCAGCCATCTTTGAGCCGGGCGCAGTCAGGTACATAAATCGTCAGTACCCCTGTCGGCGCAATCCAGTCAATATCTTTCTTCTCTTCCTGCGCAACCAGAACAGTAATACTCAACAAAACAATACATAAGCAGACTTTCTTTACCATAATTGTTAAGCCTCCCTCTTCTTATGATATCGCACCTCTCTTAAAAACTATTTTTCAGGTTTAGGTACTAACTCCTCAGGTGTCTTTTCGGAACGGTCTTTCGGTTTCTCTTCAACCTGCTTCGGCAGTTCCTTTATCGGCTCAAAAACAGGTGAGTCAGGACCTATTTTCTGGCTTTCAGACATGCGAACAACGCCTGTCTGGTCAATGAAGTAATATCGCTTGAGTATCGAGTCTTTCTTCGGATTCGCAACCGCAGACCAGGAATCATTCGTTGCGCCGAGGATTGTTATATCGTGCGTCTCTGTCTCAACAGACCATGCGTTAAGCAGTCCATTCTTTATGAGGATGTCTATGTTGTCCGCATACTTGCCGTTTTTTGTCTTATACATCTCCTGCGCTCCAGAAATAACCTTCAGTCCATCAACGACTCTTATTTCCATATAGGTAATTTGACGCAACATTCGTGCATCAGGGTCTGACTCTGCTGACATCACGCACAACAAGATATATCCTAAGGCTGACGCCGCGGTGCCGACGAATCCGAATCCGCGCTCCGATGTTACTTCCGTCACTAAGAAATTGTCCTTGACGGAAGATGTGATGGTGATTGGAGAGAAATGTTTTATTATCGGTTTTACATCCGGTAAAAGAGACAAGTCGATTCCCATTTCTTCAAGGTCTTCGGCTTCCTTCTTACGCAGCATTGGGATAAAGGTGTTGTATGCATAGGCGACAATCTGCGGAAGATTGATGTAAGAGAATAGCGTTTTTCCTTTTGCCTTTTTCAAGAGTTCCGCGAACTTGCCTGCCTCAAAAGGCTCTTTGAGCGCTTTTGCCGCGCCACGCACCACCTGCGGCTGTGTTCCGAAAATGAACCTCTTGCCTACAATGCCGAAAGCAGGCGTGTAAGGGACATCTGAACCATTGCGTTCGGTCTCAAAGACGAAGAGAGTCAAGTCGCCCAATTTGTGTTTCTTTATACCCTTAAACTTTTCAAGTGCTTCTTCAAGCCCTTCTTCTTCACCTTCTCCTTTCTTCTCCACTCCTTTTTGCGCTGTATCGATGATTTTCTCAAGAAGTGCGGTGAGTTTTTCTGCATCTGTAAGTTCCATTACAGCAAGGAACTCAGGCCAAGCGCCGCTGCCTGTTGGCTTGACAGCGTATAACTGAAAAGTCCCGCTTAACTGTCCAAATACATCTTTCTGCCAATCAAACTCGAACTCTTTGGCAAGCGCATCTAACGGTGAACCCCGTCCAAACCGCTGAGCATCCTGCTGCGCAAGATTGAAGACCAATTCAATAAATGTTTTCAAAGAACCATTCGAACCGAGACTCAAAATTAGAATCTGGTCAGGTTCTACAAGCAGTTTTTCAGGGGCAGTTATCGTTTCTTTTAACCCTTGCGGCAACGCTTCGGGGTAGCCAATTACCGCCGCTTCCTTGTAGCCTTCACCATCGGGTGCGCCGACAAGCAGAATGTTCGGTAACAAAGATGTGATTTTCGTGAATGTCTCGATTTCGGGTGGAGGTTTAATCTTCATCTTATCAACCAGATTACAGAAATCAAACCAGAACATATAGTCTTCTTTGCCCTTGAGCCCGCTGGCAAGGAGTGCATTATTAAGCGCTTTGTCGTCAAGAATCGTTGCTGCTCCCTGCGCTTTAAACCTGTCAATCACCTGTTTTATACCGTCGAGGTCGAATGTAAGCGCCCAGATACTGTCGAGGAATGTGCTGAAGAAAGCCCCATGCTCCATGCCAAGCCCGTAAATGGTCACACCGTTGTGGTCAATCTGTGATTTTTCAAGTCTGGCATCCTCAGGTGTGGCGCGCCTGATGGCGTCTGTCGTGTTGGTCAGAAACTTTTCGAGTGTCTGTTTGGAATCTTTGGAATTAAGCATAAACAGAAATGGAGAACCAGACTGATTTGTTCCGGAAGACCAAAGATCAAGCCCTGATAACTGCAACAGCATTCCGCCCTTAAAAACGCTTAGAACATCTTTCAGTTCCATCTGCACTTCACGCTTACAGATTTTATCGAGAAATCCAGATGGCGACATATACGCTTTCTTGAGGTTCTCTAAAAACGGCTTCATCTCTTCGTCAGCGAGCAATTCTGCCAAGAACGATTTGCGCCAAGCGGCACGCAGACGCTCACAATCAGGCGTCCAAAAGGTAATGATTCCTTTCTCGGAAACAAACTTGCGCAAATCGGTCTCTTTTTGTTGTTCCTGCCCTAAAAGCGGAATAAAAGCCCAGAAAACCGCCGCAGAAAAGACAACCAGACCAATTAATCGTCTCGACATAAAATACCTCCTAAAAAACAACGGAATTATTATAATAGACGGAGACTCCTCTTCTCAATTCAAAAAGCAGACTTCATAGTTCAGTTTTTGAGATGGAAACTGACGCCTTCGGTCAGTTCTTCATATTGAAGTTCTTGACCCAGTCCCAAGCGTCCTGTCTTTTATGATATGTGTTTTCGTCAATATAATGTCCACAACCGACAACCTTGTCAAACCTTGTAGTGTAGCCAAGCCCCGCGAATACATTCGCTTCGTTCTGAACGACAGTCCAGTCATAGTTCGGGTCTTGGTCTCCGCAAGCGTAATAGAGCCGTATTTTGTGTCCTGTCCAGGATCTCAGATAATTGTAAGCGTAATTCCCTCCCGTGCCCGGGAAAACCATTGTCGCTACAAGGAAATCTTGATTAGCGCTACCAAGCATTACGACTATGTTACCGCCCGCGCTCCAGCCAGCGAAATACCTTCTTCCTCTATCGACATTATACTTCGCTTCGAGTTCCGGATTTACGGCGTTTATCTTATTCACATAAGCGTTTGTATCGTTATACTCATCGAGGTCGACTAATATTATGTTGTTAGCATCCGCAATCGCCTTCCATTGCGAAATCTCTTCGTTGAAGAGCCATATTGTTGGCGAAGCGACTACTGACGGATTATAAGATGTAGGTATATAGATGTAAACATGGCCGCTACCTATGCCGGTAGTAGCAAAATCCCATACATTGCCAGGTCCTGTCGTTCCACCTGAACCGTTTGATGGGTCAACTCCTCCGCCACCACTACTTGAACTTACTGTTATGTAATCTGTCTTTATAAGATAGCCCGTTTTCCCCGCGGTGTCAGTTACGGTCAATTTCACACTATATGTTCCAGCAGTCGTGTATTGATATGTCGGATTCTGAGATGTTGAATCAATTGTGCCGTTA
>Ga0123519_10001537_pt1 | contig 39553 bp, 41 predicted proteins | sample YelNatPaOPRAMG02_FD_87396 | JGI IMG/M metagenome (GOLD analysis project Ga0123519, IMG submission 87396) | Hot spring microbial communities from Yellowstone National Park - Yellowstone National Park OP-RAMG-02 (version 2) | ecosystem: Environmental > Aquatic > Thermal springs > Hot (42-90C) ...
CCATCTCGACTGCTTTCTCATCGCTTCCAGACTTGGCTCTGAGTGAGTCCCAGTCGCTGCGCCACCTGAACAGGTCCCCGAGAACCACCATATTCGACACTCCCCTACCCTTTACAAAAACCGCCAGCGACCTGAATCTCTCAGAGTCTCCCGGAATATTGGAGATATGGAGATCGCTGACAAAGACTGTTGGCCCACAAAGATCTATCTCTCCAGCACCTATGCAAGGCCTCCCCACAAACCCCGTATCATAGTAGAGTAATGGCAGACTCACCAAGGAGTATGTTAAGACAGCTATTATTATAACGGATGCTATCAATACTTTAAGGTTCAATATTTAGACACTCATAGACTCCAATTTTAAGGTTTGAAAGATCCTACATCCAATAAATATATTATTTTATTAACTGTGACTATGTGACGGCGATGAATTTCGATGAGGAGAAGCTGAAACGGTATTCGAAACAAAGGATAAAGTATTGATGTAAATCTCCCCACATGCAATATTACTCTTTGAGGGAGCTACATCTGTTCAAACTCAATTTGTTACCGCTATCCTGATTTTATTCTTTATATATTTCAGTCAAATAAAGAAAAAAGGAGTGTTATTCAGGCTTATCTTTTTGAGTCTGTTTCTTAAGCTCATCTATTCTGGATTTTATACTCTCGAGTTCATCCACCAATTTCTTTCTACAATTTTCAAGGTAAAACAGTTCCTCTTGAGGATTCAAGTTCTGGTGAGGCATGGCAGCTGGATATTTTGGCGGCTCCACCTGGGTTTCTGGCTGGTAGAAGTTGGCTGTGTATCTTGCACCTGTAAACCTTCTCATTCCTCGACCTGGCATTCCTATGCCTGCTCCCATTCCGAAGTGAGCTGGAACGTTCGGGGTGCCTATGCCTTGTAGCAGCTGACCCGATTTAAATTTATTAATCACTTCTCTAACGGTTCCTCCTAAAGTCTCCATTATTTTGATCCCTGAGGCTGAGAGAACTTGGTATGCGTTAGGTCCAACCCTACCTGTGATAACTGTTTGAACACCCTTGTTCGCAATGATCTGTGCAGCTTGGATTCCGGCGCCATGCATACTCTGGGCAGCGACGTTTGGAACGGCTTCATACTCCATCGTATCTGTGTCGACTATGATGAAGTATGCGCAGCGGCCGAACCTAGGGTCAACCTGGGAGTCTAGTGTACCTCCTGTTGAAGTGACGCAGACTTTCATCTCTACATCATCTGAATATGTTCTTTACATGGTTACTATTCGGATATGCAATATTAACATTATGTTACAAAATGTAACTAAACATGCTTATTGCAACTAAAACTTAAATGTAGCGATAGTAAAAAAATATTGGGTCTAAATTATGAAGGGAATATGGAGAAAGATTCTTAGAGTAGACCTCTCCAAGCGTAAGATAACTAAAGAAGAACCACGCATGGAAGTTTACAGAAACTTCATCGGAGGCGGAGGTTTAGGAGCAAGATACCTCTACCATGAAGTGCCAGCTGAGGTAGATGCTTTCTCACCCGAAAACAGGCTGATAATGGCAGTCGGCCCATTCCAAGGAATCGCACAGACCGGCGCTGCAAAGTGGCAAGTCGTCTCAAGGTCTCCAGCAATCGGAGCCAACGCAGAATCTGCAGCAACAGGATGGTGGGGTGTACACTTCAAAAAGACAGGGTACGATGCGCTCATAATTCAAGGAAGATCAGATAAACCAGTATACCTGTGGATAACCGACGGTCAAGCCGAGTTGAAGGATGCATCTCACCTATGGGGGCTGGACATGTATGAAGCAAACGATGAGATCATTAAGGAAATAGGTGAGAAGGATGTTCAAGTCGCTGCAATAGGTCAAGCCGGTGAGAGGCTTTCCCGCATAGCATGTATAGGGACTGAAAAGAAGTCTTTCGCTGGGAGGGCGGGGTTAGGCGCAGTCATGGGTTCTAAATATTTGAAAGCAGTTGCAGTGAAAGGAACAAAGCAAGTCGAATATGCTGATGAAGAGAGACTTGAGAAAATAAACAGAGAAATAAATATGAGGGTTTATGAAAAGGCAGATTGGATAAGGAAAGACGGAACCGCTGTTGTATTCAAACCATTCGCTGAAAAAGGAAATCTACCGATAAAGAATTATAGTCTAGGCGAATGGGAAGGGGCTTTCAAGCTCGGCGCACCAAGATACACCGAATATTTGGATGCGAAGCCTTGGCCCTGCGCCTTCTGCACGATGCAGTGTCACAGGCGAGTAAAGATACCGAAATACGGTATAGAAACTGTGGGGCCTGAATATGAGAATCTGGCGATGCTTGGAATCGATACCATGGTAGACGATTTAGATGATGTCTGCTATGCAAACGACCTCGCAAACAGATACGGTGTCGACGCAATCTCACTTGGAGCAATAATAGCGTGGGCCATGGAATGTTACGAGAAAGGCGTATTTACAAAGGAAGATACTGGTGGAGTTGAATTGAAATGGGGCAGCGGAGCAGCATTAATTGAATTGACTAAAAGAATTGGTTTGAGGGAAGGTAAACTAGGATGGTTACTCGGTGAGGGTGTTAAGATAGCCTCACAGAGAATAGGTAAAGGCTCTGAAAACTGGGCAGTACATATCAAAGGGCTAGAGGTTCCAGCGCATGATCCGAGAGCCGTATTTCACGCGGGACTGAACTATGCAACTGCCCCCGCCCAAGCATGCTCCCATGAAAGGGGTAACCCACAACACGTATGGGTTGCCGGTGTGAGATTACCTGAGTTCGGCGTAGATCAAGTAAAGGAGGAGGACAAGTGGTCTTGGGAAGGGGCTGAAAAGATCGTCGTAGCCTTCCAAGACTACTGCAACATAGTCAACTCCCTAGTCCACTGTAAATTCATGGTCTTCGCCGGATTCACCCTGACAGACCTATTGAACACATTCAACGCTGCAACTGGACTCAACTGGTCAATGGATGAATTTCGAAGGGCAGGTGAGCGCATAACCAATCTACAGAAACTTCTTAACCTCAGATATGGATTAACGAAGAAGGATGACCTAAACTTTCCAAAGAGACTCTTGGAGCCTAAGAAGGAGGGACCGGCTGCTAACAAGGCGCCATACGGAATCGACAAAGCAATTGAGAAGTACTATGAATATAGAGGTTGGGACAAGAACGGGGTTCCAACAAGAAAGAAGAGAAGTGAACTGGGACTGTTAAAAATACCTTGAATGAACCAACAATTTTGCAACCACCCACTCTTTTTTTCTTTTTTCAATTTAGACAAACGCATTAGATCTTCAGCGTTCTAAATATCTGCTCGGGATCTTCCTCATATAGAATTCATGTTCACCATACCTTATTTTTATCAGCATCCCCCTTTCGACGAGACCTTCAACAATAGACCAGTCTCCACCAGTCTCTCTCAACATATGTTCAACAGCTTCTCTCCGCATCGGATGAACAGAAGTGATTCTAAGTAAATCATCTTCAAAACAGCAAGTAGATGTGAAATAGTCTCCTTCATAACCTATCAGACATTCAACGCGATCCTCCCCCATGGAGGCTGCCAAAATTTGATGCATCAGATTGATCTTTCTCTCGTCAGCTGCACGTACCCATCGCTCAGCAGGAGGTCTTGTAGGAATTGCAACGTAGACTTTTCTTGGGTTGAGCTCCTCCAGAAATTTAGCGATATTTCTAATCTCCCTCTCATTATCGTTTAATCCCTCCAGAAGCATTGTTTCCGATATGATCTGACCGTCAAAAATTCTTGTGAAATCACACATCCCCTTCAATATATTATGCAAATTCAGAGATTTGTGAGGTCTATTCACCTTACGCCATATATCTTCACTGACAGCATCCACCTTAAGAGAGACCAGGTCAGCCCTAGAGAGCTCATCCCTGACATCGCATCTATCAATGATCGAGCCATTAGTTAATACAGCAACCTTCAAACCTAGACTCTTCAAAATTTCAATTTCTTTCCCAAGGTTCAAATCCAAAGTGGGTTCACCGTCAGGAACGAATGCAAGGTAATCTATCGATTCATTATTCATCCTAGACCTGGAAACTCTCTCTTCAATATCGGTGAAGATGTTTCTGGGTTCGTAGAATAATGATCTCTCCACAGTCAATCTTGTCGTTATACCCAATTGACAGTATACGCAGGAGTAGGAGCATGTTTTTGCTGGGATATTATTTATCCCAAGACTCCTACCTAAACGTCTTGATGGTACTGGCCCGAACGCTACCATGTTCTCATGGTGAGACATGTGTATCATTCAACATTAACTTGACTATTGATCAATCGCCAGCGCTCACAGTTACAACTAGAACGTTCAATGCAATTCATCTATATAATACTAGATTCGTCTATATGTGAGTATTTGTTGAAATATGTTGAGAGGAGGCTTGGGGATCTCTATGTGTTTTCTGATTTTTATATATCGCCTCTACTTCTTTGTTTCCATTGTTTTCTTTAATTCCGCTATTCTAGCGTCTATTCCCTTGAGCTCTTCCTCCAAGTCTCTTTTGGCTTCTTGTAATGCAGATATCTCGTCTTCTAATGATGCAGGTGCATATGGAGGTGCATAGTATGGAGGTGAGTAGCTGTACCTGGTGAAGGGGGATTGTCCATACAAAGCCCAGGGTCCGAATAGCCACCAGCAGGCTCCTCTACCGTAGAGCCAGCCTGGCCTCTCCCAAGGTGGCAGATAACTGAACGGCCCTCTGCCGGGCCATGGACCGTACCAGCCTCCTCGTCCTCTTCCACCGTAACCCCATGCCAATTTCAATCACCGGAGATTATTGTGCTATTGCACAAATTTAAACTTTGCTCTGAATTGCTAAAAATTTATATTTTCGTGCATTATCACATAATTTAGGGTATAAACAATGTCATGGATTTCGAGATACACCCCTCCATGGATTTGGTGGCTCTGGCCAGGAAGAGGGAGAGGAATATGCCGCTGGCTATGGTTCTTCTACGCAGCCTATCCATGGATATACTTACCGCCCTACACAAGTGTAAGAGAAAAGGAGATCCTCGAATATGAGAAGGCCAGTCTGGAGAGAGAACTCAAGATAGTGGAGGAGAAACTCAGAGAGCTGGAGAAGACAAAGAAATAGAAGAACGACTATGTAAGCACACAAAATGTTGGAAGAGTAAGAGTTGAAGTTGAAAATAGCAGTTGCCTCTGAAGGCTTGGCCGGTCTAGAAGATACTGTCTCAAAAGTTTTTGGCCGCTCACCAACATTCACCATAATCGACATAGAAGATGGTGAAATTAAAGGAGTAAAAGTAAAGAGGAACCCTTCAGCAAATGCGCCACATGGCGCAGGCCCTCTAACATGCGCCAGATTAAGTAGACTCGGCGTAAACTCAGTAATAGCATCAACATTCGGCCCTACAACATCAGATATGTTGAAAGAACTCAAAATAGAAAAGTATACAATACATGCCGGAATGAAGGTTAAGGATGCAGTTCAGAGATACCTCAAAAGCCGCCGCAACGTATACTCTTGAACCTTACAGTTGAAAGTATGATGAAAGAGATAATAGTCGTCAGCGGTAAGGGTGGAGTGGGGAAATCTTCAATAACCGCTTCCCTAGCGGTGCTGCTTAATAAAGCTGGAGTCAAAGTCACAGCGGTCGACTCAGATGTAGACGCTCCAAACCTATCAATCGTCCTTGGAACAGATATAACAGACTTCACCGACATAAAGACTTCAGAGAAAGCATCAATAAACTATGAAAGATGCAAGCATTGTGGAAGATGCGTCTCAACATGTAAATCTCAAGCTTTAATTGATCTTGATGGAACACCCAAACTCATCCCTTTCTTATGTGAAGGATGCGGAGCCTGCGTCTTAGTCTGTCCAACATCCGCCATATCTATCGTCCAAGTGGCAAATGGGAGAGTTGGAGTTGAAAAAACACGTTACGGCTTCTACATAGTCTCAGGCCAGTTGAACATTGGGGAGAGCAACTCAGGCAACATAGTGACAGCGGTGAAGGTGAAAGGTGAAGAAATCGCCAAAAATTCAGGCTCAGATCTGATCCTTGTAGATGGTCCACCAGGAATAGGATGCCCAGTGATAGCATCTATCTCAGGCGCCGACTATGCAATCGCAGTGACTGAGCCTACACCGGCTGCAAGCAACAGTCTAGATAGAATATTCAGTATTCTAGACCATTTCCATATCCCCAAAATCACCATCATAAATAAGTATGATCTCAATCCAACCTACGCAATGAAGATGATTAAACGGATCCAAAAGAGATGGAAAGTACCAGTAATACAGATACCTTTTGACGAAAATGTTCCACTGTCACTTTCAAAGAGGATTCCAGTTGTAGAGTTTGAACCAAAATCACCATCATCAGAAGCTATCAACATTATCTCAAACCATATTGTTAAGGCGATCCTATGAACGATGTTTTACAAGCCTTCCACAGGAAACCAGTCGATACACCAGTCATAGCTGTCACAGGAGGGAAGGGGGGTACGGGAAAGACGACTTTGGCAGTCAATTTAGCAGCCGCCCTAAGTAAAAAAGGACAACGCATCCTACTGGTTGATACAGATGTGGATTCACCTACAACAGCCATAACATCAGGATTAAAACCTAGACCAATCAAAAAAGTAAAAATATTTACTCCAAAAATCAACCCTTCAAAATGTAATAAATGTGGACAATGCTCAGATGCATGCCACGCACATGCCATCATCCAGATCAAAGACAAGTATCCGATGTTCTTCAGAGAGTTATGTTCCGGGTGCGAAGCATGCGTATTAGCCTGCCACAATGAAGCTATCGAGAATAGCAGCAGGATTATAGGACATATTTACTATGCCTCAAACGGCAACATAAGCTTCATAGGTGGAGAGTTAAGGCCAAACGAGACACGTTCAACCCAAGTCGTAGCCGCTACAAAAGAGATTACTTTCAAAAAAGCATGTAAAGAAAAATTCGACACCATCATCGTTGATACTCCTCCAGGAACACATTGTAATGTGCTTCAGAGTCTCAGGGGCGTAGACATGGCATTAGCAGTCACCGAGCCGACACCACTAGGCACATATGATCTAGACCTGATCCTGAGGTTAACAGCCATCCTCAAGATCCGTACAAAGATCATAATAAACAAGACAGATATTCCAGGCGGAGACAGAAATAAAATATTTGATGTGGCAAAGTCTTATGCAACAGAAGTTATTTCAGAGATACCTATTGACAGAAGAATATTCCAATCATACATCGACGGAAAGCCGTTTGTAACAGAATATCCATACTCAACCATATCCAACACTCTAACAAGGCTTGCTGAGAAAATAATATGTGAACTCAACGACAACTGTAAGATTTAGAAATTTCATTCAAATAGTAAAATCATAGTCGCATTCGATAAGGACCTGAATATTCGAGATGCGACATTAAAATTAATGAGATTTCCAATGAATCGCTGAAAATAGATAATGCTCATATGGTGAGATACAAATGCCATGCGAACCAATATATCTTCCCATCAATTTTGTGAGACAGAAGAATATTTGCGGATGCGGTCTCGCCGCTCTCGAGATGATTTTTAGATACTATGGAGCACCAGATACCCAAACAGAATTCCTGAGAGAAAAACATATACAAAGACTGGTTGAGAAGTCCAGGAGAGGACTGAGTGAAGGGACAATAGGAACACTCGCCCTGAGAAAAGGCTTCAAAGTCACAATATACGGTGATAAGCCACATATAACAAAGACATTTCTCAAACTTGGTGGGAGAGTTAAAAGGATGAAGGTGGACAAAAGATTGATCCTAAAGTCCCTGCGACGTAGTATACCTCCAATCGTACTTATTCCAAAGGTGAGTGAGGCTTATGATGATGAATTTGATGAGGGTGGCCATTATGTCGTCGTATATGGTGTGGACGATGAATGTAGGCTCCTCATCGCCGATCCCCAGTATACTCGCAACCCCAGAGTGAATTACTGGGACGACTGGTCATCCAGCCTAATAGAGGTCACCCTGAAGAGTGAGAGAAAACATCTTTAGGCCCCTATATGGATCCGCTTATACTAGTAGAATCTATTTGGAGGCCCACCCATCCTCCTACGGTACCGCATACCCATACCTAAGCCACCGAAACCGGCTCCCATCCCTAGACCCGGAAACATTCCTTGCCCATAAGGCATCTGTGGGAAAGTGTAAGGCTGCTGCTGCAACATTTGCGGTGGGGTTTGGAGTGGTGAAGGTAAAGCACTCTGGCTAGGCAACGTTCCAAGGTTAGGTTGACCCATGACATTCATCTGAGGGTATGTTGTCTGAGGATAAGATTGGGATTGGTAAGCCCACCATCCTCTAGGCATTCCTGGGAACCACCTGCAGTAAGGTGAGAGGTTAGGTCCTAAACCCATGCCTCGTCCTCTTCCACGACCATACATTGAGTAACCCATATTGATCAGTTAATATGTTCTATTGCACAAAATATAAACTTGCCTATACGTAGGGAAGGAGACGAATGTTAGGAAACTATCACATCGACATTCAAACCATATCTCAAAGTATTCTGTATAGTGGATGGTTTTTAGTCAGGGGCTTCACACCTGACCTTCTTGCCCCATAGGCTATGATAGCGTCAGCTATAGCGCATGCTGGGAAGATGCTCCTCGCTTTCTCCATTGAGCCGTATATGATGAAGTCAGCTCCTGCAGCCTGCACCATCGCAGCAACGACTCCCCTACAAGTCTTCTTCGCATTTAAACCAAAATCTCCAGCACGCCTCCACATACCTACAACGCCTAGTGGAGCTGCTCCTGTCGGCAATCCGAAACACTCCTTCAACATCTGAATTCCTTCAGATGCCGTAGCTATGCTTGGAATGTCTAGAACAGGTGCGAGAACAAGAATCTTCTCCAATCCAGCTTTGGAAGCAACTTTTAGAAGACCCTCCTTAAAACCTGCACCCTCAAGTATCGTTCGCATGCCTTGGAGGGATACGTCTTTGGGATTGAACGCTTGAACTATCGCTGTCTTTAATCCAGAATCTCTTATTCCTCTAACCTCAGCCTCATTGACTGTGTAGTTTATCGATGTGTATACAGCCCTGTCGAGGAGACCTATCTCTCCAGCATATTTTGCCCCATCCAATCTTACCGATGCGTTTGGACCGTTGATCAAGAATGGGGCATCAGTAATTTCAGAGATGAATCCGATATATCTCTTCAAGGCTTCTGAGGTCTCCCCGACAATGTCAACCATATGCGGGTTACCAGTCTTCTCAGACATCTCCTCCTGCATCTTAACCAGCGACTCAGCCTTTCTCACATCGAATACTCCATGAGTATGGTCTGAGACTATTCGGTGGCCTACATGGAATATGCTCCCAATAAGAACCGTGGGCAATTCCCCAGGTTGGCCACCGACTCTTAAACCACCTATATCAAAAATCTTCTGTTCCAAATCGAATTTTACCAGTCAAAATTCCTCCAGAACCATAGAATAAAACTCCACCAATAATATTACCCTTACCCTCATTGAGATTGAAGTGGCGTGGTTGAACTTGTTTTAAACATCACCACATAGAATTGTAAAATATTTTGATCAGGAAACGATTTTAGAAGCTTTTTTCATCGATGGGTGAGAGCAGAAGAAGACTCCTCTTCCTCAGCTTCGAGTCTCTTCTCTCCACGGTATATGAAGACTGCTGAAGCGAATAGGATTACGGCGAATCCTGACATGAAGAGGTGGTGCCACCACAGGTATCCATACTTCACCGTGTATATTATGCATATGACTCCGATGAAGATAGGGCCTGTAGCGTTCCTTAATGGTCTCCCTCCATATCTTATCACTAAAAACCATGCTGAGGCCGCTATTGTTGCAAGCCACATCCACCAGTCTGTGCGAAATACGATGGCCATAACTATGACCGCGCCCACTATCATGGCAACCTCCCACCTCCCAACCATAGTCTCTCAACCTACCCTAGATATGTAGAAGATCTTTGACTGTGAATAGGATGAGCAGGGACCAGAATAGAACCATCAGAATCTTGAAGACTACCCTGCCTAGGCTGCTGAGTCCATACCCTACTGTCGCGGCTAGACTCAGAGAGAGTAGGATCAGTTGCGTCGGATGGATTGCCCCTATGAGTCTGCTAAGGTAGTCGATGAGATACCTCAACATGTTCATGATCCATCTCAAGGTGTCTATGAGTCTGCTCAACCATTCGATCCATTCGGTTATTTTCGACACCATTCTAAATATTAGGATACTAGCAACTTATATACTTTACTATTACAGTATACTATATACATAAATAATTAACAAAATAATTTAAGTTACCGTAAAAGTCTACTATTAACCAAACATATTAATAAGAAGACCTTAAAGAAAACTTTTCAGGCAGAGAAGATTGAAAACGATCATAGCAACCGCAGGCGAGGAACCCGCAGGCATCATAGAATCCCTAAAAATCTACCCATGCAGAAAACTCATACTCATCACCGACGAGAGGGGGAAGAAGGCGGCTGTCCCAAAAATCCTGAAGGCCACCGAAATCCTAGAGATAAAAACCGAAACCGTAACAGTCAACCCCTACGACATCCCAAGCATCATCAACACCATAAAAAACAAGATAACCGAACAAGACACACCGATAATCCTCAACGTAACCGGAGGTAGAAAGACAATGGCCCTAGCCGCAACCTTGGCAGGCATGGTTGCAGGAGAAAAAGTTGAAGACATCATATACATAACCGAGGAGGAGCATAAACCAATATCCCTACCCAGACTCTTAAACCCCGACTCTCTACTGACGAGCGAGAAGAGAAAGATACTCAGAATATTATCTGAGAAGACGGAAGCCACCGCAGAAGACCTGCAGGCTGAAACGAATGTAAAGATGCAGGCAGTCTGGAAACACCTCAGAGAACTCGAACAGTTAGGATACATAACATCCTCTAAAGGGAAACCGAGGACATTCAAACTGACCCTGAGCGGCCAACTATTGGCTTAAGAGGTGTACCAAACCGAGTCTGAAGAAAAAATCTTTACAATCACACCATTATTAAACCCATAATCCCAAGAGACGCTACAATCAAACCCGTCACCCCAAGCCACCAGAGATATCTTAGCTTCTCATTGTAATACCTGAAATATCCGAAGAGACTGAATAGGCAGAATAGGAATAGCAACCAATATGTATGATATTCAAATGCAAGAAACCCTAAGAAGCCTAAGAAACCTAGAAAGCCAAACCTCCACAATCTTTCATCGCATTCACGCTGGTCGGACATACTCCCAAATCGACTTATTACAACAATCTTACCCATATAAAGGTCCCTTTTTCTGTGATGGAGGCCAAAAGACACCGTCGAGTTTAGCGGAAGCCTCATCCACTCGATGCCACGCTTAGGCTTAAGCCGCCACCGTAAATGGATACTATTATTTATCTTGAAGTTTATCACGTCTGTTAAGACGCCGGTCTTGTGTACCTGTACACATTTAAGTTAGTCCGAAGACAAGAATCGGTTATGTGACGGTGAGAATTACTGCGACCTTAATGTTCCATCAAAGATGCGACTTTCTAGGTTGCTCATGTGATTCAAGTAAAATTGTTTCAGTCGATGGCACAGTATGATATTCAAAAACTGGTTTCAGGCGTAACCTCTTCCTTACAGTTTGGCAGAAGAGCAGGACGAGGATTGCTTGCTTCCATTCTTCTATACTTTTTCTCCACACTTCATGCAATAGATGGAACCTTCAGGAACCTCTGAGCCACATTTGACACAGTATCTCTTAGAGATCTGAGTCACACCAATCTTCTTCGCTGCACTTCTTCTACGCTTTATGAAGACTAATGCTATGATGATTATAAGTGCGATGATAATCAAAGCGGCAAGAAGAGGCCATGGACTCTCCGGCGGCTGAACGAAGAAGCTAGCTGATGGGCTCTCGGTTGGAAAGTGTTTTTCGTCGCCCTGCCAGCTTGACTTGACAGACCACATGCCGGGCATATCAGGTTTGACTGTGTCGACATAGGTGCCTGTGCTCGTTGTTGTGAGGTGTTTTGTCATCTCGAAGCCGTCTGGTCTCTGGTAGATCAACATGATCATCGTGGCCTGAGCAGGTGAGAGTGTCCCGCTTACTGAAACAGGTTCCTCAAGACTCAAGGTTGATGGGGTGACAGTTAACGTCAGGGTGCTTGGTGTCTTGGAGACATCGATGGCTAGGATCGCTGTGGCAGAGTGTATCTTTCCTCCCCCAGCCCCTGTTATAGTGAGCAGGTAGGTTCCGGCTGAAGTAGAGGTTTCCGTTGATATCTTCAAGTTAGAGGTGAACGTGGGATTACCTGACTGAGTTGTTAAGGTCTGAGTTGAGCCTCCGGGCAAACCGGTCACGCTCAGTGTGACCGGTTGGCTACTGCCTGAGATGAGCTTCACCGTCACCGTGTATATAGCTGACTGACCGGCCTTTATCGACTGAGTGTTAGGCGAAACCTCTATAGTGAAGTCGAAAGGCCACTGAACGAACCAGAGCCACCGCCACCCCCACCAACCCCAAGGCCATCGCCAATGCCACCAATCCCACCAATCGTACGGTGGCTTGGGAGTGGGAGTTGGCGTTGGTGTATATGGGGTTGGGGTTGGCTTCGTCGGTTTTGGTGTAGGCAAAGTTGTTGGTGTTGGCAGCGGTCTTTTACACTCTCTCACCCCAGTCTTATCAACTACAACCCTGACGATACTCAGCTGATGATGCTCGTCGGGGTTGGGGTATCTCCATACCCAAGGGCCAACTTCAATAGCCCACACTTCAAGCTCCCTTTCACTTCCTCCCAGTGTCCATGCAGATTCGAGAACTACAGTTGTGACATAGGATGCTGGTAGCCCCGGCCCCTCCTCCAGCTTCTTGTCTATAAAGATGTTACCGAGAGAGCCCCCTCTATATTGAGCGAAAATTTTAATAGGGTTGCCACAGGAGTCTCCGATAACCTCTACATTGATAATGGCCCAACAATTGGGAGGTTGAATGTGCACCTCTTTTGGAGACACGACCATAGACCAACCGCATTCCGGTGTCGGCACACTTGACTGAACCCCAGAAGGAATTGTGCCAGTCGATCCAAGAAGTATTAATAGAAGCGAGACACTTTGGAGGGCTTTCTGATATTTGAGAAGAGAACTTACATAACTACTTACACGTAACATGAGTTAATCCCTATATTTGTCCTCGATTAGGTAATTATGGTTTCATAATATATATATTATGAAAAACCTCTGATAGCGTGCTGGGACTTTGTGTAAACATCAGCAATCAGACTGACCCAACTTCCACGATCCCACCGAAGATAAAATTTTATAAAAATTAAAAATTAACCTCAGGTATAGCTTGAGAGATTTTTCAGGGAGCCCAAGTACAGGTTTTAAATCAGAATGTGGATTTGATTGGTATCGACGGTGCGGCGGGATAGTTGAGAGTACCGGATTGGCACCCGAATACAGTTCTATATTCAGTATAATTATATACAGTATACGTACATTCTATTGATAGTCATGTCTAAAACTAAGGTTACAGATAAATTCCAGATCACTATTCCGAAGGAGATTCGAAGTAGGATTGGCCTCAAGCCAGGTGAAGTCGTCATAGTTGAAAGCATCGATGAGGAGCAGATCCTTGTTAAAAGATTCAGAAGAGTCAAAGACCCATTAACAATCTTGATTGGAAAAACACCTTATAAACGCCATGTTCCCATAGAGGAACTTGAAGAGAGAGTTGAGACGAGATAGCTGTTGCCCGTCTTTCTCATTGACAGCAACATATTCTTCTACGCGAAGATAATGGATAAGGAATACGGTAAAGCGTGTGCGGAAATTCTTAATAGAATCGTAAGAGGTGAAGTTGATGCTGCAACCTCTGTCTTGGTTGCAGTAGAGTTGGCTAACGCCTTAAGAAAGTATGGTTTAAACAACGAAGTGAAAGAAGTAATAGATGGGCTCTCTTCTCTATTGGAATTCCAATTTATGAAGTCGATCCGTTGGACGTTAGGAGTGCTGCTGACATTTTTAATAAGTTTAGAATAAGTCCTTACGATTGCATCCACATCACAGTTATGAATAGAATTGGCGTCACCGACATAATTTCAGCAGATAAAGATTTCGACAAAATACATTTGATAAAAAGGTTAGACCCCAAAACCATTGGGGAGACCTATGAAACATCAAAGTGAGCCCCCACAATCATGCACAGAACCTATGGCCTCTACCGCAGCGCAGACGATGTTCTCTAACCCTCCACAACTACCACCGAGAGTTGTGTACACAAATGACCTTAATAGCTCAGCTCATCTAGTCTATGTGTTTCACTGCTTATGTTCTCAGAGGCCACCCGCCGAGCTGCATAAATTTATGGCCGGTCATCTTCTAAACTTAACCCATATGAAGGTTGAGCATATCGAGTGAAGAATAGAGCACTCATTTACCCAATTGAAGTGAAAACAGTTCCTACAGTTCGGCATAGTCCTGATAGGTGAGGAAACCCCAGCTGCAACAGTGGCTGAGTCTAAAAACCGAAAATAGTTGGTAGCGGGGGGTAGATTCGAACTACCGTTCGAGCCCGCCTCGGCGGGTATCTCAGGGTTTCGCAGGATGCTCTTATGAGCCCTGCGGGTTAACCTGGTTGGGCTTCTTCAATTGAAGAACCTACCCCACCCCGCTACCTATCAGACTTGACAGACAGATTCTAAAGATAAGTCTTTTGGCTTGAACATGATGCTTGAAATATAATCTCTCAATAGCCTCTGGAAGAGTCTCAGATCATCCTGCAATAATCTCAGGACAAAATTTTGGACGGTTTATCTCAACCTCCTCCTCGAGGCCCTAAATTTGAGGCTGCCTTAAGGTTTAACCCCCCATGGGGTGTGAGGTGTGTCTGCCCAACCCATGTGCCCTCCACCACCTTGAGGAGGGGCCCCTGAATTTTTGTACAGTCAACCCTACATTGATCGTGGGAATCTTGAAGAGGCAACCCTTATTAGTGAGGCTCCCATCTTTAGTGGCAAGGCTGGTTTATAAGATACGGACGCAGGACCTGTTCTAACGGTTTCTGTCGTGTTCTTATGACTGGCGAAAAAGGAAAGAGAGGTGAAACGACGTAATGTCTACATTCAGCAAGCCTGTTGAGGAAGGCGGAGAATATGAGGTTGACGTCAAGGAAGTCGGCAGGCGCGGAGACGGTGTTGCCCGCATAGGTGGCTTCGTGGTCTTCATACCAAACTCGAGGCCAGGTGACCATCTAACAGTCAAGGTAACCCAGGTTAGGGACCGATTCGCAATAGCCGAAAAGATTTGAGTTGCGTAAGGCCTCTTTCAATCAAACCAAAAATTTTTCATCCAACCCTTTTTTAGAACCTCACAGAGCCTAATCCTACTGATCTCCTGTGAGGGGTAACCTGGCTTGAATAGCCATCTGAAAACAGTCTATGAGCCGAAACTGGTGAAGCCTTTACTGGTCATCGAGATCTCTGGGCCGAGCGACCCCCCAGGCATAGCGGCCAGAATGCTCATTGAAAGGTCTTCAGCAAAACCGTTCGCCGAATATTACAGTCAAAATTTTCCAGACCACGTCATCGTGACTGAGGATGGGACATGCCGACTCCCAAGATACGAGTTTTACGAGTCCACAAGATCCAAACCCAACCTGCTCGTAGCATGCTCAGACGAAGGGATCTTTCTGGACGATCCTGAAGGTGGATATGACGTTATGGAGAATATAATTCAGATTTCTTCAAAGCATCGAGCCTCAACCATTATACTCATAGACAACATTCAGGCTGAGCCTGAGAACCTAATTTATGTTGCAGCCACGAGTAAACGTCTCGCTGGAAGACTGAAAACTCCGGATGTAAATTTTCTGGCCGATACTTGGCTCGCCGGCCCCGCAGGCATACTGCTCGGACTTTGCAGATTGAGGTCAATAGATGGGCTGGGCATATTCATAAACCAGACCTTTGAAGATACCAATGAAAGGAAGGCTGAGGCATCCCTGAACCTGATTCAAAACCTATTCAAGGTAAAATATGCATAGACGGATGGGAGGTGGGTTTCAAGATTGACCCTCATCATGGTTGGCATAGACGATACAGACTCAAAGAAGGGGATGTGCACAACCTATGTAGGTGCGGTGGCACATGACAGGCTGGTGGAGAGAGGTTTCAAACATGTAGGCTACCCCAAACTTGTGAGGTTGAATCCCAACTGGCACCTGAAGACGAGGGGAAACTGCGCCATATCCCTGACCTTAAACCTAGACTCTGAGGATGAGGATACGTTGAAGAAGATTGTTCTGGAGACTGTTGAAGAGTATGCTGAGCTCGACTGCGAATCAACGAATCCTGGGGTTGTATTCTATAGGGGTGAGACTGTTCAGCTGAGCTCGAAGAGTTTGCTGGGAGGGTTGTTAAAGATGTTGTCGAGATCGAAGATGCTGAGAGAACCGCAAAGAATGTTGGGGCAGAATATTACAAGTTCAAGCTCGGAAGGGGCATAATAGGAGCCCTCGCAGCCATAGGTGAAACCTTGAAGCTCGACTCAACATATGAGCTCATAGCATACAGAACCCAGGAATATAGGGGTAGGAAGAGAATGGTGGATGTTGAGAGTGTATTCGAGATGGATAGGAGAACATATCCGAGAACATTCGACAACATAGACCCAAACACCCACGAGATCAGAATAACCCCCCACACACCATGCCCAGTCCTATTCGGAATCCGCTCCCAAGACCCAGCCTCAGCCGTCGAAGCTTTCAAGATCTTGAAGGTGGAGGAGCCTATCGAGAGGTGGATAATATATAGGACGAACCAAGCCACCGACGCCCACCTCACGCCAACCAAGATCAACTCACTCAAACCTTTGACCTCAGCGATAATCATAGGAGAGGTCTCAGAGAAACCTACAGTTATTCAGGGCGGACACGTAATATTCAAGATCAAGGATCAGACTGGAGAGATAGACTGCGCAGCCTACGAGCCTACAAGGAAATTCAGAGATACAGTAAAACAGTTGAGGGTTGGGGACAGAGTCGTGGTTTATGGTGGTGTGAAGAAGAAGCCTAACCTACCCCTGACCTTGAACCTTGAGAAGATAAGGATCATAGAGTTGAGTAGGGAGTATTTGAGGAGGAACCCGAAGTGTCCAGTATGCGGAAGGAGGGCGAAGTCTGAAGGTAAAGGTAAAGGTTACCAGTGTGAGGTCTGCGGTAGAAGGTTCCCACCAGGCTCAGAGGAGAATGTTGAGGTTGAGAGGATGCTGAAGCCTGGATTCTATGAGGTCCCACCCAGAGCCCGAAGACACTTGGCCAAACCCTTAGTCAGGCTGGCTGAGACCCAAGACTCGAGGGCCATCTGAGAGTTAGGAGTGGGTCTGGAAGATTTTGCTAGATCATTTACCCTCGACTATTATCATGGTGAGGGTCGACCGAACCTTGTCGAGCCTCCTTATCTTCCAAGCCACAACCTCCTTGAGCTCATCCATCGTTCCAGCATCAACCTTGGCCACTATATCATACACACCATAGACCACATAGGCCTCCTTGACATTCGGAATCTTCCTAATATCCTTAAGAACCTCACCCTCAAAACCTATCTCAGCATTCACGAGAACATATGCGGAGGGCATATCCATTCACACATATTATGATCGAGCCATCTAGAAATTAAGGTTTCCCACCTTCAAACTGGGAAAGCTTTTAGAGGGTAAGATGACATCCATAATGGTGTAACCTGTCAAGTTTGGGTTACCGACTCAAATTCTGAACAATGATACTGGGCTATGTGATGTCTGATGTTCAACAGTGAGGTTTACATTACATCGAAAGATGTGAGGAGGCTGGACCTAAACTCTGAATATTTAGGTGTCTCACCCCAACAGCTGATGGAGAATGCAGGCGCAGCTGTTGCGGCTGAGATCGCTTCAAGGTTCAAACCTGAATCCAAAGTTCTGATTCTAGCAGGCCCAGGCAGGAATGGCGGTGACGGAATGGTTGCAGCCCGACACCTGGCCTCCAGAGGATTCAAGGTAAACCTGATCCTTGTAGGGGGTGAAGCGAACATAAGGGACAGCATAGTAAGCCAGAACTGGTCGACCCTGAAGAATATGACCTCAACAATCCAGGTCAAGACGGTCTCAGACTCAACCGATATAGGAATTTTTGAAGCCGACGTGATAGTCGACAGTCTCCTAGGCGTGGGTTTCAAGGGGCCACTCAGGCAACCTATCCTGGAAGCTGTCAAGACTTTAAACAGGTCTGGAGGATTCAAGGTCTCGGTAGATGTCCCTACAGGCGTCGACTCAGACAGCGGCGAGGTTTACGGTGAAGCTGTGAAGGCAGACCTGACAGTCACATTCCACGCCGAGAAGGCTGGCTTCGAAAAGGCGAAGGATTATCTTGGAGAGGTCAAGGTGGCACCTATAGGGATACCTCCAGAAGCCGAATTATACACTGGCCCAGGGGATGTCGAAGCTGTTCTGAAGGCTAGGCCGACGAAGTCTAAGAAGGGCGACTACGGAAGGCTTTTGGTCATAGGTGGGAGCGAGACCTACAGTGGAGCCCCGGCCCTCGTAGCTCTAGCCGCCCTCCGCTCAGGAGTAGACTTGGCCTATGTGGCGGCACCGCAGAGGACCGCTGAGGCAATATCCTCGATGTCGCCGAACCTCATAACGATCAAACTTGCAGGTGAACATTTCAACCAGGCAGACCTGGGACAGGTCAGAACATATCTTGAGAGAGCCACAACCGTCGCCGTAGGTCCTGGGATGGGCCTCCACAGAGAATCGGTCGAAGCCTTCAAGAAGCTTCTGCCCACGCTCAAGCAATATTCCAAGCCTACCTTGATAGACGCCGACGGGTTGAAGGCCCTGGCAACATTCAAGGGCCCCTTAGGGTTCCCGGCGGTTCTCACCCCACATGCAGGGGAGTTTGAAAACCTCTCTGGAAGGAAGGTTCCAGCCGAAATAGAAGGTAGAGCAGAAGAGGCCAAGACATTGGCGTGCGAGTATGGTGCAGTAATCCTTCTGAAAGGTTGGGTAGATGTTATATCTGACGGGGTGAGGGTGAAACTCAACAGGACAGGAAACCCAGGTATGACCGTAGGTGGAACAGGAGACGTCCTCTCAGGAGTAGTCGCGGGACTGATGGCTCAAGGGGTAGAACCATTCCAAGCATCAGCCGCAGGGGCCTTCATAAACGGCGCAGCCGGAGACCTCGCCTACAAAGATTATGGTCCACACCTCATGCCCACAGACCTGCTCGACAACATCCCCAAGATCATGAACAACCCAATGATCCATAAGGATGTAAAATATGGAGGCTGAAAGATCTTTCGGCCCAAAATTATATGTATACCTGATGGGTCAAGACGACCCATCCAAATGCACCTCAGCAAAACTTGTAAGATTCAACCTGGCCAAACCAATAAGATCCATAAGAATGATTCCTAGAAGGGCCATCCTCCTAAACCCATCCTCAAACCTGGTTCTGACACCATCAGACAGAAGGAATATTGAAGACGGAGGCGTCGTAGCAGTAGACTGCTCATGGAAGAGAGTGGGGGAGACCTTCAACCGAAGATTCCCAGGATTGAACAGGCGTCTACCCTCACTTTTAGCAGCCAACCCCGTAAGCTACGCCAAGATCGGGATCCTCAGCTCAGCCGAAGCCTTGGCGGCCAGCCTCATTATAACAAACCATAGTCAGGAGGGTGAGAGGATCCTGAAGATCTATAAGTGGGGCCAAACATTCCTAACACTGAACATGGAACCCCTCAAGGAATACTCCAAAGCGAAGAGTCTGGAAGATGTTTTGAAGATTGAGGAAGCCTACTTCGGCTCAACAAACATCCTCAAGGTTAAGGAAGACAGTTGAAGTAGTATAAGTATCGAAAAATTTGAGGTGAAGAGACCTCAAATATATATGGAACAATTGATAGAGCCCAAAACCTCTTAGCCATCCCAGTTCATTCCATAACCTATATTATATAAGATATATATCCCAAATATACTGACTAGTGTTGCTCAATAAGCTGATGGAAGTCTATTCTGGGACGAGCTTCTCCCTTCTGGGAAACATTTTCTATATCGTCTGATATGTGGAATATCGGTGTAATCCATGTCTGATAGGGTTCTAAAGATATTGATAGTTTTCTATTCCATGTACGGTAACACCGCTAGACTGGCGAGGGCTGTCGCTGAGGGTGTCGGTGAGGTCGAGGGTGTTAAACCGATACTCAGACAGGTTCCTGAACTCATCCCTCAACATGTAATAGATTCAAATCCAAGGATCAAGGCTGTCAGGGAGAGCCTAAAAGATATTCCGGTTGCGAATGTTCAGGACTTGGCTGAGGCTGACGGGGTTATATTTGGTACACCTACAAGATTCGGTAACATGTGTTCACAGTTGAAACAGTTCATAGATCAGACTGGGAGCCTCTGGCTTGAAGGGAAACTTGAAGGTAAGCCTGCCGGAGTATTCACATCCACCTCAACACTGCATGGAGGACAGGAGACAACCGTAATATCGACGATGATACCTCTACTCCATCATGGAATGATTATTGTTGGGGTTCCATACTCTGAGAGTAGGCTTCTCGATATGGAGTTTGGAGGGGGTTCACCGTACGGCGCCTCAGCCGTCGTCGGACCTGAATCTGAGATGCCTCCGACTGAACGTGACTTGGCCATAGCGAGAACGTTGGGTAGAAGGGTTGCTGAGGTTGCCAAGAAGCTACGCAGCTGATCAAACTCAGTATTCTATGCCCTTCCTAGACTTTATCCCCTTTCTATACGGATGCTTCCTCTCAACGAACTCGGTGACATAGTCGGCGGCCTCGATAAGTTCAGGTGGACAATCTCTCCCCGTGATAACAACCTCCAAACCTTCAGGCTTACCCCTGATCAAATCCATAACCTGCTCCAGCCTTATCATTCCAAGATTGATGGCGTGGGTCAACTCGTCCAGAATAAGTATGTCACACTCACCGGCCCTAACTTTTGATAGGGCCCGTCCGAAAGCCTCCTCAGCCTCCTCAATATCTTTTCTACAAGGCCTACCTTTAATGAAGTGTTTCTGACCATAAGCTTCTATCTGGAATCCTGGAATAAGCTTGGCCGAGTACCTCTCACCATAAAGGTACCTCCCCTTCAGGAACATTATCATGCAAACCTTCATTCCATGACCTGCAGCCCTCAAAGCCAAACCCAGAGCCGCCGTCGTCTTACCCTTCCCATCACCGGTATATACATGGATCAGACCTTGCCTTCTGCCCATAGCAATCAACCTGAAACAACTCAAATAGATATGGCTTCTATGAATTAAAATGTTGTATTGGGGGCACGTTGAATATCGGTGTAAGAACTTTTTCCTCGATAATGTTCTTGAAGATTTAGTTTCAGGTGGAGCCAGAATATTGTTGAAACTCGATATTCGGTCAGCGAATTGTAACAGTGATCTTTCTTTCAGTTATTGGAATCAATCTCTTGAGTTGAATCTCATCATTGTTTTTGAGTTTGTAGTTGTTCATGGGTATGTCTGCGAGTCTATTGTTAACTTCGTAGAGGTAGTATCCCTCTTTCCCATCGATAGATATGAGGAGTTCGCTGTCATTTATTCTCTTAGTCTCAACGGCGCAGGTCATCTTCAAGGCGTCTAGGACGCTGCTGCCTCTTGACAGTTTGACTGTTGATCTTTCTGCGAAGGCATCGAGTATTTCGTATAGCCTGTCGCCTCTGGCTTTTAAGACGTGGCTCCTCCCGTACTCTTTTCTCTCGATGAGTCCAGCTTTCTCTAGGATCCTTACATGTTTGGCTGCTACCGGCACTGATATTTTTAGTCTCTTCGCCAATGCTGAGATGTGCATCTGCTCTTTTGATAGGGTTTTTATGATTTCTATGCGTTTTTGGCTGCTCAGGGCCTTTAACATGATCACACATTATTACCCATTTAGGTAATAAATATTATCTAAATCTTATATATTTTACCCATCCATCATAAAAGACAGGAGCAAAATGCGTATGAGACAACATATCAAAGGACTGGCAATAATATTGATCCTTTTATCCTCCTTGGGAATAGCCTACATAATCCCCCAAGGCTCATCCTACCCATACAGTAAGACCAGCCCAGAAGTCGCCTCAGCCCTGGCATGGCTGAGAACAAGACAGAAAGATAATGGAGAGATAGGCTCATTCGCCGTCTCATCTTGGGCAGCGATGGCCATCGCAGCTTCAGAAGATGATCCAAACAGATGGTCAAAAAACGGGGGTCCAACATTGACTCAATACTTAAAAAGTAACGTAGCATCATTGAATTCATGCACGGACTATAGCAGATTCATCCTATCAATGGTCGCATCAGACATAGATCCAAAGAATGTGAGCGGCATAGACCTCGTAGCCAGACTCGAATCCTTCTACAACAAAGGCCAGTTTGGAGACCCAACCCTACTCAACGACGATTACTGGGCAGTCATAGCCCTAATCTCCTCAGGCAAATACAAGAATGATCCAAAGATTCAGAGTGCGATCAACTTCATAAAATCCCATCAAAACTCTACAAACGGAGGTTGGAGCTTCGATACAGCGTCCAGTTATGGACCTGACGTAGACAGCACCTCAGCAGCGATCATGGCCCTGATCTCTGCCGGCGAACCGGAAACGTCAGACCCAATAAGAAGAGGACTGGCCTATATCAAATCGAAACAGGTTTCAAGCGGAGGTTTCGACGGCGGATGGGGAACGAGTGCGGAGACAGATTCTTGGGCGATACAGGCCATAGTATCAGCAGGCCAAAATGTTACCGGGCCAGACTGGAGACACAGCAGCGGCAAGACGCCTGTAGATGACCTACTCACCTTCCGGAACCAAGATGGCGGATTCAGAGACTACACCGGTAACTCAAGCGAATGGACAACATCATACGTAATATCAGCGTTGATGGGGAAACCTTACCCGATCGTTAGGGGCGTAAGGGTGAATATTCGCATCGAAGGTCAATACTCTACAGTGTGGAAGGGGGAGGTTTACGTAACTTGGTCGAACATCACAGAGGCAACACCTCAAGCTGGAAAGAAGCATTATTACGGCCAGCCGACGGTCCTAGGAGCCCTGGATAAGGCTGCAAACAAAGCAGGCTTCAATTATACCGTAGACTACTCTCATGGTTCAGCCTACGTGAAAGCGATCAGGGGAGAGGCAGGGTCGGGCCCCTATGGCTGGCTATTCAGGGTAAACAACCAGACCACCGGCAGCTACAGTTGCGACACATACGTATTGAATAAGGCCTCACCGCCAGACCCCCCACATACAGATATCCTCTGGTACTATGGTGGATGGGGTGATAAGGTTCTGGGAATATCGGTCGACCGCACAAACATAAACGTCAACGATACCGTAACAGTAACCGTAACATATTATGATGAAACAACAAGGTCTTGGCTTCCATTAGGAGGGGCAACAGTATGGGCTGGCGTAAAATACTCAACAAATCAAAGTGGGAGAGTCCAGATTCAACTATCAAACAGCGGCACATACCACATATACGCCAACAAGACCGGCTACATTAGAAGTGACAAGATACAGGTGAATGTTGTAGGCGGCGGAGGAAGCGGCGGCGTAGATGTCAAAGCGAATATAATTCCCTCATTGGCACTTGAGGTGACACCGAACCTCATCGACTTTGGCACACTCGGACCCAAGATGACAAGCCCAAATTTCCAGATAAATCTCAAGAATAAAGGCTCACTGGACGGAACCGTAACAGTAACTGTTACAGACCTCAACGCCACCTCCCTATTCAGAGACTGCCTACAGCTATCTGAGAATACGCAAACATGGACAACATGGAGAGGCTACACCACACTCATCCGCGGGCATAATGGCAATGCGCCTGGGGAGAAAAACATCTACATCAGACTGCAGATCCCAGTAAACTATCCGGTGAGTCCAGGGACGAATAAAGGTAAGGTAACATTCTGGATGGAACCGAGTTGAACAGACGTAAAATCCAGTATCTCTGGAGGCTCAACCATGAAACTGGTGAAAGCAGCCCTCACAATACTCATAATACTTATCCTCCCAACAATATTTACAACCCATAAAGGTCAAGGTCTAGGTGTCGGAGTAAATCCTGCAGAACTAAACTATGCAGTAAATTCAAACAACATAGTCTCCAATGAAATTTGGGTCTTCAACACAGGGAGCAGTAGAGCCAGATTCAACCTCTACTTTGACAACCAATACCAGCCGATGTTCTCATTCAACATAAATGATTTCGAACTCGACCAAGGAGGGAGCCTAAAGGTCACTGTAAACTACAATCCTTCAAAGAATAGAGCTTACACAGACCTGAACATATCCCTATATGTAAGAGCAACCGATGCGGCATCCAATATAGAATCAGGAATAAAGGTTCCTGTTAAAGTCAGACATTACTTGACTACGCAAGCCAGTTTCCCCTTAACCCCCACCGACCCCAAAATAGTCGCTGCATTAAGGTATCTCAGAAACATACAGTGGCCTGACGGAAACATAGGCGGTTTCCATGTGAGTTGTTGGGTGACAATGGCGATAGCCTCAGCAGGCCAGGACCCTCACTTCTGGAGGAAGAGCAGCCCAAGCAGCTCTAGTTCCATAGTGGATTACCTCATCAAAAACAGAGGTCAGGTCGACACAAACAGAGTGACTGACATAGCAAAGTTTATTCTAGCCATGACCTCAGCTAAGGAGAACCCTAGGAACATAGGTGGGTCAGACTACGTATCTACACTTTTGAATAAGGAGAAGAACGGCCAGTTCGGCGACATAACGATGTGCAACGACGATTTCTGGGCCATAATGGCCCTACTCTCAGCCGGTATACCTTCAAATTCACCACAGATCCAGAATTCAAGGTCCTTCATTAAGAATCACCAGAATGCGGATGGAGGATGGAGTTGGCAGGTCGGTGGACCCAGCGACGCTGATGATACAGCGGCAGCTATAATGGCCCTGATAGCCTCTGGAGAAGATAAGAATTCACCCGTAATAGCGAAGGCTGTAAACTATTTGAAGAGCCAATTAGATTCGAGTGGCGGATTCATCTGTGAAGGCGTTGCAAACTCAGCATCCGACTCGTGGGTTCTGATGGCTCTTTCCGCAGCGAATATAGGCCCATCCAGTTCAGACTGGGTTAAAGACGGGGTAAATCCGGTGAGCCATCTCATTCGATGCCAAAACCTAGACGGGTCATTCAGCTGGAGAATTGGTGAGGGTGGAAATCCTTGGTGGACAGCATATGCGATTCCAGCCTTGCTGGGCAGACCTTACCCATTAACCCCTGGCGAGCTTTATCCCCAAGCATATGTTAGAGTTGAGTATGTGAACGCCACAATCTGGAGGGGTTGGGTTGAGATCCTACCGTCAACAGAGGTCACAGCCTACAACAGCAAAAAAGTCTACACTATACAAGGAGATTGTGTCTTAGCCATCCTTGACAGGGCCTCGAGACTAGGAGGCTTCACATACCAGGTTTCAGACCAATGGTATCCTACAGGATTATACGTCGACTCAATAGGAGGATACAAGGCGGAAGGCGCATATGGATGGATGTACAGGGTGAACTATACTCTTGGACAGGTGAGTGTAGATAAATGCAAGATAAACCCAAATGATAGAGTCCTAATATACTGGGGGACGTTGGGGGTTAGACCTCTAAAGGTTGAGGTTGAACCTGCCGAGGTGCCTCTAGGTAAACCTTTCACAGCCACAGTTACTTTTCTAGACGACTCTACAGGAAAGTGGATTGCACTAAAAAATGCAACAGTGAACATAAACCCGAAGTATCAGACAGACCAGGAAGGAAGAGCCACCGTAACATTGTCTGAGCCAAGAGTATATGATCTCTATGCTGAGAGGTGGGGTTCAACCGCCCAAGACCAGTATGTGAGAAGCGACCCTGTTCAAGTCGGGGTTGGAGTACCTATTCCAGAGTTCCAACAGATCCAATCACTTACAATCTTGATCCTTGCAGCCTTTACCATAACACTCCGAAGATCCGTGAAATAACCGTTCTACCATACATGGTATTGATGAACATTAAATGTCAAAGTAGAGAGTGAATATTTGAGAGTCTTAAGAAGATATCCAGTCTTAATCCCAGTAATTTTATCATCGATATTGATTATCTGCTATCCCTTATACTCCTACTGCGATGCAACTGTCCAACTGTGGGGGCTAATCTCCATGGCGACGGTAATCTTTACAATGTCGGCGGCGTCTATAGAGTTTATTCATCGAAAAATCTCTGTCAGAGAAGTTGCTCTGATAAGTGTCTTAGGAGCTGTTACTGCAATGTTGAGGTTACCATTCACATTCATACCGAACGTTCAACCATGCACCTCCATGATAATTTGTATAGGGATAAGTTTCGGCCCACATGCAGGATTCTTCGTAGGCGCACTCACACCTTTAATATCAAACTTCTTCTTGGGCCATGGCCCTTGGACCCCCCTACAGATGTATGCTTGGGGCGTGATCGGAGCATTATCGAGCCTACTGAACAGTAATATCAACCGCTGGAAGCTCGGAGCCTACGGATTGCTGACCGGCTACATTTACGGCTTCATCATGAACATATGGTTCTGGTATACATTCCTCCATCCCGCCACACTATACACATTTTTTATGGCTGAATTGCAAGGGTTACCTTTCGACACAATGCACGCTATTGGAAACTTTACGTTTCTAACATTAATGGGAAATAGAATTCTGCAGGTTTTCAGCCAATTTAAAAGACTCCAATAACTCTTATAACAAACTATTCTAAACATGCCCTACAAAAATTACAGGTTTAACTCCTTCTCCTTTCCAGGTATGTTTGCAAGTAGAGATGTGAAGGTTAAGCCTCCTAATATGAGTCTGACCCAGAATGTTGATAGACGGTTGAGAATAGCGGACCAAGCAGCCTCAGGAGGATCTAAACCTATACTCGACAGAAGATATGTCACACCAACCTCAGGAACCCCTGGAACCATTATCGGAGCTGACTGGAGCATCATCCCAATACTGTAGACAGATATCACCGAAGCAACAGGCAAATATATTCTTATGGACGCAAATACCAAGCTGACTGTCAAGATCTCAAATATGAAACTGATGAAACTCAAAATCAGAGATAATATTACACTATACATGTTTTTTGAAATCAACCTCAAACCCTCACAGTAAGATCTGACTGTTCTCAACATCCTACCCCTCCAAATCTTCAAGGTCTCCCTCCACCTCCCAGATGCGAGAAGAATCTTAAAGAGAAAGTCCACAAAAGCCTCCGCCTTCCCAGGATATAATGTGACAGCCACCAGAAATGCAGCTACAAGAAATATTGGTGAATATAATGTTAACACAATCAAAGTAGCCAAGAGGCCGACCTTAAGATGGAACGTGAAGTATACCAACCCAACCATACAAGCTGCCAAGAAAGGTATTGTGCTACAGATCCTGTGAACAACTATTGTAGCCAACCCCTCACCCATAGAGTCCGGCGTAACCCTCGACAGCAACACTATTCGAGCAGCCTCACCGCTGATCGAGCCTGAAGGCAGAGCTTGATCGATGAAGATGTTACACCACATTATCTTCCAAGCCTCCCTGAAACTCATGTTAAGCCCCAAACCCCTCAACAGAACATACCAAGCGTAAATGTATATGTGGCTACCCACCAAGGCTGAGGCTGGAGCAAAAACGAATATGTGACAGTCCATATTGGAGACAACCTCATAAACCTCCTCTAAACCAACAAATTCAATGAGAAAAAATAAAAGCAGAAAACCTGCAGCCGTAAATGCAACAAGCCTCAAAACATTGAACCTAAACATTCACCTACCCCCAAGCCCGTCGACACCCCGCAGCTGCAACAAGACCTATTAGGGTCCTAGAGAGCAAAATTATACATAAGGATAATGTTTACTTGAACCATGAAGTAAAATATGAAAAATTTTGAAGGGTGAAAAGTCTTAATAAGCCAGATGGATGCTCACCAATAGTTGGGCCGGTAGCTCAGCTTGGTCAAGTTGAAAGAGCAACGCCAAGGAGCACACGGCTGATAAGAAAACACTCCGAGAGACCGTGGGGTCATGGGTTCAAATCCCACCCGGCCCACCACGACCTGGTTTCGAAATTCTGCATGTGAAGGCTTTTAGCCTTCTGTATCCTCCGCACATGCCGACCTGTATACTTAAATCGCCAATCTCTAAATACCTATCGGGAATAGCGGGTGTGGAAGACGCTCCAATGCTGAGGAACCCTCCGAGACCTGTAGAAAATCGATACCAAGAACTAGGAGTCGGAAAGAAAATCTTACAGACCCTTCTCCCACATCTATGGGGTATAGAAAAAGTGAGAAGTTAGGCTCAGCATCTTTTTCTGGCAATTATGCAAGACATCAGCTGAACAGATTTCTATGGCTTGCATGTGACGTGCCTCTTCGCGGTGACGGGGACCCATTCCCAACCGTTACTCTCCACAGTCAGAATTACTGGACCTCTTATCTCGTTGATGTCGAATTTGAAGTCGTAGACCTTCCCAGGCTCCGGTGGCGCCAACTGTTTCAGTCCGTAAGCTTTCGCATACTCTCTACTGTAGAGGATTCTTCCTCCGAAATATCTCTTACTATAACTGACTCTAGGGACGATTCCTTGGAGACCTGCTGTCCAAGATATGCTGCCGAGCTCGTCATAACATCTAACCGTATGGCGGGACTCATCGACTTGCATGAGAGCTCTGTAGGCCTTCTTCAAACCGCTCCTGTTGAAGACTCCATACCATTCGGCGTCGACGATCCTCCATTCGGCAACGAGATCCGTCTCCAGACCTCTTCTGATCTGGTAAGGTTTTGAAGGATTGTTCAAAGCAAGAATCTTATCCATCAATTCTTCCTTACTGAGAGGTGGGATATCGGATCTTCTTTTTCCCCCAAGATACTGGAAGAACCCCATGGCGTATAGTGTTGCGTATACTCCTGCGGCGCCAGCTGCCAGACCAGCCAGCCCAGCGAGTAGACCTACATCCAAATCTAAACCCCCAACCATAAATTTATGAAAAAGATTAGAATCGTGAAGGAGGCTGAATTCATTATTGTTGAAACACAAAGAATATTCTTTAAGCCTTTTTGCCTGTAGAGATTTTTGAGAATAAACCCTTCGACCAGAATATTGATCAATAATGCTGCAGCAAATATCGTGATGCTTCGATGGTATGTTGAGATATCTATCCAGAAGGTGAAGAAGTATAGGAGGTTCAAGAGTCCTGTGATCAGGTTTACGGTGAAGGACGAGACCAAAGCCTTCGCAACATTCCTCACCAATAAGAGGCATATCACAGCGGCTTCAACAAGAACAGCTAGAACCTCGAAAGGTATCAGTATAGATGAAGTGATTATGGGACCGACGAGATCAATCAATAAGATTCCAAACAATAAAGATACACCTTAAATTTGAGATTGAGATGCTTCCTCACAATCGGCCAGCAGAACCTATGCAACTCCCTGTTTGTCACCGCAACTCTGGCAATAGACTGAGCCCACCGGGATCTCTCTACCACACTCCTCACAGTAAGAGTGGGCCTCCAGCGCCTCACCGCAATTTAAACAGTACATGTTAGATTTCGCATTCACAGCCCCGCATCTTGGACAGATACTAGTCTCCAGATGTCTCTCTATCTGAAATTTTCCAGGCTTAGCCTCCTCCCTTCTGGAGAATACAGGCATATGCAGCATAACCGTTCTACGTCTGGCAATAAGTAGCATAGCGATGAAAATTGTAACGAGAACACCTACCCCTATGAGAAATATTCCACCTGAATCGCTTCCTCGACCGTCACTTTCCCGGCCATCACCCAAAACTTCTATAATGATCGTCCTGGGCGTCATCTTCTCGCCGTTGGGCATCGTTAATGGTTCACCATATTTTTTAGAGTCGAGTTCAAGTGAAGCCGTCTCACCTTTCCTGATCGACGCATTGTAATACTGGATGCCCCCCTCCTTTGTTGTCAATATGTGGAAATCCCCTTCTCCGATTCCATTGATTCTAACATAATATTCCCCTTCAGGTAGACTGACATACCAGAAGAAGTCGGATCCTGACCTCTGGTTAACATACAGCTGGGCTCCTTCTATCTCAGAGACAAGTCTTCCATTTACGAACCCCAAATGTTGCCACTTACCATTGTAAATGTCAAGAACAACTGGACACTTGAATACTGTTTGGCCGGTTCGAGTCTTTATGGATGCTGGAAGCGATACTGGAGGAGGCTGGAGAGTTTTAGACTCTGCCCCCTGAGGTGGAAAGAATTTGTCGCCCTTTGAAGTCCCTGTCTCCGGGGGCATAGTGTATTTGATCCCTAGTTCTTTCATCTCCAGATTCCAATATACTGCTCCCCCCACCGTAGGGAATGCATTCCAGAACGGGTCGTCGTGCATCCATTCTGGGTCACCATAAGCGTTCATAAAGATACCTACATCCATGTATGATAAAGAATAGAAGTAGCGGAAATCTGTAAGGGTGAAACTCTCAGGCATCTGTTTAGGCCAGGGATCCAGAACTATGTTGCCACCGTTGGAGGCCCAATTCTCCTTCTGCCAGTAATTGTATATGACCACAGCACGATGTTCATTGCCGAATATTGAGGTCATATCTCCTGCGCATCGAGCGATCGGGCCGTAATCTATTCCTTTGAGTAGCCCCCTCTCAACATCGCTGTAACCAATCCCGAACCTCAACTTTGTAAGAAACTTCAGAGTCTTAGCAGTATATCCAGGACAGTTGTATCCATTACTGACCGTGATAACCTCGTCGCCGCTGCGAACATTCTTACAGAAAAGAAGATTGTTCAACGGTCCATACTCCATGTCGGATGGATGCTTCGAATTCGGCCATTCCCTATCGTAATAGTCGTCTACTGCTTTACGGTTGGATGGTACACAATCGCTCTTCTTGAAAAGTTCAATGATACTGGCGAATTGTTTCTGAGTAGGCTCCTTGACTGCAGGCTCATAAACCGTTAATTTAGCTACGTCTGTAATTCCAGGATAGCCTTGAGGAAAACCGTAGTCTTTTGGATCAACACCCACATTGACTGTGTAAGTCCCTGGAAGGTAAGGTGCAAAAGGTGCAAATGAATATAATCCCCCTGAATCTGTCTTGATGCGTCTTTCACCAGCGCCGAGGGCAATCGTCTTACTCAACCCGTTTGGGAATGTGAATGTAGATGTGAAACTTATCTCTCTTGCAACTTCATATCTTCCACCCCTATACATGTTCGTCTTCACATCATAACTGTAGGTCCCCTCAACCAGCCTCTCTATCTTCACTGTGAATAAGACCCGCTCACCAGATTCATACTTTTTATCTTCCTTATCACATTTTATAGAGATTCTCATAGGCGGTTGCCCCTCCACCGGAGGAGTAGGCTTGGATTCTTGAAGTTCCCTTGACAAGCGGTCACTCCAATTCCTAAGCGTCTTCAACCCAAATTCTTTACAGTTTAGAGGATCCAGGAAACGTATTCCCCGGTCCCAACTCTCTTCATTCAGTTGAGTCTCCGGCACGTCTTCATACCATTGCCGCGCATAGATTAGGCACACCGCAGGTCCTACCCTGAAGAAGGCGAGTAACCGCTTCACAGATCCTTCTAAGGTTCCTTTCAAGGTCTTGACAGGCGAGCTCCCAACCCATCCAGCAGATTCATCGCCATACTTCTCATTCAGATTCGTCGGGACTTTTGCTTCCTGACTCTGAAAATGCTCCACCATTTCGCTGTACAAAGAACTTGCTTGGTCTACATTCTCGGCTATAACCAGCCAGCCGAGAAGCATCTCGGCAGTCCAATTCTTTTCATCTCGATATTCTTTATAGTTGGAGAAATATCTGTGCAAGTATCTGACTTCACGTCTGAAGCCTGATTCGCAGCTGCATTTTAACTTGACATTATACTCCGTTGGAACCGCCTCAGCAGGGCATTTCACAACAAAATTCTGTTCAGTAACGTATCCCTGTAATTCGGTTGGAAGATCTTTTGGACTGAGAGCTAGCCTCGAACAGTCGAACTCACCGCTTTGAACTTGAATGCCTGATGCGGTTAGTAGCCAGAGAAGTAAAGCGATGATCATCGATTTGCGAGATAGCCTTGTGAAATAAAAATTCGGTGGCATAAAATCTAGCTCATAGGCTCCCCTAATATACTTGCAAGATTATAAAGTTTATGTGGCTGGATTTACATCTCTTGGTTCTCCCTTAACCTCATCACTATGGGATCCTACGGAATCCGAAGGCATCAAATTCTTTGTCGAAAGAAAAAATTTCATGAATGCCTTGTTTCTTGGCTAGCCTTATGCTTGTGCAATCAGTTAGACTGAGATCCAACTCTTTGAAATCCTTGAAGAGTTTCCATGATTCCATGAAAGTATCTTCATCAACTTTGAGGGTAAAAATCTATTTTGATGCCGGGATCGCCTCTCCAAGTTCGACGGCCGCCTTATGACTGCGCGTTCTCATCCGACATGTTGTAACAGCCTTATCGACTATGTAGTCGGGGCAGTAAAGCTTCTTGTGAGGGAACTCTTTTGAAGCTATTTTGCTGATCTCCAATGCCTCATTATGGTATTTATCATCTCTATCATGTCTGGTGTTGAATGGTCCACTGTCTATGAATAGTTTCATTCATCCATTACTTGTAAAGTGTTTCATCCACCTTCGTGGAGGCTTCTTCATCTTCATAAGAGATTGGTGTGAGGTTGAATATGGGGTCGGCGGGTTCGATCCCTGACTTTTCCTCTGTCCACTTAAGAATAGCCTCTTTGACAGCCTCACGGATAATCATATCGAGTTTCTTAACTGTTTCAACTAACCTCTTGTACTCATCCTTTGAAAGAAATATAAAACTCATCAATCTAAGAACCTAATCCGACAGGAGCAGAGCAACAGGTCTACCAAATAATTATTTTTTAAAAAATTATGTTCGTCTATCGTCTTCACTGGTAACGTATAAGATCCTTCCTCTCAAGAGTCTCCTGCAGTGTTACCATGGCGCGGTTCACGTCTTCCTGCCTCTTAGCACCTGTTATAACAAATTTTCCGCTTGTGAATAGGAGGATGACAACTCCAGGATCTCCCATCCTATATATCAGGCCAGGGAACTGTTCGGGCTCATATATGGTCCCCCTCAGCGAGTAGGCTGACTCCTCCAGATCCACTACACCACCCAAACCTCCGGAAGCAACTATATTCTGTATCTGAATCTCAGGATCCTGCCTGATTGTTATACCACCCTGCCTGAGATCCTCGGTAACCTTCATCACAGCCCTCCTAGCCTGCCTCTCAGACTTCGCCCCGATACAAACCATCTTACCTGAACCGAATATGAGAGCCACAGTCTTAGGCTTCTTAAGCCTGTAAACAAGGCCTGAGAAATGCCCCGGCCTATAGACTGCTCCCTGAAAAATCTGGGCGATGGAGGTGAGGTCCAGATCTTGATTCACAGAGGCTGAAGCTACAACGTTCTCTATATTCACGAAAGTCTTTCCCAACCTCCCCGCCTCTAAACCAACATTTCGACAATAGAATCTACCTAAATATTTCAGGACTCTCCCTCTTAAATCAACTGTCACTGGAGGTAGGCGATCAAGGTTACTTTATCCAAATGGAAAACTTTGATGGCCCAAATATAATAGAGGTGCTGACGTAGATTCATCAGGGCTTAGTTTTACTATTCACCTCAACTCCTCTCAAACTTCTCCAAGACGTTTCCTCAAGTCTTCAACATACTCCAGGAGGGTCCAGTTCTCATGTTCAATAAACTCCAAGTTGACCTTGCCACATAGAGTTTTTGCGATCAATCGTTCAATTACTCTCGCCCCAGCACCAAAGACACCCTCAAAAACCTCATGGAGAACATCAAGCCTATTAGGAATCTCCTCACGTTTAACCTGATATCTCCTCTCAACATGAGAGTAAAGAGCCTCTCTAGCAATCTCACCTAATACGAGTAGGCTATGATCAATGGCTTCAAGCAAGTACTCTCTGAACCTAGCCTCGAACGCTCCCCCCCCCCCACGCAATCGTCGCGCTCCATCATAATATTCACACCACTGGGGTAAGTTTCAGTGTCGGATAGCCTTTAGAAGTATCCATCTCAACACCAAACAGTAATGTTCTGGGTTTGACACCATACAGGATCTGGACACCATGCTCCCTTACCATCCTCAGGTAGATGTCGGCTATCGAGCTGAGCCTCTTAGCCAGAAGCCTCCTACCAGCCTTAACCAGACACACAAGTGTAGAAGAACGCTTCCTAACATAGGATGATAGAATGTTCATGAATTTTTCACATCCAACCTCACCATACCAATTCATAACCGTATCTAAACCTACTATGCATAACATACCGTCCCCTGTCTTATAGGTGAGTTGGTCAAGTCTTTCCGTAATAGTTCGGAGATCATCGCTCAAGCTCATCCCCTCCAGCCTGAGGATGTTCGGCTTATCCTCCTCCATCATTTGAAAACTTGAAACCAATACATACTCTTGAAACTCCTTCCCAGTGAATCCACAACTTAACCCAAGTCTCATGAGCATATCATAATTCACCCCGCTTGAAGGTAACAGATAGACTCCTCTGCATTGAGCTACGAAGTTGGCTGCGAACGGTAGTAGGATGGTATGATATGCTGATGTAGAGGTCTTCTCATCTATCTCAATGAGAATCGAGTTGCCTCTGGGAACACCGCCGCCCAGCATCAGGTCGAAGTCAAATGAGCCTGTCGAGAACATTCCTGGAGGGTCCGGAATAGGCTTGAACCTTCTAGGCTCCTCCACAGGTTTGACTGTGAAAGGAGGAATTGTTTTGAATCCCCCCTTGAGCGTGAAGACGAGCTTCCTCTCCGAGAGCTCCGTCCCCCTGAGTTTGATGACAGTCAAGTCCCTGAGTAAACGCTCACCAAACTCTTTGGCCTCGATCTTGATCACTCCGTCAGCGACAAACTCCTCCAAACCGAGGCCTACCTTATTTTCGCCGATAGGAACCTCCTCAATCATGACCGTTGTACAACCCATCCTACGTACAAGCCTACTCAGAATAGTCTGAACAATTATCCTTACATCGATAGGCTCCCTCAGGGCCTGAGCCAACGCCGTGAAGGAGTCTATAACCAGCCTTTCAGCACCAATACTCTCAACCCCACCCAGTATCATGTCAAGACATGCTGAGACGCCGAGATCCTTCACAGCGACCAAGTCAATAATCCTGATCTTACCTTCATCTACATACTTTTTAATATCAAGCTCAAGATGCTTAGAAAGATTCTTGATGAGAAGATCCTTATCCTCAGTGATTGAGACGTATAAGCCAGGCTCACCGGCCTCAGCGCCTCTAACCAAGAACTTCATCGAGAACACCGTCTTGCCTGTACCTGGATTTCCAGCGATAAGAATCAGGCTACCCTTAGGGAATCCGCCTCCAGTCACCTCGTCTAAGCCGTCTATGCCGGAGGGAACCCTCACAGACAAGGCAAGAGCAACCCACTTTAAACTATGTTATTTAGCATCTATACAAGACTTCCGATCCATAGTGGCACATAATTGTACATAAAAAGTAATTTCATGCACAATTTTGAGCGTACAAGCTGAATATAGAAAAATTGCATAAGTATTTTAAGTCAGCTCTGATAAAAATTTTGTTGAGGGAAATGGGAAGTAGCCTCCAAAAGATCATCTTGACATAAGCGACCTTCACATACAAATAAAATAAGGAAAGTTCTAAGAATGACTGAAGACGTCATACTAAGATTCCTCCTAGAGATTGAACAGAAAAACATCCTCAATTGCTTGGATTCAATTTAATTTCCTTTGAGAATGGTGGTTTAGACTTGAAGGTAAGCAGATCCGGTTCAAGAAGGAGGGTTGACGAAAAGAGAAGAGCGGGGGTGAAAGGCAAACTTCCATTCATGCTTGAGATCCTTGACAATATGATGGACTGTGTCGCAGTAATCGATGAGGACTACACGTACAAGTATTTGAACAGGGCCGCCAAGAGTTTATTCGGCGACGTTGTCGGAGATAAATGTTATAGAGTCACAAGAAACCTTGAGAGTCCATGCCACCATAAGGGTATTAGATGCGAGGTACGTGAACTCCTCGAGAAGAAATCTGAATTCTTCGAAGAGACAAGACAAGCAGAGACCGCAACCGGCAAAATCTTCCATGTCCGAGCCAGTCCAATAAGCAAAGTCAGAGGAAAGAGGGGGGTAGTCGTAGTATTCAGGGATGTGACTGAACAGAGAAAAAATATGGAGATGCTGGAGAATCTCAGGAGGGAACTTCAAGAGAAAATAAATTTTATGCAGCAATTGATAGACAATATTCCGAACCCAATATTCTACAAAGATGTTAACGGAATATATCGAGGCTGCAACATTGCCTATGAGAAATATGTAGGTCTACCCAAAGAGAAGATTGTTGGGAGAACCGTTTACGATATACATCCAAAAGAGTTGGCTGAGATATACTACAAGAAGGATAACGAGCTCCTCCGAAACCCTGGAATACAAGTATATGAGGCCAGAAACATATATGCAGACGGAACATGGCACGACGTAATATTCAACAAGGCTACATACAAAGACCCTGACGGCAGAGTCGCTGGAATAGTAGGAACCATCACAGATATCACTGAACTCAAGAGGGTGGAGGAGAGTCTTAAAGAGTCTGAGCAGCAGCTTAAGCAGACATCAACATTCCTCAACAACGTTCTATCCCAAATGTCTGATATGGTTATGATCGTGGATGAGGAATACACCATCAAGTTTATGAATGAGGCGTCGAGGAAAGTCTTCGGCGACTTTGTTGGGGAGAAATGTTACAAGATAATGAGAAACTTTGATAGGCCATGCCACTATGAAGGCTTAAGATGTGAAGTACATGAGCTGCTGAAGGGTGGGGCGAACTTATTCGAGGAGACACGACTCATTCCAACAGTCAACAGAATAGTGAACATACACGCCACATCCACATCGATGCCGGATGGAAAGAAAGCTGCAATAATAGTCTCCAGAGATGTTACGGAGGAGAAGGAGGCGGCGGATAGACTCAGAGAGAGTGAGAAGAGGTATAGAACCCTCTTCGAAAGTTCTAGAGACGCCATCGGCATCACCACCCCTGAAGGCAGATATGTGGATGTCAACCAAGCCTACGCAGAACTTTTCGGCTACACGAAAGATGAACTGCTCAGAATAGATGCAAATGAAACATATGCTAATCCTGAGGATAGAATAAAACTTCTACAGGAAATAGAGAAGAGAGGCTCAGTAAAAGATTATGAGGTGAAGAGACGTAGAAAGGATGGGACAGAGATCCATTGCCTAGTAACCTCAACACCCATCCGCAGTGCTGATGGACATATCGTTGGATACCAGACGATCATTCGCGACATAACCGAAAGGAAAAGAATGATGGAGGAGCTCCAACGTTACTCCGAACGTTTAGAGGCCTTGGTTGAGGAGAGGACACGAGATTTGAGGGAGAGTATGGAGAGGGAGAGACATACAACAACATTCCTCAGCAGCATTCTCTCACAGATGTCAGACTACGTCTTCCTCATCGATGAAGATTATAATGTCAGATTCGTCAACAGATCCGTCGATGAAGTCTTCGGAACAGTTGAAGGAGAGAAATGTTACAAGGCTTTCAGAGGACTTGACAAGCCATGCCACTACGCAGGTGTACTCTGTGAAGTAAATGAATTACTGTTTAAGGGGAGAGATTACTTTGAAGATATTCGACAGACAGGACCTAGAATAACTCACGTACGCTCAGTTCCAACGGTGACATCTGACGGTAGGAGGGCCATACTGACAGTATCCAGAGACGTAACAGAGCTGAAAGAAGCGGAGGAGAAGATGAGACTTATGGAACGTCTATCGGCAATCGGTGAGGCTGCTGCGATGATAGGCCATGACCTACGCAACCCCCTACAGTCAATAATCAGCTCAATATACCTGGCCAAAAGAAAGGTTGAGGCCATGCCTCCAACGTTTAAAAAAGCAATGGAAGACTCCGGCGTACTTGAGATATACAATACACTGGAGAGTCAGGCCAAGTATATGGATAAGATTGTTGCAGACTTGTATGAGTATTCGAGACCATTACATCCACACCCCTCTGAAACAAACATACTGCGACTCTTGAAAGAGATCCTCTCGACGGTCGACATTCCAGAGAATGTTAAGGTCACCTTGAATGTCGACGACGAAACAACTTTGACAGTGGATCCGAACTTGATCAGGAGACTCTTCACCAACCTGATAACTAACGCCATCCAAGCGATGCCTGAGGGAGGTCAACTGACCATTCAAACATCAAAGAAGGAGGGGGAGGCGCTCATCAGCTTCCAAGATACAGGAGTCGGCATACCAAAGGAGAATATAAATAGATTGTTCGACCCATTCTTCACCACTAAATCCAAAGGCCAGGGACTGGGACTGGCGGTGTGTAAGAGAATCGTTGAAGCCCATGGAGGAGCGATATCGGTTGAGAGCAAAGTTGGGGTAGGCTCAACCTTCACTATCAGACTCCCTATAAAGTAAAGATATGGAAGGAGGTGAATCGAATGGATGAGAAGAGAATACTTGTTGTGGAGGATGACCATACGATTTCGAAGAGCATCAGGGAGATTCTTGAGTTGGAAGGGTACATAGTCGACACCGCCGATAGGGGCGAGGAGGCAGTGAAGAAGTCTGAGACAAACATCTACAATCTGGCCTTGATAGATATTCGGCTCCCAGACATGGACGGTACTAAACTCTTGAGCATGCTTAAGGAGAGGACGCCCAAGATGGCCAAGATAATCCTAACAGGCTACCCTTCAATGGAGAGCGCGATTGAAGCGGTTAACAAGGGAGCCGACGGCTACTTGGTCAAGCCGATAGACATGGATACTCTGCTGAGCAAGGTGAAGGAGCAGTTGAGGAGGCAGGAAGAAGAGGAGAAGTATAGTGAAGATAAGGTTAGGGAGTTCGTTGAGAGAAGAATCAGGGAACTAGAGTCTCAAAACATAGAACTTTAGACAAAAAATATCGAAATTTTTTCATACGTAAAAATTGAAATTAAGTTTAGAATATAGGATCTCTAGAGATGAATCTTTCGTCAAGATAAATGGGGTAACTTTTAAGTTTCACCATACAGATCAATTACACATCAGCTACCATTTAAGGTGAATTTTAGGATTGAGTATTAAGAGGAGAGTCGGCTTCATAGGCCTCGGAGCGATGGGTTCACGTATGGCGGCGAACCTGCTGAAGAAAGATTTTGATTTGACAGTCTATGATGTTAGGAAGGAATCTGTGGAGTCCCTAGCGGCCAAGGGTGCTATGCCTGCGAGCAATCCTAGAGAGGTTGGTGAGAGGTCTGAGGTCGCCGTCCTATCCCTACCATCCCAGATAGAGGTCTCAGAGACAGTCTTAGGTTTGAACGGGCTACTGGAGGGGCTGAGA
>Ga0123519_10001544_pt1 | contig 39485 bp, 29 predicted proteins | sample YelNatPaOPRAMG02_FD_87396 | JGI IMG/M metagenome (GOLD analysis project Ga0123519, IMG submission 87396) | Hot spring microbial communities from Yellowstone National Park - Yellowstone National Park OP-RAMG-02 (version 2) | ecosystem: Environmental > Aquatic > Thermal springs > Hot (42-90C) ...
AAATTTCCTTACTGTAATTATTTTAAATGCTGAGCTAATTTTAGCCAACCTAAAGCCTTCGGATTCTTGTTACAATGAAATTAAAACTATTTTAACTGCTGCTACTCGTGCAGTTTGCATAAGCCGTCAGTTACTTTACTTTATTCGTGGTGAAACGCCAGAAACAGTTATTTTAAATTTAAACAAAGTAATAACAGAAATGAATGATATATTTCTTTATCTTATTAGTGATAAGAATATAGAATTAAAAGTGTGTCTAGAGCCTGAACTTAAAAATATCAAGGCTAATCCTGGATATATTGAACAGGTTGTGCTTAATCTAGTAGTTAATGCTATAGAAGCTATGCCTAAAGGTGGGAAGTTAGTTGTTGAGACTAAAAATTCTTACCTGGATGAAGCTACTTCCAGAATGTATGCAGATTTAGTGCCTGGTGAATATGTGGTCCTATCTATTTTAGATACAGGTATTGGCATTCCTCCCACTGTTATGGAACATATTTTTGAGTTTTCCTTTACAACTAAAGTAAAGGGTTTTGGATTAGGCCTTTTTATTGTATATGAAATTGTAAAACAGTGCGGTGGGCAGATAACTGTCCATAGTAAAGTTGGGGAAGGAACAACATTTAAAATTTATCTACCAGCTTTTAGCGAAAAATCTAAAATACAAAATTAGGGTTAAATCTTTTCCCTTACAAAAACTTGTTTTATTCTAATATGTAAATCGTCTATCAAAGTATAAACTACAGGTATTACAACAAGAGTAAGAAGTGTTGAAAGAAGCAATCCTCCAATTACAGCAATTGCCATAGGAGCACGCATCTCAGAACCACTCCCTATTCCCAAAGCAGTTGGCATCATTGCAAATATCATAGCAAAAGTTGTCATAAGAATTGGACGAAGCCTGATTCTACCTGCTTCCTGAACTGCTTCATTCCGAGGAAGACCTCGCCCTCTTAAAGCAGTTGTAAAGTCTATTAACAATATTGCATTTTTATCTACCAATCCCATAAGCATTATTATACCAATCATAGACATTATACTTAAAGTTTTGCCAGTTATAAATAAAGAAAGCAAAGCTCCAACCAGAGCCATAGGTAGAGAAAACATAATTACAAATGGATTTATATAAGATTCAAAAAGTGCCGCCATTAATATATACACAAGCACAACAGCTATTACAAGAGCAATTATAAGGTTTGTAAAAGCCTCTTGCATCATCTCCACATCTCCTCCATAACTTATATTTACTCCAGGAGGTAGATTTAATTTCTTAAGCTCTTTTTGTATCTCTCTTTGAACATTTCCTAAATGATGTCCCCAGCTGATGTCTGACTGAACATAAACTATTTTTCTTCTATCTTTTCTTTCAAGTTTTGTTGGGGCAGAAGCTAGATTTACTTGAGCTACATCCTTAAGATAAAAAGGCACCTTGTTTACATAGCCGAGGAATAAATTGCTCAGTTTTTCTGGGTTACTCCGATATTCTTCTTTAAGTCTTATCCTTATATCATATTCATCGCCTTTTTCTCTATATTTTAAGTCAGTATTACCTGCTATAGCCATTCTTAATATGCCACCAATTTCCAGGGCAGTTATTCCTAATTTTTCTGCTTTCTCTCTATCTATTCTTACCTGTAGTTCTGGTACCCCTGGCTTCCAGGATGTCTCTACATTAGTAGCTCCAGGGGTATTTTTTACTATGTTTTTTACTTTTTCTGCTGTATCTAATATATCCGCAAGATTATCTCCTGTTATTTCTATCTGTAGCGGTTTTTCTGCTCCACCAACTCCACGAGAAAGTGTAACTATTGTAAGTTTAGCTCCTGGAATAAAGGCGGTATCTTTAATTATCTTTTGCTGAACCTGTTTATCTGAAAGTTTTCTCTCTTCTTTATTTATAAGTTCTACATCAATAGTTCCATATTGAGGTCCTGTATCTCCTGCACTTAATATAGAGCCACTTTGTGCACCTATTTGAGAGAAAACATCTTTTATCTCTGGATAACGGTGCCGGTCTAAAAGAATTTTTTCTATTTGCATAGCAACCTTGTTTGTTTCTTCAAGCCTTGCTCCCGGTGGTAACTCTATATTAATACTAATTCTTCCCCTATCTGTTTCAGGCATAAATTCAATGCCAAGTTTTGGGGCAATAAAAATAATAATAAATACTAGTAAGAAGAAGCTTAATAATACTACTTTAGCTCTATTTTTTAAAGCCAAAGCAATGATTTTCTTATAATTATCATCTAAGAAATAGAGAAATTCATCAACTTTTTTAAATACCTTCCTCCAAAAACCTTTTCTATTTTCAGATACTTCTCTAGCACTAAACCACCGAGAAGCTAACATAGGGGTGAGAGTAAAAGAAACAAATAAAGAAAACAATACTGCAAAAGCAATAGTTAGTCCAAATGCTCTAAAGATTCTTCCAACTATACCTCCCATAAAAGCTATAGGTAAAAATACAGCTACATCTACCAGTGAGATGGCAATAGCGGCAAGTCCAATTTCACTTCTACCGTTTAATGCAGCTTCTCGTGGTGGTTCCCCAAGTGAGAGATGTCTATAAATATTCTCAAGCACTACAATAGAATCATCTACCAAAGCACCTATAGATAGTGTAAGTCCCATCAAAGTCATTATATTAACTGTTTGCCCTGTAAAAAACAATGGAATAAAAGTAGCAATAAGAGAAGTAGGAATAGCAAGCCCAATAATAAATGTCCCTCTAATATTGTGCAAAAATAAAAATACTATTATCATTGCCCATAAAGCTCCAAGTACTAAATGCCTTTTACCTTCATCTAAAGTGGATGTAATAAATGTAGATTGGTCTTGTGTGGGGATAAGCTCAATACCTGAAGGTAATTCCGAAGTCAATTTGTGAAGTTCTTTTTTTACCAGCCTTACTACTTTAAGAGTATTTGCATCTGGCTGTTTGCGAATAATTAATCCTACACTATCTGCACCGTTAACTCTGGTATAATCCTCCCTATCTGCTTTTGCATCTTCTACAGTGGCAATATCGCTAAAAGGTATAATCTCTCTATTGTCACCAATTTTTTTAGCTATAACTAGATTTTGTATCTCTTCAGGGTCTTTAAATTCACCAATTAATCTTACTGTATAATCAGACCTGCCTTGTTTTATGTTACCTGCAGGGATATTTAAATTAGCTGCTGCCAGTAGTGCTTTTATATCCATTAAAGAGAGTTTATATGCTTCCAGAGCCTTTTCATCTACATTTACTAAGATTTCTCTTATTTCCCCTCCAGTTAAATCTATTGCTCCTACTCCTGATAGTTTATGTAAACGGTCTTTTATATTATCTTTGACAAGGGTCCGCAGTTCTCTTGGAGCTATTTTAGAGCTTCTTACTCCTACATAAATGACAGGAGTTGCTCCAATGTCTAACTTTAAAACTTTAGGGTCATCAGCATCTTCAGGTAAATTCGGTTTTACTATAGCCACTTTATCTCTTACATCTGCCGCAGCCACATCTATATCAGCTTCTAATAGGAATTTAATAAGTATAATAGAAACCCCCTGTCGTGAAGTGCTTATTATATTATCAACTTTATTAATTGATATTAGTTCATCTTCCAGTGGCTTTGTAATAAGTGTTTCTATCTCTTCAGGTGTAGCTCCAGGATAAACCGTAGAAACTGTAACATAAGGTATATCTATATCAGGAAAGAGGTCTACCTTCATAAGAGAAAGAGACCTTATACCAATTACAGCAATGGCAAGGAAAACCATTACAATAAAAACAGGCCTTTTAATAGCTACACTAGTTAACCACATAAATTACCCTCCACCTCCCCCCATTACCTTTACTTTACTGCCATCTTCTACATAATAAGCTCCTTTAAGTATCACATAGTCCTTAATGTTTATACCTTTTTTAATTTCTATATTTTCTCCTACTTCTATCCCAGGAGTTACTTCTTTTAAATGTGCTTTATTATTATTTACAACATAAACAAAGCTTTTACCATTTTGCCTTACTATACACTCCTTGGGGAGGAGAAGAGCATCCTTAATTTCTCTAATAATAATTTCACCTCTGGCATACATACTTTCTCTTAATTCTTTAAGTGCTGGATCAGGCAAAAATCTTATTTTAACTTCAAACTGACGGGTAGTAAGAGCTGCACTGGGTATAAGCTCTTCAATATACCCTTCAAAAACTTTCCCAGGAATTGCATCTATTCTAATTTCTGCAGTTTGCTTTACTTTTATATTATTTATATCTTTTTCACTTATTTTGGCTCTAAAATAGATACTGGATAAATCAATAATTCTAAACAGTGGGGAAGAAAGCCCTGCAATCCTATCTCCCTTGTTAACAAACTTTTCTACAACCGCTCCATCAATTGGAGAGGTAACCCTGGTTAACTGTAATTTCCTGCTGGCAGTACTGAGTTGAGAAGAAAGTTGCTTTTTTTGCTCTTCTAAAGCACGAATCTGTTGATATTGAATATCTATCAAAGACTTTTGAGCATAAGCTAATTTTTCCTCTTCTTTTGCCTGAATATATTGAGAATTGGCTAATTTAACTCCTTCTTTAGCTCCTTTTAAGTTCTGACGGGCTATCTCAATTTCTTCCTTGCGAGAGCCTTCTTTAGCAAGTTCATAACCGGAAGCAGCAGAATTCATCTGAGATTTAGCAACTAAAAAGTGAGTTTCGGCTGATTCTAAGTCTTGTTTAGCTATAGCTCCTTCTTCATAAAGAAGTTTCGCACGATTATAATCTGCTTCTGCTTTATTGTAATTTGCAGTTGCCTGTTCCAGTTGTTGTCTTGCCTGTTCTATCTCCTGTGGGCGCAAACCAGTTGTTAATTCTTCTAAACGGCTTTGTGCAGAAGCCATAGCTGATTGAGCCTGAAGTAACTGTGCATAAGCAGATTCTCTTCTCTGTATAGCCTGGTTTATACGAGTATTGACTTCTACTTTACTTAGCCCATATTGCAGGTAGGCAGATTGAATTTGAGAATCCAATCCCGATATACTAGCAGATAGAGAATTTACCGTATCTGCATAATCACGAGGGTCTATCTGCATTAACACCTGACCTGTGGTAACAGTATCTCCTTCATCTACAAAAACATCTAATACCTCTCCAACAAGTTCCCTAGTTATAACCACATCTCTGTCTACCATTATGTCACCACTTGCAGGCACTGTTTCCTTAATATCCTTTTGGACTGCTTGAACTACACTTACTGGAATGCCACTATTTTCTTGCATTTCTTCTATTGTTAAGGGTTTTTCTTTTTTACAACTAATTAAAGAGATGATTAATATTAGAAGGCAAAAAATCCGTTTCATTTTCGTGTCTCCTTTCTTAATGAGAATAAATTTTCTGGGAACTTACCCTGTTCTATTATTCCAAGAGTAAAACTAAGATTAGCTAAAGCCTGATAATAATCATAAAGATTATTTACCTGTGAGGTTTGTGCGCTTTGCAAAATTGCCTCAGTTTGCGATATCTCAATAAAAGGAGCAATACCCGACTTATATCTTATTTTAGCAACCCGCAAACTTTCTTCTGCAGATGCAACTGCTTGCTGACTTTTATTATACTTTACATAAGAAGTATTTACCTGAATTAAAGAGGCTTTAACTTGAAGGGCTATTTGCCTTTTTAAATTTTCCCGCTCGCAAGTTATTTCTTTATATACAGCTTCTGCTTCTTTTGTCTTTGATTTAGTAAGAAAGCCATCAAATAACGGCAAAGTTAGGGCAAGTGTAGTTTGAGCACTATTATTTTTTACAAATATATTGTTACTATATACATTATAATCTATATTTAACGCTATCTGGGGTTTATTTCCACTTTTAGCAATTGTTATACCGTCACTGGCAATCTTTTCTAGTTTATCAATATTTCGTAACTCTATACGATTAGAGTAGGCAATTTCTAAAGCATCATTATAATCTAAATTTAATGGGGTAAAGATTAGCTCATCTTTTACCTCTACATTTTCTTCTAAATCAATTCCTAATTGTTCAGCTAAAGTAGATACAGATATTGCCTCGTTTCCTTTAGCTTGTTCAAGTTCTATCTCTCCATTAGCAACTTGAGCTTCCGACTGCAATAAGTCTGCCCTGGGGGCTACACCTGCTTCAAATAAACTTTTCGTAACCTTATACTGTTCAACAAAACTTGCTAAACGCTTTTCTGCTACAACTACCAGCTGTTTACTACGAAGAACATTTAAAAACTTGCTTATAGTATCTAGAATAATCTTTTGATTTAACAAAGTAAGAGATAATTTTTCGTTTTCCCAATTTAAAAAAGCCTGGTCAGCTGTGCTCTTTATAAGTCCTCCATCATAAATAATATATCCCGTATTAAGTTTCACATTTCCAGAGAACTCCTTGTTTAGTTTTATACCTTTATCTTCTATTTTTATTTCTGGAACTCCAATTAGGTAACTTGCATTTACCAGTCCTTTTAACTGTGGGAATAGGGGAGAGCGACTTTCTTTCATCTTCTGATAAGCAGATTCTACTGAAAGTTCCTTAGATTTAACCACCCAAGAGTTTTGTAGTGATTCTTTTATAGCTTCTTCCAGAGAATATTCTTTTGCATTTAATTTCCCTGCAGTTGCAAATAAGAGTATAAGAAGAATGTATAAGAATTTTTTCACTGCGTTTCCTCCAATCTCCTCTTTAATACTTTAATTATCTTATCTAAAATTTCTATCATCTTGTCTATTAGCTCTTTATCAAACTCAGATACTATAGATTGCCACAAATTCATTCGCCAGTTCCAGAAGTGGTTAATAATCTGTTTACCTTTAGGAGTAAGGTTCAAGCGAACAACTCTTCTATCCTCTTCCTCTCGGTATCTCTTAATCAAACCTTCCTTAACAAGGCTATCTGTAATAAAGGTAAGATTGCTCATTTTAATTTTCATTGCTTTGCTTAATTCCCCCATAGAAATAGAAGAAGGAATGCGCCTTAAATAACTTAATACTCCAATTTGATTTAATGTAAGATTAAAGAATTTAGCAAGTAATTTATGCGTTAACATAGCAATATGTTCAGATACTGTTTCCATTTTATTAGCAACTATTTCTGCAAGATTTTCAGTAGTATTATTTCCTGTAATTGCCTCTGGAGAGAGTTTCTCTTTGTCAGCTTTTTCATTAAATTTTTCTAAAATATTCATTTTACTCATCACCTACTTTTGTATATTAAACTTTTTAAGACTTAAAAATTTTAATATACAAAATAATTTTTGTCAAGAGTAAAATAATTTTTTAAAAATCTCCTTAGGGCATTTAGTCAGTTTACTCTTTAAGTTATAGGACAGATTCATACTAATTTATGTCCACAATATGGGCAGAAAGAAAAGCTATCTTTTACAGAATTACCACATAGAGGACAAAAGTGTATACTGTGGAGTGTTATTCTAGCTTTAGCAACATTTAAGGGAGGACCAGTTTGCTCAACAGATGATGATGTTGGCTTTGATGGGAGAACAGGAATAGCTTTGGTAAAGATTCTTTTAAATGGAGAAAGGCTTAAAGCATGCCATATATATATGTGTCCCAGTCCCCACATAAGTCCCATAAGAGGTAAAACCAATAAAATTAACAATATTTGATTAGATAATACAAAAAAATCATAAACTCCATGCATAAATGCTGCAAATAAAAAACCAATTAATTGAAAAGAAATTTCTATTACACCTTTTTTCGAGAATTTTGCAATCCCCAGAAAATAACCGATAGTAGCGCCAAAAAGTGCATGAGCAGGGACAGATAGCACTGCTCTTACAACACCTACCCCAACTCCACCTTGCATTACATATAATATGTTTTCCGATGTTGCAAATCCAAGTGATGCTGCCACTGCATAAAGTATGCCGTCGTAAGGTTCGTTAAATTCTTTATTGTTATATACAAACAAGCGAACTGTAAGGTATTTGCAAAACTCTTCAGAAATTCCAACTACAAAGAATGTATATGTAAAACTTATTGCTATCTTAGTAGTAGGTGCATAGGCAGGCAAGATAAAGTCTCCCAGCTTTTCAAGAATTGCTGCAGGAATTATAGAAAAGAACCCTATTAGAAAGATACGAAAAACCAAGCCTTGGGGTTCAGGTTCATAGCGATCTCTTATATAAAAGTAAAATATAAGAACTGCTGCTGGTGCTATGGCTAAAATAAGAAGTGCATCCATCGAACATTTTTATCCTTTTTATATTATGACAAAACTTCAAATCACAGCAAAAACCTTAAACTTAAGTCATTTCAAAATTTCTGGCAATCCTTCTTTTATGTACACTGGAATAAGCTTATATTCCTGAAGCCATTCTTTGTTTTTTTTAAATTTAATTTTAAGTATTTGAGTTTTTCTCGATTCAATGCTTCCTGCCCAGAAAATAAAGTTTCCAAGACTGTAAGCAATAGTTTTCCCTTTATAGACCTCAACTGGTTGTATAACATGAGAATGGTGCCCAATAATTACATCTGCTCCACTATTAATTATTCTACGAGTTAAGATTTTTTGATAATCAGCAGGATTTTTTGCAAGTTCCGTTCCCCAGTGAAGGTTTATTATGATAATTTCTGCACCTGCTTTTTTAGCATTATTAATATCTTTTTTAATTTGTTCATAATCCAGTGAACAAATTCCGGGGTTACTTTGAGTTGCCAAAGAGTATAAAGGGACAATTTCTGAGTAGCCTAAAAATGCAATCTTTGCTCCCTTTTTTGTTAATAAAAGTGGGCTATGTGCTTCTTTATAATTATAGCCAGCTCCAAAGTAATACAAATTATTAGAAGATAAAGCTGCAAAAGTATCTAATAGCCCGCCAGTTGAATAATCCATTATATGGTTATTGGCTAAATTAAAAGCAGTAAACTTTAGAAAAGAAAGTTTCGATGCCAAATAAGGACTGGAACGAAAAAGGTAATCCCGTTTTTTCTTAATAGCTTCGCTAGACTTACCAGGCGTTTTATCATTGCTATTTGTTAAAGGAGACTCTAAGTTTCCTGTCACAATATCTGCTTTGGAAAAAGTATTAGCCAGTTCTTTAAGCTCCTCGTTAGAGTAATTAGAAAGCACCTCAGGATTAACATCGCCTACTGCCATCAGGGTAAATTGCTCTTTAGTAAATGAAACTCTAGTAATAAAAAAAAATAATATTAATATTACTAATAAAAACTTACTTCTCTTCATAGTGAACTTTTAAATTTATTGGCTTTACAATCCGTTTGCCTTACTTTTAGTTAATTTAGTAGTTTTCGCTACATCTTCTGTAAGATGTTTTCCAATGAATTCCATCATCTCTTGTAAATGTACACGCCAGAAGTTATTATTATGTGCACCTGGATAGAGATGAAATTCATGTTTAAGTTTATTCTCCATCATATTTATTTTTAAAAGAAAGTTATCTTTAAGTGCTCCTCTTTCTTCATCCCCTACAATAAAGTAAAAATTAGTATTTTTTGTATATTTAGCTAACTCTATAGCATTGAAAGTATAGGCATCCCAGGCCTCCTCATCAGGAATTAATGTTTTTACATCTGGTAATTCTTTATATTGATATAAATTATAAATTGCTGACATACTTGCAATTACTTTAAATACCCTGTTGTATTTAGTGCCAAGATACATTGCCCCAAATCCTCCCATAGAGATACCGCCAATAGCTCTCTTTTTGGCACAACTGCTTGCGTTATATTTACGTTCCACATAGGGTATCAGCTCTTTTATTATATAACTTTCCATTTTTGCTGTATCTACAACCGGGCTATTAATATACCAGCCAGGCACTATTTTATTGCCAACCTTTACATTCCCATCAGGCCAAACCAGTAATAAATTGTATTTATCTGCCATCTTTTTAACTATACTGGTTTGAAGCCAATCCCCTTTCCAGCTTCCTCCATAGCCATGAATTAAATATACTGCTGGATAAGGGGTGTAATTCTCAGCAGAATAACCTTTAGGAAGATAAACTCTGAAATGTTTTTCTATTTTAAGATATTTACTAAAAAAGCTATCTTCTACAGTATTACCACCCAACTTCAGGTCTAACGGTAAATAATATTTCTTGCCTACATTATCATCCACCTGAGCATCTTCAAATATAAAACTGTATACAATTAGTTCTGGTATGATGCCTTTATTAAACGGTCCTAAAGTATATTGATAAAAATTATCAACAGGAGAGCGTTCCATTCTATATACATTAACAGCTAAATCCTGAATGGTTTTATGAAGGTAGCCTCTTGGATAAGGATTCCATCCATTCAAACTCCATATAATAGCACCACTCTTTCGGGAATATATAGTAATCTTATCATCTATAGTAGGTTTTATAGGATAAAAAGAAGCGTGAAAAATTGTATTCTCTTCCCCTACCTTTATTAAAGTATTTAAACTTCCCACCTCATTTTCTATAAAACATCTGCCATAAGGGTCATGATACCAGTCACTGTTATTTACCAAAAATTTATATTCATAAACCCCAGCAGGCAAATCAAGTGTTGTTTCCCATAAGTTCTTTTCTGGAACAAAATTCATAGGATTAACTCCTGCTCTCCATTTGTTAAATGTTCCCATTAAATCCACTCTTCTAACTTCTTCACCTTCTTTTGGAATATATTTAAAAGTAACTTCCATTATATCTACTCCTTTTTATAAATATTTCTTTAAATTTTTATCTTTTTCTAGCATTTCTACAAGTTTTTTAATATCTTCTGATTTTTGTTTATTACAAACCAAAGTTATGTCTTCTGTAGAAATTATTATCAAATCCTTAACACCAACTGTTGCTACCAGCCCTTTCTCTGATTTGATTATACAATCACTAGTTTCATAGGGGAAGAAATCTCCTGTTGTTACATTGCCATTAGCATCTTTTTCCCAGAGTTCCTCTAAAGTTGCCCAAGAACCTATATCATACCAGCCAAAATCTCCTGGCAACATAACAATATTATTTATTTTTTCCATCACTCCAAAATCAATAGAGATGATAGGAAACTTAGAAAACTCCTGCTTTATTGTCTCTTCTTCTGCTGCTGTTTCCAGTGCAGAATATATTATCTCCATACCTTTAAATACAGAAGGAAGTGCTGTTTTAAAAGCCTCCCAGATGGTTTCTATAGAAAATATAAAAATACCACTATTCCAAAAATACTTGCCAGACCTGACAAACTCTACTGCAAGATCAAAAGAAGGCTTTTCTATAAATCTATTTACTTTATATACAAAAGTTTCATTTATCTCCCCAACTTTTTCTTCTATTTGCATATAACCGTAACCAGTAGCAGGCTTATAAGGAAGTATACCTAAAGTTACAATATTAGGACTATTACTAGCCCAGAGCATAGCTTTGTTTAAAGTAGATAAAAATTTCTTTTTTTCAAATATTCTATGATCTACCGGCAAAACTGCCATTATAGCTTTGGGGAAATGTTTTTTTATTTTTGCTACTGCAAGTGCGATACAGGGAGCAGTGTTGCGAGACTCTGGCTCCAAGATTAAATTGCTTTCTTTAAAATCTTTTAACTGACTTATTACTTTTTCTTTTTGTTCTACAGTTGTTCCAATAAATATATTAGATAGTGGTAAAAGCTCTTTAATCCTTTCTACAGTTTCATATAAAAGTGAGTAGCCTCCTGCTATAGATTGATATTGTTTCGGGGTAGAGCGACGACTTACAGGCCAAAATCTCTTTCCCACACCTCCTGCCATAATATATGCTATTTGTTTCATAATTTATCTTTCCTTATAAAATTATTAATACAAAAAGTATTATATAAATTTTGATAAAAAAAATCAAGAGTTTTAAATTAAATTGTTATGCTTTACAAGTTAAAGAATTTCTGTTAAAATTTCTTTCAGAAGAAATTTAGAGAGGCTAAATTTCTTTCAAATTGTTAAAAACAAAGGAGGTGTAAGCATATGTCTGTATGTCCACTATGTGGGGGTGATGGTAAGGTTAATTGCCCCTATTGTAGGGGGACAGGCGACTGTCCCGATTGTGATGGAAGTGGGAAGATAAGAACAAGTGCAGGGTGGGAAAAGTGTGATTTATGTGCAGGGTCTGGCGTCTGTCCTAAATGTGATGGTAAAAAGAAAGAAAAGTGTCCACGATGCAAAGGAACAGGGGAGGTGGAATAAAAAGTGATTAAAAAGTTTCTTCTTTTTTTAATTATTATAAGCTTTTTAATGAGTTCAATAGTCAAAGCTACTTCTCTAGAAGAGCAGCTATCTGAATGTATTGCTAATATGGAAGTGATAAATCAAGCTTTAAACCTCTATAAAGAAGATTATGGTGAGTATCCCTCTACTTTAGATGAACTTATGCCTCGTTATCTTAAAGCTATTCCTTGTGACCCATTTACAGATAAACCCTTTAATTATACTTTTGATGGTAAATTTGTTACTCTTACTCCCGAAATTCCAAGGGAACTAAACTTTACCCTTGAAGTAACTTCTTATGGTATAATAGGAACTTTCAGGGGCGTAATAGCAAGTTCCAGCTTACGACCTAAAATGGAAGATAAGTATTTTTCTAATGAACTTATAGCTATAGGAGCTTTGCGTAATATAGCAACTGCTCTTGAGATGTATAGAAATGATAAAGGGCATTTTCCTGATTCTTTACAACTTCTTATATCGGAAAAGTATCTTTATAAATTACCAGTTGATCCTGAAACCAATTTGCCCTACATTTACGAATTTGATAAAGAAAAAGATGAATTTAATATTTCTGTGCCGGAATCTAAAAAATATAATCTTGAAAAGTTTTTATATTCTTCTAAAGAGGGGATAATAAGAAAATAACAACTTGTTATAAGCAAATATAGAGACAGAAAAACGGGTTTGGGGAATATTTATTTTTCAGGGGAGGGTGGACTTTTAATAAGGAAGTGATTTTATGAAAGTTAGAATTCTCTTATTTATTTATATAATCTTACTATTTGGTTTTAGCCAAAATTTTGAAAGCCTTTTGCAGGCTTTTCCGCATTTGCTACAAAAGCAAACAATATATGATGAAGGGGTAAAGATTTTACAAGACTATCTAAGAATTGATACTACAAACCCTCCTGGAAATGAAATGAATTCTGCAAAATTCCTCAAAGAGATACTTGATAAGGAAGGTATAGAAAATAAGATTTTTGATTTAGGAAATAATAGAGCTAACATTTTTGCAATTTTACGAGGGAATGGTTCTAAAAAGGCAATAATTTTGCTTCATCATATGGATGTTGTACCTGCTGAAGCAAAATACTGGAAAGTTCCCCCCTTTTCGGGCAGTATAATAAATGGCGAAATTTATGGAAGGGGAGCAATAGATATCAAAGGTAAAGGCATTAGCGACCTTATGACTATGATAAATATAAAAAGAATGAAACTACCACTTAAAAGAGATATAATCTTTCTAGCTGTTTCAGATGAAGAAGAAAATTCCCTGGGAACAAAATGGATGATAAAAAACAAGCCAGAATTACTTAAAAACGCAGAGTTTCTTATAGATGAAGGAGAAAGTATAAGAATTGATAAAAATGGAAATGTTCTCTATTACTTTGTCTCAATTGGAGAAAAATCCCCGCTCTGGCTAACTTTGACATTTACTGGACCTCCAGGGCATGGTTCTATCCCAGTAGCTAATTCTTCAGTTAATCAAGCAATAAAAGCTGCAAATAGAATACTTAATTATGAAATGGAATTTATGTTACTGCCTGCTCTTAAAGATGAAATAAAGATGTATTTAGGTAAAAGGGATATTACAAAAATCAAGGGTTATACAGGAAATTTTGAAACTTCACTTAAAAATAAAACTTTTTTAAAAGAGATTTCAAAAGACCCACAGATTAATGCAACTCTTAGAAATACTATCTCAATAACCTGTTTAAAGGGGAGTGACAAAATTAATACTATACCAAACGAAGCTTCCCTTGGGCTTGATTGTAGACTACTACCTGGAGTAAGTAAAGATGAATTTATAGAAAAACTAAAAAAAGTTGTTGGTAATGATAGGGTTAAAATTAAGATAAATGAATTTAGTAATTGTAGTTATTCTTCATTTGATACCGATTTTATAAGAGCTTTAAAAATTTGTGCAAACAAAAGAAATAAAGGAGTAAAGGTAATCCCTACTATACTTTTAAGTTCCACCGACAGCTCTTATTATAGGACTCTTGGAATTAAAGCTTATGGTTTTGAACCATATAAACTTACTGAAGAAGAGGAAGAACTCTCTCACAGCAATAATGAAAGAATAAGTATTGAAAACATTCGGTACGGTATAGACCTGCTCACTGATATTTTAAAGGAATTAAATAAGTAAAAATGTTCATTCCTGCTTAAGGTATAATAGCTATTAAAGTTTTACCTGTGAGTAAATGTATTGTAATTAAAGGTGCAGAAGAAAATAATCTTAGAAACATCTCTCTAACTATACCCCGTAGAGAATTTGTTGTAATTACTGGTGTAAGTGGCTCTGGGAAATCTAGCTTAGCTTTTAATACTCTTTATGCTGAAGGACAGAGAAGATATATAGATTCACTATCCCTTTATGCCCGTCAATTTCTGGAAAAGGTTAAAAAACCTCTGGTAGAATCCATTGAAGGGCTACCCCCATCTCTAGCTATAAGTCAACGATGGTATGGTCTTACCAGCCGTTCTACTGTTGGAACTGTAACAGAGTGTTATGATTTTCTACGCTTACTATTTGTAAAGACTGGCACATTTTATTGTATTAACTGCAATATCCCTTTAGAACCTGGCAATGATGAAACTATTATTAATTATGTAGTAAATACCATAAAAGAAGGGAAAAGGTTTCTTTTGCTAGCTCCTCTTGTAAAAGAGCGAAAAGGAGAGTTTAAAAAGCTTATCTCACATTTAATTAAAGAAGGTTTTACTACTATAAAAGTAAATGGAAAGCTGGTAGAACTAGAAAATGTAAAATTATCTCGTTATCAAATCTATACCATTGAACTTGTTGTAGACAAGTTAAAGATGAAAAAAGAAATGGAGAAGAGACTAAAAACATCTTTACAAATTGCTTTAGAAAAAAGTGGAGGAGAGGTAAAAATAGAAGAAGAAGATGGGGGTGTTTATGTCTTTAGCACACGCCTAACCTGTCCTCGTTGCTTTTGGGCAACTGAAGAACTTACTACAAGAGACTTTTCTTTTAATTCCCCCTACGGTGCTTGCCCTCGTTGTAATGGAACTGGGAAGATAGAAGCTGTTTTGCTGGATGAAATTCTTGATATAAACCTTTCTCTTTCTCAAGGAGCAGTGTTACCATGGAATGTAAAGAGACTTAAAAATGATGTTTTATTAAGAGAAAAACTTAAAGCAGTTGCCCAAAAGCTTGGCTTTACCATTGATACGCCGCTCAATGAATTATCCCAAACACAGTTAAAAGAACTTTTATGGAGTAACCTGAAAGTTCAATTTTCATATAAAGTAACTCCGCATAAAGAAGTTAAAATAGACCTGGAATTTAAAGGAATACATGAGGAAGCATCACCTGATGTGCCTGATTATGCAAAATCACAAACCGTTTGCCCTCTTTGTAAAGGTGCAAGACTTACTTCCAAAGCACTTTTGGTAAAAGTGGCTGGGAAAAACATAGCTCACTTTACAACTCTTTCTATAGCCAGTTTATATGATGAATTAAATAATATATCCTTTCCTTATCCCAAGAATATTATTGCTACACCTTTACTTACCGAGATTAAACGCCGCTTAAATTATTTACTTAAATTAGGATTAGGATATATAACTCTTGACAGAGAGATTACTTCTCTTTCTGGGGGAGAGCTGCAAAGAGTAAGGCTTGCCACACAACTTGGTAGTGGACTTAAGGGAGTGCTTTATGTTATGGATGAGCCAACACTTGGGTTACATCCTAAGGATACACAACAGTTACTGGAAGTAATACAGGAACTCAAAGAGCTGGGTAATACATTGGTAGTAGTAGAACATGATGAACAGGTAATTCGTCGCGCTGATTATATTGTAGACCTTGGTCCTGGAGCAGGTAGTGAAGGCGGGAGAGTAGTCTTGGCTTTGCCACTTAAAAAGGCTTTGCAAGACACTACCGAAAGTGTTACTATTAGATATTTAAAAGGCAAGTTGGACAATATTTTAAATATAAAGGAAAGACTAAAATCAACGAAATTTCTTTATATAAAAGAAGCCAGAGCATTTAATTTAAAGAAAATTAATGTAAAACTACCTTTAGGGGTTATGGTATGTATTACAGGAGTATCAGGTGCTGGTAAAAGTTCTCTGGTACAGGAAGTAATTTATAAAAATCTCTCTCTTTTTCTCTCAAAACGACTACATCATTTTTATAATTGTAAAGAAATTCAAGGTATAGAGAATATAAAAGGTGTAATATTATTAGACCAAAGTCCACCTGGCAAAAATCCTCGTTCTACTCCTGCTACTTACACAGGTATTTTTACAGAGATTCGCTCTCTTTTTGCTTCTACCCCTCAAGCTCGCCGACGTGGTTATGGTAAAGAGCATTTTAGTTTTAATCTTAAGATGGGGCGGTGTCCTCAGTGTGATGGATTGGGAGAGATTAAAATTACAGGGCCTCTATTACCTGATGTTGAGATAAAGTGTGATTTATGTAAAGGTAAAAGATTTAAACCAGAAATTTTAGATATAACTTTTAAAGGCAAAAATATTTTTCAAATTCTTCAAATGACGATTAAGGAAGCAGTTGATTTTTTTGCGTTGTATCCAGATATTGCTCATAAATTAAATTTACTTGTAGAAATAGGTTTGAGTTATCTTTCCTTAGGCCAGAGTTCCTATTTACTTTCAGGAGGAGAGGCTCAACGTGTTAAACTTGCATCTGAATTAGGGAAACGCAGCACAGGAGGTAAGCTTTACATACTTGATGAACCCAGTCTGGGCTTGCATTTTGTAGATTTACACCTCCTTATAAAAGTTTTACGAAAATTGGTAGAAAAGGGTAACAGCGTAGTAGTGGTAGAACATAATTTAGATATAATAAAAACTGCAGATTATGTAATAGACCTTGGACCAGAGGGAGGAGAGGCTGGAGGCTATGTTGTAGCCTATGGGACTCCAGAGGAAATAGCAAAAAATCCGGCTTCTTATACAGGCAAAGCTTTAAGAGAAAGATTTAAGACAAGAAATTCATTATAACCCATATAATCGCCGCATAGTGCAGGGTTATTTTAAATCTACTGTTGCTTCTCCCAGACTTTCATTTATTTTTAAATGAGGAAGTATTGAGTAAATAACTATACTAATTATCATTGTTATAAAGGATAATAAAAAAGTAGGTTTAAAATTAAATTGCTGATAAAGATAAGCCGAAATAAAAGGTGTATAAATACCTCTAATACCACGCATAGTAGAGTCAATACTGGTAAAGTTAAGAACACTACTGCTATTACTATATTCTATAAGATAATTAAACAAAGCCAGGTCCCAGGCATTTATAGTAATACCAGAGATAGTAACGGCAAGCCAAATTAAAGATATACTATCTGCCAGGTAATAAAGCAATGGAATAAAGCTAGCCCCAATTAAACAAAGTATAATAGTTTTATGTGGATGAGAGTCTTTGGGCTTCCCTCCCCACCAATAAAAGAAAGCACTACCCATCAAAGTTTGTAATCCAGAAAAAAGTCCTATTATGGTATTACTTAAGTGAAGCTTTTTTACATAAAACATCGGATAAAGGCATGCCCCAATGAGATTGCCTGTCCCGGCTACAAAGAAGACCATAAAAAATGATAAAAGAGGAGGCTTCCTGAAGATTCTAATTAATGTAGTTAGCATAGGTTCTACAAAGTTGTTATTTTGTTGAGGATTTATCTTTATATTGCTAAAAATAATGGCAGAAATAATACCCATAAGTCCTGCCAATGGAAAGACTACTTGAAAACCATTAATACCAAGCCAATCTAATAATTGTCCTCCTAACACTGTCCCTATGAGGGTAGTACCCGTACTTAAAGTTCGTATGTAGCTTAAAGCTTTTTTGCGAAATGCATCTTGATAAATATTTTTTACAATCCAGCCATATGCAGGAATAGCTGCACATTCTGTTAAAGAATAGATTATAAATATTATAAGATAAAGATTAATTTCCCTAATCCACAGGAAAAGAAATAAACTTCCTCTAGATACTAGCGAAGTTGCTACAACCCAAACTACTTTATTGACATTACGACTGACTATTGCCCAAAGCCAGGTTAAACTTAATCCTATCATAGTGGTCATAGCTAAAAAAGTTATATAAGTAGAAGGAGCTTCCAGGCGAGTAGCTACTACTGATACAAAAGGAATAAGCATACCTATGTATAAACCATAGAATAAAGCTGACCACGATTCTACAATATAATTCTGTCTGGACTCTACTGGAATGCTCCTAACATTAATCATAACTGTCACTTATTCTACCATAGCTTTTAAAATAAGCAATATATTATAAAAATTTATTTGACTTACCTCTTTTGTAATCGTAAAAAAAGTAAGCAAGACATGCAAGTGCCATTAGCACATCACCTACACGAAGTGGGTGCAAAGCACTTAAAACTTCAATCGCTATAGCTTCGTTTAGCATTGAGTAATTAAAAAGGCTACAAAACAATAGCACTTTGAAGTTTCTTTGCCTATTGAGGAGGTTTTACTTTTTTATGGACCTTGTTTCCCTCAACTCTCATTGCTTTATGTGGTCTAGCAGGACAAATAAATTCACAGGCTCCACAGCCGATACATATTTCTGGATTAATTTGAGGGGCATAAAGATTTTTATATTTAATTGGATATACTGCTTGAGTAGGGCAGTATTCACAACATAGACAACAATCTCTTCCTTGTGAGTATACAATACAATTTTCCTTAATGAACTTTACTATTCCTAATTGAGTGCGTTTTTTTTCTTCAATTGAAATTGGTTTAATTGCACCACTCGGACATATTAGAGAACAGGCATTACATTCAAATTCACAATACCCTTGAGAATAATCCAGATGTGGTTGCATAATGCCTGTCAGTCCATATTCTAACAGTGAAGGTGTTATTACTTTACTGGGACATATACTTACACAAAGGTGACAAGCTGTGCAGGAATAGGTAAAATGTTCTATGCTTAATGACCCAGGTGGGGTAATAGGAGTTTTCTTTACATTTGTAAGCAATAACTTTTTGTCATTTATAAAATGTCTCAGTTGAAAAAGAGAAAATATACTAAAAGAATATGCAAATAAATTTAAAAGAAACTTTCTTCTTGAATAGTTTAATTTTTTATAATTTTTAATCATTTTGAAATTATATGCTAGAGCATTTTGAGGACAGCTGTTTAAACAATTAAAACAAAACACACATCGGCTTAAATCAACAAACTTGTTTTTGCTGTCAATACATCCTGCTTTACACCTGATTTCACAAAGTTTACAGGAAGTGCATTTTTCTTTATCTATAAAAATCCTGCATAAAGAATATTTTGAAATTACTCCAAGTATTACTCCTACAGGACATATAGAGTTACAATATAATCTACCTCTAGTAATTGACATAATTAAGAAGATAATAAGTAAAATGCTAGTTGGCAAAATTATTGTAAAGGTTATTCTAGTTTGAGATGAGTAAATTTTAAAATTTTTTAAAGTTAAAACAGGTTTAATTATGTCAGTTATAATTTTACCCAAAAAACTAAAAGGGTCTAAAAAATTAATAATTATGAGTGTTCCAACTAAAAAAGAAACTATAGTTATAGTAAATATACTATATCGTAACAAATTATAAGAGCAAGAAAAGGAGAATTTTTTATTTTTTTTAAAGATGTGAATAATAAAGTCCTGTAGTATTCCTAAAGGGCATAGTGTGGAACAATAAACTCTTCCAAAAAGAAGCGTAAGCAAAAGTATTAATATAAATCCAATAGAAGTTATACTTACTCCTGCAAAAATAAACTTTGTAATTGAAGGTATAAATTGAAAAAAAGCTAAAAAATTTGCTATTGGTTGTGCAAGATGATTATCCACACTGGAAAAAATAAATAAAAATAAAACAAAAACTAGTATTGATATTAATATTCTTAATTTTCTTAAAATCAAAAGCTTAAATATTTCCTTCTATCAGATTTTTAAGCACTACTTGATTAGCATATATGGTTAAGTTTTCTTCTATAATGACAGTACTATTTTTAATTACTCTTATAATATAACTGCCTGGTTGCAACTGGGGGAATATGTAGTCACCGTTTGGTCGAGCAATTACTTCATTAACTACAGTATATTGTGGCAATTGAATTAAATCTATTTTTACGCCGCCTAAGGAATTACCTTCTCTGTCTAATACTGCACCATATAACCTTGCAGTCCCAGCGGAAGGCATATCTATAGAATTACTACAACCTGCTATTATGATGACTAACAAACTTAACATTATTAAATTTCGCATATTTACCCTCCTTTTTAACTTTTTATGCTTTAATTATAGCATTTTGGAAGGCATTTGTAAATTTTACCGTAAATATTTTAAGCAAAATAATACAATTAGAAAAACCACAAGCTTATAAAAATTCTCTGAGTTTAATTGCATGTTTTGGGGTTTAAAAATTTTAACAATACCAAACACGGAAAAATTTAGATAAAAATTAAAAGAGGAATAATCTCTAATTTGAAGAATATCTTTTTATAATTTTAAAAATAATAAGCTGGTGATACAAATGAAAAATTTCTTATATTATCTATTAGTGGCATCTATTGTTATATCTTTAGGCCTGGGTTGTGGTGGAGAGGGGGCAAGCGGATATGTGTCTCCTGGAGGTAGACAATCTAGTGGTGGTAGTGGGGGAGAAGGGGGGATAGCTGTAACTGCTTCAAAATCACAGCTTACCCCTACTCCATATTCATCTGAAATACTTCAGGCAACAGCCAAAGAAGAAAAGAGTTTTATTTATATTTACAAAAAAGAAAAAGGTAAGTCACCCAACTTCACTGCTTTATCCAGTTTAATTAAAGACCCTAACTGGAAAGTGGCAAAAGAAACAGAAGTTTGGGTTCCTGCGCTCAATTTAATTACTACTTTAACTACAGATAAAAATGGGAAAATAACTTTACCTAACTTTACAATTAACCCTGATGTAGAATTTAATTTACTTATTAAAGATAAAAAGAGTGACAGCTATTTTGCATGCTTTGCTATACCAGAGAAAAAGAAAGCTGATGAAGGAGTTAACATTAAAAAAGGTCCCAATAAATTTGAAGGAATGCCTAATCAACTACAAATCCCCAATACCAGTAAAAATGTTAGCAAAAACCCCAGTCCACCACAACTTCTTAATCCAGATCAAGATGTTAGTGAAGGTTCTAACCCGCTACAAATTCCTAACTATAATAAAACTCCCAAAGCCCAATCTGAATTTAGCAAAGATATTAACGAAACTGCTAGCTTTAAGGACATTGTAATTTTGCCAGTTAGCGTGGTGCTTTATCCGGAAGATTTAATATGTTTTTATCCTTATTCTAAAGATAAAAATACATTAATACCTGCTTCCAGTGGCATTTGGACTGTCGAACCTGCAAATCTGGGTAAGATAGAAGATGGTAATTTTGTTGCTATATCATCCGGAGTAGGGGAGATTAAGTTTAAACAAAAAAACGGAGAAAAACAAGTTTCTGCTTCAATAGAAGTAAAAGCTTTAGAGGATTTTACATCAATTAGCGGTAAGGTTTTATATAAAGAAGATAATATACCATTACCTAATCTAGCAGTAAAATCCAAAGATACCCCATTGGTAGCAGTAACTGATAAAACGGGAGAGTTTTCTTTAAAAATGTTTCCATCAAAAGAAACTTCTCTCAATGTTTATTCATTAGAAGGTGTATTGATAGAAAAAATAGATAAGTTTTCTCCAACTAAAGAACCAGTGGAAGTATCTTTATCTAAAGTAAATCCAGAGATAGTAAATGAGATATTTTTGCTGGCTATTTTAAATAGTATCAAAGATAATAAAGAAGTTTTAGAACTTTTCAAGAATTGGCAATTCCTCCTTTCTCGTAACACTCAATATAAGGAAGTTTCTGAAATAATAACACAAATTATAGATAAGCTTTCAGCTAACTCTAATTTTGTTATAGCAGAAGGTCCTATTGAGGATAGTTTAGCCAGACGCAATTTTTCCCCAGTAATACTAAAAGAAGCACTTTCCAAAACTCTTGCCTCGCAAAATAAATAATCAACACACTATAATGATAACAATTTCTCCTTTTTCTGGTAAATATTTATTTTTTTTAAAAGACCTCTGGTATGAATTTATAAAAGAAGAAGTCTCTCCAGAAGAATTATTTTTTTATTCATTTAAAAATTTTACTCTAAAGTACCTGGAAATGAAATTGTGGAAAAACTTATTTAATATATCTGGATTTTGGGATTTTTTCTGGATTATAGAAAAGGAAAAGAAACCTATAGGAATGCTTGAAGTATTCCCTCATCCCCTGGATTCAAGTAAATGGTTTTTAAGAAATTTTGCTATCAAAAATAGTTTCCGAAATTTCGGATTTGGAACTGAAACTTTGAAAATTTTATTCAAATTTATTTTAGAACAGGGGGGAAGTGAAATTTTCTTAGAAGTAAGGGAAGAAAACCCGGCTCGCAGGCTTTACAATCGCATTGGATTTACCGAATTAGATGAGAAATGCTTTTTTTATATACCAGCAGGGGCCCTTTTTGATAATACTGGTGAAGAGGTAGAGTTTCTTTCAACTTATAGAGCAAAAGATAAATTTAATCAGATAAGTATTCAATGGTTTAAGCAAATGGGGGGAATTGCATTATCTATGTTAGAATATATACCTTCTGCTACTAAAACTGGTTTTATGTTAAGTGAAGTCATCTTGTTTTTACAAAGACAGAAGCTAATTATAGCACTTAATAAAGATACTCTTGATAAAACTGCTATTGTATATTGGCTTAAAAGAGACAAAAAGTTTTCTATAGAACTAAAAGCTTTACTCCCACTAGACAAAGAAGCTATTATAAGGTTTCTTAAAGGTGTCCTTGGAAAACTTGCAGGATATGATATTTTGTTTTCTTCTGCTGGAATTTCTCAATATAAACTTGAGATAGCAAAAAGGATAGGAGCAAAACTATATAGAACTAATATTATTATGGGAAAAAGACTGGAGGAGTAATAATAATATGATTGATAAGGAAACTATAAGATATATAGCTAAATTAGCCTGTCTTAAATTTTCTCCCGAAGAAGAGAAAAAAAATTTACAGGATTTAAATGAGATTTTAAAGTTCGTAAAAGAACTTGAAACTATTGACACAAAAGATGTAAATCCAACATTTCATCCATTGCCTTTAAAAAATGTATACAGAGAAGACAAAAGTAGTAGTTGGTTTACAACAGAGATGGCTTTAAAAAATGCACCTAAAAAAGAGGGTAATTACTTTAAAATACCTAAAATAATATAAAACAGAGGACAGAAAAAGAAAGTTATAAAAAATTAACTGTCTTTATACTGGTCTATAATGCAATAAAGCTTTTATAAGTTTAGTCTTTTTAGATTAACAGAGGAGGAAAATAAAAGTTAAGTGATATGGCAAATGAAAGCAGTAGAGATTAAGCAAGCTATCAGTGATAGAAAAGTTAAGGCAGAAGAAGTTGTATGCTCCTGTTTTGATAGAATTTCCGAAGTAGAATCTAAAATCAAGAGTTTTCTTTACATAGCTAAGGAAAAGGCAATAGAACAGGCTAAAGAGATAGACAAAAAGATTGCTTCTGGCAGGTCCATAGGTAAACTAGCGGGAATTCCTGTAAGTATTAAAGATAATATTTGCACAGAAGGTATGCCCACCACTTGTGCCTCACGGATACTTACCAATTTTATTTCGCCTTATAATGCTACTGTAGTAGATAAAATTCTTGCAGAAGATGGAATTTTGCTTGGGAAAAATAATTGTGATGAATTTGCTATGGGCTCTTCAACAGAAAATTCTTTCTTTTTCCCTACAACTAATCCCTGGGATATAACCAGAGTACCTGGAGGCTCTAGCGGGGGTTCTGCTTCTGCGGTAGCATCTGGAGAAGTTCCCTTAAGCCTTGGCACAGATACTGGAGGATCTATCAGACAACCTGCTTCTTTATGTGGAATAGTAGGACTTAAGCCAACCTATGGAAGGGTATCACGTTTTGGATTGGTAGCATTTGCCTCTTCTCTGGATCAGATAGGACCTATGGGCCGTTGCGTAGAGGATATAGCTTTACTTTTAGAAGTGATAGCTGGCAAAGACTGGAGGGATTCAACATCAGCACCTATAAAGGTAGATGAATATTCTAAGGAGCTATCTGCAATAGACCCGGATAGTATAAAAGTAGCTCTAATTAAAGAATTATTACAGGAGGAAGGAATAGAGGAAGGAGTAAAAGATGTAATTTATAATAGTGTAAAAATTTTATCTGACCTAGGGTTTAAAATAGAAGAGGTTTCACTTCCGCATTTAGCTTATTCTTTACCTGTTTACTATCTAATTTCTTCAGCAGAAGCCAGTTCTAACCTGGCTCGTTATGATGGAGTCCGTTACGGTGAGAGAAAAGAAGTAAAAGATGGAAATGTATTTGATATGTATATAAATACTAGAACCATCGGCTTGGGACCTGAGGTAAAAAGAAGAATAATGCTTGGGACATTTGCTTTGAGCGCTGGTTATTATGATGCTTATTATCTTAAAGCACAAAAGGTGAGGACATTAATAAAACAGGAATTCAGGAAGGCTTTTGATAAATACCAGATTCTCCTTGGAGCGGTAAGCCCTACAGTAGCTTTTAAACTAGGAGAAAAGTTAGATAACCCGGTGCAAATGTATCTTTCTGATATATGCACTTTGCCAGCCAGTCTGGCAGGCATACCTGCTCTTTCGTTACCAGTAGGTTTATATAATTGTTTACCGGTAGGCTTACAAATAATAGGAGACTATTTTTGTGAATCACTTCTACTTAAAGTTGCCTATATTTTAGAGAAGGAGATAGGCGTTTTTACGCCGGTATTTAATGAGGGTAAATAAGATTTTTACTACTACTATAGGTTTAGAAGTTCATATAGAGTTGCGCACAGAGTCTAAGATGTTTTGTAATTGTCCCACTGCTTTTGGGGCAGAGCCAAATAGTAATACTTGTCCAGTATGTCTGGGATTGCCAGGAGTTTTACCTGTAATTAACAAAAAGGCTGTAGAGATGCTTATCAAAACAGCAATAGCACTAAACTGCAAGATTGCAGATTATTCTAAATTTGACAGAAAAAATTATTTTTATCCAGATATGCCTAAAAACTATCAAATTTCTCAATATGACTTTCCATTAGCTTATAGTGGCTTTTTAGAAATAGAGCCAGAAGAAGGCCCAAAAAAGAGAATTGGCATTATCCGTATTCATTTAGAGGAAGATACTGGCAAGTCCATCCATACTGGCGATATAGATAAATCTCTTTATACACTGGAAGATTTTAATAGAGCAGGGATTCCACTGTTAGAAATAGTAACTGCCCCAGATATATCTTCTCCTGGAGAAGCTTACCTTTACCTTAATGACCTTAAAAACATTATACAGTACTTAGGGGTTAGTGATTGTAAAATGGAAGAAGGCTCACTTCGTTGCGATGCAAATATCTCTGTAAGTATAGGGGGGAAGCAAACTCCTAAAATTGAAGTTAAAAATATGAACTCCTTTAAAGCTGTAGAAAAGGCACTCGCATACGAAGAAAGCAGGCTTGTGTCTGCATTAGAAAATGGCGAGCAAATAGAACAACACACAAGGGGATGGCTTGAAAAAGAAGAAAAAACTATATTTATGCGTGGTAAAGAGTTTGCTCATGATTATAGATATTTCCCTGAGCCAGATTTGCCTCCACTTGTAATAACAAAAGAAGAAATAGAAAAAATTAAAAAAAGCATTCCAGAGTTACCATATCAAAGGCGGGAGCGGTATATAAAAGATTTTGGTCTCTCCCACTATGATACTGCTTTACTTGTAGAAAACAAAGAATTGGGTGATTTTCTGGAACAGACTTTAAAATTTTTTAATAATCCTAAAAAAATTTGCAATTGGCTTCTGGGAGATATTAGCAGGATCTTAAATAAAAATAATACCTCTATTACACAACAATTACTTACTCCTGCAAATTTAGCTATGATGCTAAATCTAATTGAAGAAGAGGTAATAAGTGGAAAAATGGCAAAAGAATTAATAGAAGAAATGGTTATTAAAGGCACACCTGTAGAAACACTTATAAAAAAACAAAATTTACAACAGATCAAAGATGAGGAAAGTTTAAAAAAAGTAATAACAGAAGTAATTAAAGAAAATCCAGATAGTGTAAATAAAATTTTATCAGGTAAAACTAAAGTAAAAGGATTTTTGGTAGGGGAGATAATGAAAAAGACAGAAGGTAAGGCAAATCCACAACTTGTAAACAAAATTTTAGATAAAACTTTAGGTGGTTTATAAGATGAATAAAGATTTTTTAAGCTTACTCACACAAAGATGGGAGACAATTTATAATTTAGAAAAGGACATTTCTCTAATTCCCCACTCTGAGTCCTGGGAGAGATTAAAAGAATGGTATAATCCTTGTATATTCTGTACAGTAAAAGAAATACAACTGAAAGAAAAGGAATTTCAATGTCAAAAGAAGTGGTTTGCGATGTTATCCAGGGTGGGAAAGGTAAGCGGCGGCGGTATATTAGGAGAAGAGGTGTGGAGTTTTTGTAATAAGATTATGAAAGATTCTCCACTTCCCTGGGAAAGGTTTATGGCTATAGAGGTGCTTCTAGAATTAAGTGGAGATGTGGAATGGGAAGAAGTTGTAAATAAATTAAACTCTCTGGAAGATACAGCTATAAGAGAAGCTATTCTCTGGAGTATCTTAAAATATAATTACCCTGTGCCAAAGGATTTTCCTTTTCAAAAATTTAAAGGCTCTTTCCTAGAAGAGTATTTAGTGGAGCAAATCAAATTAAAAAATAGATGGGATGGGGATTTTTCGACAGCAAGCGAAGTTTTTACAGGTTTATTAGCAGTTTTTCATAAAAGGGGGAAAGCTTTAGAGATATACTGGTCAGAACTTATAAATAAACAAGACTTTTATAGTTATTTTCTCTTTGAGCAATTTCTTGCTAAAGAAGATTTCTTTCTATCATCTTTTTGGGAAAAGATTAAAGTTTTTACTCGTTGGGAAGATAAACTTATTGCCGAGAAATTAGAAAAAGAGTTGATTGAACAGCAAAATGAATTGCAAAACAAGTTATTGGATAAACTTAAAGAACCGCTTGCACTATTATTAACTAAGCCATATTTAAAAGAATATTTTAATATATTTTATCCAGTTCTTGTTAAACAAACCCCTACTCCACTTATGTTAGATATTCTGGAAAGATTTATAAAAATAAATGAAGAAAAAGGGAATAGCATTGATTTCTGGCTGGAGCTCTGTCTAAATAAATGGTGGGATAAACTTTTTGTTAGCCTGTCTAATGCATATAAAAACCATTTTTCTCCTTATAGTAAAAGAGTTATTTCTATTTGCAGTCGCATAGCAGTTGAACTTGAGGAAGAAGCACCTAAGCTTGATAAATTGTTTCACAGTCTCATATATGTTTTAAGTCAAAGCTTTATCTGGGAGGAGAGCAAGGAAGAAGCAAATGTTTTTTCAGATTTTGACAGACTTTTAATAGATTTTCTTGAACACCTCGATAAAACCTCTATACCAATGTCAGAAGAAGGCATAAAAGATTATATAAAGCTTGTAGATGAGCTTTACTACTCTGCTTTAGGACTAAAAGAAAAATTAAAAGCAGAAGAGTGGAAAGTTATTGAAAAGTTAAAAGAAGATATAAAAGAATGCCAGCTATTTACTCTTGAAGATACATTTCTTGCTCACCAGGAAGTGCTTGCTAATTTCATTGAACAAAAATGGTTAATAAATCATTCTCAAAAGGGGCAATTTAATCTTTATTACTTTTACCAGATTCTCAAACAACTTACTCAAATTAAATTTGCAATACAAGACCATATCTTTTTACAAAGCTTGCGTAGAGTTACTGCAGAAATAGAACTCTCTTTTGCAGACCAAATGAAAACATTTATATCTAAAATAGAGGAAGCAAAAATTTCTCTGGATGTAGTAGAAAGAACTCTTAGAAACTATATAAATTTTATTAATGCACAAGATTTAAGTAAAATTAAACTCCGTGCAGATGAACCTAGCCATTTTGTAAGTAATTTCATGATTAAAAGTTATATAGATAAAGACAGCGAGGTAAAAGAACTTGAAACTTCGTTGTTTAGAGAACTGATATTTTTATATCAGAATTTTATAGAAGAGGTTGTTCGAGAAAATATAAGGCTCAATCGTATTTTTGCAAAACCACTTTTGACTTATGAAGATATTATTCCTGTGTTTTTAGAGGAACTCTCCAAATTAACTACCGAGACTTCGCAACAAATTCATCTAGAACAAAAAAAGGGGCTGGATGAATTAATTAAAGACTGTATGAATTTATTTAGGCCTTTAACAGAGGTAATGAATATAAGTTTTACTCTGGAAGGCATATCCAGTTTATTCTTTCTTGAGTTCTGGCAAGGGATAGTTAATAAAAGAGATATAAAGGATTTACAAGGAATTACCTCTCTTACAGAATCTCAGTGTGAGCTTTTAAGTTTTCTTGGAGACGCAGAAAGCCCGGCAATTTTAAAGGAAATACTAATGTCAGAAGCCTTCTGGTGTAACCTTAGCTTATCTCCGTGGAAGCAATTGATAAAAGTAGCTGAAAAGTCTTTACAAGTTGTCGAAAAATTACGGGGTGCCAAAAACAGGCTCTGGCAGGATGGAGGTTCTATACTTAATTACTGGAGCAGACTTGGTATTTATTCTGACTTCTTTTTACTATATCATCCTAAAGAAAAGATTAGTTATACCAGAGATTGGCGAGTAAAGTTAACAGAAGTGTTTTTGCCTGTAGGAGAAAAGATAGAAAAGTTCCTTCTAACACCCACTTTTAAATTTGACATCAGGTTAAGCTTAATAGATAGTATAATTATACAGTTAAAAGAAGCTGTAGAAGGCATAGAAAATAATCTTTTCGCTTGCTTATGTAAAAATATCTTAGAAGATCTTAGCCTTTCTTTTAAATTGGCTCATAAAAGAGTATCATTAATCATCTCGGCTCTGGAGAGACAAGAGGAAAAGGTTTTAATTGAACTAAAAGAAAAAGCTCCAGTAAGCCCACAAACTAGATGGCATCTTGGAGTAAAGTTGCTTAAAAATTTTAATATTAACGGTGCTTTAAGCTTTTTGGGGGAGTTTCTTGGCAGGGGCGAGAAGACATTACTTAAGCTTTTTTATAGCCCAAGCTGGGTATTTTTATTTTTAAGTATACCCTTCTTGGGAGCTATCTTAAGTGAAAGAATTGGTATCTTCCTCTGGAGTATATATATAACAATAGTAACAATTTTATTTTTGGCTTTCCTGTTTATTACTTTTAAATACGGAATAGAAAAGTTAAATCAACATTATATTAATGAACTGAAACACTGGGAAACTGGAAAGAAAAAACATATAAGAAGAAAAAAAATAAGAAATCTGCGTGATTTTATAAAGTTTTTACTTACAGAAGATTATCTGGTTAAATTTAGATTTCAGGTCGTTAATATGATTTCTTTGCTTTTATCCTTTATAATAAAGGATGCAGAACTGCTTTTGGAATGGATTAAAAAAGTGGCAGTTTTATTTAATCTTGAACTTTCCATAATACTATTACCGGTGCTTTTTTTATTTACATTCTGGAGGACAGCCTGGGAGGCAGGGCTTTTTGCAGGTGGGAAGTTTTTGTTTTTTCTTGTTGCTGTAGTTTTTCTAGTAGCTTTTTATAGTTTTTATTCTATTTTTTCTCCTAAACTTGTGCCCAAAGTTCCTAGAGTTATGCAGGCTATTGCAATTACAGTGTTTCAAGGATTTTTAGGTTCTCTGCTGGTTAACTTTTGGGGTGGGGGAAACTTTTGTAATACTTTTAAAGATGAAGAGTTTTTATTTGTAAAAGCCAATCCTGTATTCTGGCACTTCTGTCCTAGGGTTCTTTATTTTCAGGAACAGGTTGCTATTTTTCCTGTTATAATATTATTTTTTACTTTGATATTTACTTTTGTGATAAGTTTAGGAGTAATTTTAAAGAGAGATAAAAAGCTATAATAATAAATATATGAAAAGCAAACTGGATTGTATTCAATGTCAATTGCGACAGGGTATTGAGATTATTAAACTTTCTATACCAAATAACTTTAATTTTCAAAAAAAGCTATTAAACGAAATATTGGAGTATTTCCAAAAAACTGCCTGGGAAAGTATGACACCTGTAGAGCTTATGGCTCCTGTCTACAGGCATATTGCTCTGAGAACCTCCATAATCGACCCTTTTAAAAACATCAAAACAAATTATAATGAGTTAGCCAAAAAACTTGTTCCAGAGCTTAAAGTGTTTTTGAGACAATCAGAGAATAGACTCATTTCTGCAATTACTATAGCTTCTAGAGGAAATTTTTTAGATGCATCTCCTGGGACTAATTATGATATTTGTAAAAAACTCAATGATTCATTTGCTATATGGGATTTTGATAAGTTCTCTGAAATGCTACAGAGTTGTAAAAACATTTTATATTTAGGAGATAATGCAGGAGAAGTGTTTTTTGATAGATTCTTAATAGAACATTTAATTTCTCACGGAAAGAATATTGTCTATGCAGTTCGAGGAGGACCTGCAATGGATGATGCAATGCTAGAAGATGCACAGTATGCAGAATTGGATAAAATAACAAGGGTGATTACTACAGGTTGTGATATGATGGGAGTGGTATGGATTTATTGTAGTAAAGAGTTTAAAGAGGAATTTGGCAAAGCAGATTTAATAATTGCAAAAGGGCAGGGTAATTTCGAAGGATTAACAGAAGAAGATGTGCAGGGAAAGGAACGAATCTTTTTACTTTTGCAAGCAAAATGCAGGGTAATTGCAGATTATCTAAAAGTTAAACAGGGAAGTGGGGTTTTTAAATGGCTTGGGAAAATATTGTAGAGTGAGGTGGCATCATTATGAAATTAGATATTTCAGGAGGAGAATTTTTTTGGCAAAAGCTTAACTTTGCAAAAACATTGAAAGGCATAGAGATTGAAGGCATAGATATTATATTTAAAGGGGCCTTCTGGATAGAAACGGCAAAGATTATAGTAGCTTCTAGCAAAGTAAAAATAGAAAGCCTTGTTTTTCATTTACTTCAAGATTTTACAAATTCTCTTTTGTCACAACTTGTTCCTAAAAATATCCCATTTAAAGATTTAAAGGTTTATTTTATTCCTAATAATATTATTGTTAGCGGTATTTTTAAAAAATTTCTTTCATTACCACTTGAGATAAAGCTTTCTTTCCACCACATTCACTATTATGATATCTACTTTAAAATAGAAGAGATTAAAGCATTTTCTAATTTTGGTATTCCTTTAATTTTATTAGACATTATATACAATATATTACATAATATAATACATTTAAAACTTCATTATGAGGCGAAAAAAAGGTTATTTAAGTTTAACCTTGCAGATGTGTTATCTCCTTTAAATTGCCAGATTACTAAAATAGATTTACAACCAGGAACAATGACACTGGAATTTGGTAGTCAAATAAGGGAGGGCGAAAAACAATGTTGCTTGCTGTAATGAGCGATTCTCACGATAATCTGGGTAAAATCAGGAAAGCTATTAGCTTAATTAATCAGAAAGGATGTGAATATCTGATACACTGTGGAGATTATTGCGCTCCTTTTATATTGCAGGAGTTAAATGAGCTTAAGTGTCCTGTTTATGGAGTATTTGGTAATGTAGATGGAGATAAGTATTTAATGACAAAAATAGCTATTGAAGAATGTAAAAACATAAAGCTTATGGGATGGAAAGGTGAATTGGAACTTTTGGGTAAAAAAATTGCTTTTACCCATTACCCAGATTTTGCCTATGGACTTGCTAGCACAGGTAATTATGATTTAGTATTTTACGGCCATACACATAAATATAGCTTAAGTAAGGTAAATAATAAAACCAGATTAATTAACCCTGGCGAAATTATGGGGCGATTTGAAAGAAGTAGTTTTATAATCTACAATTTTACAACTCAAGAAGTAGAGGTAGTAGAAATTTAAGCTTACAGATTGGATAGTCCTTATAAACTTATAAATAAGTGTCTGGATAAGTTAAAATAGATGTTCAAGTTTAATGAAATTCATCGTAACTATAAGAACCATCAGGACCGCTATAGCTATAATCACTTCCACCACTACTATAACCACAAGTTCCATTATCTATAACAGAATCTGGATTGTCCAGATTGTCACGCCTGCCACCTCCAGGGCATACTCCATCATCATCTACATCATCTGGTCCTCCCACCCCTCTTGTTGAGTTCCCATAATCAGGCGTAGAAGAAATTCCACTCCCTTCATCCTCTAAAAATGCCGGCACGCTACTGGAGCTTTTCTTTTCAGAAACAAATTTAGAAGTTTTTTTATGAGTAGCCTTTTCTTCAGTTGTAATCTCAGGTGCCTTTTTATCTGTAGTAAATTTAGATGGTGAAGTGCTTATAATGACCTCATCTTTAGGCTCAGTTAACTTTTTTTCTTTAGAACTCACTCTACAAGACCTTTTTCTACTTGTATTTACGGTAGATATTTCCTTACTAGAAATAGGTCTCACCTTTTTCACTCCTTCCATTACTTTTATTATATATTATACCAAATTGAAAATAATTAGTAAATACTTACTTCTTTTTACTTATTTAATTTAAGTTCTACCACATCGTTGTCTTGTAAAACATAGTCTCTTTGAACCCTTTGCCCTGGAAAACGAGTAGAACCCCAGATACGGGCATACATAAGAAGGTCTGGAATGTGTTTGTGAATCCCATAAGCAAGGTCTTCCACTGTTGATCCTTTAGGTAAAACAAATGGGGAATTATAATTGGGCTTTTTACCTGCTGTTTTTGTATAAATACGAATAATTTCAAGTTCTTTAAAAACTGTTTCTCCTATTTTCTCAATACCTCTACCGTTAATAGCAGAAGTAGGTAAAATTATGTATTCATCTCCCAGAGAGTTTTGTAAAGAAAGAAAGTTTTTTAGGCTTTCTTCCAGATCTATTTTATTACAGAGAATAACTCCCTTTTTATTGACAAACGGTTCTTCTTTTAAATTTGTTCTGGATTTGTTAATTAGATTTATCTTCCAGTGTGAAAGTAATTGATTTATTTCATCCCATTCCATATCCGGCGCAACACTTCCATCAAGCACTATTAACAAACAGTCAGCTTTTCTTAATATATTAGGTAACCAGGCATAAGCAAAATCACTTATTATAGGCGGTAAATCCACTAGTTGAAAAGATAGATTCTCAAACTGCAACATCCCCGGAATGGGTAGACGTGTGGTATAAGGATAATCAGCTACCTGTGGCTTAGCATTTGTAAGAGAAGATATTAATGCCGACTTGCCAACATTAGGTAACCCTGCAAGAGCAATTTGAGCTGCACCTTCCTTTTCTACTGTAATAGAAGCAGCTCGCTTCTGAAGTGCCTTCTTATGCTTTGACTCTTCCTTTAACTTTGCAATTTTTCTACGAAGGTCTGCTTTTAACTTATCAGTGCCCTTATGTTTGGGCATAATCATAAGCATTTTATTTATTGCTTTTATTTTATCTTCAGGTTCTTTAGCTAAACGGTATTCTTTTTCAGCTTCAAAATACTGGGGTGGTAAATTAGCTGGCACTTTGCCTCACTTTCTTTTTTTCAATAAATAATAATAAGCTCCAATTATCTGTCCCAGTGGAATGCCTTCATCATTAGGAGCTACCCTTGAGTTTAAATATACTTTAAAACCTAATGGTTCTAAAACTTCTTTTAGTTTAAAAGTTAAAAAATTATTTTGAAAAACACCTCCAGAAAGTAAAACCCGTCCAGTTGCAAAAGATTCTCTTGCTCTTTTAACTACATCTGTAATAAACTTAACCAGTGTATTATGGAATTTAGTGGCAATAGAGGATAAATCCTTCCCCTGCTTAACTTCTTCTACTATACAGTTAAGGACTTGAGCAGGGTCTAAAATTAATTGTCCATCCTCCTCTTCAATAAAAACAGGATAATGAGAAGTAATCTGAGAATTAACCAGTGCTTCCAGTTCCATAGGTGCTTGCCCTTCATAAGTATTCTTAGTGGTAATTCCTAAAATTACCGAGACAGCATCAAACAATCTACCTGCACTTGAAGTAAGTGGCGAATTGATGCCTTTTTTAATCATCTGCCAGATTACTTTTAACTCTTCCCTGTGATTGTTTAAAAAAGCAAGATTTTCAATATCTTTAAAAGTTAAAAAACCACTTAAATAACTTACCGCCATCCGCCAGGGTTCTTTTATTGCCTTTTCTCCTCCTGGTAAAGGATAATAACTTAAATGAGAAAATCGTTTGAAAGAAAATTCATCTCCTACAAATATTTCTCCTCCCCACAAATTGTTATCCAGCCCGAAGCCAGTTCCATCCATTATCACTCCTATAGCTTGCCCCTGTATTTTGTGTTCCCCCTTTACAGATAGAAAATGAGCATAATGATGTTGAACAGGAATAAGAGTAACTCCATCTCCTTTTTGTTCCATAGCAAAGCGAGTGGAAAGATAATCAGGATGAAGGTCATAGGCTATAATCTTAGGATAAATTTCTAGTAAATTAGTTAATTTTTTAATTATATTTTTAAAATGTAAATAAGTAGCATAATTATCCAGTTCACCTATATAGGGAGAGAGATAAACAAAATTACCTTTACTTAAAGCTATACTGCTTTTTGTCTCTCCGCCAACTGCTAAAATTTCTGGCAGTTTTTCTCTTACCACCACAGGTAGTGGTGCAAAACCCCTTGCCCGTCTTATTAATTGTATATTTTTATCTATTATTTTAACTACAGAATCATCACATCGGTTTTCTATCGGGCGATTATGAAGTAAAAAAAGAGAAGTGATACTACTTAATTCTTTAATAGCTTCTTCTGCAGTATGCAGTATAGGTTCTCCTCTTTTATTGCCACTTGTCATTACAAGGAGATCAGTATTAAGATAATTAAATAAAATTAAATGCACCGGTGCATAAGGAAGCATAATCCCAATTGTTGAGAGATTTGGAGAAACAAAAGGGAGTTCCATCTTCTTTTTAAGCATAACAATTGGAGAAGCAGAAGAGGTAAGCACTTCTTTCTCTTCCTCACCTACAAAAGCTACTCTTTCTACTACATCTAAATTTTTAGCCATCAGAGCAAAGGGTTTGTATGGGCGATTCTTTAAAATCCGTAATCTCTTTATAACCTCTTTTTGCCAGGCATCGCAAGAAAGATAAACTCCACCAATACCCATTATAGCTACTATCTCTCCACTATCAATTAGATTTGCCACAGCTTTTATAGCCTCTTCATTAATTAATTTTCTTCCTCTGTCTATAAAATAATATTCTGGACCACAGATATAACAACAGTTTGGCTGGGCATGGAATCGACGATCTGTAATTTTTTTATATTCCTTCTCACAATCATTACACATCGGGAATTCCTGCATAGTTGTGCTAATTCTATCATAAGGCATAGACTTGATTATGGTATAACGAGGACCACAATTTGTGCAGTTAATAAAGGGATAAAGAAATCTTCTATCTTCTGGTGTAAAAAGCTCTTTTTTGCAATCTTTACAAATAGCCAGATCAGGGGAGACGAAAATTAGTGGTAAGGTATTAGAAACACTTTTGTTTATTTTAAATTCTTTTTCCTTTTTTACTTTAATCCATTCCAGGTCTTTGGTTAAGATAATGGCACAAGCAGGAGCTTTTTTAATTAAATTATCATAAAAACTTAGAATATCATCTTTTTCCCCTTCTACTTCTATAAGCACTCCTGCAGTATTATTTAAAATAAATCCACCAAGATTAAATTTTAAAGCTAGTTTCTTTACAAAAGGACGAAATCCTACTCCCTGCACCACACCATTTAACCTTATCCTGGCTCTAGCGACTTTTGATGTTTCTTTTGAAAGCATAGAAGCACATATTAAGGCACAAAAGGAACATAGCTTATTTATTACTAATCTTTCTACTATATTTGCTTTAGATATAATAGAAGGACTGTACAACCCATATCTCTTAGGTTATCCTATCAAAGCTCGACAGGACAGAGCTACATATAAAAAATTTATAAAGGAAGTCCAGTCCCTTAAATATTATACCACATTTATAGGTATAGATGTACATAAGGAGGAAATAATTTTAACAGTAATTCCCCAAAATGCAGTTGGATTCAATATCCTTCACCCTACCCCTCTCCAAAAAGGGGCGAAAGAAGTTGTGGTAAGTAGAAATTTTTTACTAACTAAAAGCAGCACTCTTGGTGTAATCTCAAAAATTTAGATTGCAGAATTTAAACTGCATAACCAAGTTCATTTGCTGATAATTCCTTTTATCCCTCCAGAACCTATAGCGGCAATATCAATAAGTATGCGCGGTAATGAAAAACCACCAGGGAAAGCTATATATCTTGGCTCCCATACAGGATTGAACTTCTCTTTGTACTGCCTAAGCCCCTGAAAGTTATAGAAGTTTTCCCCCTGACGAAAGATAAAAGCTCCAATCTGATTCCAGAGTGGAGCTAAAGGACGACTTTCGATTCCAGACAATGGAGCCATTCCAAGGCTAAACCACTTATATCCTTCTTTCTTAGCCCAAAGAATTAGTTGAAGAAACAGATAAGTCATTACATCTTTGGGAGCTTCACTGCTATAACGCATAAGGTCGGGAGATATTTCATATTTATTAGCTCCAGACCAGATATCGGCAAAGGCTACAATCTTTTCTCCAACTTTAACTATTCCAGCAGGAAAATTCTTTAGGTATTCTTCATTAAAGTATCCCAATGAAAATCTCTTTTCTCTGGTATTTTTATTCTCAAGCCAGTTATCTGATATTATTTTTAATTCTGGCAAAAGAGGCACTACTTCTTCTGGTGGAATTACACTAAACTCACATCCTTCTTTTTCAAGTTTACGGTTTATGTAGCGTAATTTACTACTGGCACCTCCTTCAAGGGAAAAGGATTCAAGAGAAACTTTACCCTCCTCACCAATTTTAATAAAACTCAGGCCAAGCTCTAAATAAAGAGGAAAATTTTTTTGCCCTACATCAAAAAAAACTGGCAAGCCGTCATAAAGGTCACACATTTCTCGAAATTGCCATACAAGTTCTGCTTTTTCCCTTTCTTCGCCAATTGGGTCATTTAAGGCTATCCAGCTTTTTCCCTGAATGCCATACATGATAAATGTTTTTCCACTTGGGCTAAATAACAATTGTTTATCTCCTAATAAAACAATATTATCTCCTGCTCTAAGAGACTCTTTAAGAACACTACGAGCTTTATCTAAATCTTCTTTGCTTGGGGAATAAGGTTTTGGAGGGGCAGGACGAAGTAACATCATTATAGCAAAAAAAAGAGCGAGGCTAATAGCTCCTACTGTGGCACGGAGAAAGCGAGGAGCATTTTCATCTAAACTAAAGCGCCACCATAGTTCATTTGAATACTCTATATGTTTGTATGAAAACATACCAAGCCAGATTGAGCAAAGAAGAACAAGAATTACTGCAGCAGTCCAGGCAGGTGAAAATCGTTGGCTTAAAAGAGAGGCTTTACGATAAAAATAGCGGTGGCTAGACAAAAGTATCCCAAACATAACTGCTAGCACTATCGCCTCCTCATATTTTAATCCCCTGAGTAATGAAAGAACAACACCAGCCCCAAGAAGTATTAAAGTGAGGTGATATGCAGCATCAAGTCTTCGTCTTAAACCTCTGGCAAGTATTAAAAGAGCAACACCTACTAAACTACCCATAAAGTGGGATATTTCTATAACTGGTAATGGAAGCAAATCTCTAAGATGTGCTAAGCGGGTTTTCCCTTCCGGGATTGCACCAGAAAGGATTAAAATTGCACCACTGATAAAAATAGTAAATGCTAGTATTTGTGGCATTAACATCGGTGTCCATTGCATAAAGATGTTTGCAATTTGCGCAATTCCCTTTTTCCTCTGAAGGAGCTCATTTATTCCAAGTAATATTGCTGCAATAGCTAATGGTAATAGATAATAAATTATTCGGTAAGCTAAAAGGGAAGCCATAACAGTTCCTGCTGATAAATTGTGTGAAAGTAAAAGTAAATTTACGGTCTCAAAAACTCCAATTCCACCTGGAATTTGGCTAAGAAGCCCTGCAATTTTAGCTAAAAGAAATATACCTAAAAACCCTAGATATGAAATATTGGGTGAATATGGGAGAAGCACATAAAGCACACTCCCAGCTAAAGCCCAATCAAAAGAAGCTATTATAATCTGAAAGAGAGAAAGCTTAAGTTTCGGTATATTAAACTCCCAATTCCAAATCTTAATTGGTGTCTTTTTAAAATTAATCCAAAACAAATACATCACTATAAGGGTAAGAAAAAGTATCCCAACCGGCCGAACTAACGCAAATGGAAGATGCAGTGCCGCAGAGACTGCCATTGGTTCACCTACAAAAGCAATACCTGCAATAGTAAAAAAACCAAGCCATAGTGTCACCCCACAAAAGGCAACTATTTTAGTAATCTCTATTGATGTGAATCTCCAAGCAGAGTAGAAACGATAACGCAGTGTTCCGTCTACTAATGGAAAAAGCCCTATATTATTGCTAAAAGCATAACCAATAAAGGAGGTGATAGCAATTTTACTGTATTGAAGTGGATGTTCTATGTAGCAAGTTGCTAGAGTATCGTAGCCAGTCAGTACAAAATAGTTTAACATTGTAAGTATAAAGGCTAATAATATATGGCTAGACGGGATCTCCTTTAATTGCCGCACTATATCATAATAATGATACTCCTTTAATGTATTGTGAAGAACCCAGAGAGCAATAGATAAAAAGACTATACTGAGTAGTAGACTTAAATTTTGAAAAAGCCTCTTTTTCATAAATTCACCTCTCTAAAAGTATAAAGTATGAGAATTATGCTAAAATAATTCTTTGATTATATAGTTTTTTAAACTCTTATAAACCATTTTTTCTTATATAATATCCATAAAATAAGCCACCAAAACAAAATATAAATTATCGTATAAAGCCAACCTGAGTTTACTCTGCCTATGTAAGCAGTAAAGAAAGCCAAAAACCACTGCTGTACTGTTACTGTCTTACCGTCACCAACACTTATATGACATCGTTGCAGTATCCATATTTTAAATAAAATTGGCGTTACATAAGCAAAAATAGCATTTGAACCAAAAACAATTAATGGATATGCCCATAAAGACCAACCTTTAAAGTCTATTATTAGATAGAAAAAACTTAATACTATTGTAG
>Ga0123519_10001546_pt1 | contig 39462 bp, 40 predicted proteins | sample YelNatPaOPRAMG02_FD_87396 | JGI IMG/M metagenome (GOLD analysis project Ga0123519, IMG submission 87396) | Hot spring microbial communities from Yellowstone National Park - Yellowstone National Park OP-RAMG-02 (version 2) | ecosystem: Environmental > Aquatic > Thermal springs > Hot (42-90C) ...
CTCCTGGGAATAAAATTTTCGTCGACCGGCCCGCCTCACATCTCGGCGGGCGCGCTAAACGGTGCTCCTTATTCGTCGCACCAGCGCCCTCAAATTTTATTTCTGACATGTTTAATACCTCCTTAATAACAAATACCAAAGTTTTAAAATTTGGTATTTGTGCTTTGTTATTATTTTGAATTTTGTGCTTTGTCATTTGTCATTAAAATATCCATAACCTTACTTAAAATTTCACCTTTATGTAGTCTAGTCTTGATTACATTTCCGGCCTGAACCGCCTTTGCCTCTTTTAAAATTATACCTTCCGGCATCTTAAAAGTAATGCTATAACCCCGACTCAAAATATTTAAAGGGCTTAGACTCGATAATTTACCAATTAACTTGGTAAATTCTGCTTCTTTCATTTTTAAAATCTGTTTTATACGAAAATGAATCTGATTTTTTAAATCTAAAATCCTTTTTATATGTTGGGGAATTAAAATTGCCGGATTTAAAAGGATTAATTTTTTAACTATTAAATTAAAGTGACTGATATCTAAAGCAAGTATATGCTCTATACTTAAGCCTAAACGATAAAGTAAATCCTCTAAATTTTCTTGAAAAACTAAAATCATATCTTGCCAGGATTTTTTAAGCCGGGTTTCTAAATCTTTAATTTTTTCTTTTAAGTCCTCTTTTTTAGGAATAATTAATTCTGCAGCTACTGAAGGAGTGGCAGCACGTAAATCTGCTACTAAATCCGCTAAAGTCACATCCCGTTCATGGCCTACTGCTGAGATAATCGGAATATTTGAATGGTAAATTGCTCGACAAACAATCTCTTCATTAAAAACAAAAAGATCTTCTTGGCTTCCTCCGCCTCGCGTAACAATTAAAACCTCAATGCGCTCTTTTTGCGGAAGTTTTTCATTAAACTGATTAAAATCCTTAATTGCAAAGGCAATCTCTTCTTTTGCCCCTTCACCTTGCACACGCACCGGATAAATTATAATCTGTACATCCTTAAATCTTCTTTCTAAAACCTTTAAGATATCTTTTATCGCTGCTCCAGATAAAGAAGTAACTACCCCAATCTTTGCAGGTAAATAAGGAATTGGCCTTTTATGCGCCAAAGAAAAGAGTCCCTCTTTCTCAAGACGTTTTTTTAGTTGCTCTAAAGCAAGCTGTTGACTTCCAATTCCCTTTGGCTCAATCTCTTGAACATAAAATTGATATTTACCCTCTTTTTCATAAACACTAATTTTTCCAAAACAAATCACTTTTAGCCCATTTTGTAATTCAAATTTTAAAGCCGAAGCATAATTAGAAAACATTACACATTTAAGAAGACTCTGGTCATCTTTTAAATTAAAAAATAAAGTGCCAGTATTAATCCGGCTTAAACCCGAAATCTCTCCTTCTACCCAAACCTCACCAAAAGTATTCTCTAAAATTAATTTGATATCTTGGGTAATTTCAGAGACAGTATAGACAAAGCGTGTCTTTTTATAAGGAACTGATAAATCATTAATTAACTTTGGCATTTTTAAGGAGTAGTATTATTTAAATTTTGCTCTTTTATTTCTTCGCTTGGTATACTTACGGGAACTTCTATTTCTTTAGGTTTAGGCTTTAAAATAATCATGTTTACTGAATATGGCTCTAAGATAATTTTTTCTTCATAAAATTCACTTACCGCGATTTCTTTTTCTTCCGCTGGTTTAAATTCGCAGTTAAGATTACAAGTATAATCTATCTTATATCTTTGATAAAGATAATCACCCGATATATTTTTAATTTTAAGTTTTAAACTGCGGCTAGATTTACTAAATTTAATGGCTAATTCGTTTAATTTTTGGGCATAAACTAAAGCACTTTTTAATTTTTTATCTAATCCTAAAGACGAAATATCTTCTTTGCCTTGAATAATTTTATCTAACCATCCAGTCTTTGCTAATCTAATTAAAGTTTTTCTTGAAGAACTACTGAAACTTGAGATATTGCGCGAAAGATAATTTTTGGCAATCTCTGGGTCAATATAATTATAAATTACAATGGCAATATAATCTTTGCCTTGCGTCGGCAAAACCCCCACAAATTCATCATTAATTTTTGCACTAAAAAGATTATTTCCTAAATTAGTTAGCATCTTAAAGGCATTATAAATTACCTTGGGTTGATATTTCTCTTCAGAAGCAGCCTTTTCTAAAATAGAAAATACTCCTACATTTCTAATAATCCCTTCTTTGGGATTTTGAAAATCCTGAAGTGAAAAATAAAGTTGATAATCTAAGCCTGCTTCATACATTTTATTTAGCCGGCTAAAAATATAACTAGCACAAAGATGAGATTTTTCGTCTCTTTCTGGAATGAGATTTATTCCCCGGTCATAATTCCATTCATCGACAATTAAAGGAATATTCTGGTCAAAATGAAAATAAGAAAGCCAATCACGGATTAATTTAACTGCCGTCTTTTTATAAATTGTCATTTCTTTTTCTATTTGGGGATCAGTAGTGTAACTGTGCCAACTAATGAAATCTAAAGGAAGCCGATACCGAAAACAAAATCTGATTAGTTCATAAATTAGACTCTTCTGGGCTGTAATGATGGTATTGCCATCGCAATTCTGAAACCACCAACTTACACTGGGGCCTCCTACAGGAATATAGATTTTTGTCTCCTGCCTTAATTCTTTTATTGCCTCTGCAACTATCCGATATAAATTCAAATAATCTTGTTTTCTTCCCAAAAAGAAAGCATCTAAATCCACCGCATTCCAAACTTCATACCAAATATTATAACGCTTAAGACAACTTAAATTTCTAATGTGACTTTTTACCAGTTCCTTAAAAGCCTTTAAATTAAGGGGAGCACTTCTTTTATCGCGTAATTTTCCTAAGCCCGCAGGTGTACCAAAAAGATTTAAGATTACTACTCCGCCAGAAGCAGTAATCTTTTGGATAATTTTTTCATAATTACTCAATAATTTTTCTTGCAGCGCCTTATCTTTAGCTAACTCATTTATTTCCCAGAGATTATATTGCAACCGATAAATACCGCCCAAACCAATCTCTTTCTCCCAAAGCTCTAAAATCTTCTCCTCAGCCAAATTCTTTGGCCAAGCTTCTGTAGCTGGTCCCTGACCACTTAAATCAATATTGGGTTGGAAAATTTTAGGAAGGGTAACTGTCGGAGATTTAACATCCAGAGTAAATTCAATCTCTTCCTCTTGGGCAAATGTTAAATGACAAATAACAAAGCACAAATAACAAAATAATGTCAAAGCACAAATACCAAATGATAAAACCTTAGTTTTAGTATTTGTCATTTGAATTTTTGATTTTGTCATTTGTAATTAATGAGTTTCTTTTTGATTCTTAAAATTGAATTTACTTTCCCGGTCTCTTCATTAATCTCTAAAACCACTCCTTGTAACTGCACATTTTCTTTTGCCACTTCAAAACGCACAGGAACACCGGTTAAAAATCTTTCTAAAACATCTTCGGTTCTTCTACCAATTACAGAATCACAAGGCCCAGTCATACCGACATCAGTAATATAAGCGGTTCCGTTAGGCAAAATTCTTTCATCTGCAGTTTGTACATGCGTATGTGTACCTAAGACTGCCGAGACCAAACCATCTAAATACCAACCCAAAGCTATCTTCTCAGAGGTTGCCTCGGCATGGATATCAACAATAATTATTTTAGTTTCTTTATTTAATCTCTCTTGCGCCTGATAAGCTGCTTTAAAAGGACAATCTAATGCCTCCATAAAGACCCTACCCTGAACATTAATTACTCCTACTTTTATTCCTTTTTTTGTATTAAATATTCCTTCGCCTCTACCCGGCGCACCCAAAGGAAAATTCGCTGGCCTTAAAATCCGTTCCTCTTTAGGAATAATTTCTATCACTTCTTTTTTCTTCCAGATATGGTCTCCAGAGGTTAAAACCTCAACTCCTGAAGAAAATAATTCCTCCGCAACATGGTAAGTAATCCCTGAGCCACCCGCAGCATTCTCCGCATTAGCAATAATAAAATCAAGGTTATATTCTTTTTTTAAGCCAGGTAATAATTGCTTTACTGCTTCTCTTCCCGGACTGCCGACAATATCACCAATAAATAAAATATTCATCTTCGCCAATACCTACTTCGCATATTCAATTGCCCGCGTCTCTCTGATTACGGTTACTTTAATTTGACCAGGATATTCCATACCTTCCTCTATTTTCTTACGAATGTCGCGGGCAAGATTTATTGCCTCGGCATCAGAAATTTTCTCTGGCTGAACAATCACCCGAATTTCCCGGCCTGCCTGAATCGCATAGGATTTTTCTACTCCTTTAAATAAATTAGCAATCGACTCTAATTTCTCTAAACGTTTAATATATGTCTCAAGTGTCTCCCTACGCGCCCCCGGCCGGGAAGCACTAATTGCATCTGCGGCAACTGCCAGGACCGCATATAAACTCTTTGGTTCTGCCTCTTCATGATGCGCTTCGATTGCAGAGATTACTTCTTCTGATTCATTGTATTTTCTCGCCAAATCTGCACCAATCTTAGCATGGGTACCTTCTACCAGATGGTCTACTGCTTTTCCAATATCATGTAATAGGCCAATTCGCCGGGCAAGTTTTGTATCTAAACCTAATTCTGCGGCCATCATTCCTAAAAGAAATGAAACCTCTTTAGAGTGCTGGAGACTATTCTGACCAAAACTGGTGCGATATTTAAGTCGGCCTAAAAGTTTAATTAATTCAGGATGTAGGCCATTTACCCCTGCTTCAAAACTAGCCCGTTCGCCCTCCTCGCGAATCTTTTCTTCCATCTCTTTTTTGGTCTTCTCGACAATCTCTTCAATTCTTCCCGGATGGATTCTGCCATCAGCAATGAGTTTTTCTAAACTTAAACGGGCTATTTCCCGACGGATAGTATCAAAACAAGAAAGAGTTACTGCCTCAGGTGTATCATCAATAATCACATCTACACCCGTAGCCATCTCAAAAGCGCGGATATTTCTTCCTTCTCTTCCAATTACTCTACCTTTCATCTCATCATTGGGAAGATTTACTACACTTATAGTTGACTCTACTGTATGTTCAGCCGCACAACGCTGGATGGCTAAACTGAGAATTTCTTTTGCTTGTTTTTCTACTATACTATTTATTTCTTCCTGCTGCTTTTTAATCAAAACTGCCTTCTCCGCACTCAGTTCTTCGCTTATCCGATTCAGTAAAATTTGTTTTGCCTCTTCTATAGATAAAGAAGCAATTTTTTGCAATCTTTCTTTTTCCTCAGCAAGCAATAAATTTAATTGGTTCTCTTTTGTCTTTAATACCTCTTCTTGTTTCTGAATATTAGCTTGTCTTAATTCAAGTTCTTTTTCCTTCTTTTCTAAAAGCTCAAGTCTGCGGTCGATGTTTTCTTCTTTCTGCGCGAGTCTTTTTTCTAAATTAGAAATTTCCTGACGCCGATCTTTAGTTTCGCGTTCAAAATCCTGACGCAGGCGATACATTAGATCCTTTGCTTCCAATTCTACCTCTCGCCGCCTATCTTGAGCTTCCTTTTTTGCTTGCTCTAAAATCTGGCGGGCAGTAACTTCTGCACTTTGAATTTTCTTTTCGGCAATATATCTTCTTAAAAAATAGCCAAAAGCACCAATCAACAATGCCACGATTATTAAAATTACGCTGGTTAACATATTAAATCAACCTCCTATTTATTTAAAATATTAAAATTTATTCTTTAATTACTTAATTTAAGCAAAGATGACCTGCTTTACGTTTACATCCCTTAAAGTGGTGGGTAAATAAGGTAGGATTTGAAATTTAAAAGCTAAACCAATCGAAGTTGTTTTTGCGGATAATTTTTTTAAAAAGGCGTCGTAGTAACCTTTGCCCCGGCCTAAGCGTCTACCTTTTCGGTCAAAAGCAAGACCAGGAACAACTACTAAATCTAAATCTTTTGGATGGATAAACCTTTTTCTTGTTGGTTCCGGTATTCCATAAAGACCGGTTTTTAATTTTGCTTTCTTCTGAAGGATTGCCGGTCTTATTATTCTATTTTTTTTACACACAGGCACTACGACTATTTTGCCTAATTTTTGTGCCTCCTTTATCATCTCTTGAGTATTTACCTCACCATCAATCGGGATGTAAAACATAATCTTCTTTGCCTTTTTAAATATCCTTGTTTTAAAAAGTTTCTGTTTAATGCTCCTGCTCTTTCGGTCTCGTTCTTCCTCCTTTTGCTCTTTTAACTTAAGAAGCATTTTACTACGGATTTGTTTCTTTGTCAATTGAAGAAAAAAATTTTTCATTTATTTTCAAGAATTAATTTATGCGGCTTAGTTAATTTTTTAAAATCTTTGGGGGCTTTAATCTCTTTTAATTTATTAATTTTATTTTTTTTCTCCAATTCTTTATAAATCAAAACCCAGGCACAATCTTTTTCTTTATCTACTTCACATTTACCTTTATTCATTCCACCGCAGGGTCCATTTAAAAGCCCCTTCGGACAAAGCGTAAGTGGACAGATGCCTTCAGTAAATTCTAAAACACATTCACCGCAAAAAGAGCATTTCTCATAAAAGTTCCCTTTTGTATCCACCGCTGCCCCAAATAAAGTATTACAGGCAGGTAGAACCACTAAATTGCGCCGATCATTTTCTTTTACTGATTGCACTCCTAAACCACAAGCTAAGACTAAAATTGCTTCTACTTCATTTAGTAACTTTAAATTTTTAGCAAATTCAGTCTTTATTTGGCTAGCAACACAAGGAGAATCAGGAATCGCAAAACCTACAATAACTTTACCTTCTTTTTCTAAAATTTCTTTCATCTTTAAAATCTCTTCTTTTCCACCGGTCTTACAAGTAGTAGCACACTCACCACAGCCTACTAAAAATATCTTTTTATAGTCTTTTAAACTATTTAAAATTTCTAAAATGGGTTTCTGTTCAGTAACAATCATTTAAAAAATTAACCTCCTTGCATTACCGTAATTACTTTTTGACTGACCCCTTGTTTTTTTAAATATTCAATATCTTCCGCAGTTAAATTAAAACGCGAATTCGTGAGACGAATCTTATCAATGATCACATCTTCATTTACTCCCTGCTGAGAAAGTTCAATAATCTGTTGAAGCGATAACTGATTCGGATTAGAACTTAAAGAAGAGCCTGGGCTTTTTGGTTTTTCTATTTGACTACCAATTATTGCGCCACTAATTGCTCCCACTGCTGCGCCAATTCCCGCTCCCTCTGCACCATGGCCACTCTGATGACCAATAATTCCTCCCGCAGTTGCACCTAATAAACCTCCGATTACTGCTCCTTCGGTCGCCCGTGTCTGAGTAGATTGACAACCCGTAATTAACCAAAGCAGACTAAAACAGATTATAAGACTAATTATCCTGCGCATATTAAATCCCTCCTGGCATAATAATCACCCATAACCAAACATTAGTTTGGAATTGGTGATTAAAGTATTTAAGAAAATTATACATCATTTACTGCTTACTGCCAATTTTAATTCTTCGATTTTTTTCTCTAATTCGCTTTGTTTTTTCTCTAATTCTAAAAGGCGCTTATCCATCTGCTCAAATCTTCTACCTACATATTCGGCTAAATCTTCTACGATGATGCGACCTTGTTCTTGACGGACTTTTGCTCCTTTAGGAGCTAAAACTTTAACTCCGCCCACTTTAATTACCTCTGTACCAGGTCCAGTTTCTAAATCTTTCTCCTGTTGAGCTCCGACAAAGATAATACCTATAAAAAAAATTAAAATTGTAAATAAAATGATTTCTTTCCTCATTTTTCCTCCTCATTTTTTGTGGAGAGCTTTTGCCATTTCTCTAAACGTTGCTTAATCTTTGCTTCATAGCCAATCTCTGTGGGTAAATAATATTTTAGGGGTTTTTGGGTATATTTTTGTTTTACATAATGCCCTTTAAAATTATGGGGATATTTGTAGCCTTTACCACGGCCTAAGATTTCTGCACTCGGATAAGAAGCATCTTTTAAGTACGCCGGTACTTCCTGAGTCTTTTCTTTTTCAATATCTTCCGAGGCTTTTTCAATCGCTAAATAACTAGCATTAGACTTAGGGGCAGCTGCGACATAAATTGCTGCCTGGGCTAAAGGAATCCTTGCTTCCGGCATTCCGACAAATTCTGAAATTTGTAAAGCAGCATTGGCTAAAACTAATGCTAAAGGATCAGCGTTACCTACATCTTCTGCCGCACAGATACAAATCCTGCGGGCAATAAAACGGGGGTCTTCTCCGGCATAAAGCATCTTGGCCATCCAATAAAGCGCTGCATCCGGATCTGAACCGCGCAAAGACTTAATAAATGCGGAGGCGCAATCATAGTGGCTATCTTCATCTTTGTCATAAAGGATTACTTTTTTCTGAATCGATTCACTGGCGGTGGATAAATTAAAGTGAATATAGCCGTCTTTAGATTTGGGAGTAGTTAAGACCCCTAATTCTAAAGCATTTAAGGCTCTACGCGCATCTCCTTCCGCAGTTTTAGCTAAAAATAAAAGGGCTTGTTTTTGCATTTTAATCTTTAGATTCCCTAAACCCCTTTCTTTATCTTTAAGTGCATTTTGAAGAATCTTTAAAATTTCTTCTTCAGTTAAAGCCTTTAATTCGCAAACTAATGAGCGAGACAAAAGCGGAGAAACCAAAGAAAAAAAGGGATTATGCACGGTTGCGCCAATTAAAATAAGATTAGCTTCTTCTACATCGGGTAATAATACATCCTGCTGGGCTTTATTAAAACGGTGAATTTCATCAATAAAAAGAATGGTTTTTTTACCAGTTGTATTTTTGCGATTTTTGGCAGAAGTAATTATCTTTCTTAGTTCCTCTACATTAGAAGTAGTGGCATTGATGGCAAGATAGTGAGCTTGGGTAATATTGGCAATGCACCAACCCAAAGAAGTCTTACCACTTCCCGGCGGACCATATAAAATTAAAGAACTTAAGCGATCCGCTTCGATTGCCCGACGGAGAAGTCGGCCTTTACCTAAAATATGCTCCTGACCTACAAATTCATCTAAATTGCGTGGTCTTAACCTTAAAGCTAAAGGAAGGTCTTTTAACTTTTCTTTATTTTCTGATTCAAAAAGGTCCATGGTATTTATCCCACACCTTTTGTTAAACCCATTCCTTTAAAAACAAAAAAGTGCGGAGTTTTTTCGCCCTGCCTAAAAAGGGGGGCTTAAAAAAAATCCCCGCACTGTGCCGTTGGAGCCATATAGGCTGAACCGTCTTTTTTACAAGTGGGTGCCTCTCCTTTTTGCCAAAGCAAACAAGGAAGTTTAGCTCCCATTAAAATGCTGTTGGTTCACCAATTATCAGACTCTCCAACGCGCACGGCAGGGATTTCTAAAGAACATTTTAGATTTACAAAAAAAGTATAGCATATTTTAAAATAAAAGTCAACTTTTATCGAATCCTTGCGTTTAATTTCTCTTTGAGGGCCTGAATGATATTTTCATGAATGGGGATAATCTCTGCTTCGGTTAAGGTGCGCTCTAAACAGCGATAGCCTAAAGATAAAGTTAAACCCTTGAAATTCGGCTCAATTTGTTTTCCTTTATAGTAATCAATCAATTCTATTTCCTCGAGCATTGAACCTGCCGAAGCAAAAATTACTTCTTTTATCTTTTCTAAAGGAACTTCCTCTTTTACTACTAAACTAATATCTCGCCAAATCCCGGGATAACGGGGTAAAGATTTAAATTTTCTTTCTATTTTTGCAAAAGAGAGAATCTTCTCTAAACTAATCTCTGCCACAAAAACCGCTTTATTTTTTATATCTAAATAATCTAAAAATTCTTTTTCTAATTTTCTTAATTTACCAATTTTTAACTCTTTAATATATAAATCGATTTCGAGTTTATTTTCTTGAGCAATAAATTTATATTCATTTATCCCTAAACGGCTAAAAATAACTTCCAATATCCCTTTTAAATTTAAAAAACTTACCTTTTCCTGAATAAAATTCTCTCCCTGCCAAACTGACCTTTGGCCACATAAGGCAAGTCCTAAAGTTAACTCTTCCTGGAGAGAAGAACCATCTAAAAAGAATCTTTTGGCAATCTCAAAGATTCTAATATAATTTTGCTTCTGATTTAAATTATAAGCAATACAATTAGCCAAACCCGAAATAAGACTTGGTCTTAAAATCTCCTGTTCTTTATTTAAAGGATTAACAATGGTAATTACTTGCTTTGGCTCAATTTTTAAAAAAGAAATTAAGTCCCGATTAATCAAACTATAAGTAATTACTTCTTGTAGCCCTAAACCAGTAAGTATCTGTTTTATTTTTAAAACTAAATCTCTTAAATTATAAAAACTTACTTGCGGAATTACTTTGGGTAAATCTGCAGGGATTTTTTCATAACCATAAATTCTGGCAATCTCCTCGACCAAATCCATCTCTAATTTTATATCTAAACGATAAGGAGGGACTTCGACGAAAAATTTATCTTTTTTCTTTTCTTCTATCTTAAAACTTAAATTTTTTAGAATCCTTTGGATATGGGAAGAACTGATTTTAGTTCCTAAGACTTTATTTACCCGATTACAATCCAAATAAACACTTACTTTTTTAGAAGGAAGCTTTCCAATCTTTTTTAAAAAAATTAGTCTTCCTCCACAAAGTTTCTGGATTAATTTTACTGCTTGTTGAGAAGCAATTTCTACAATCAACAGGCTTAGCCCTCTTTCAAAACGATAGGAAGACTCAGTAGATAAACCTAATTTTTGACGCGCTCTACGAATAAGCGTGGGATTAAAAATCGCTGCCTCTAAAAGCACATTTTTAGTCTCTTCCGTCACCTCAGTATCTCTTCCGCCCATTATTCCCGCAACTGCCAAAGATTTTTCTTCATCAGCGATTACTAAAATTTCTGGATTAAGCGTTCTTTCTTCATTATCCAGAGTAATTATCTTTTCTTCTGCTTTTGCCCGGCGCACAAAAATTATATTTGATTTTAGTTTATCCAAATCAAAGGCATGTAGAGGCTCTCCCCAACTGAATAAAATATAATTAGTAATATCCACTAAATTATTGACACTGCGACAACCAATAAGTTCTAATCTTTTTCTTAACCACTCAGGAGAAGGTCCTACCTTAACATTCCGGATAATCTGAGCAGTATATAAAGGACAATCCTTTTTGTCTTCGATTTTAATTTCTAAGGTTTGGCATTTTCCCGAATACCGAATACCGAATACCGAGCACCGAGCACCGACCTTCAATTTCTTACCCGTAATAGCCGCTACTTCTTGTGCGATGCCAAATACGCTTAATAAATCCGGCCGATTAGAGGTAATCTCCATCTCAAAGATAAAATCACCTTCTTTTTCTTCTAAAGAAGTTACTTCTAAACCCGCCATGGTCAGTTTCTTGGCAAGTTCAGAAGGAGAAATTTCAATCAGGACAAAATCCTTCAGCCAATTATAGGTGACTTTCATTTTGCCAATGGTAAACCAAATTCAATTAATGCCTTATGCAGTCTTTGGGTATTTTTTGCTTCTGGCTTAACCCAAATCTCTAAGTCTCTGTTATAACTTTTTACTACATTTTTTCTTCATAGAATTTAAAATTGCTTTAAAAACCTTAAATCATTCTCAAAAAATAATCTGATATCATTGATACCGTACTTAAGCATCGCGATTCTTTCCACTCCCATCCCAAAAGCAAAGCCAGTATATTTTTTCGGGTCATATCCGACGTGCTTAAAAACAGAGGGATGAATCATACCTGAGCCTAAAATCTCCAGCCAACCTTTATAACTACAAACCGAACAACCTTTAGCCTTACAGATAATACAGGAAATATCTACTTCTGCCGAAGGCTCAGTAAAAGGGAAAAAATGCGGCCGAAAACGCATTTTTATCTCTTTGCCAAAGATACTTTTCGCAAAGACTTCTAAGACTCCTTTTAAATGGGAAAATTTTATCTCTTTATCGACCATAAAACCTTCTATCTGATGAAACATAAAAGAGTGACTTGCATCCACGGCATCGGGTCGATAAACTCTGCCCGGAACAACTACTGCTAAAGGTGGCTTACGTGTCTTCATAACTCGAATTTGTACAGGAGAAGTGTGGCTACGTAATAATAGTCGCTGCTCGCTGCTCGCTGCTCGGTTCTCGGCTATCGGTGCTTGATTTTTGCTTATTTCAACATCAAGATAAAAGGTATCAAAAACATCGCGGGAGGGATGTTCCAAAGGAATATTTAAACCGGTAAAATTATTCTCTTCTGTCTCAATCTCTGGACCTTCTACTACCGAAAAACCCAAACGTAAAAATACTTCTAAAATCTCTTCAGTAATCTGAGTAAGCGGATGAAAAGAACCCAAATCATATTTTATCCCCGGTAGACTAATATCTACTGAAGAATAAACTGCAGTTGAAATAGAAGTTAAAGACTTTTGTTTTTCTTCAATTAAAGTACTAATTTTATTCTTTAAAGCATTTACCTTTTGCCCGAAGCTCCTTCGCTCCTCTTCAGGAAGCGTAGGAATAGAACTGGTTAATTGCGCAATTAGCCCTTTTCTCCCTAAATATTTTATGCGCAGTTGTTCTAAAGTAATTAAAGAATCTATTTTATTTATCCTCTCTTCTACTTCTTTCTGAATAGACTCAATATCCATCCTAAAATTAATCCTCCCAATAAAATCATCGCTAAATTACGTTTATCTATATCTAAACTCTCTTCTTTAATTCCACCTGAACTTATTACGCTTATACTTTCTGCATGAATATCTAAATCACCTCCATGTTCAAAACAAGCCTGATGAAAAATTCCTTTAACTTCTATCCAATCTCCCCTTGTTTTATAATTACCTAGATATTTTATTTTATCCATCAAATTTTGGGGAAGCCAAACTCCGATTGCCTGCTTACCACTAGAAACATTTACCCAAAAAAAATTACCTCGCTTTATTTTCTCTCCAATTGCTTCTCCTTGATAAACTACAACTTTGCCATCATATTCTTTAGCATTTTCAATGAGTTCAGTGCTTGAAAGCACTTTGGCAAAACAAAATTTAAAACTTAAAATCAAAAAAAGAAAACAAAAACTAAAAACAAAAATCTTAAAATTATCTTTCATTTTCCCCTTATTAAAGCAATTAAAAATCCTACCAAGACAAATATCGCCATAAATTCTAAACGCCCCATCCACATCTGAATAATATATATAATCTTTAAAAAAGAAGGCATACTAACCTGGGTAATTCCACAGGATAATCCCACATTGGCGGCGGCAGAAGTAGATTCAAATAAGGATTCTAAAAAAGGATATCCATAGAACATTCCTACCAATGCTCCTAAAATATATAGCCCTAAATAAGCTAAAGTAATAAAAAGTGTGGATCTAACTAATCTATCTTCTAAAAATACTTCCTTAATGTGGTGGAATTTCTCTGCTAGGATTGCCCTTTCTGGTAAGATGATTTTTTTTAAGTCTTCTTTAAGGGCCTTAAAGATAACCCCTACGCGTAGCATCTTAATTGCTCCCGTAGTAGAACAGACTGCTCCTCCTAAAGACATCGCCATAATTAAACCAAATAAACTAAGGGGGTTCCATTCCTGAATAAACTGTTTTGCATAGACTGTACTATAACCTGTTCCGGTATGTCCTGAAAGAAGCTGATAAAAACCTTTGCGAAATAATAACATCGTTTTGGGATAAATATGGGTTTGGCTTAAGCCGAAAGCGACAATTAAAAAGGTAAAGATTAAAGTGGAAAAAAATGTGCGCATCTCTAAATCCTGAAAAATCTCTTTGCGTTTAGCAGTCCAGAGATGATAATGTAAATTAAAATTCATCGCCCCCAAAAGCATAATTACACAAGTAACTAACTCTATAGCAAAACTATGATAATAAAGGATATTTTGTGAATTTGGAGTAAACCCCCCAGTATCAAAGGCAGCCATAAATATACACATCCCATGGAAAAGAGCCTGCATAAAATTTAAACCATCTAATCTTAAAAAAAATGTTAATATGGCAGTACCTAAAATTAAATAAGTAATACTAACTAACCAAATAAAACGACTGGTATGTACGATGTTAGGTAAGATTCTTTCTTCCCGGCCTTCTCCTACATACAATTTAAAAACACCGGATGCACCTAGGACAAAAAAGGAAAGTGCAATAATTACAATTCCTTGCCCACCCACAAACATCATTAGATGCCGCCAAAAATTATGAGAAAAAGAAAGATGATCCAGATCTTGCACTAAAGTTAAACCGGTAGTGGCAAATCCGGACATCGCCTCAAAACAGCTATCTAAATAAGAATTCCAATGTCCACTCAAATATAAAGGAATGGCTCCCAAAAACATTGCCAAAAGCCATGCTAAAGCTACTACAACCATTCCTTGCATCCAATTTAGGTCTCTATTACTAAAACAGAATTTGGTTAAAATTAAACCGGACAAAAGGGTAATTTCAATCGCAATTATAAAATCTAAAGCCGGATTGATTTCGCCAAAAAAGAGTCCTATTCCTAAAGGAATAAACATAACCAACCCCAAACCTAAAATAATCTTACCTAAGTAATAAGCAATATTTTGGAGATCTTCTAAATTGGGCTTAAGAATCATCTTTAAATTTTAAAAATTAAACAGATAAGGAAGGCAAAAAATAAAATAAATAGACTGTATGCAATCTCTATTAATATACCTAAGCAAGCATTAAATAAGATCTTAATCATTCTAACTTACCTACTAATAAATTTAACAATTGTGGCTCATTGCCTACAGAAGTAAGCGCAATCACATCATCTCCCGCCATTAAAATAGTATCTCCTTTAGGAATAATTACCGCTTCTTTTCTTAAAATAGAAATTAAGACCGAATCTTTGGGTAAAGGAATATCTTTTACTGCCCGATTAATTACTGGTGAATCAAGCGGTAAATCTACGCGCACAATCGCCAGTTTTCCCCGCTTAAAACTCATCAGATTTACAAAATCGGAAAAGGAGACTTCCTCTTCAATAATTTTGGCAATAATTTTGGTAGCATCTACCGGTATATCTACTCCCAATTCAGCAAAGGTATGTTCATTTTGGGGATTATTTACTCTTCCTACTGTACGTTTAAGATGAAAGACCTCTTTAGCCAGCTGACAAATAATTAAATTATCCTCATCATCGCCGGTTACTGCTGCGACTACATCCATCCGTTTAGCTCCTGCCTCTTCTAAAATCCGCGGGTCACAGCCATCACCATTAACTACCAAGACCTCCAGTTCCTTAGCAATTTCAGTACAAATACTCTTATCCTTTTCTACAATCGTTACTACATGCTTACTTTCCGCTAAGCGCTTGGCTAAAAAATAACCTACTTTTCCTGCTCCCACAATTAATATATGCATGAAGCCTCCTTAAAGATTAAATTTTGCTCTTATTTTTTTAAGACTAGAGACTTTTACTACTGCCATTAAGATATCCTTTGCTTTTAAAACTGTATTTATTTCGGGTAAAATCACTCCTTCTAATCTTCTGATTGCTACCACCAAGAATTCACCCGGCAAATTAATCTCTTGAATATTCTTGCCCACTAAATTATCTTTTACTTCAATCTCTAACACTCCTAATTCTTTAGTCTCAATTAAATAACTGGAGAAACGGCTTTCAATAATTTTGTCTCTTAGCATCGCCGCAAAAAGAATTGTCCCGCTAATTACCTCTAAGCCTAAGGCAGCATAAATATGCGCGCGCTGAGGATCATACACACGGGCAATTACTTTTGGGATCTTAAATATCTTTTTGGCTACTTGGGCAGAAACTAAATTCGTATTATCTCCGTTAGTTACTGCGCAGAAAGCATCTGCCCTCTCAATCCCCGCTCTTTTTAAAAGCTCTAAATCATAACCATTGCCTACTAACGTTAGTCCATTAAAAGTATTACCTAAGCGCTGAAAAGCAAGTGGATTTTTATCAATTACTACCACATCATGCCCTTCGCTAGATAAAAGCCCAGCTAATTCTGAACCCACCCTGCCACAACCGACAATGATAATATACATTTCAGCTCCTCTTTTAATCACAAATGCCAAGGCACAAAATTCAAAATAAGCATAAAATACAAATACCCAATAACAAAACCTTAGTTTTGATATTTGTCATTAAGATTTTAGATTTATTTTGACATTTGGATTTTTTATTTGTGATTATCCTTTAGCTATCTCTACCAGCTTCTGAAATACTAAACTATCTTTTACTGCCAAATCTGCCAGAATCTTTCTATCTAAATTAATTTTGGATTTTTTAAGACCATTAATAAACTTATTATAACTAAGGCCTGCCTGTCTACAGGCAGCATTAATCCGGCTAATCCAAAGTCGGCGAAAATCCCTCTTCTTTAAACGCCGGTCGCGATAGGCATAAACTAATGCATGCATAAGGCTGCGTCTTGCCTGTTGATATTGCTTTGAACGATCAGCCCAGTATCCTTTTGTTTTCTTTAAAAGTCTTTTCTTTCTTTTATGGGTTGCTATACTATGTTTAACTTTTGCCATAAGGTAATAACCTCCTTAAATATTTTTTATTTTTTTTACCTTTAACTATCTTTGCCTTTCTTAAATGCCTTAATCGAACTGGTCTTTTACCGGTTAAGAGATGACTTTTACCTATAGGATGGTATTTAATTTTTCCTTTTTTTGTTAATTTAAATCTTTTGGCAGTTCCTTTATGGGTTTTTAACTTTGCCATCTTTCTCTTAGTCCTTTCTTTATTTAGGAGCAAGTACTAAAGACATAATCTTTCCCTCAAGAAAAGGTGGTTTTTCTAATTGTCCATCATGTTGAGTTTCGGCAATAAATCGATCTAAAATTTTTCTACCTAGTTCTAAATGTTCCATTTGCCGGCCACGAAAGAAAAGATTAACTTTTACCTTATCTTTTTTCTTTAAAAAACTGATTGTCTGCTTTAATTTTACTTGATAATCATGCTCGCTGATATTCGGCTTTAGCCGAATCTCTTTTAAGCGCCCCTGTTTTTGATGTTTTTTTGCCTGGCGCTCCTTTTTTTCTTGATCATACTTAAATTTACTAAAATCAATGATCCGACAAACCGGAGGAGAAGCCTGCGGTGCTACTTCTACTAAATCTAAATCATATTGATTAGCCAACGCTTGTGCCTGCTCAAGACTCATCACTCCCAACTGATTACCGTCGGGACCTACCAGCCGCACTTGCGAAATTCCGCGAATCTTCTCATTAACCCGGATATTCCTTTTTATTTTAACCACCCCCTTATCCTTTAAAAATTACTACTTGTGATTTTTTATTTGCACTTTTAGCTCGTTTATAAATCTATCTAAAGGCATACTTCCTTTATCGCCTTCTCTTTTCTTTCTTACTGAGACTAATTTATCTTTTAACTCACGCTGGCCTAATATAAGAAGATAAGGTATCTTTTCTATCTCTGCCTCGCGTATTTTTCTCTCTAAAGTTTCATTACGCTCATCTAACTCTACACGGATTAAATTATCTTCTAATTTCTTGGCCACTTCCTTTGCATAATCAGAAAATAAGGGTTTAATCGGAATTACGCGCACCTGAACCGGTGCCAGCCATAAAGGAAGTTCAGCATTATAATGCTCTAATAAAGTTCCCATAAAACGTTCAAGACTGCCTAAAATTACTCGATGCAGCATAATCGGTTGTTTTTCTTTTCCATCTTTATCTACATAAATAAGATTAAATCTTTTTGGAAGCGCAAAATCACATTGAATCGTGGCACACTGCCATTTACGTTTTAAAGCATCCTTCAATTTTAGGTCAATCTTTGGCCCATAGAATGCGCCTTCTCCGGGATTAATTTCATAATTTAGCCCTTTTTCCTTTAAAGATTCTTCTAAAGCTTGGGTTGCTTGCTGCCAATCTTTTTCTTGGCCAATATATTTTTCCGGCCGGGTACTTAATTCAATGGTGATCTCTAAAAATCCAAAGACCTGCATTGTTTCAAAGACAAAATCAATAATCGCTTTGATTTCGGTTTTTAGTTGAGAAGGTAAACAAAAAATATGGGCATCATCCTGCGTAAACCCGCGCACCCTTAAAAGTCCATGTAAAACCCCTGGCTTTTCTTTTCGATAAACTGTTCCTAATTCAAAATACCTTAAAGGCAATTCCTTATAACTTCTTTTCTTTGCCTGATAAATTAAAATATGGCCTGGGCAGTTCATTGGCTTTAAAACAAATTCTTTATCTTCTTCTTTTATAATATACATATTTTCCCGATAATAATCATAATGCCCAGATATCTTCCAAAGTCCTGCCTGCATAATATGCGGCGTAATTACCATTTGATATCCGCGTTTTAAGTGCTCTTCTTTAAGATAATCTTCAATAATCTTTCTTAAAATTGCCCCTTTGGGATGATAAAAAACAAGGCCCGCTCCTGCTTCTTCATGATAAATATCAAAGAATTCTAAACTCGGACCCAGTTTACGATGATCGCGTAATTTTGCTTCCTCCAAATTCTTTAGATAATTATCTAATGCTTCTTTACTTTCAAAACAGGTCCCATAAATCCTCTGGAGCATCGGATTTGTCTCAATACCGTGCCAATAACTACCTGCTACGGATAATAATTTAAAGAATTTAACTTTTCCCGTTGATTCCACATGTGGTCCGCGACATAAATCTATAAAATTTTCTCCAGTTTTATATATTGAGACAACTTCATCCGGAATCTCATTTAATAACTCTACCTTATAATCTTCGTTTAGTTGTTTAAAAAGTATAATTGCTTCTTTTTTTGGTAATTCTTGAGGCATAAATGGTTCATCTCTTTTAATGATCTCAAGCATCTTCTTTTCTATCTTTACTAAATCTTCATCAGTAAATGGCTCTTTTTTATCAAAATCATAATAAAACCCATCTTCAATCGCTGGACCAATACCTAATTTTGTCTCTGGCCAAAGCTCTTTTACTGCATAAGCCATAATATGTGAACAGGAGTGTCTTAAAGTATCTAAATTTATCATCGTAATAATTCTAAAAAATGGGCCCAAGAGGAGTCGAACCTCTGACCTTTGCGATGTCAACGCAACGCTCTAACCAACTGAGCTATGAGCCCAAAAATTTAAATGGGCAAGGAGGGAGTCGAACCCTCACGACCTTACGGCCAACGGATTTTAAGTCCGTCGTGTATGCCATTCCACCACTTGCCCTTTTTATCTATAAATAAGGCATGAGGCGTGGAGCGGATTCGAACCGCTGAATAGTTGTTTTGCAGACAACTGCCTTGCCACTTGGCTACCACGCCAATCTAAATTATCTTTTTTACCTCCTGAATAATCTTATCAATCTCTGCCAGATGTCCTAAACCAATCTCTCCGGAAACAAGTCTACCTTTAATTGGCGCAATAAATTTATATCCTATGGATTTTAATTTCTGGATATTTTCTTGCGTAATCTTATGTTTATACATATTCTCATGCATCGCAGGTGCAATTAAAACTCTGGCTTTAGCTGCCAAAACCAAACAAGTCAATAAATCATCACAGATTCCTGAAGCCAATTTAGCAATGATATTAGCAGTGGCAGGAGCAATTAAAATCAAATCTGCCCTCTTTGCTAAAGAAACATGCTCAATCTCCCAATCTTGGGGTCTTTCAAACAAATCTATATAAACTTTATTCTCCGAAAGACTCTGAAACAATAACGGACTAATTAATTTCTCTGCTTCTTTTGTCATCACCACGGTAACGGAAAAACCTTCTTTTCTTAATCTGCGCACAATCTCACAAGCCTTATAAATTGCAATACTGGCCGTTATCCCTAAGATAATATTCTTTGGTTTTCTCATTTTTATTTAATTAGCCTTAATTTAATTTTACCTTCAGCAATCTCAAATAGCGCAAGCGTTGAAGGTTTAACTGAAGTTTCTATTTTAATTAATGGGGGCTTTCCTTCTGCAATCTCTAAAGCCCTTTTGGAAGCTAAATTAACTAATTTATATATCGAAGATTGATCTTTATCAAGGAGTAATTCTAAAGGAATATAAAACATAAGTTTAATTTATTCTTTCTAAGATTATCTTTTCTAATTGCTTAACTGTCTCTTTTAAATTCTTATTTATTAAACAATAATCATATAATTTGGCTAATTTTAATTCTTGGTCAGCAAGCGCTAATCTTTTTCTTATTTCTTCTTTAGCGATCCTAGAAGAGCGTTTCTTTATTCTGGCTTTTAAGTCCTCTAAAGAAGGCGGCTTTAAAAAAATTGTCACTGTATTTTTAGGATATAACTTTTTTATTTTTAAAGCACCTCTTATATCTAAACATAAGATAATATTTTTTCTTTGCTTAAGTTGCTTTAAAATAAGATCTTTAGGTGTGGCGTAATAATAACCTAAATATTTAGTCCATTCAAGAATTCTTTTCTTACGTCTTTTCTCTTTAAACTCTTCTAAATTAATAAAAAAATAGTCTTGACCATTTCTTTCTCCTAAGCGCTTTGGCCGGGTAGTAAAAGAAATGGACTTAAAAAGAATTTTTTTTAATTTTTTTCTTTTTAAGATTCGCTGAGCTATGGTCGTCTTACCTGAGCCCGAGGGTCCAGAAATAACAAATAAAAAACCTTTTTTAGGATTTACTTTTTTCATTCTATATTCTGCACCTGCTCGCGAATCTTCTCAATCTGACTCTTTATCTCAATAACTTTAGCGGAAATTTGCGCATCCAAAGCCTTGGCGGCAATCGTATTTGCCTCGCGTTGCATCTCTTGAGCCATAAAATCCAACTCTTTACCAATCGGTCTATTTTGTTTTAAAGAACTCAAGAAATTCTTAATATGGAAATCTAAACGCGCGATCTCTTCGGTAATATCAGTTTCTTTTAAAAAGAGACTGCGCTGTTGGGGATCTTGTATTCTTTTAATTTTAAAGGCGATCTTTTTCTTAAATCTTTTCTTAATATTTTCTAAAACCTTTTGCATCTTAAAAGCATAACTACTTAAATATCTAGCTAAAACTTCTCCCTCTTTTTCGCGCGCCTTAATAAGATAAGTTAAGGTCTCCTTAAGTAAAGAATTTAACTCATTCCAGACAGCATTTGAAAAATTCATTTCTCTTAAAGATAAAACCCCGGGAAGGTTAATTAATGTTTCTAAAGGAATATCCTCTTTAATGCGAAATTCCTTTTGAATCTTTTTTAAAATCACCAAATAGTTTTTTAATAAACCCTGATTAAGGAAGATCTGCGGCTGAAGCGAACCAATCACATTAATCACGCAGACAACTCTTCCCCGTTTTATGCTTGCTTCAATTATTTTTTTTATTCTCTCCTCCCAACTTAAAAATCCTTCGGGTAAATGTAGAATTACCTCTAAAAATTTATGATTTATACTTTTTAACTCTATTCTGACTCTGCCTAATCCAGGAATATTTTTTTCTCGCTGAGCAAAACCTGTCATACTTCTTAACATCTTTTTTCCTTTTTAACTTAAAGATCTTTTTAAGCCCAAACTTTTACCTTTTTTTCTTTCTCAATAATCTCTTTTACTGGATATAAATCTACAATAATCTCATCTGGCTTAAACCAAAGTTTAATCTCCCGCTCTGCTTCTCTTTCATTGGCCGAGACATGAATTACATTCTCATAGACACCCGAAGTAGTAATTCTGCCATAAGCACCCCGGATAGAAGTGGGTTCTGCCTCTTCTGGATTAGTGGCTCCTGCTAATTGACGGCACTTAGTAATGGCGTTCTCTCCCCAATAAATCAAAGCCATAACTTTGCGCCGATTATGAAATTCTCCTTGAATATATTTTATTAAATCTTCAAAAAAAGGTTTATCTTTTAAATGCTTATAATGCTCTTCTGCTAACTGTCGAGAAACGCGCACAATTTTTGCCGCCACAATCTCCAGTTTTGTCTCAGAAAGTCGCGTTAATATATTACCAGTTAAGGATTTCTTTAATCCATCGGGTTTAATTAAAATTAAAGTTGCTTGATTCATTTCTCTTTTATTTTTCTTAACAACTCGATAATTCGCTCTAAATCTTGGGAAGAATAAAAATCAATGCGAATATTTCCGCGTTTTCTTGTCTGAATAATCCTTACCTGAGTAGCCAAGATTTGTTTTAGTTCCTCTTCCCAGACTACGAGATAAGATGGACGTTCTGGTTTTAGGCGCATTTTTTGTTTGGAGGTTTTTAGTTTGCGCGCTTTGACTAAACTCTCTAACTCCCTTACTGACAAACCTTTAGAAATCGCAATCTGAGCTAAAAGCCGTTGTTGATTAATATCTTCTATTTCTAAAAGCGCTCTTCCGTGTCCAAAAGTAAGTCTACCTTTTCTTATCTCTTCTTGAACTTCTTGAGGTAAGTTTAATAATCGCAATGTGTTAGCAATAGAAGCTCTTGCTTTACCTAATTTTTCACTTAAATCTTCTTGCGTCATCTGGAATTTTTCAATCAAATATTGATAAGCATGGGCTTCTTCAATCGGATTTAAATCTTCTCTTTGGAGATTTTCAATGAGAGAAAGCTCTAAAGAATTCTGATTAGGCGCCTCTTTAATCATTACTGGTATCTCTTTTAAATTCAATAACTTAGCTGCACGCCATCTCCTTTCTCCCGCAATCAATTCATAAAAATCACCTTTACGCTGAACAATTAAAGGTTGAATTATGCCTTTTTCTTTGATGGATTGAGCCAAAGCCTTTAGACTCTCTTCAGAAAATTCTTTCCGCGGTTGTAGCGGATTAGGCTGAATCTCTTCTATTTTTGCATAAAAAATATTCTCTTTCTCTCCAGTCTCTTTTTCCGGAATTAAGGCATTAATTCCTTTACCCAAGGCTCTTCTCTCCATTTTTCTCTCCTCTAATTTTTTCTTCTTCACTCAATTTCTCTTTTGAATTGTCCAATCTGACCGGAAGTAAACCTAAAAATTCCTGCGCAAGCTCGGCGTATTTTTGTGCTCCTAAAGAATCTTTGTCATAAAGCGCAATGGGTTGGCCAAAACTCGGTGCTTCACTTAAACGAATATTGCGCGGAATAATCGTATGATAAACCTTCTCCTGAAAATAATTTCTTACTTCTTGAATTACTTCTTTAGTAAGATTGGTGCGAAAATCTGCCATGGTAAGTAATACTCCTTCAATCGTTAATTCTGGATTAAGATTCTCTTTCACAAGTTTAATAGTATGAATGAGTTGCGTTATTCCTTCTAAAGCATAATATTCACATTGCACAGGAATAATTAAAGAATCCGCTGCGCATAAAGCATTAATCGTTAATAAACCTAAAGAAGGTGGACAATCAATAAAGAAAAAATCAAAATTTTCTTTCTCTTTCACTAAAGCCTTTTTTAAACGATATTCTCTGCCTAAAATGCTTACTAATTCTACTTCTGCGCCTGTAAGGTCTAAATTAGCCGGAGCAAGATAAAGAGTATTTACTGAAGTAGGCTGAATGATTTCTTTGATCTCTAATTCTTCTAAAAGTACATGATAGGTACTCTTCTGAATATTATGCTTATTAATTCCTAAACCACTGGTGGTATTGGCTTGGGGATCCAAATCTACTAAAAGCACTCTTTTACCTGCCATAGCTACATAAGTAGCTAAGTTTGTGGCAGAAGTAGTCTTACCTGTGCCTCCTTTTTGATTACAAATCGCAATAATTTTACCCATTTAATTCCTTTGTTCCACGTGGAACAATTATTTTATATTATTCTCTACTTTAAAAAATTGTCAAGTCTTTTCTTCTTTTTTTAAGATTACTCTTATTTTTGCCGGCTTTGCTCCTGGCATGCCAAAGAGTCCTTTTGCCTCCTCAGAGAGTACCTCAATTTTTACTTTTTTGCGCGAAACCTTTAATTCCTTAAGGGCTTTTTTAATTGCTTCTTCTACGGTTTTACCCTCTACTTCATAAACCAACTCATTATTTTTTTTCTCACCGAGTTGATTCATCTTTTATTTAGTTTTTTGGAGGCGAAATTGATAAACCAACATCAATAAACTATTCATAAACCAATATAATACTAAACCTGCGGGCAAAGAATAAAAAAATAAACCAAAAAGTAAAGGAAGAAGTACAAGTATAAATTTTTGTTGCTCTGGGTTACTACTAGAACTTAGACGCAGAGAAAATTTTTGTTGAAAAAACATTCCTAAAGCCATAAGAATAGGTAAAATGTTTATTTCTATTTTATTGCCGGCAAAAAAGAAAGTAAATAAATTATCCGGTCGGGATAAATCCTTTATCCACAAAAAAGAAGCACCTTTTAAAGCAATTAAACGCATTAGTCCTTGATAAAGAGCAATGAAAATAGGAATTTGTAAAATTAAAGGCAGACACCCTCCTAAAGGATTAATTTTATATGTTTGATAAAGTCTTAAGATTTCTTTATTTAATTTCTGGGGTTCGTCTTTATACTTCCTTTTTAATTCTTCAATCATTGGCTGTAAAGTCTGCATTTGCTTCATAGAGCGGAATTGCTTTAGACTAAGCGGAAAGAGTAAAAAATAAATAAAAATACTCAGAAAAATAATTGCTATTCCCCAATTATGAACTAATTTATAAAAGAAGGTTAAGATCCCTAAAATTATCTGGATAATAAACTCAAAGAAACTAAGGTACATCACCACTGTATAAGCCGGATTAACTTGATTTATTATTTGTAAGTCTTGTGGTCCCAAATAGATACGAAATTTTAAGCTAATTTTTTCTTGAGGTAAAAGTGTTTTTGCGGCTAATTTTAAACCCACTTGCGAAGAATGGTTTATTTTTTGAATAAAGGCAGTATAATTAGCTTCTTTTGGTTCAATAATTACACAACCATATTGATCCCTTAAACCTAAAAATTTTACTCTACTTATAGAAACATTATTCCGGCCATTAAACCGCAAGGGTTTCTCCTGAGTGGCAATAGTTACATCCGGCAAAATGCGTAGATAATTACTTTTTCTTTTAAAATCTAAATTGCCTAAAATAAAAGAAAAATTATTTAAATCTAAATTTAGATTGGACAAATTCTGGATTTCTATATTTAAGTCTATGGTATAATTAGAGTTAGAAAAAATAAATTCTTTAGTAATCTGTTTTTCTAAATCTTTGGCAGTAAAAACAAGGGAATAAGGGGTTTGGCTGGTTTTTTCATAAATAGACTCCTTTTGCCCAAAGAAGAGTCCTTGGTTTAAATTAAAAAGATAATTTTGATAATTTTTAAGCTCTACTGCTTCAATAGTGGCAGAGGTTAAATCAAAATGGACTCTTAGTAAAGGTAAATCTAAAAGATAAGGAAGAGAAGGAGGAATGGTTGCAGGCGTTTTTTTAGCTAAATCTTCGGAAGAAACTAAAGAAGGGCTTAAGGTTTCTTTTGTAAGTCCTTGATTTTCAATATGATATATCTTAGAAACTATTGCAGACCAACTAAATATAATTAAGAAAGTAAAAAAAATAAATAAAATTAAGCGGGTTCCTTGGCCCATATAATTATTCTAAAGGATAATAAAAATCTCTTTTAATAAAAGGCTGACAAAGTAATATTCTTTTTAAGGCTAAATAAATGCCTTTAGCCAGGCCATATTTAAGAATTGCTTCTTTTGCATATTCTGAGCAAGTCGGCCAAAATCGACAAGTTCGCGGAAGACTATAATTTAAATATTGCTGATAAAAATCAATTGCTTTCACCACTAATTTTTTAAGCATAAAAAGAGATTCTTTTTCTACCTTTTCTGCGCCGACGCGCTAAAACCGCTCTTCCTGAACGCGAGCGCATCCGGCGAAGAAATCCGTGAGTGCGTTTACCTACAATATTGGTCGGTGTCTTTAAGTTTTTTTTCATTTTCAAAACTCCAATTTAAGATGTGTTTAATTATAACATAAGATAATTTTAAGTCAATTTATTTACTCCCAATTTTATTTAGAAAAATTTTAACATATAAAAAATATCTGGTCAAGAAAACTAATTTTTAAACCCGAGAATTTTTATTGACGGGAAAATAAATCATTGTATAATAGTGTCCTTAAAAACCCTTGCAATTTTTTAGAGTTCTGATATAATTTTTCACAGAATTATGCAAGTTGTGTATAAACTGTGGATAATAAAACGCTTGATCTCCAAAAAATTTGGGTAAAATTAGAAGGGTCTCTAAAGGAACAGTTGGGGCAGACTGTTTTTGAAACTTGGATTGCTCCACTTAAAGCTTCTTTTAAGGATGCTTCTCATCTTGTCTTAGAAGCGCCGGATGATTTCTTCAAGGATTGGGTGGAAAAACATTATAAAGGAATTATCCAACAAACAATTTGTGATTTAACCGCAAATCCTATAGAAATCTCTTTTAAAGCCCAAACAAAAATAAGTCCACCCGAAGAGGTAAAAAATATCCGGCAGAATACTTTTAGAGATAGTCTTGGTTTAAATAGTCGCTATACCTTTGAAAATTTTGTCGTCGGTCCTTCTAATCGTCATGCCCATGCTTATGCTTTGGCAGTAGCTGAATCTCCGGCTAAGGCTTATAATCCTTTATTTATTTATGGAGGAGTGGGGTTAGGCAAAACCCATCTTTTACAAGCCATCTGTCATCGTTTAAGAGAAAAATTCAGTGAAATTAAAATCTGTTATATTACCTCGGAAAGATTTACCAATGAACTTATTGAGGCAATCCAGCATCATTCTACCAATTCATTTCGTAATAAATATCGGGGGATTGATATTTTAGTGATTGATGATATTCATTTCATTGCGGGTAAAGAATCTACCCAAGAAGAATTTTTTCATACTTTTAATGCTTTATATGATGCCCATAAACAGATTGTGATTTCTTCTGACCGTCCCCCCAAAGAAATTGCTAATTTACAAGAAAGATTAGTTTCGCGTTTTGGTTGGGGCCTGGCAATTGATATTCAGCCTCCAGATTTAGAAACAAGGATAGCGATTTTAAAAAAGAAGATTGAGCGCGAATCGGTTTCTGTGCCTGACGAGGTTATTTTTTTTATTGCCCAATTAATTAAAACCAATATTCGTGAATTAGAGGGAGCTTTAATTCGGGTAATTGCTTATGCTTTATTAGAAGAAAAACCAATAACCTTAGATTTAGCAAAAGAGGTTTTAAAAGATTTATTAAAAGAATCACAAAAATTAATCACGGTAGATTTTATTCAACGTTGTGTGGCTGAAGAATTTGGAATTTCATCTTTAGATTTAAAAACTAAAAAAAGAAATAAAAATATTGTTTTACCCCGACAAATTGCCATGTATTTAAGTAGAGAATTAACCGATTTATCTTTGCCGGAAATTGGGGTTTCTTTTGGAGGAAAAGACCATACTACAGTCTTACACTCTTATCAAAAAATTAAAACAAGATTAAATTATGATATAAACTTAAAAGAAAGGGTAGAAAGAATTACCCGGGTAATTAAACCTTAAAATAAACTTTTATTCACGGGTTTTATTTTTTCTAATTTAAAAATTAATAAGTATTTAGGAACTTTTCCACAAAATAAACCAATTTATTACTTTTACTATTTTAAATTAACTTATAAAAGAAGGAGCAAAGATGATTTTTAAAACCCAAAAAGAAGTTTTAGTAGAAGCAATTCAAACAGTACAAGGGGTAATTACTACTAAGATTAGTTTACCTATTCTTTCTAATATTTTGATTGAAACCCAAAATAATAAAATAAAATTAACCGCTACAGATTTAGATATAGGAATAACCTGTGTAATACCTGTACAAATTAAAGAAGAGGGAGCAATTACCATTCCGGCGAGAAAATTTGGAGAGATTATTAAAGAACTCCCTAATGAAGAGATTGAAATCACCACCAAAAAGAATAATCTTATGATTATCACTACTTCTACTTGCCAATTTCGTTTAATGGGATTATCCGCTGAAGAATTTCCTAAACTCCCGGAATTTAAAGATAGATTAACCATTAAATTAGACCAAGAAATTTTAAAGGAAATGCTTAATCTCACTTCTTTTGCGGTATCATTTGATGAAACACGCTATATTTTAAATGGAATACTTTTTGAGATTAAAAAAGAGAACCTTGTTTTAGTGGCTACTGATGCTAAGCGATTAGCCATTGTCCAGAAATCACTTCCCCAAATAACTACTATGGAAAATATCCGCATAATTGTACCTTATAAAACTATTCAAGAATTAAATCGCAATTTAAAAGAAGAAAAAGAGTTATCTTTAGTTTTAGGTAATAATCAGGTTTTATTTGATTTGGGAGAAATTATCATTATCTCCCGACTTTTAGAAGGAGAATTTCCGGATTATCAACAAGTAATTCCTCCTGAATCCGAAAATAAAATACGCATTAAAAGGGAGGAATTTTTATTAGCGGTAAGACGCGCCGCATTAATGACCACACCTGATTATCAAGCGGTAAAAATGGAGGTTTTTAAGAATAAGTTGGTAGTTTCTAAATCTACCCCTAATTTAGGTGAATCGCGCGAAGAATTAAAGATAGATTATTCGGGTAAAGATATGGTTATTGGGTTTAATCCTAATTATCTTATTGATGTCTTAAAAAATTTGACTACAGAAGAGATTGAGTTTGAATTGACCGATAGTGAAAAACCAGGAGTAATTCGCCTTGCGGGTTATATTTATATTGTATTACCGATGCGTTTAGGATAAATGGAAGAGATTAAAAATATCATTGAAGAGGTAATTAAAAATTTAGAAACGCAAAAAAGCAGTTCCTCGCTTAATCCACAAAATTTAATAAAACACGTTCTCACTAAAAAGGAACTAAAACATGTGCGGGTCAATAATTTTCGCATGGGTATATTAAGTATTTACGTAGATTCATCCAGTTGGCTTTATCATTTAGGATTAAAAAAACTTAAGATTCTCTCCCAACTAAAAAAGAAAAATCAAAAAATTAAAGACATTCATTTTTATTTAGGTAAAATAAATGGCTAAAAAACCAAAGACTTCCCAACAAGAAACTAAAGTTTCTCCAACCACTTTTCTGAAAGATAAGCCCTATGATGCTACTACCATTCAGGTTTTAGAGGGTACGGAAGCAGTCAGACGCCGGCCAGCAATGTATATTGGAGATACAGGCCTGCGGGGTTTACATCATTTGGTTTATGAGGTTGTAGATAATTCCGTAGATGAATATATGGCTGGCTATTGTCATAATATTGAGGTAGTGATTCATCCCAATAACAGTATTACCGTTATTGATGATGGTCGGGGAATTCCGGTAGATATACATAAGACAGAGAAAAAGCCTGCAGTGGAGGTGGCTTTGACTAAACTCCATGCCGGGGGTAAATTCGACCATCGCGTATATAAGGTTTCTGGAGGTTTACACGGAGTAGGAGTAAGTGTAGTGAATGCGCTTTCAGAGTGGTTAGAAGTAGAGGTAAGGCGTGACAATAAAATTTACCATCAACGTTATGAGCGGGGTAAAACTGTTTCTAAACTCACGGTCATTGGCAAAAGCTCTTCTACCGGTACAAAAGTCACTTTTAAACCTGATCACACAATCTTTAGCAAAACCGAATTCTCCTATGATATTCTTGCGCAACGCCTGCGGGAACTGGCTTTTTTGAATAAAGGACTAAAGATAAAATTTATTGATAAACGCACTGATAAAGAGACAGTTTTTGAGTTTGCGGGAGGAATTGTTTCTTTTGTGGAATATTTAAATAAAAATAAAAATCCTCTTCATAGTAAGGTAATTTATTTTGAGAAAACCCAGGATGAGGTAATCATTGAGGCGGCGCTTCAATATAACGATGGTTATGCTGAGACGATGTTTTCCTTTGCCAATAATATTAATACGCTTGAAGGAGGAACCCACCTTTCGGGTTTTCGTTCTGCTTTGACTAGAGCCATTAATCAATATGCGAAAAGTAAAAATTTAATTAAAGCTGAAGAGATTGCAATTACAGGTGAAGATGTGCGCGAGGGATTAACTTCTGTCTTAAGTGTAAAACTCCCCAATCCCCAATTTGAAGGGCAAACCAAAACAAAATTAGGTAATTCAGAAATTGAAGGCTTAGTCGCTTCTGTAAGTTTAGAAGCATTAAGTGCTTTTTTTGAAGAAAATCCCTCCGTTGCCAATAAAATTGTAGAGAAAGTAATTGTGGCTTCCCAGGCAAGGGAGGCAGCGCGTAAGGCAAGAGAACTGACGCGCAGAAAAGGAGCTTTAGAAAGCGCGGGGCTTCCTGGCAAATTAGCAGATTGTTCAGAGCGGGATCCAGCGCTCTGCGAACTTTATATTGTAGAAGGAGATTCAGCAGGCGGTAGTGCCAAGCAAGGTCGTGACCGCAGATTTCAGGCAATCTTACCAATTAAGGGTAAGATTCTAAATGTCGAGAAAGCGCGTTTAGATAAAATTTTATCTAATGAAGAGATTCGCACCATTATTACTGCTTTAGGAACCGGCGTAGGAGAAGAATTTGATTTAACTAAACTGCGTTATCATAAAATTATTCTTATGGCCGATGCTGATACTGATGGTTCGCATATCCGCACACTTTTACTTACGCTTTTATACCGGCAGATGCCCAAGTTAATTGAAGAAGGCTATGTCTACATTGCTCAACCTCCGCTTTATAAAATAAAAAGAGGTCAGCGCGAAGAGTATGTGCAAACTGAAGCGCAGATGGAACAGATGCTTTTGGATTTGGGCAGAGAAAATCAGCGTTTAATAAGATTAAAAGACAAAAAGATGCTTACGGATAGTCAGTTTAAAGAGCTCTTGAGTTTATTAGTAGAGTTAGAGAAATTAGAGAAGAATTTAGAGAAAAAGGGAGTAAATTTTACAAAATATCTCAATTTTAGACATCCTAAGACCAAAAAATTGCCAATTTATCGGGTAAAAGTGGAGGGAAAAGAGCATTTTGTTTATTCTGATAAAGAATTAGCAAATTTAACCGGAAAAGAGGAAGTAAAAGAGGATATTTTAGAATTATTTGAAGCTCCGGAAATAGAAGAGATAATTCTAAAGATAGAAAAGCTAGGCTTTGATATTTCTAATTATTATCCTCCTTTGGAGACTTTTGCCTCAAGAGAGAAAACCGAGAAGAAGCCCAAGCCCCTTTATCGAATAAGTAATGAAAAAAAACAAAAGGATTGTTTTAGTTTAAAAGAAGTTTTAGATTATATCAAAAAAACTGCCAGCGAAGGAATGCAGATTCAGAGATATAAAGGTTTAGGCGAGATGAATCCCCAGCAGTTATGGGAGACCACTATGGATCCGCAAAGACGCACGATTTTAAGAGTTACTTTAGAAGATGCAGTTGAGGCAGATAAGATGTTTACGGTTTTAATGGGTGATCAGGTTGAGCCACGGCGGGAATTTATTGAAGAATATGCGCATCAGGTTAAGAATTTGGATATATAACAAATCAAATCCGAAATCCTAATTTCTAAAAAACCTCATATTTAAAATTATGTATACGCGTAATGAAAAAATCATTGACCGTTATATTGAGGAGGAAGTAAAAGACTCTTATCTAAATTACGCGATGAGCGTAATTGTAGGTAGAGCTTTACCGGATGTACGGGATGGCCTAAAACCTGTACAAAGAAGGATCCTTTATACCATGCAGGAACTAGGCCTTGAGCATCATAAGCCATATAAAAAATGTGCGCGCATTGTAGGAGAAGCTTTAGGTAAATATCATCCCCACGGCGATATTGCAGTTTATGATGCACTCGTCAGGATGGCTCAGGATTTTTCTTTAAGGTATCCTTTAATAGATAGTCAGGGTAACTTTGGCTCAATTGATGGAGATGCTGCGGCAGCGATGCGTTACACCGAAGCGCGCTTAGCGGCGATTGCGGAAGAAATGCTTAAAGATATTGATAAGGATACCGTTAATTTTGGGCCAAATTTTGATGCTTCTTTAAAAGAACCCCTGCTTTTGCCTGCAGTTTTACCCAATCTTTTGGTCAATGGCGCAAGTGGTATTGCGGTAGGTATGGCGACCAATATTCCTCCCCATAATCTTAAAGAAGTAGCAGATGCAATCATTTATTTTTTAGATAATCCTAATTGCGAAATTAAAGACCTTATGCATTATATTAAAGGTCCAGATTTTCCTACGGGTGGACTAATTTGCGGAAGAGAAGGGATAAAAGAGGCATATTCTACTGGTAAGGGTAAATTAAATGTCCGCGCCCGTGCAAATATTGAACATCAAAAGAATGGCAAAGACCTGATTGTGATTAGCGAGATTCCTTATCAAGTCCAGAAATCCGCCCTGATTGAAACCATTGCTAATTTAGTGGACGATAAGAAGATTGAGGGAATTTCCGATATTCGCGATGAATCAGATAAGGAAGGCATGCGCATAGTAATTGAATTAAAGCGTGATACAGAGCCACAAATTGTTTTAAATCAACTCTTTAAGCATACGCAGCTTGAGACAACTTTTGGGGTGATTATGCTTGCCTTGGTAGATAACCGACCGCGGATATTAAATTTACGTCAGATGCTTGAATGCTACATTTTACATCGTAAGACAGTTATCCGCCGGCGTACCCAGTTTGAATTGGATAAAGCGCAAAAAAGAGCCCATATTTTAGAAGGTTTAAAGATCGCCTTAAAATATATTGACCGCATTATTAAGACGATTAAAACTTCCAAGAATACTGAGCAGGCAAAAGCGCGTTTAGTAAATGAATTTGGTTTGTCAGAAATTCAGGCGCAAGCGATTTTAGAGATGCAACTTGCGCGTCTCACTGCTCTGGAGCGCGATAAAATTGATGCCGAATATGCGGAGCTATTAAAGAAGATTGAGTTTTGTAAAGCAGTACTTAGTTCTGAAAAAAAGGTAGAGGAGATAATTAAAGAAGAACTTATAGACTTAAAGAAGAAATACGCTGATGAGCGACGCACTGAAATAGTGGCAGAGGTAGAAGAATTAGAGATAGAAGACCTTATTGCCGAAGAAGACGTAGTAGTAACGATTAGTCATTCGGGTTATATTAAACGGCTTCCGGTGAGTGCTTATCGACGTCAGAAAAGAGGCGGTAAAGGTGTAACTGGCGCAGAAGTAAAAGAAGAGGATTTTATTGAGCATTTATTTATTGCTTCGACCAAAGATTATCTTTTGATTTTTACGGACAAAGGTCAAGTCCATTGGCTAAAAGTTTATGAGATTCCCCCGGCAAGCCGTCAAGCGAAAGGAAAAGCCATTGTGAATCTTATTCAGATTCAACCCGGCGCAAAGATTAGTTCATCCATCCCGGTAAAAGAGTTTTCTTCGGATAAGTATTTAGTAATGGTTACTAAAAATGGTAACATTAAAAAGACCTGTTTAGATGCCTATAGTAATCCGCGCAAAACCGGAATTATCGGAATTACTTTAGAGAAAGATGATGAATTAATTAGTGTTTTATTAACTGATGGAAAACAGGAGCTTTTGATTGGCACGCGTCAGGGAAAAGCAATTAGATTTTCTGAAACGAAAGTGCGCGATATGGGAAGGACCGCGCGCGGAGTAAAGGCAATTACTTTAGCCAAAAAAGACGAAGTAATTGCCATGGTTTTGGCCGAGAAGGATTCTACGATTTTAACGGTTACGGAATTAGGTTTTGCTAAACGCACGCCCATCAAAGAGTATCGCTTAACTGGACGGGGCGGCAAAGGCATTGTAAATATTAAGGTTACTGAAAAGAATGGTCAGGCAGTGGCAATGCAGGCAGTAAGCGATAAAGATGAATTAATGGTAATTACCCAAAATGGGATGTTTCTGCGTTGTAGTGTAAAAGATATTCGCACCACTGGTCGTTCTGCCCAAGGAGTGCGTTTAATTAAGTTAGAGCCAAAAGACCGCGTTGCCTCTGTGGCGCCTATAATTGTAGAAGAATAAGACCCCGTCGTCTAGCCCGGCCTAGGACAAGAGCTTTTCAAGCTCTCGACACGGGTTCAAATCCCGTCGGGGTCATTTAACTTTATTAAAAGGGATTTGAACAAAAGGGGAGTTTGAGGGGAAAAGATGATTTTCCCCTCAAGAATAACTTCTTTGATTACGCTACGGGCTAACAGCGAGGAGCAGGGCGACGAGCGTCATCAGGGGCAAGGAGTCCCTACGACGGGTTCAAATTCCGTCGGGGTCATTAGTTTTTTAGGACAAGAGCTTTTCCCCGATACCTTCGCTTGCGCTCACGCATCGGGAAAATCCAAAGGAAGAATTTACTTTATAAATCTTTATCTTCTTGGCCTTATCTCAGCTTTTATTAGTTCTTAGTATTGCTGCCATAAACGGTACACGGTTAACGGTAAACGTAATTTTTAGTTTTATATGAGGATGAAATGTGCGGGATAATTGGTTATATTGGAGAAAGAGAAGCCCAACCTATACTTTTAAATGGACTGAAGCGGCTTGAATACCGCGGTTACGATTCTGCGGGGATGTGCACGCTTTTAGAGGAGAAAAAGGCGCTATCTGTGCGCAAACTCTCAGGTAAGGTAAGAGACTTAGAACGATTAGTACAAAAGAGGCCTCTTTCAGGTTCGTTGGGTGTGGGGCATTGCTTAGCGCCTGATACTTATATAGTTCTCTCTGATGGAAGAATAAAGAAAATTGCAGAATTAAGCAATCGCGAAGGCGTGATTTCGGTAGATCTAACTAATTTGATATGTAGGAACTCTACTAAAATAAAGGCCTTTTGCCACAATTCGCCTCCCATCCTTTATAAAATAAAGACTTCTTATTTTACCTTTATTGCTACTGGCGAGCATCGGCTTCTTGTAGCAAAACCATCAGGGGAAATAATTGAAAAGAAGATAAGGCAGATAACCGATGAATTAATAGCCATACCGCGCAAAATTTCTTCCATTGAAAGTGGTAGCAAGCATAGGCTAAAGAAAGTCTTTATAGAAAAACATTTTATAGTAACTTCTTCAGGTAGAGCTGAGTTAAAAAAATATAAAAAGGCGACTGGATATTCTTGGAAAGAGATCGAAAAATTGACGGGCATAAGTTCAACATATATCAAAAGAATAGAAAATGGCAAGCGGGTTTCTATAGAAGAAAATAAACTTAGGCGAATATTGAAACTTTATAAACTCAATTTTTCTTCCGAATTATTTAGTTCCAAGAATTTCATTACCAATGATATATTTTTACCTGATTTTACCAGCGATGAACTTATGCAAATAATCGGTTATTTTATTGGAGATGGGCATATACAAGAGCGTATGATTAGATTTAAGGAAGGCGAGAAAAAGATTTGCGAAATTTATCAATCTCTTTTTAAAGCCGTTTTCAATATAAAGAGTAATTTAATAAAGAAGAAAGGTCATTATGTATTTGTTATTAATAGTCGATTTTTGGCAAATTGGTTTAGAGAAAACTTTCCAACTTTAGTAGTAGAGATGTCTAAAAAAGATTTACCCGAGTTTATAGGGAACCTCCCTAATAGCCAAATTGCAAAATTACTAAGGGGGCTATTTGATGCCGAAGGAAGCGTGGGCGTACAGGCGCGGCAGATATCATTAGGCATGACCAGTAAGCACATAATTCAAAAAACCCAACTCCTTCTTCTTAGATTTGGCGTTCTTTCTACTTACAGCGAAACCTTTAGAAAGATAAAAAATTGGAATAAGATTTATCGATTAAGTATAAATGACAAAGAGTCGATAGAAAATTTTTATAAACATATTGGATTCTCTTCCAAGGTAAAACAAGCCAAAATACTGTCTTTGATAAAGAATATGAAAGGTCTTAATTTGAAACATTTTTCTTTCCCGGTAAGGATGGATTTTTTTTATAAAGATTATCTAAAACCTTATGGATTTGAAAAACACAAAATAAATTTGTGGGTTAATAGCTCTTATATAACCAATTATCGACTGCGCAAAATTATAAATAAAATTAGCCAAGATGACAATAACCGAGCTTTAGAAATAAAAAGGACAGTGGACAAATTTTTAAATTCAGATCTTGTCTGGGTTAGGCCGGTGATTACTCCCTTAGCTTCGCCTTATAAATTTGTTTATGATTTAGAAGTTGAACCAACCTCTAATTTTATCGGCAATGGGATACTTCAACACAATTCTCGTTGGGCAACCCACGGCCCGCCTAATCAAATTAATGCCCATCCCCACCTTGACTGTAAAAAAGAGATCGCTTTAGTGCATAATGGAATAATTGAAAATTATGCCCAGTTAAAAGAAGAACTCTTAAAAGAGGGTCATAAATTCTTAAGCCAAACGGATACAGAAGTAATTGTACATCTAGTTGAGAAATTTTATAAAAATTCTACTTTGCTTGAGGAGGCAACCAGAGAAGCTTTAAAGCGACTGGAAGGCTCTTTTGCGATTTGTCTTATTTCTAAAAGAGAACCCCAAAAGATAATTGGTGCCCGGCGGGGGAGCCCTTTAATTATTGGCTTAGGAAAAAACGAGAATTTTCTTGCCTCTGATATTCCCGCGCTTTTAGAGCATACCCAAGAAACTATTTCTTTAGAAGAAGATGAATTAGTAATTCTGACTAAGCGTGATTATAAGATTATTGACCTTAAAGGAAAAGAAATTAAACGCTTACCTACAGTAATTAATTGGAATATTACCCAAGCCCAGAAGCAGGGTTATCCTCACTTTATGCTTAAAGAAATTAATGAACAGCCTAAGATTACCGAGGCTTTACTTAATATAAGGATTAAAGAAACAAATAAAATTTTCTTCGAAGAATTAAAGATTCCGGAAGAGAAACTTAAAAATATAAAAAGCATCTTTTTTGTTGCCTGCGGAACCGCTTATCATGCAGGCTTAGTCGGAAAATATATTTTAGAATCTCTTTGTAAAATTCCTACCGCAGTAGATGTCTCAAGTGAATTTAGGTATCGAGATTTATTACTTGATAGTAACACTTTAGTGATTGCCATTAGTCAATCCGGAGAAACTGCAGATACTTTAGCCGCAGTAAGAGAAGCAAAGAAACAGAAAGCACCTATTCTTTCTATCTGTAATGTCTTAGGTTCTACTTTAACCAGAGAATCAGATGGGGTAATTTATACCCATGCGGGTCCAGAAATCGGGGTTGCCTCAACCAAAGCCTATACTGCCCAGTTAATTACGCTTTATTTATTTTCCTTTTATCTTGGCCAGCTAAGAGGAGTATTATCCGAAAATAAAATTAATAAATATTTGGAAGAATTAAAAAGCGTTCCTTTTCTCCAAGAAAAGATTTTAAAAAAACAAAAAGAGATCGCTTACCTTGCCCACCGACATTCTCATTTTGGCTCATTTTTATTTTTAGGAAGAAATATAAATTATCCATCTGCTTTAGAAGGTGCTTTAAAATTAAAAGAGATTTCTTATATCCCGGCAGAGGGCTATCCTGCCGGCGAAATGAAGCACGGACCAATTGCTTTAATTGATGAATATCGGGCAGTGGTTTGTATTATTCCTAACTCTAAACTCTATGCTAAGATGTACTCTAATATTCAGGAGATTAAAAGTAGAAGCGGTAAAATCATTGCTTTAGCTACTGAGGCAGATGAAAGAATAAAAGAACTTACGCAAGAAGTAATTTATCTTCCCTTTCTTGATGAATTATTTTCACCTCTAATCGTGGTAATTCCTTTACAGCTTCTGGCTTACCATATTGCCTTAAAAAGAGGCTGCGATGTGGACCAACCGCGCAATTTAGCCAAATCAGTAACTGTAGAATGATAAATCCTAAATCCGAAATCCTAAACTCTAAACAAACTCAAAATCCCAAATCCAAAACTAAAAAACTTATAAATTTTGAATATTTGGATTCTATATTTTGGATTTGTTTAGGATTTATTGTTTAGGATTTAGAGTTTATTATGCTATACATCATCGCCACTCCCATAGGCAACCTCAAAGATATAACCTTGCGCGCCGTCGAGGTTTTAAAATCCGTTGATTTAATTGCCTGCGAAGATACGCGCCATACGAAAATCCTGCTTGACCATTACGGAATTAAAACTCCAACCACAAGTTTCTTCCCGCACAACAGGTTTATTAAAGGCGAATATTTATTAAAGCTTTTGCAGGAAGGCAAAAATATCGCCTTAGTTTCAGATGCCGGCATGCCAGGAATTTTAGACCCGGGATATAATTTAATTAATCTGGCGATAAAAAACAATATTGAGATGACGGTAATTCCAGGAGCGGTCGCTTTTATCAATGCCTTGGTGCTCTCAGGTAAGCCGGCGCATGAATTTATCTTTGCTGGCTTCCTGCCTAAACGCACGCAGGCGCGTAAGAACCGGCTTAAGGAATTGGCAAAAGCCAAGATGACAATAGTATTTTATGAATCCTGCCACCGAATTTTAGCTACCTTAGAAGATATTTTTTTCGTTTTTGGAGATAAAGAGATTGTGATAGCGCGGGAGTTAACCAAGAAATTTGAGGAAGTAAAACGGCAAAAAGTTAGCCAAATAATTGAAGATTTTAAGAAAGATAAACCCCGCGGCGAATTGGTAGTAGTGATATAGTTTTTGCTTGATATTTTTACAAAAATAGTTATACTATAATTGAAAAATATGCATAAATAGTAAGGATAAATGTTAGTCTTACGCGAGCTTATTTATAGCTTAAGACCATTTTTCAGCCAAAACATGGCTTAATTCTCACCAAAGATTACTGGGGTTTTATAAAAAGAAAAAATACCTCTATTTTATTTGCTCCTGCCTATTATCTTTAATTTTAATCATTAAACGTCCAATCTGGTGTCACTGAGGTACTGAAAAAAGCCTGAGGCAATGAAAAAGGTATTTAAGTCTAAATTTTTCTCTCAGTGTTTCAGAAAACAGGGCTATTTCTTTTAATTCAGCGTCTCAGTGAAAACGCTTTCGAAAAACACAAAAATATCCTTGAAGTTCCCTAACCTATAATAAAGTTTGGCTGATAAATTAACTCGCCAGAAATAACCATTAGCGAGTTAATCCTCCGAAGCGCCTCAAGGCTCTAACAGGCCTATTAAAGCGCGCAGGAGGACCGAGAATTCCAAAAAAACTATGTTACAAAAGCCACGGAAAATTTTAAAAATAATTGCATTAATTCTTTGTTTCCTGCTTGCCTTTGAGCAATCTGGCTTTGCTCAGGTTGCTGACCAATTGAATATCTCAGGCCATCTTAATGCCTTACGCAATTCTTTAATTCAAGATAAATTCCGGCCCCTACATTTAAGATACCTTTCTTACGATAATTTTAATAATAATTTTAACCTTCTTTTAGATAAAGGCGACTTAAAGAATCCTATGGTAGTGAGCGTGAGTCGAACTACCAAAAAGACCCTTTCCAAGCGACGCCCTTTCTAATTTAATTTAGGGGATAGATAAAACTATCCCCTAAAATTTTCTTGACAAGGAGTTTTGAAGATGTTATATTTAAGCTAAACTTAAAGCGCCTTTAAGCTGGCTCGCGTGAGGCCAGCAAGGTAGAAGAAAATGAAAGAAAATTTAAAGATAATCTTTAGCCCAATCGTAAAAAAATACGGTTGGGCTATTTTTTTAGC
>Ga0123519_10001547_pt1 | contig 39436 bp, 39 predicted proteins | sample YelNatPaOPRAMG02_FD_87396 | JGI IMG/M metagenome (GOLD analysis project Ga0123519, IMG submission 87396) | Hot spring microbial communities from Yellowstone National Park - Yellowstone National Park OP-RAMG-02 (version 2) | ecosystem: Environmental > Aquatic > Thermal springs > Hot (42-90C) ...
AGATCCTGCCAAAATTGAAAGTTATCCAGCTCAAAACTACCACGAAGGGATACAAAATCCAGGAAATTACCCTGACGGAGCCTGCCAGTTTGACTGAAATTGTTTCAGCATGATGCGCGGCAGAAGTCTTGGGGATGGCTTCACCGAAAACCAGCACGACGATCGTTACCAGGATAGTTGAAACAATAATACCCCGCTGCTCACCCAGGAAACTCACAGCCAGAGCAGTGCCCAGCGCCGCCATGGCGGTATTCACCAGATTATTGCCCAGCAGTATGGTGGAAAGCAGGCGTTCAGGACGTTCCTTGAGCTGGGCTACCAGCCGGGCTCCCTTCACCTTATTTTGCAGCATGGCTTCCAGCTTAAACCTCTGGAGAGAGACAAAGGCGATCTCTGCAGCAGCAAAATAAGCTGATATGCAGGCAAATATGATAAATAATATAATATATACCAGTTCTGTTGAGGTCATTATCTTTTCCCCGGGGATGCACGAAGCCACCCCCTTCTTTTTGAATGATAACACCGTGCCGTACGCTTCGTAAAGGAAACGGGTTAAAGAGACTCCGAATATATTATGTAATATTAACGCTCATAACAAAAGAGAAGTTTAAAGGCACTGCACGATGCACAGAAGATGGCATAGATTTAATGAAGAAGAGCGCAGAAAATGGCAGAACCCCGAACAGATCCTCCGGGAAGTCGGACTGAAAACAGGTCAGACTTTTCTGGATATCGGCTGTGGAGATGGCTTTTTCACCCTGCCCGCCGCACGCATTGTCGGGCTGGAGGGGCAGGTATTCGGACTGGATACAGACAGCGAAGCTCTGGATGAGCTAATGGTCAAGGCAACTTCCGAAGGTCTCAAGAATATTCAGCTAAAAACTGGCAAAGCTGAAGAGATTGTACTTTGTGAAGGCTGCGCCGATATCATCTTCATGGGGATTGTTCTTCACGATTTTCAGGATCCGCTCAAAGCACTGGGCAATGCCCGCCGGATGATCAAGCCGGACGGAATTCTGGTCAATCTGGACTGGAAGAAATCGCCCATGGAGTTTGGTCCGCCGGTCACGCGCCGTTTTGATGAAGCTACAGCCGCCGGACTGATCGAAGGGGCTGGTTTTACGATTGAATCCATTAAAAATTCCGGTGACTACCACTACCTGATAACCGCCAGACCCAGAGCTATTGCAGTCAGAGCTTGAGATGAATTGTTCTTCAAAATAGAATACCCCGAGGGAAAAAGCAGCGGAAGCCGAATCTTGCACCCGATTTTTCCTTCCTGAATTCCCTTTATGAATATTTATTTTTAAAATCATTCCTGCTAGTATGAATATGATTTGCATTCATTAAGGGATTCCAGGATGAAGAAACTATTTACAGTCATTATCGCCTTCGTAATGGGCTTGTTTTTGCTGCTAGTTTTAGCCGGCTGCCACCGCGCCGGGAGTTCCATGACCGGCAACGGCAAGATTGTTGACCAGACCATCAAAGCCACGGATTTTACTTCCATCAATATCCGGGGTGCCTTTAACGCCGAAATACTGCAGTCCGATAACTTCGCTGTAATCATCAGCACCGATGAAAATCTGCTCAACCGGATTATAGTTTCCACAGAAGGAGAAACTCTGAACTTCAAAATCGAAGCACCCGGCAATTTCTTTCCTACCAGCCTGAAAATCCGCATCATGTTGCCTAGAATCTACGGACTTACCCTGTCCGAGGAGGCACGTGCTGCGATTTCTGGTTTCCAATCAACCTTCAACTTCCGCCTGAATATGGATAGCGGAAGCGAACTGACAGGAGATCTTGAAGCGGGAATCTGTGATTTTACTATTTCCGGAGCCAGCCAGTTAAGTTTAAAAGGCAAAGCACTGGAATTAAAACTGCTGGCTTCAGGAAAAAGTAAGATGGATCTGGAACAGTTTGTAGTGAACAAAGCCAGGGTTACTTTTAAAGAAGCTAGCGAAGCCACCATGAACATCAACGGCAGAATTGATGTCAATCTTGCAGATGCTTCTAAAATTTATTATATCGGCGAACCGGTGATTTACGACGCGAACATCTCGGGCGGTTCAATTATGAAACACAAATAAACTCAGGAGGAGAAAGCTCAACCATGCTTAAACTGGAAAGTACTGCCCTGATTGTGATTGATATGCAAACCAAATTATGGAACGTCATGCACGAGAAAGAACAACTGCTTGAGAATACGCAGAAGCTTTTGAAGGGCGCTCAACTTCTAGGCATACCAATAGTGCTTACCGAACAAAATCCCGACGGACTTGGGCCGACTATCCCGGAATTAAAACAGCTCATCCCTCAGGTGAATCCACTGCCAAAATTTTGCTTCAGTTGTTTTCAGGATGAAAGCTTCGCCAGAGCTATTTTGGGGTTAAATCGAAAACAGTTGCTGGTCTGCGGGATTGAATCCCACATCTGCGTCTATCAGACTGCCATGGATTTATTAAACCAAGGATTTGAAGTGCAGATCATTGCCGATGCCGTCTCCTCAAGGGCAGCCAGAAATAGAGAAATTACGCTGATGAGGATGCAAAGTGAAGGGGCCAGACTCACCACCGTTGAAATGTTGCTTTTTGAACTTCTTCAAACAGCCAGAAGCCCGCAATTCCGCGAACTCTCCAGAATAATAAAATAAACCATATCTTCACTTTAACTATAATTATAAAAGGAGGCAGATTTGCCCGTTAACGTAGAGTGGAGGTAAACCATGCCAGAACTTCCCGAGAAGAAAATGACACCAACCGGTAATCAAACCACTGAGACACCTACGCCAGCACCGGCACCGCCCCCACCCTTTGTTCCACCCCCACCGAGTATTGACGCCCTGTTACCCCAGGAAATGGCGCGCCGGGCAGAAAATATCGGTGTCAACAAAGCTACTCTCAATTTCAGTAAGATGCTGATGCTGGCGATACTGGCGGGGGCATTTATCGCTCTCGGGGCTATCTTCGCCACCATCGCACTGACCGGTTTGTCCGGTCAGGTCCCCTGGGGCTGGGGCAGGGTGGTTGCCGGGGTAGTTTTTTCCCTCGGTCTGGTGCTGGTAGTGGTGGGAGGTGCGGAACTCTTTACCGGTAATAACCTGATCGTGATGGCATGGGCAAGCCGGCATATTACAACCCGTCAGATGCTGCATAACTGGTGGGTTGTTTATCTGGGCAACTTCATCGGTTCGATCGGCACCGCGATCTTTGTTTTTCTGGGAAGGGTTTACATGTTCGATGGAGGTCAGGTCGGAGCAACTGCTTTAAATATCGCCCAGACCAAAGTCGGCTTTGGATTTTGCCAGGCGATCGTTCTGGGTATGCTGTGCAACGCTCTGGTCTGCCTCGCGGTGTGGTTAACTTACAGCGCCCGCACCACTCTGGACAGGATCGCTTCCATCATCCTGCCTATCAGTGCTTTCGTAGCTGCAGGGTTCGAGCACTCCATCGCCAATATGTATTTCATACCCTATGCCCTCCTGATCAAAGCAGGAGCTCCGGATTCATTCTGGCAACTGATCGGCAGGGCGCCGGCTGATTACGCCAGCTTGACCTGGCTGAACTTCATCTGGAAAAACCTGATTCCGGTCACCATCGGCAATATAATTGGAGGTGTGGGACTGGTGGGTGGAGTTTACTGGTTGATCTATTTAAGGAAGGATAAAAAATAAGTTCTGCCGGGAGATAGAGCCCGGCATAACATTTCTGTTTAATATGACTTCTGTTATTTTTAACTGTTTGTGGGCGGGAATCTTTTCTCATAGGTGACCCGGTCATCACCGATCATGTAAAAATCCTTTATCCGGCAGACCTCTTTATAGCCCATATGCTGATAGAAAAGATTGGTTTTTTCATAGCCGTGTTTTGAAGAAGTTTCCACCAGAATAAGCCTGCCGCCGGATTTGCGGATATCTTCTTCAGCAGCCTGCATCAACTTCTTGCCGAAACCCTTACCCTGGTAATTGCGGTCAACCGCGATCCAGTAAATATCCCAGGTACCTTCGGTAATTGGTGTCGGTCCATAGCAGATATAACCGACCAGCTTTGAATCTACTTCTCCCACCAGGATCATATAACCCGATTCAAAGGATTTGTGCAGGTATTCCTCGATGATTTCATCAGCCAGTACTACTTCTGCCTGGGTGAACTCCGGGGTAGCCTTGAGAATCTGAATGATTGCCGGCTTATCCTTGTTGTTCATCGGTCGAATATTCATTTCCATGTACTTATCCGCTCCCAGATTAAATATCGGTACACAGATTATATATTAATATCTTCCCGCCATCCTCACAATTCTTGCGATAAACTGCCGGTAAGATATCCCGACAGCCGCAGCCTGACGCGCAGCCCCACTATCCGGAGATATATCGGGATTTGGATTTACCTCAAGCACCCTTAGGTACCCCTTTCCATCTTCCCTGAAATCCACCCGGGCGTAACCCCGGCATCCGGTAGCCCGGAAAGCCAACCGCGCAATTCTGGCGATTTCATACTGCTTATCCCCGGTCAGCACCGCCGGACAGACCGGACTGGTGCACCGGTAATATGGACTGTTTTCGTCCCATTTAGCTTCAAAGGTCAGTATTCTCGGCAGGTCCGCCGGCAGAGTGTACAGGATTTCCGAAACAGCCAGCACCCTGGCTTTGATATTGCCAATGACAGTCGTATTAAATTCACGCCCTTCCAGATATTCCTCAACCAGCGCCCTGCCGCCAAAATGCCTGCTGATTTTCTGCACCTGCCTTTCCAGCGCGGGGATATCATGCACCACGCTATCTGCAGATAACCCGTGGCTGGCATCTTCAGCCACCGGTTTGACAATGCAGGGGAAAGCGAGTTTGAATTCCCCCACACTGTCCGGTCGTAAAACCTGATGCTCGGCGACCGGTATTCCGACTTTCTTCAAAATGTTTTTGGCTCTGACCTTGTCCAGAGCCAGTTCCAGAGCCGCAGATGGGCAGCCGGTAAACTGTAGATTCAGCTTTTCCATGATTCTGGCGACTTCTGCTTCAGTTTCTGGAGCGCCGCCGAAGCCCTCAAAAAGATTGAAAACGATGTCAACACCTTCCTCTTTTAAAGCCGCCAGACGGGCGGCAGCGGATTCAAGCGGTGGTTTCAGCGGAACCTGAATTACCGAATATCCAGGACAGGATAGGGCCTGACGGACAGCATCTACCTCGCCCATGACGGCGTATTCAGCCCGAGCTTCACCTATCTCCAGGTATTTATCATCAGGCTGGTTATAAACAATGGCTACTCTCAGCGGCACAGGTGATATCTCTTTAATGCAGAGTCAAGGATGGATCCAATGAGGTCATTATACCGTATTCCCTGAAGTCTCGCCATAATAATCAGGTCACTGCTTCGGGGATTCAAGCCAGCCAGCGGATTAATCTCAAGGAAAAAGGGAACGCCAGATTGATTGATCCTGAAATCAATGCGGGCAAAATCCCGGCATTCCAGGACATCGAAGGCTCGCAAACTGTATTCATGGATTAGGTTTAAGGTATTTTCCTTCAGCCTGGCAGGACATTCGTATTCTACCAAATTTTCGTAATCGCGTTTGACTTCCAGTGAGTAAATGAAATCTGTATCTTTCCTGCGGGGTATAATGCGCATAATGCCCAGTATCGAAGGAGGAGCATTGCCCACCATCCCGACGGTTACTTCTTCTCCAGCGATAAATTCCTCCACCAGTACAGGCTGGCTGTATTTTGCCAAGGTTTCCTGTACCAGCGATCTCACTTCATCGGGGTGGTTAGCCCGTGATTTCAGACGGATGCCTTTGCTGGAGCCCTCCCAGACTGGTTTGACAAATGCCGGCAGGGGCATGGTCTGCCAATCAACGGAATCTATACTTGCAGGAGTGACGATCTGCCATCTGGGGGTAGGGATTCCAGCTAGGTTGACGATTTTTTTAGTCAGATGCTTATCCAGGCAAATCGCCAGACACTGCGGATCACTGCCGGAGTAAGGGATATCCAGCATCTCCAGAACGGAAGGTACCTGAGCTTCACGGCTGCGATAACTACCCAGTCCTTCAGAGATGTTGAAAACAAAATCCACCTTTTCTATCAGGATACGGGTCAGAAAATCACGCCCGCCGCCGAGTTTGATGACACTGTGCCCTTTGGCCTCGATAGCCGCACGGAGAGCTTCAACCGTTTCCAGGGAATCATACTCTTCCAGAGCGTCCTCCGGTTGCCCGGAAAGATTCCGGGCAACCGCTTCTTTAAGATCGTACGAGAGACCTATCTTCATTTTGCTCTACTTTTGCCGGAACAGGCTCAATCACTCTGGTGTTGAGTTCCACTCCCGGATTGCGGAAGGTATGAATATGACCCTGGTAGTTCCTTAAAATCAGTCTTTCCCTGGTACGTGAAAGGACATAATCCGGTTGCAGGGGCACTTTACCCCCACCCTGAGGCAGATCAATCACGAAGGTAGGCACAGCCAGACCGGAGGTATATCCGCGCATGCCTTCGATGATTTTTAGACCGGTTTCGACCGGAGTGCGCAGGTGTTCGGTGCCCTGTACCTCGTCGCACTGGAACAGGTAATAGGGCCGCACCTTGATTTTCAACAGACTGTGTGAAAGTTTTAACTGGGTCTCCACACTATCGTTGATACCCCTTAACAGGACAGTCTGGTTATTGACCGGCACACCCGCCCTGAGAAGTTTATCACAGGCTATAGCAGCTTCCGGTGTAACTTCGTTGGGATGATTGAAATGGGTATTAAACCATATCGGTCCATATTTAGACAGCATCTCACACAGCTCGTCATCTATACGCTGTGGTAATACTACCGGATAACGTGAGCCAATACGGATAATCTCCAGATGCTCAATCTGACGCAACCGGGCAATCACACTTTCCAGCTTGCTGGTTGACAGGGTCAGCACATCTCCGCCGGAAATAATCACATCCCTCACCTTTCGATTATTGCGGATATAGGCAAGCATGCGCTCAATTTCGTCCTCGGTTCTGACCCAGCCACCATGCTGCCACTCTCTTTTCCTGGTACAGTGTCGGCAGAACATCGGACAGATATCAGTCAGCACCATTAACACCCTGTCAGGATAACGGTGAACAAGTCCGGGAACCACCGAGTCCCTTCTTTCTTCCAAAGGATCCTCTTCGCCCATGTCAGCCATCGTAATTTCTTCAAAACAGGGTATAGCCTGCTTTCTGATAGGATCGTTCGGATCGTCCGGATTAATCAGGGAAAGATAATAAGGGGTTACCGAAAAAGGATACCGTTTGACAACCAGATGCATTTGTGCTTGCTCTTGAGGTGAAAGGGGGATGTACCTGATGAGTTCTTCAACCGAGGTAATGCGATTACGGAACTGCCATTTCCAATCGTTCCAATCGCTTTGGGGTATGTTGTTAAAAAACCTGTCTTTTAAAGTAACGGTTCGTTTACCGGGGGGTTCCTCTTCCTCCTCAACCCCCACAAAAGTAGTGCATAAAGGAGGTTCTCCTTCTGCCTGTATCAAAGTCTCCGCTTTGATAGTTGATGATGCTGTCACTTTATCTCCTCTTTTTATTTATTTTACGCGCAACTTAATCTGCGCATGAATATTCTTTACTGATATTAATTAGCACTAATTCAAGCTTAAGTCAAGGTACTTTTAATTCTATTATAATCCTCTCAGTTATCTCTGGAAATACCCTTTCCAAACTGCTTTTGGTTGATAATACAGGAAGGGTTTGTATCCATTTAATCTCAGTGTTAAAATGGATACGATTTCCTGTATTCTAAATACCTTTGTAATAATAGCGCATTCTCAGGAATTAAACAATTAAAATAAAAGAAAGGGTAACATTACAGTGAATCGAGAAGGCAAATAAATATATGAAAAACAAAATCATCCTCCTCGTTGACGACAACCCGAACGATGTACTTCTGACCCAGCGGGCATTGAAGAAAAATAATATAGTAAACGATATCGTTGTAGCCAGCGATGGAGTTGAAGCGCTGGATTTCCTCTTCGGCAGGGGTAAATATTCCGGTAGAGACCTGAAACAAATGCCGGTTCTGATTCTGCTGGATTTGAAAATGCCCAGGATGGACGGGCTGGAGGTATTGAAACACATGCGGCAGAACCCAGCAACCAGATTGCTGCCCACGGTGATACTGACCTCCTCAAAAGAAGATTCCGATATTATCAACAGCTATAATCTGGGTTGTAACGCCTATGTGCGTAAACCGGTAGACTTCGACCAGTTTGTGGATGCTGTGAGGCAACTTGGACTATTCTGGCTGGTTCTAAATGAACCCCCTCCGATGGATAATTAGACAAACTTATCAAACTGTTCCAAACTCCACCAGTTTGCTATAAGCCTGATTTATTGTTAAAATATCTTTTTGTTGAGTAAAAAAGGAGACCCAGATGGCGGAGAAAATTAAGCTGAAAGTAGAAAAGAGAGAGATCACCGGTAAAAAGGTCAGATTTTTGCGGAACAGGGGAATTGTGCCCCTGCATCTTTTTGGACATAGATTAGATTCAATGGCTCTGCAGGGAGATGCTGCCACGCTGCAGAAAGTGGTATCTCGAGCCGGTCATACACGCTTGATTGAACTGGAAGTCAGCGGTGAAGCTACACCCAGAAACGTGATGGTACGCGAAGTACAGAAAGATCCCATCAAGGGAAACCTGATCCACGTTGACCTGTATCAGGTTAATATGTCAGAAAAGATCAGGGTTGAAGTGCCAATCGTGCTGGTTGGCGAATCACCTGCTCTCAAAATCAGGGACAACATGCTGTATCAGGATCTGGATAGCCTGACCATCGAATGCCTGCCGGATAAAATGCCGGATCGGATCCAGGTGGATATCAGTGGCATCACTGAAGCAGAACAGGCAATTCGCGTGAAGGACATTGTGTTACCGGACATCACCATTCTCAATGAGCCGGACCTGGTGATTGCCAAGGTCAGCACCAGACCGGTTGAGGTGGTTGAAGAAGCCAAAGCAGCCGCTCCTACTGAAGCTAGTGCTGAAGCCGCCGAAAGTGCTGAAAGCGAAGCTAAGACCGAGGCAAAAGGCGAAGCCAAGGGTGAAACCAAAACCGAGAAACAATAAACCTGCTTTAGCAGATGTAATTTACAGCAAGCCCCCATTTCAGGTTATCTGGGGGCTTCTGCTTTTAAGCCTCTACTTCACACTGATAATATGAATGGCGGTAGCCTTGAAGGAAGCAAAAACCTGTTTACCAACTTCCAGGTTAAGCTCATCAGCCGAAAGCCGGGTAATCAGCGCTACCAGTGGAAAACCGCAATCGAGGCTGACCCTTACCAGCGCACCTGCCGCCAGCAGCGAAGTGATCTTCCCCAGGAAAACATTGCGGGCACTGGTGGAAGACCTGACAAGCGAAAGTGTAACATGTTCCGGGCGGATACAGATATCAACAAATTCACCGGTCCGGGCACTGGAAATGCCCTCGATGATGCTGCCATTTACCTGTATATCCACCACGCCGTCCCGGTTAGCCACGATCTTCCCTTCAATAACATTTTCAATTCCCACGAACCTGGCAACTTCCTCGTTGACCGGGGCTGAAAAAATCTCCCGCGGAGTGCCGGACTGGATTATCCTTCCATTCATCAGCATGACAATCCGGTGAGCCAGTGTTTGAGCTTCGTTGCGATCATGAGTAACCAGCACTGTGGTAACCCTGGTTTCCTGGAGGATATTGACAACATCTCCGAATAGACTCTGGCGGGTTGGACTATCCAGAGCAGCAAATGGTTCATCCAGAAAAAGAACCTCGGGCTGCAGGGCAAAGGCCCTCGCCAAACTGGTTCTTTGCGCCTCTCCGCCGGAGAGCGCCCGTGCATTTCGCTGTGCCAGAGATGCAATCCCAAACCTTTCCAGCCAGTACCCGGTACGCCGCTTAATCTCAGCCGAATCAATGCCCCTCAGTCGTAAACCCAGTGCCACATTTTCACCCACGGTGGTATTAAGTAGCAATGGCTCCTGAAAAGCTACGGCAAAGCGGCGGCGTAACCGCAAAACCATCGCGCCATCAGTGATTTCCCGTCCGCGGTACAGAATCTTCCCTGAAACAGGTTTGAGCAGGAGCGCCAGACAGAGCAGCAGGGTGGTCTTACCAGATCCGTTGGGCCCGATTAAAGCCAGTACCCGGTTCGGCATTACTTCGATAGCCGGAATCTCCAGTACCCTGCGAGTTCCATAACTAACTCCCAGATCCCGGGCTACCAGAACAGGTTGCACGGAAGACACCTGACTCAATTTTCCCTGCTCCTCTGCTGTAAAGCCGTCAAAATCAGATTCACCAGATAAACCAGCACCATCAGTATTATGCTAAAGGCAATTGCCACGGCAAATTCTCCTTTACTCGTCTCTCCCACGATGGCAGTGGTCATTACCTGAGTTTGACCGGTGATATTGCCTCCTACCATCATGGAAGCACCAACTTCAGAAATCACAGCACCAAAACCCGCCATAACGGCAGCCAGTAAAGGTAACCTGGCTTCCTTGAGCAGGATCCAGACCATCTGGAACCGGGACGCTCCCAGTGACAAAATTTGCAGACGCAACTTCGGATCCTGCTGCTGAATGGTAGCCAGTGTAAATCCGGCCACCAGAGGTAAACCGATGATAAACTGCGCCAGCACCATTGCCGAGGGGGTATAAAGCAGGTGCAGTACACCCAATGGACCGTTCCGCCATAAAAAAATCGTCACCGCTAGACCCACCACTACCGGAGGTGCTCCCATGCCGGTATTGATCAGGCTGATAATAAAGCGCCTTCCCGGGAAGCGGGCAAGTCCGAGAAGGCTTCCCAGAGGGATACCAATGCAGAGGCTGAGAACCGTGGCTGAGCCGGAAACCGCCAGTGAAAGCCAGACGACCTGGATAACCCTCGGGTCACCATGTATCAGCAGTAAAAAAGCCTGTTTAAATCCATCAATGATCAAATCCATCTTATTAAATCAATATCACAATACTTTCTGAGCGAAGTTATACCCCACAAGTCTGAGCAAGCCGATTCATCAGTCGCTAATTAACCCTTTAGCCAAATCAATCAACCGGCAGTCCCAGTTCATCATCCGTTTTGTCAGCATCGGGGAAGAACAGGCTCTGCCCATATTTCTCCACTCCAAAAGATGCAATTATTGCCTGTGTCTCAGGACTCACCATAAAATCGGCAAAAGCTTTAGCCCCTTCATAATTAATTCTGGCTGATCTGGCAGGATTAACCGTGATCACATGATATACATTCAATAGAGACCTGTCACCCTCAACCATGATTTCCAGACTTAAAGTTTTTAAATTACCCAGATAGGTAGCCCGGTCAGTGATGGTATAACCCCGCTTATCGGAAACCACCCTGAGCAGGTCTCCCATCCCCAAATTTGCTTCCAGATACCACGGAGGATTACCTGGCGAGCCATCCTTAACAGTGATACCGATCCGGCTCCACAGGGATTTTTCAAGCTGGTCGGTGCCGGAATTATCACCACGACTGTAAAAATTGGTCCCGGCATTTGCGATTTTCTGCAGAGCTTCCGTGATAGAGGTGTTACCCTTGATACCCGCCGGATCGGCTGGAGGTCCGACCAGAATAAAATCATTGTGCATCACCAGCCAGCGATCCATACCATGTCCGTTTTGCATAAACTTGATTTCAGAGGCAGGGGCATGTACCAGTAACACATCGGCTTCACCCCTTTCCCCCATTGTCATGGCCTGTCCCGAACCGACATATATCGGTTTAACAGTATATCCTGTCCTCCGCCTGAAAACCGGTAATAAGACATCCATCAAACCAGAATCGCGGGTACTGGTGGTGCTCGCCATGATGACCTCTGATACAAACGGTCTGCTGGACGCAACGGGTTGTGGAAAAGGTGCGCCGGTGCTTACGGATGCACAGCCTGCCAGTACCAGTGTCAGGATTGACAGGATAACCAGCAATCTGCTCAAGCCAGTCCATGTGAGATAGTGATACCCTGTACAGAATGTTTTTAATAATCCAATTTGCTTCTTCACTTACAGAATCTACCCTGCAAAGCTAGTGATTGCCAATCAAGACTGTTTCCCCGGTGTGTGATGTGTCATATCCCCCCATTTCTTTCACAACCCGTTTAAATTCCTCACTTTCGATTATCTCCATTAAAGAGGCAAAAATTGGACTGTGATATCTTTCTTCGGGTATAATCAGATCAAATTTCTCGCTTGTTAGCGGGATAAAATCCAGGTTACAGGAGATTGCCGCCGCCTGAATCCCCATCCCCGCATCCGCTTCTCCCCTTGCAATGCACGTGCCGACGGCAAGATGGGTATCCAGTTCGCGGCTGTAGCCGCAGATTGCCGAGGGTAAGATGCCCAGTTCCCTCAGCCTGTAATCCAGCCAGACGCGGGTTCCTGAACCTTTCTGACGGTTAACAAAAACAATGTCCGACCTCGCCAGATCTTCCAGCCCCTGTATGCGTTTGGGATTACCTTTTGCCACCATCAAACCCTGAATCCTGTCTGCCAAATGGATTACCACCACCGCGATGTTCTGCAGAATATGCTTCACATAAGGATAGTTGTATTCGCCGGTTTCCTCATCCAGCAGGTGAATACCTGCCAGGTCAGCTTTACCTTCCTGGATAGCCAGCAAACCACCCAGGCTGCCTGCGCAGGTTAACTGAACCTCAATACCCGGATTTTTGTATTTGAGACGGTTTACCAGCAACTCCAGGGCAATATCGTGACTGCCCACAATACGGATTAATTGCTTTTCCGGAGGCTCCCCCTGCTTCTCTGCAGGCTGATAGATCATCCCCCTTTGAACCCTCCAGCGTGCCAGTTGGAGTGTGAAAGCCGCTTCGATTTCTTCGGGGGAATAGCCCTGACTCAGTAGATCCATTATCAATTCATTGACCATGCTGGCAAGCCTGCTCTGGCGTAAGGCAGCCCGCTGGGGACTCTCTGCCTCTCCCATCACGATAGTGCCGCGACGGCGGCTTGCCCCAATAATTCCTGCCTGCTCCAGTTCCTGGTAGGCACGTGCGACCGTAGCAGGATTCACCCTGAGCCTGCGGGACAGATCCCTGACAGTCGGCAGCCTTTCGCCCGGCTTGAAACGGTTGCCCGCGATTTGCTGCTTTACCTGTTCGACGATCTGGAGGTAGAGAGGAACCCGTGACCGGTTGTTTATATTTATCTCCAGCATCTCCTGCGCCTCTATGTATTATTTTTATTAATGCTATTTTAACAATATTTCACCGAAAGTCAACAAAGTCATCTGATAAACCCGGTCAATTAAACACTTGAAATCCTGTAATCCTGCTAAAAGCTGACAATGCACCGATCAATTTTAAATTATTGTATGATTTATCATAATACATATTTCAGCAGATAGTTGCCCTGCCGACCTGAAATTTAATCTGTACGCTGGCGTCTGAAAATGCTAGAATTTTAACTATGAAGAAAGATTTGATGGATATCCTTGCCTGCCCGATCTGCAAGGGGAAACTCGAGCTTAAAATCGAAGAAGAAAACGAAAAAGAGGTTATTTCCGGAGGTCTATTCTGTCCCCGCTGTGGTATCAACTACCCGATCACCGAGACCATCCCTAACCTGCTTCCGCCTGAAAAGAAAAACTAGTCCGGCGAATAGATTACTCCCTGCTGGGGTGTCTCCCAAACCTCGATAGCACCAATCGTCACAGGCTCACCCGCAAGTTTCTCTTTAAGTTCCTGGAAAACCATACCGGCAATATTCTCCGCTGATGGATTAATCCTGTCGAAAGGTGGAATTTCATTTAACAAAACGTGGTCGTAGCGATCAAGGATTTCCTTCAAACTCCGTTTAATGTCCGTAAAGTCGTAAGCCAGTCCTATCTCATTCAAATTCCGGACTTTCAATCTGACCCTGATGGTATAACGGTGACCGTGCACGTTTTCGCATTTCCCCTGGTATCCCCTTAAAAAATGCGCCGCATCAATATGCTGTTCTACCGCTATTTCATACATCTAATCTTTTTTAACCTCTAAATCGGTCCAGCGGATAACTCCCTCCTTGCCACCCACTTCGTCCAGAAGCTGCCTGACCGTCTTCTTGCTCACCGGGTGCACCAGATCCGGCGCAATATCTGCCAGGGGCACCAGCACAAAAGCCCTCTCGGAGAGACGGGGATGAGGTACTATTAACTGGGGCGATTTATTAATTACCTGGTCGCCATAAAACAAAATATCTATATCTATTGGTCGCGGTGTACCGATCGGCACTCTCCCCAGCTTGGCTTCGATGCCTTTTACCATGAAAAGCAACGTATCGGCTGGTAACCGTGTGGAAACTTTGAGTACCATGTTAAGAAAGCGTGGCTGATTCTTGTCACCAATAGGCTCGGTATCATAGATTGGAGAAATCTGCTCTATTTTTAATCTTTCCGAGAGGAAATCAATTGCTCTATCGAGGTTGATTTTGCGCTCACCGAGGTTAGAACCCAATCCAAGGTAAACAATTACTGGCTGAGTATTAATCATTGTTTCTCTTCATTCCCCCAGTTTTGCATTATTTGTTTCAACTTTTGAGCCAGTTTGGGACTGGCACGCAGGCGTTCAATAAAAACAGGACAAGCTTCCAGCAGCGAATTCTGGGCCGCCGTTGCCATTCCCGCCAGTAGATTCTGCAGACCGGCGTCTACCACACCGCTTGTCATTCCGGGTGTCGAGGCTTCAAGCTGCTTTCTGAGGTCCTCCGCCGTAAACCTCATCGGTATCACGCATGATTTGTACCAGGGGCATTCTTTACACTGGACCACCCCGTAAGCTTCATTCAAAATATCTCCCATCCCGTTCTCCTTCTTATTTTTACCCCGGTTCACCAGGTGATGCAGATACAGGCCCGAAAATAACCGTGATTTTAGTTAAGACCATTCTCTCTCACGGCTTTCTTCCCAAAAAAGGCCGATCTGCCCAACTCATCTATATTTTCCAGCCACCTTCCATGTACTGTCAAGTAAAACTAGTGACATACGGTACGGATAAAGTAATCGTTCTATCACGCCGAACCTGGCAGTGCACCCGAATGCTTCCTGCCCCCTTCGACCTGACAAAAAGCCCGGACTGCCGTTATATGAATTAGCAAGTAATCCGCGGGAGAACTGGACTCCGCATTGGAGCTATAATAATAAAAGCGAAATCATCCGGAGAAAAGCTATTGGAATGACACCTGATTCCAGCAAAAAGGGACAGGAAACCCGTGAAAAGTATGAGATTCAACTGGTCAATCTCTATGAGGAATATTTTGACAAAATTGCACGTTATGCCTTTGCCCATATCGGAGATAGAACAGAAGCCGAAGATATCGCCGGGGAAGTATTTTTGCGGGCACTTAAATCACTCGACTCTTTTCGCGATTGCGGTATACCCCTGCAATCCTGGCTTTTCAAAATCGCCCATAACATGGTGGTAGATTATCTCCGAAAAAAATCACGGTACCTGATGGTTAGAACCGCTGAGACCAGATATCAAAGTGAAGATGACCCTGAAGGCACAGCACTCTCAAATCTGGAAATAGAAAAAGTAAAAAACGCCCTGCTAAACCTGACAGAAGAGCAGAGAGAAGTAATCAACCTGAGGTTCTTTGCTGGATTGCCTTCCAAAGAAGTTGCCAGTTTGCTAAACAAGACGGATGGAGCTGTACGGGAGATGCAACGGGCTGCACTGGTGAAATTAAGGCAGGTACTCAATAAGGAGAACGTGCGGGGTGAGTAAAATGGCAAAGGATATTAATCTGATTCTGGATGAGTGTATAGACAGGATTATTCGCGGGGAGAGCCTCCAATCCTGCCTGCAGGATTATCCTGAGGAAGCTCCTGAGCTGGAATCGCTCCTGCAATCAATGCTGCAAACCCGGCTGGCTTATGATTTCACACCCTCCGCATCGGCCAGAAACCTTGCCAGGCAAAAATTACTGCAGGCGATCGAACGAAAGCGGCAACCGGGTTTCCTGGAGTGGTTGCTTGGACACAGATTAGTCTTGGCAACTGCAGCAGCAGTCCTGGCAGTGCTGATCATCGGTTATTTTGGATTAAAGACCATTATCCTGCCACAAACTATCCCGTCTGAAATTATCGAGGCTCCCAGCAATACCGGCAATTTCGTATTTCTCCTCAGCGATGAAGTCAATGCCATCGGCGACTTCGAAAACCTCTGGGTTACAGTAGAAAAGGTGGCACTTCTGCAAAGCGGGAATCCGGGTAAATGGATAGAATTTACACCAGAGACTCGAAAGGTTGACATGGTATTGCTTCCAGGGGATAAAACCCAGGAAATCTGGCGGGGCGATGTTCCCGCAGGCAACTACACTAGAGTAATCCTTTATGTGTCACAGGTTGAAGGACTGCTGAAAGGAAGCCAGTCGATAATCGAGATCAAGCTGCCCGGGAACAAACTCCAGTTATCAACCAGCTTCAGGGTAAGCTCGGAAGAAATTACCAGCTTTGTTTATGACCTGACAGTCATTAAAGCCGGAAATGCCGGGAATGGTAGTAAATACCTGCTCAAACCCCAGGCTGCGGAAAGCGGGGCTACGTACAGACCAGCGGCAATACAGGACAAAGGTAAGGGTTCAGGTAATGGAAGAAGACCTGACATTTCTGATAACCCGCCCGTTAATAATAGTAGAAGACAGTGAAAATTCAGACAGGAGGTAACAAATGACTAAAAAGCTAATTCTAGTTTCATGCTTGGCTCTCATTGCCCTGTTGGCGGTTACCGTCTCAGGATGTAATGGTTCTCTGCCGACCTTTTCCACCACCCAGGAGACACAACCTGGATCAGGATTAACAGGAAGGTTAATTGTAAAAATCACCGACGCCCCGCTGGATAATGTTGATCAAGTTAAACTCACTATATCTTCACTGGAAGTGCACACTGGCACAAATATACAGCCCGCTATAACCGGAGCGCAAATTCAGAATACAGCGACCAATACCGAACAGGAAAAGGAGCAGGAACGCGATAAAAACAATTCAGCAGGGAAATCTCAAAATCAGAACAAAAATCAGCAGCGCAATCAGAATCAGGAAACCAGCATGGTACAGGCTACAACACAATCGACCCCGGTTGATAATACGAATGCTGGCTGGATCACCCTTGATTTAAAACCAGACCTTGACCAGGATCACAATCCAAATAACGGGATAACCTTTAACCTGCTCACTTTTCAGAACGGATTGCAGGGGCTCCTCGCAGATACTTCGCTGCCTGCTGGCAAATATACCCAGATCCGTCTGTATGTAAGCAGCGTCCAGCTAATTTTCAAGGATGGCAAGACTGCAGATGTCAAATTACCGGGCGATAAACTCAAATTCATCCATCCCTTCGAAATAACCGGGGATGAAGACACGGTTTTAACCTTTGACTTCGTGGTTTCTGAGTCCATCCATATGACCGGTAATGGACAGTATATTCTCAAGCCGGTAATTAAACTGAATACCGAAAGAGTTCCCCGCAATCAATCAAATACACCCGCAGTCAGCCCTCTGGAAATCACGACTTCCAGTCTCCCTGACGGTGTGGTGGGGCAGGCTTATTCGGCTACGCTGACCGCCACCGGCGGAAGAGAGCCTTACACCTGGAGTTTTTATGGAAACTGGCCTGATGGACTCGGACTTGAATCAACAACCGGTGAGATATCGGGTACTCCCAGCACAGCCGGCTCCTATACCTTTACAGTTGAGGTGAAGGATCATTCAGCCACCAGAATCGCCACCAGAGAATTTACCATCAATATAACATCCGCTCCCTAACAGTACTTAAAGATTAAATTGCCTGTGTAGCAGGAGGGTGGAAATTCCGCCCTCCTGCTTTTTCATCCGTTTAAAATTCCGCTGTATACCATTGCTCATTTGTGGAAATAATAACCGGATTTATTGTTATTGTAATATATTCCGATATATTGTAATATTATAAATGGAGGTGATTTCGATGTTCAGACATTTTTTTGATTTTGAAGGACACGGACATGCTCGCTTTTTTGAAAAAGGAGACCTGAAATATGTTATTCTGGACCTGCTAAAAGAAAAACCCCGCCATGGATATGAAATAATCCGGGCAATGGAGGAACATTTCCACGGCTTTTATTCCCCCAGTGCCGGTAGTGTCTATCCAACCCTGCAACTGCTTGAAGACATGGGATACATTAAAGCCACCGAACAGGATGGTAAAAAGGTTTACACCATCACCGAGGATGGCAAACGGTTCCTGACCGAACGCGAGGAAATATTCAGCAAAATCAGGGGCAGGATGCAGGACTGGTGGCAAATGGGCAACCGCGAGGAGTTTTTCGATATCCTGCATGAAATCAGGGGTTTAATGCAGACGGTCGGTAGAAAGTTTCCCCGGCTTGACCGTGAAAAAATTGCGAGAATAAAAGAGGTGGTTAACAAAGCCTGCCGGGATATTCAGGAGATTATTGAAGAATAAAAATCCTGCACATCTGACCAGCCGGTAACTCCACCAAAGTTCATCTCCATACTGTTCTCAGGTGGGGTGCAAACAGCAAGCTCGGGATTATATAACTATATTATATAAACCCATTCACTGGTTCCGGCGATATAGAAAAAGATCCCGTTCCGGGGAGATTCAGGGAGGAGAAGGTGGGTTACTTCAGGATTCTGGCAGCTATCCCGGGCTTTTTTCTGAGTTCCGTTATCCTGATGTTGCTCTGGGGTGCAATTGCTCCTGACTTTGGGCTGGCATCCATCAGCTACGTCAAGGCGATGCTGATTAATATTACCCTTTGGCTGGCAGTGGCACCGCTGGCTGCAGCAGGTAGAAGCGGACGCTGAATAATAAAAAAGTGCTATCCTCCACACGTTGAGTTTGCCTCTCGGCAAACCGTTGAATGCCGGTAGAAAATACCGGCGAATTTGTGGCGGAACCGACCAGGCATTATAATGAGGGAAGCGATCAGGTAAAGACCGCACCGGTGAATCCGGCACCTTTCTGGAGATTCTGCTTTCATGAAAAGCCTTCCGCAGGATACACTGACTCCTGTTAGAAGCCGATTTTTCTATGGGTGGGTGATCGTCGGCATTTCCACCGTGATGATGGCGATTACCTACGGTTTGATGTACAGCTATGGAGTGTTTTTCAAACCGCTGGCTGAACATTTCAACTGGGACAGGGCAACGGTTTCCGCGATCTACTCGGCTTCTTTAATCATCCGGGGAGCCATTTCTATCGGCACCGGCTGGCTAGCCGATCGTTATGGTGCAGCCAGGTTAATGGCTTTCTGTGGGTTTATGATCGGATTAGGTCTCATACTTTCCGGACAGGTGCGTGAACTCTGGCAATTATTTATTACCTACGCCATTATTGAAGCTGTTGGGCTTAGCGGAACCTTTGGTATTGCCACAGCGATTACATCCCGCTGGTTTACCAGCAACCGCGGGCTTGCGCTCGGTATTGTCTCCTGCGGTACCGGACTCGGCACTCTGATCATCGTGCCCGGAGCTGAGCGCCTGATTGCCGCAACCGACTGGTCAAGAGCCTTCATCATTATCGGAGTTATTGCCGGTTTCATCATGATATCGGCCTCCTTCTTTTTAAAGTCTCCACCGGCAGGACAGACAGCGAAAAACCGGCTGGCACGGGAAACAGAGCACGTTCAGGATTCACCAGCAAACATTGATGTCCCGTTCACTTCAGCCATCCGCAGCTTAAGGATGATTCTGCTGCTCTCCGTGTTTATCCTCCTCTTTTTCGCCACCCAGCTCGTAATGGTGCATCTGGTGAACAATGCTACTGATAAAGGTATCAGCCCACTCGTAGCAGCGAGCCTCATCAGCATCGTCGGGCTGGTGGGTATAGCCGGCAGGCTCACCATGGGCATTGGAGCAGACAAACTGGGAATTTATAACACACTAATTCTTTGCAGCAGCCTGCTGGCACTGGCTCTGATACTTTTGATTTTTACCCATTCGCTGTGGACGTTTTATCTTTTTGCTGCTGCTTTCGGGTTCGCCTACGGGGGTGAAGTGCCCCTGATACCCCTTTTTATCAGCCATTTCTTCGGGACCAGATCTATGGCAGCCCTGATGGGATTTCTCCTTTTCATTTCCAACATCGGCGGAGCCCTTGGTCCCTGGATAGGAGGGAAAATTTACGATTTCACCGGCAGCTACCGGATGGCTTTTCTTATCGGGGCGATTGCCGGCATTGTCTTGCTGATAATGTCAATCGTACTTAAGAAGTTTGCCAGAGAGGAAGTTAAAGCTTAACCCCGCTTAATATTCATAAAAAATGCCGCACGCCAGAGTAAGTGAATTTTGAGCGTGCGGTACCGTTTTTCCAGAAAAGATTGCAACCACTTATTCTTTATTTAAACATGATGATGTTCCTGAGAGCCTTCCCCTTTTCAACCGCTTCAATAGCCTCATTGATTTGATCCAGATTATAATACGCGGTGATCAATTCATCCAACTTCAACTTGCCAGCCTGATAAAGAGCAACGAGCTGGGGGATATGAACCTGCAGATTGGTGGATCCCATCATACTGCCGGTCAGGATTTTTTCGGTGCCGATGAACTCGAAAGGCGAGAAAGTGATCAGATCCTTTGCCGGCGGCAGTCCAACGATGACTGTTGAGCCTCTTTTGCCTGTCATCCTCACTCCCTGCTGAACGGCTGCTGCATTACCTACGGTGACAAAAACATAATCAGCGCCCCGCCCGGCAGTCAGTGTCTTTACCGCCTCGATGGGATCTGTTTCTCTGGCATTCACGGTATGGGTCGCACCGAACTTCTTCGCCGCCTCAAGCTTGGTTTCCAGTACATCCACCGCAATAACCGGATAAGCACCAGCAAAGGCTGCCCCTTGAATCGAGTTCAGCCCTACACCGCCGGTACCGATGACCACCACGCTGCTGAGGGCTTTGACCTGAGCCCGGCTGACAACCGAACCAAAACCGGTAATGACCCCGCAGGCAAGCAGAGCTGCCCTATCCATGGGCATATTATCCGGAATTTTCACCACCTGAGACCTGTCCACCACGGTGTATTCAGCAAAGCTGGCAACCCGGACAAAATTTGAAAGGCGCTGTCCCTTTTTGTTGGACAGGGGCGTACCCGGAAATTGGGTTTCACAGAGATGGGGTAGACCGATCCGGCAATAATAGCATTCTCCGCAAGATGTAATCAGAGATACTACGACCGGATCACCGACTTTTACTCCTTTTACACCCTCACCAACCTCTGCGATATAACCTGATGATTCATGCCCGGCAACGATCGGCACTTCACCCGGTAACTCGCCTCTGATAGCGTGGATATCGCTATGACAGATCGCAGTGGCTGCCAGGCGTACCTTCACCTGTCCCTTACCAGGCGGATCAATATTAATGTCTTCAATTACCAGAGGTTTCCCGAACTCATAACAGACTGCGGCTTTCATAATCTCATCCTCCTGTTTAATTTTTTATCTTGAACAACTTTTCCGCTGTGCCATGCATGATTTTCGCTTTATCCGGCAACGAAATCGGTAGATTTTCGATGAATCCAGCTGCTTCGATGCTGTTTTCATAAGGGTAATCTGCCGCAAACATGATGTGGTCGGCACCGAGTTCCAGCAACACGTTTAAAAAAGCCGGCACTGAATACATTCCGGCATTATTAACATAGAAATTATTGCGCAGGTACTCGCTGGGAGCTTTTTTCAATGAAGGACGGATTTCTTCTTCCATCCAGGGTTTCTTAAAACTGAAATCAATACGGTAAATCCAGAAGACCAGTCCCTCTCCCAGGTGTCCAAGAACCATTTTTAAAGAAGGATAGCGATCAAAAAGCCCGCTGTAAATCAAACGCATTGCATGCAGGGAGGCTTCTGCCCCAAAACCCCAGGGGGGTCCCGCCAGAGCGAAACCAAAGTCCTGGTAGGGTTTGATAGAATCGGCAACCGGCGTATTGGGATGTAAAAAGATCGGCACATCCAATTTTTCTGCTACTTCAAAAATCGCCCAGTATTTTCTATCATCCAGATAGCTATTACCGATATGTGAATTGATTTTAACGCCTCTTAAACCCAGATCTTTAACCGCTCTTTCCAGTTCACACGCAGCTTCTTCCGGTCGCTGGGGTGCCAATGCAGCTAGCCCGGTAAAGCGATCCGGGAATCTTTCTATCACCCGGGCCAACGCTTCATTGGTCTGCCTAGCAAAACGCAATCCATCTTCGGCTCCGAACTGTTCACACCCTGGAGTAGATAAACTCAAAACCTGCATATCTATCCCGGCTTTCTCCATGTCTCTCAAACGTCCTTCCGCCAGGTTTAATAATCTTTCCTCAATCTCCATTCCATGAGGTTCCCAGATCCGGGGTGCGTACCAGAGCCTGACATAGCCTTTGTAAATTTCTTCACGGGGAATCTCTGTCCGGGTAAGCAAATACTGCTGATATTCGGGTGTATAAAAATGGGCTTCGGTATCTATTTTTCTCACGAACCACTCCTATTGAGCAGGAATGTTGGATTTCATTCTGTCAAATATTCCTTTCATTTGTCAAGGAACCCGCACACAAATAGATCCAGTAATATAATTAAAATATAAATCTAAAATAATAAAGAATAAAATGATTATTCTTGCCATAATTCTGGTTGCTTTTGCCCCGGCCGTTTTCTGGCTCTGGCTGATACTCAGGGGCGACCGTTATGCTCCTGAGCCAAAACGACTGATCATACGTACCTTTTTCCTGGGGCTGGCTATTGCGATTCCGGTGGCTCTCATTGAAACAGCCCTGTATCCCGGATCAATCCAGAATATCTCCTCTCTGAACTCAGCTCTTTACCTGGCTTTCGTGGTAGCAGGCACCACCGAGGAAATCGGCAAATTTCTGGTCGTCAGGCTCAGCATTTACAATAATCCCCGCTGCTTTGAAGAACCTTCGGATGGACTTGTCTATTCAGCGGCTGCCGCTCTGGGGCTGGCTTCTCTCGAGAACGTGGTTTACGTGCTGGCATTCGGCTTTGAGGTGATATTAATTCGCGGTCTTTTTTCCAACCTTTCCCATGTCCTTTTTTCAGCTTTCTGGGGATATCCGCTCGCCCTGTACAAGATCGGTAAGGTGAAATCAATTCCTCTGGTAATTTCCGGACTGATCACCGCCATTATCGCGCATGGAGTTTTTGATCTCTTGCTTTTTACGGGAAGCATCTATACCTGGCTGGTAATACCCTTCTTCCTGCTGATGGTCGCAATCTTCATCTTACTGTTCAGGCATGCAAACAGGATTTCGCCATACAGGGGCGGGAATATCAAACCGAGCTGTTAGCTGCCGGGTTTTCCGGTTGCTCGACTTTTTCCACTTCAACCGTGCATTCACTTAGCAGACTGCCCATAGCCCGAATTGCCGCCAGCACCGGCGCCTCCAGTATTGTAGCGGGCGCAGCTGGATCGCTGGTAGTAAGAGGAATTTCCAGAAGGTGTTTTTCCTCGTTCAAGATGCAAACTTTGCGGCTATCTCCGCGGCTGACCAGCTGTTTGATTGTTTCAACCAGCCGATTTCCCGGTACCACCATTCTTTCCTTCTTCGCCATGATAACCTCCCGGATTATTTCCTGTTCTAATAACAGTATAACAACAAAGACCATTTATAAACCCGGTATGCGATCGTATCCCTGGGAAATTCACAAAATATTTATCCTGTATCCAGGCAATATTATCGAAATGGATGTTTAACATATCTGATTGAAAATGCTAAACTGTTATCGATTGTCCCTGATTCCAATTAAATTTGAATTAATACCATCTGTGATTTTTATCACAAACAATTCTTGTGCTATAATATTGGCAAAACTTCGCTTAAACTACTCTGGAAAGGAGAGGAATTGAATGGCTCAGAAAAAGAATCAGCCGATGGTGCCGGGCATCGCCAAGCCAGACAAGACGGTCCTTAAATCAACCGCTCTCGGCGGCATGCACGGAGGTGGAGCGCCGGTCTTTGTTGATATCAAAGACGGCAAAATCGTCCGTGTCAGACCTTTCCATTATGATTGGAAGTATGACATGGCACAGTTCAACCCCTGGAAGTTCGAGAGGAACGGTGTTACCCTTAAGCCTCTTACCAAAACTCTGATCGCCCCCTTCTCACTGGCCTACAAAAAAAGAACCTATTCACCAAATCGCATCAAGTACCCGCTGAAAAGAATCGACTGGGATCCCAACGGTGAGAGAAATACCCAGAACCGCGGCAAGAGTAAATACGTGCGCATCTCCTGGGATGAGGCAGCTACGATCATCGCCAATGAAATCAGAAGGATCCACAAGCAATACGGTCCACTGGCAATCATGTTGCAGGGTGATGGACACGGCGAATGCAAGTCAATCAACACCCCCCATGGACAGCAGGGACTGCTGCTGGATAAGATAGGTGGATTTACTCAAATGGTCAGAAACCCGGATAGCTGGGAAGGCTGGTACTGGGGCGCCAAGCACGTCTGGGGACAGGGCATTGTGGGCATGCTACACCCCACCGATAATGTCGTCAAAGATATTACCGAAAACTGCGACATGGTTCTTTTCTGGGGTTGTGATCCTGAAACCACCCCTTGGGGATTTGTCGGACAGTTCGCCAGCAGGTTGTGCTACTTCTGGAGAGATGCGGGGATCAAGCAGGTTTACATCTGCCCGGATGTCAACTACGGCTGCGCGGTACATGCCGACAAATGGATACCAATTCTGCCCAATACAGATGCCGCAATGCAACTGGCAATCATCTATACCTGGATCAAAGAAGGCACATACAACAAAGAATATGTAAAAACCCACACCGTCGGTTTTGAAAAAATTGAAGACTACGTTATGGGTAAAGTTGACGGTGTGGTCAAAGATCCGGAATGGGCTTCCAAGAAATGCGGTGTGCCCGAATGGACCATCAAGGCTCTCGCCAGAGAGTGGGCGAAGAAAATAGTTTCCATAGCCCATTATTTCGGCGGCTCATATATCCGCGGGCCTTACTCCCACGAACCTGCCAGACTGGAATGCGTCCTGCTGGCTATGCAAGGTCTGGGTGGGCCGGGTGTCTGGCAAACACAGATCACCTATGGTGGTATGCCCAGAGCCGAAGGCATTAAGACCACCCGGTTCTTCAATCCGGTACTGGGTGAACGTCTGACGAAACCCACCAGAAGCACCGTTGCCGCCTGGGGTAAACAGTTAATCCCGAAGACGCTGGTACACAAAGCTATCCAACAAGGTTCGGTTACCTTCATGGGCAGTGGAGCCATCGAAGCACCGGTTGAGGATCAATTTATCAAATACACCTATCCCATTGCCAAAGAAGATGGCGGTACAGAAATCCACATGCTCTGGTGTGATAACCCCTGCCGTACCACCTGCTGGAACTGCGGTAACGAGACGATCGAGGCCTATCGTAATCCCAAGATTGAGACAATTGTTGTACAGCATCCATGGCTGGAAAATGATACCCTGTACGCTGACATCATCCTGCCTACCAACACCATGATGGAAGTAGATGATATCGTCACTCACACGCGCCAGGGTGTACAGTTCCAGCATATCGCTATTCAGGATAAAGCTATTGAACCGATTGGCGAATCCAAGAGCGATTTTGAAGCCGTTATGGAAGTCGCCAAGAAGATGGGTAAATATGAAGAGATCACGCAGGGACTAACCACTGAAGACCTGCAGAAGATGGTCTTCACCAATATGGGCTGCGATAATTTTATCTCCTGGGAAGAATTCAAAGAGAAGAAATACTTCGTCTTCCCGATTGCCAAAGACTGGGAGAAAGATGTTTCCTTCTGGAGAAAGTTTTACGAGGATCCGGAAGCCAACCCGGCTCCGACTCCAAGCGGCAAACTGGAACTTTATTCTCAGGCTCTGGCAGATAACTTCCCCACTGATACCGAAAGACCGCCCTACCCGCAGTGGATAGAAAGAAGCGAGATGCACGATGAGAGAAGAGGCGGTAGCCGCTCCAAGATCTTCCCGCTGCTGGTGGTAGCCAATCATGGAAGATGGAGAGTCCATGCACAGGCAGATGATATCCCCTGGACCAGAGAAGCACTCACCTGCAAGGTCAAAGGTTGGGATGGCTACATGTATGAACCGATCTGGCTGCATCCGAAGGATGCCGAGCCTAGAGGAATTAAGACCGGCGATATCGTGAAGATCTTCAACGAGAGGGGTATCGTCCTGGGTGGAGCCATCGTCTGGGAGAGAATTATGCCGGGTGCTACCTATATGGATCATGGTGCCAGATGTGACGCGATCCTGCCCGGCAAGATCGACCGCGGCGGAGCAATTGATCTGATTTCACCTGACTGGTTGACCTCCAAGAACTGCGTGGGTGAAGCCACAAGCGGATTCCTGGTTGATGTTCAAAAAGTTACTCAGGCTGAGATGGAAGAATGGAGGAAATTATACCCCGACGCCTGGAATAGAGAATATGATCCGGCTTCCGGTCTTCGTTTCAACGCCTGGGTTGTAGAAGGAGGTAAATAACGTGAAAGTATTTATTCACGATGTCTCGATATGCAACGGATGCTATGACTGTCAGATAGCATGTAAAGATGAACATGTGGCTAACGACTGGACTCCCTATGCCAAGCCACAACCGGAAACCGGGCAGTTCTGGCTGCATTTGACCGAGCATGTCAGAGGGCAGGTGCCCAGAGTCAAGGTCGCCTATATCCCTTTGATATGCAATCACTGTGATAATGCACCCTGCATGAAAGCCTGCAAGGTCGATGCCATCTACAAGAGAACTGATGGGCTGGTGATCATCGACCCGGTCAAATGCACAGGATGCAAGAGCTGCGTGGATGCCTGTCCCTATGATGCCATTTATTTCAACGATGGCCTGAACATCGCGCAAAAATGCACCGGCTGTGCCCATCTGCTGGACAGCGGCTGGAAAGAACCACGCTGCGTGGATGCCTGCCCGACCCTGGCTTTGAAGTTCATGGAAGAATCAGAAGCCCAGGAATACATTGCTAAAGCCGAATATCTCAAACCGGAGAGAAAGAACAAGGACAAACCCAGAGTTCATTATCTAAATCTACCCAAGCGCTTTATCGCCGGTACTGTCTATGACCCGGTGGAGAAGGAAGTCATCATCGGGGCTGATGTCACCCTGACCGAAGTCGGCTCTAAAAATACCTATACCACCAAAACCGATGGCTTCGGCGATTTCGAGTTTGAAAAGCTCAAGGTCGGTAAATACAATCTGGTTATTGAAAAGGACGGTAAGCGGAAAGAGATCAAGGTCAGTACCGAAAAGGACGTCAGCCTGGGCGATATCCCCTTAACTTAGCCAGTTATCAAGCTGGAATAAAGTGGGCGAAGCTGTTAACAGCTTCGCCCACTTTATAATTCTTCAAAATCACTTAATTCGATTAACCCCTTTCCTCCGAGCGGGCTTCTCCAGCAACCAAAATCTCTTCCTGTTGAAAGCTCCTTTTCTGGATCTGATATTCGCGTAAAAGCCAGAATCCGGCAGTTAAAGCTCCCAGCAAATCCGAGATCGGCATTGATATCCAGACACCCGTCAATCCGAAAAAATGTGAGAACAGGTAAAGTCCGGGTATAAAGAAGGCAAACTGGCGGGCCAGATTGAGTATCAATGCTTCTTTTCCTTTGGAAAGCCCCTGGAAAGTTGTAATGAAGATGATTGTAGGTCCTACCAGGAAAAAGGTAACGCTGAAGATCCGCATCCCGGGAACAGCAATTGCCAGTAATTCTGGATCACTGTTAAACAGGCTGATGACCTGAGGAGTAAAGACTTCCAGGAAGACGGTTGCGATCGCCAGAAATCCTGCCAGCCCGAGAGAAGTCAATTTTACTGCCCGCCACAACCGCTGCCAGAGTCTGGCTCCCAGACAGAATCCCACGACCGGTAACAGACCGTGCGAGGTGCCGATTACAGGCATAAATGCCAGATCAAAAATGCGCATGGCGATACCCATCGCTGCAAGAACTACCGAACCAAAAGCCGCCGCTACATGGTTGAAAAGCGCAAAAACAACTCCTTCCATTGCCTCCATAATGACTGATGGCATGCCCACACGGTAGATATCCAGAATCACTTTTAAATTCGGGATGCAATGGCGAAAACGGATTTGATACGCTGAGTCTCCCTTAAAAAGATACCAGAGAGCCAGTATCGAGCTGATTCCGCTGGAAATCACAGTCGCCAGGGCTGCTCCTCCCACTCCCATTTCCGGGAAAATCCACCAGCCGAAAATCAGGAAAGGATCAAGAAGGGCATTTAAGACCTGACCGACAGCGGTGAAGATCAGGGGTCTCACAGTATCACCGGAGGCATGAAAGATATTCCGGCTTATCAGTCCCAGGAAGAAAAACGGGGTCGCCAGTCCCAGAATCCGCAAATAGGTTTCACCCGGCTGCATAATATCAGATGTCGCACCACAGAGGCGCAGGATCAGCGCGGGAAACAGATTGGCTGCCAGGATAAAAATGAAACCCAGTATCACTATTAGGAAAAAGGTTTGGCCGGTAGCCCGGTTGGCCTCTTCAATATTTCTTTCCCCAAAACGACGGGAGGCGAGAGCATTAACTCCCACCCCGGTACCAGCCCCAACAGCCATCACAAGGATAAAGAACGGCATAACGGCTGTTAAAGCCGCCACAGCCTGATATCCCAGCTTTGCTACCCAGAAAGTATTGACCAGGTTGTAAAGTGAAACGATTACCATCGAGGTCACACTGGGCAGGCTAAGCCGGAAAAGCAATTTCCCAAGGGGAGCTGTTCCCAGTCGTTCGGTTGTATGATGTAAAGCCGGTTGTTCCAGAGCAGTTCCTTTCTAAAATCCAGTCTATCAGCTAGCTGAGGTATGGTCAATCCACAAATCTTCGGTCTGAATCTGCTTGTTTGACGTAGAAGGCACAGTCACCCTCTCGTGAATTGTCAGACTACCCGCAACAGTATGGCGAAAAAGCTTTCTGGAAGCAAAAATCATTCAATGAAGATGGCATAATTGGTCAGGTTCAGGGGCTCGTTCCCAATTTTTACTACCACATAAAGCGTATAAACCCCTTTACCCCGTTCGAGCAAGCTCCCGATCTCAGCTTGAATTAAAAATTGACCATCCGCGTCTTCAATCCATTTGCTGGCCTGAACTGCATTATCCGGCAGATTCACGTAATATTGACCGGGCGGTGGAGGAGGAATTATATAACCGAGCCGATCTCCCGGACCGTAGCTGTGCGGTCCGGCAAGTAGCTCAGTCGGAGTAAGCGGTACCGGTAATTTATCAAAAGAAACCGAGATGTTGTTGATTTTCCCCAGAAAATACCTGCCGCTTAAAAAGAGCTGGTTACCGGAGATAACCGGAGGCTGTGAAAATTCTATGTAATCCCCTTCGAATTGCTGCACCAGTGCCAGACGTTTGGAGTCATAAGCAATCCCCAGATTGACCTTTTTATGCCAGGGATTCAGAATGTTGTCCCTGTGTCCCCAGTTTGAAGCCGCATCATCGTTCATCATGGACCATTCCAGATTTGCGAGTTCCTCTTTCGGGTCTATAGATACGTAACGATCCGGGTTATCTGCCCTGTTGTACCAACCGCTGTAAGCGGAATTTTCCTGTTCGTAGTTATATCCTCCAAAAATGGTATACCTCATATACGGTTTCAAACCGTCAGTATCCCAGTGAGATAGATAATAATGATCAAACATGTCCCGGGCGTGCTGCTGGGCAGCCCCGTTAAATCCCAGCTCAACTGGTTCAAGACCGGCATTTTTACGGTCTGCATTGATCAGGTTCAACATGTACTGAAATAGTTCGGCAAGCTGACCCGAAGGCTTATATGGAGTAAAAACCGGAGGCCTGCCAGATGGCGGGAGACTGGTATCCCCACCGGTTAGACCGGAAGTAGCCGTCAAAGTCTGGAATGAAGCTGAACTGTCAGGTACAGGTGCAGCACCATTGTTTGGTGCAGAAGAACCGTTGGAAGCGGTCGGAGAGGTAAAGATAAAGCCTCCACACGCACTGACAAACAACAGCGGTAAAACTACCAGAAGGCATAAACCCGTCCTTATCATTGTTTTGATTGTTTTACCAGATTTATTAAATACGTCCACCGTTGGTCTCCTGTCCCGGGATCTTTGATTCTATTTTTAAACCGGCAGTAAACTATTAATACCGTTATCATAACATTACATCCCGAGAAATCCCAATCGAAGGCTAGAGCGATATCCTATACGTATTTGACACCATCTTAAATCAATTAATAGAATGGGGCTACTCCAACAAGCCCGCTGGAGTAAGGTCATGGAAAGAATTGCAGTGGTAAGCGCAGTACGTACGCCCATAGGCAGTTATCTAGGTGCCCTGAGAGATGTTCCTGCTTATGAACTCGTGGCGGAGGTTCTGAATGAAGCGGTAAAGAGGGTTGGAATTAAGCCGGAAGAAGTGGGTGATGTCATCTTCGGACAGTGTTATCAGAGCGGGGAATATGTCAATGTTGCCCGCCGTGGCTTACTTCAGGCCGGCTGGTCAGTGACCGTTCCGGGGATTACAATTGACCGCCGCTGCACTTCCGGACTGGACGCACTGGTATTTGGTGCACTGGAAATACTCACCGGGATGTCACGGATCGTGGTGGCAGGTGGAGTAGAAAGTATGAGCACCGCCGAGTTCTATATTCCCGGTAACATTAAATGGGGGATCGGACGGGGAGCAGGTATTTCCTTCCCGGATAGTCCTCGCGGACATGGCAGTTTGAAGATATTCGGTATTCCTCTCTACGACCGCATCCAGCGTGCCAGATACATGCATATACCGGCAGAAAGATTCGGAGAAATTATCTCCAACGTTGTCTGGGCAGAAAACGTGGCAAGAGAACTGGGAATTACCCGGGAAGAGTGTGACAGGTGGGCTCTCCGCAGCCATCAAAAAGCGGTTGAAGCGCAGCGTTCAGGTAGATTTAAAGACCAGATAGTTCCGGTGGCAATAACCAGGCCTGATGGCAGTGTCAAAATTGTGGATACTGATGAAGGTCCCCGGTCTGATACCAGTATGGAAGCATTATCCAGGTTGAAACCTGAAATGGGAGGAGTCTGCACAGCCGGCAACTCAGCGCAGGAAAATGATGCCGCAGCCGCACTGGTTCTGATGGGTGAAGGCACCGCCCGCGAAAGAGGCATTGAACCTTTCGCCTATCTCAAGGACTGGGTTAAAACCGCGGACGACCCGCGTTACCCACCCCGGGCATTGACGGCGGCATTTGAATTATTGCTGAAAAAAACTGGTTTGACAGTCGAGCAAATAGATCTATTTGAAATCCATGAAGCTTTTGCCGCACAATGTCTGTATAACATTAAAACCCTCGGTATCCCGGAGTCACTCTGGGATAAAATCAATGTAAACGGCTCCGGGATTTCACTGGGACACCCGGTAGGCGCCACTTCCGCGCTTAGAATAACCAGTCTGGTACATGAGATGAAGAGGCGCAATGCAAAATACGGTATGGTCGGAACACCGGGCACCGGTGGTAATGCCGTTGCTGCTATTTTTGAGAGAACCGTCTGAAATGAGACAGAGGAGGAATGTATGGAAGCACAAAAAGTTGACCACATCGGCATATCGGTGATCGATCTGGATAAATCTTTACTATTTTATACCGAGGTAATGGGAATTACTAAAGATAAGATTTCCGTGATGGGCAGACCGGGAGTAATGCGTATAGCTACGATTAAGCTCCAGGAAGGAAAAATTGAATTGCTTGAATTCTCTGATAGGAGCAATCCGGTCGCCGCCTCAGCGGATGCCACCAGAGACGCAATCCATCATATAGCTCTCCAGGTCGATAATATCGAAGAAGCCTTTAAGGCTTTTCAAAACAGGGGTGGCAGGTTGTTCAATGAACGTCCTCAGCAACTACCAGGAGGCCGGAAAATTGCGTTCGTGGAAATCCCCGGAACCCGTGTTCTGATAGAGCTCATGGAGGGATAAGTGGAAGACGAGAAACAAAAGAAAGAAGCCCAGCTTGCTGAATTATTTAGCCGCAGGCAAAAAATCGCTGAAATGGGTGGGGCAGAGCGTGTTGCAACCCAGAAAAAGAAAAATAAACTTACCGCCCGCGAACGTATTCATTTATTACTGGATAAAGGCACTTTCCACGAGTTGTGGATGTTCGGTGTCACGCGGGGAACTTCAAATCCTGATGAAACACCAGCAGATGCTGTAATAACCGGTTACGGTAAAATCAACGGACGTCCGGTTTACATCTATTCACAGGATTTCACAACCCAGGGTGGAACTCTGGCAGAAACCCATGCCAGTAAAATCTGCCTCTGTCTGGATGAAGCAATGAAAGCCGGTTGCCCGGTTATCGGCATTAATGACTCCGGTGGAGCACGCATCCAGGATGGTGTTGATGCGCTGGCGGGGTTCGGGAATATTTTCTACCGCAATACGCTTGCCTCAGGTGTAATACCTCAAATTTGCGCTATCATGGGTCCCTGCGCGGGGGGAGCTGTCTATTCGCCTGCGTTAATGGATTTTATCTTTATGGTCAAAAACAGCAGTTATGCCTATATCACCGGGCCCAGAGTGGTTAAAGCCGCCATCGGGCAGGAAGTCACCGACGAAGAACTGGGTGGTGCCGCGGTCGCCCAAAGAAAAGCCGGAGTTTGCTCACGGGCTGAAAACAGCGAGCAGGAATGCCTGGAGCATATCAGGGAACTGCTGAGCTTTCTGCCGCAAAATAATCGGGAGAAGCCCGCCCGTATCGATTGGGGCGATAGTTCAGATCGAGTAGACGAGACTCTCTTTGACCTTGTTCCTGCCAACCCGGGAAAACCGTACGATATGCGGAAAATCATCGCAAGGTTATTCGATCAAAAGCAGGATGGTAGCAAAAATTATTTTGAAATCTTTCCGGAATGGGCAACCAACATCATCACCTGTTTTTCCCGCCTAAACGGCTATAGCGTCGGCATCATCGCAAATCAACCATGGTCCAAAGCAGGTTGCCTGGATATTGATGCCAGTGATAAAGCGGCGCGGTTTATCCGTTTCTGCGACGCCTTCAATATCCCGCTGGTCACGATCGTGGATGTCCCCGGTTACCTGCCCGGGACCGACCAGGAATGGGGAGGCATTATCCGCCATGGAGCAAAAATGCTGTATGCCTATTCAGAAGCTACCGTACCGAAACTGACAGTGGTTCTGCGCAAGGCTTACGGTGGTGCCTACATCGGTATGTGCAGCCGGGGACTTGGAGCGGACGTGGTAATGACCTGGCCCAGCGGCGAGCTGGCAGTTATGGGACCAGAGGGTGCTGCTCCAATCAGCTTCCGCCGAGAACTGGAAAAGGCTGAGAATCCGGAGCAACTATTACAGGAAAAAATCGCCCAGTACAGGCAGCAATTTGCCAATCCTTATCTCGCCGCAGCACATCTACACGTGGATGATGTGATCAACCCTGCGGAAACGCGTAAACTGCTGATCAGTGCTCTGGAGACTCACTTGAACAAATTTGAAACCCGCCCACCGAAGAAACACGGTATTATGCCGGTATAGGATTTGTGCCTGTTCTACCAGCTTAACCCCCTATGCAGAAAAGGGGGTTAAGTGTTTTTACGGGATTTTCCCCAATTTTTTCAATACCGCGACAATACGGGGCACAGCCTGACCCCCCGCCTTCAGGTTGACAAGCGGCTTTTTTATCGATAGTGTCATGAATCACCGCAAACTTCAAATTGTGCAATCCTCACCTGCGATGCTGACTTCAGTTGATTGCTGTCTGCAAGCCGTATTCTATTTCTCTCTGTAAGGAAAAACCTTCACTTTCCCTTCGCTAATCACCAGCATGATGCTGCCCGAGGGGGATGATTCAATCTCTTCCACCAGCCGTTTAATCTCCTCATCTGAAAGAGACGGACCGGCAGACCCGGGTTCTGTGAGATGCAAAAGGCGCAATTTACCTCCCAGTTCCCGTTCCAACCTGGCTACCAGATCTCTGGCCTGTTCACCCGCCAGAATACTGATAGATTTTCGCATCACGGCAGTTTCTGCGCCTTTTCTCTGATCCTCTCTGGCAATTCCCCAGTGATATACCAGCAGAGGAATAGCCACAACCAGTGATTGCAAACTCCATTTCATATTTCTCAATACATCAACCCCGAAATTGCCACCCAGTATCCTGCTTAAAACACGGTAAACGACATTCACCAGATCAGCCGCCAGGGTTATGATCGCTGCCCCGATTATTATGTATAGGTATATCCGTCTCGACCTGGTTCGCCATTCCAGAATCCCACCCCTCTCCGCCAGCCGGATGATCTGGTTCCAGTAATACCACCATAGAGGTACAGCAACGATCAACAGAGCAAAGCAGAGGCTGATCTGTTTTTGCCACCATCCTGTCTGCACCAGAATCGGTGGGCTGATACTGTTGATCGCCACGTCTATTAATACTCCAAGAAGCATGACCAGACCAGCGACCATAGCCCCCAATCCAATAAAGGACATGATATAAAAGTGAATCCGGCGGGAGGAAAGTCTCGTTTCGTGGAGCTGTGCCGCTTCTTCCTCGGCCAGTGAGCGATGGTAAAACCAGATTGCTGCTGTGACAACTATTGTCGGAATTGTCCAACCGAGGAACCGGAAAAAATCGCCGGCTGCAGCACCGGCAACCCCTGAAAGCCAGACAAATAGGTTATAGAATGTAATGACCAGCGCCGTTAGCCCGGCTACTGAACTTCCGATAATCGCTAGCAGGTAGACATACACCTGGCGCAGGGCAGAATCAATATCCCCTTTGGCCATGCGAAACCAGTGAAAACCCCACCAGAGCCCGCCGGTGATGATCCAGCTCAGACTATTCTGCACTTCCCGTCCCCAGAACGAATTTCTCATGAATGAATCGCCCCAGACTGGCAGGTGCATCACCGCAGCATAGATCAATTGTACGATTCCTGTGGATATCCAGACCAGCCCCCAGCCTGAAACGATGTAAACATACCACCGTTTTAAAATAAGGGAAGCCGGAGATGGGCGACCCTCTTTTTCGGCTGTCCACCAGTGGTAAAACCAGAGTCCGCCTGTAACCAGCAGGGTTGCCAGGATGCCGGCAGCATTCTCCTCGCCAGGCAATCCTGCCAGAAGCCAGATGAGGAAATCATTGAAGGAAAATAAAGCGACCAGAGATGCCACCAGCAAGATCAGGTTAAGGTAAATCTGGCGCATTAGGGAGCCGATCTCAGCAGTATTACCATCGGTATTGCGCTGAATGGTGCGCCAGAAGAAAAACCAGAGCGGTCCCCCGATCACAACCATAGCCAGCCCCAGGCTGAGTTGCTGCTCCAGAAATCCTTCTTGCTTTACCAGAGCCGTATCCGGTAAAAACGTATCAAAAAGCAGGAACAAAAGAATGCGAACTCCTGCAGCCAGTATTCCCAGAGTAACCAGGCTGACGATGTAGTAATAGACCCTTCGGATATTGCTCATTTTCTTTCTCCTGCCGGTATCCGGTATCAGTCATCGCAAACCTTGAACAGCTTCCAGATGCCAGCTAATATATCCACCACATATCTAACGGAGACGTGATCAACCAGAGCGCATCTCTTCTGATAAGGGAAAATGACATATTGATTTTGCGTACAGGGTCGCTGAAAGGCCCCCTGAAACTGAACACTTCGACAGTTACATCAACTGTTGCATTGTTTCCGGTGATCCGTGAATTGCCCAGAATAACCCTCCAGGAAAAAGTATTGGCATTTTCCGCAGATCTCAGCCAGAAATCATAGTCAGGCAGGTTGGAACCACCTGGAAGTCCGCTCGAAGGTGGGTAGATAGTCAAGTACCCGTAGGCTGTTTGATAATCCCGATCATGAACAGCCTGCAGATAACGCTGTATGGCGCCCTCCGGGGTATTTTCAGGAAGCAGAGGTATGTTACGCTGACCAAGAACCAGTACCAGCACAACCGTTACCACAACAAGCAAAACCAGAACCAAACCAAAGATAATCAGGACGCGGCTGGATGATTTCACTTTTCCTCCCTTTAGAGTTTACCGGATACTCTAAACCTGACTATATAATCCTGATCTGGAATAAAAGTATCAATTGGCTATCTATATTATATAAACGACCGCAAATAAATTATTATTCCAGGATTATGTCCAGACTCCGCAGCAAGGAGACGGCTTCAGGTAAAGAAAAACGGGTCTTCCTGACGATATTGTTCATGACGTCAATTGAATAATTTCTGGCGTTCCTGAAATCAGCACCGGTCAAATCGACTTTGAAGAACAGGCTTTTTTCGAAATCCGAATATGTACAATCACAACCCGTTAAATTGGTTTCAACAAAATAGGCTTCTTTAACTTCAGATCTGGTTATTGCGGCTCCTGATAGCTGGAGAAATTTAAAATTCGAGTAGTTAAGCCGGCATTCATAAAAGCCGGGCTGCTCAAGCTTCTGTGCCAGCGTCCAGTCCACCCCGATTATCTTACAGCCCCTGAATTGTGGTCTAATCAAAACACTATCAAGGTGAACGCAAGAACTCAAGTTGCAATCGTTGAATTTACAATCAAGAAACCGGCCTCTTTCTATGATACTTCCGGTGAATGAACAGGAGGTAAATTCACACTCATCGAAGGTTACCGCACATATATTCTGCCGATCGATTACCAGACCGGCAAACTTTTCCCGGCAATAATATTCTTTATGAGGTTGCACGCTGGTATTATACTCTGTAACGAGGCATTTGTCTGCTGCAACAGCAAACATTCAACATGAAGAGGGTACGTACTCTACATCACCCGGGCCACTATTTCTTCGGATGCCTTAATCGGTAAATCAGAGGAATTATTCAGACGGAAATTCCTGCGTAGAATTGCCAAAAAACCACAAAGTGTCCCATTGATAATCACTGGTTTTGGATTTGCTTTAAGTCGGAGAACTGTAGCATCCCTGGCAATCACTCCGAATTCCGTGATCCTATTCTCCAGTATGCCCATCCTGGCTCTCAGCAGAGCAGTCATTACTCTGTGTCTATCCTCAGCGGAAATAAAGTCGGCCACACACTGCCCGACCATTTCTTCAGATGAATAGCCTGTGAGTCGCCGGAATGCATCGCTGATAAAAAGAATATCGCCTTCAACGCTGATAATAACCACTCCAAGGATGAAATTGCGTTGCAGGCGACGGCTGGTTATTTCGACCTTTTTAAGCTCCTGTTTGAGTTCCGCCTTTTCACTGACATCAATCCAGATTTCCAGATAGTATTCAGGAGTATCTGGATTCTGTATTGAGATTGCATTAACTTCAACCACCGTGCGGGCACCGTCTTTTTTAAGGATGCAGATAACCGGATTTCCACCTTCGTTTTTCAAACCACCTGGCAAGGCAAACCCGGATATATCTTCCAGATACTGACCAGGATAATCCTTTTTAAGAGACCACGGATAAGGATAGCTCTTACCCTCCAGATCTGCGCTGGAAAACCCTGTGAGATTTTCAAAAGCCCGATTGGCGCAAACAATAGAACCCCGGGAATCAAACAGAACGGCAGGAAGGGGAATATTACCCGGAATAGCGGAAGCAGAAAATCCGGAGAAAAGCCCTGGCTTTTGTCCGTTGACCGGCGCCTGGCCGCGCAAATCTCCTGCTTCGGGTGATTCCGCAGTCACTTCAATAACAGCATGTAAAACGGTCTCTTTTTTCAGATTTTTGGCTGGTTTACCGGTAAAGGTGACAGAAAATTGTGTACCTTCCTGACACTTTAGCTGTATGTTACATTTCTGGGAGCAACCGGTTTGGAAAAGTCTGATCAGGCAATCATTAAATTCGTTTAGAAAAACTGGTGCGATAAACTGGAAAAAGCTCTGATTGATAAGCTGGCTCCTCTCCAGCTTCAACAAGCGGGCTAAAAAGGAATTAGCTTCAACCACTGTGGCATTTTCATTCAGGGTAAGATATCCGATCGGTAAAAAATCATAAAGCTCCTTATATCTCTCCTGCCAGTATTCAAGCTCCCTGCGTAGATGGGCGAGTTCGCCCAGTTCCACCTTCTGCAGGGTCAGTTCTTCAATCAGGTTCAGAATGTCTTCATTGGATAATTTGGGGAAATCTTTGCCCTTGCGACCATTTACATCATCCGCTCGCCACCGCTGGATCTTCTCTTCAAGCTGTTGGAGATCTTCTCTGCTTCTCATTATATTGCCCGCTTATTTTCATCAGTGCAGTTTATCGGGGCTGCGCAATCATGCAAACCTTTATATGGGAAAATTCGTACATCCTACGAGTAATTGAGTCTAGCACTTATCGGGCTAATTCGATATAGAACTTTTTATCCGGAAGTGAGGGGTACTTTGGTACAGACGCCCTTCCGGTAAACAGAACTTGATCTTAAAAAACAAAATGCTCGATAAAAACATCCAGTGAAAACACTGGTTTTCCCTTTCGTGTCATTAAAACTCCCTCCCCCAGCAGTTAACGTCACCGGGCATTTTTCAGGACAACCTGTTAAAAATTTGATTGAATCCATAATCCGCGGCTGTTCATTACTTATTAGCCAGCCGCTGGGGAAAGCCTGATCAGGTGCCTGTAAAGTTCACGTGAGTACAAATTACCTGCCGGGGAAAGACAGCATAACCTGACTAGAGTAATTTACTGCGGCTAAATTTTTGGAAGAGCCTGCGGGCAACTGGTTCAGGTACGTATTTGCCAATTACTTCTTCCCAACCTTCGGCGCCAAGCAGGCTTTTTACCATGCTTGAGGATACCTCTGCAATTTCCCGGGGTGGAATCAGAAAGACACTCTGAATTTCGGCACAAAGATCGCTGTTAACGTATCTGAGCATGCGTTCATACTCGTAGTCACCCAGTATCCGGATTCCCCGGAGAAGATAGCCTGCTCCAACCGAGCGGGCATAGTTGATCAGCAATTTACCTGCAAAACTATCCACTTTCACATTGGGGAACTGCACGGTTGATTCCTTTAACATCTGCAGTCGTTCTTCCAGCGGAAGCGTATAATGTTTGTCCGGATTAACACCGATAGCCACAACAAGTTGATCGAATAACCTTGCACCTTCAGTGATCATCCAGAGGTGACCTCTGGTCAGAGGGTCGAAACTTCCAGCATAAACTGCTTTTCTCATCAATCCGCCTTGTCCGGAAATCAGCGATTTTCTGGTTGATTTTAACACCGGTACCGAAGGCTGTAAATGGATCAATCGGATCATCAATACCGAGCTTCCCGGCTTTTATCCCAGAAAATCACTGACACTGCCGTTTAGAGATAGCTGTTCTTCTTCAGTCAGGCTCAAGCCAACCTCAAGTGTACGGATATAACGGTCAACCTCCGGATTTTGTTCCCTCAACCTTACCAGTTGCTCATTTTGTAGTTTAATCTGCCGGTCAATGGTGGAACAATCAAACCCAAGCCCAAAACGGCGATCGAGG
>Ga0123519_10001550_pt1 | contig 39402 bp, 41 predicted proteins | sample YelNatPaOPRAMG02_FD_87396 | JGI IMG/M metagenome (GOLD analysis project Ga0123519, IMG submission 87396) | Hot spring microbial communities from Yellowstone National Park - Yellowstone National Park OP-RAMG-02 (version 2) | ecosystem: Environmental > Aquatic > Thermal springs > Hot (42-90C) ...
AATTCCTGCTTGGATTCGGTTTCAGTGGGCTCCACCATGAGGGCTTCTGGGACGATTAAAGGAAAATAATGCGTGGGTGCGTGAACTCCTAAATCCAGCAGTCTTTTCGAAACGTCTAGGGCGCGAATCCCCTGGTCTTTCAGCATGGGCAGCGCTGACAAAACGAATTCATGTTTCCTAGGTTGTCCGGGGTAGGATAATGTGAATCCCTTTAACTTCGAGAGCTCATTAGCCACGTAGTTTGAGTTTAACACCGCGACTTCAGCCGCTCTTCTTAGGCCCTGGCGTCCCATCAACAGGATGTAGGCGTAGGCCCTGATTAGAACAGCCACGTTACCGTAGAAGTTCGTCAAAGACCCTATGCTGCTGGGTCTATCGTAGTCCAGGTAGAATTGTTTTCCATCGAACTCAACCGTTGGAACTGGTAGAAACTTTTTGAGAAAGGCCTTAACGCCCACCGGGCCGCTTCCCGGGCCTCCACCCCCGTGGGGTGTGGAAAAGGTTTTATGCAGGTTTACATGCGCTATGTCGAAGCCCATGTCACCGGGCCTCGCGACGCCCATTATGGCGTTCAGGTTTGCTCCATCATAGTAGAGTAGGCCTCCGGCTTCATGAATTATCGCCGCGACTTCAACGATGTTTTTTTCAAACAACCCTAAGGTGTTTGGGTTTGTGATCATCAAACCAGCCGTATTTTTCCCCGCGGCGGATTTCAAGGCTTCGACGTCTATGGTTCCATCTTCACCGGAGGGCACGACAACGACCTTAAACCCAGCCATGGACGCGCTGGCCGGATTGGTTCCATGCGCCGAATCCGGCACTATTATTTCATTCCTCCTCTCCAATTCTCCTTTCTCGCGATGGTACGCCCTCATAATGAGGGTTCCAGCCAGCTCTCCTTGAGCTCCAGCCGCGGGTTGAAGGGAAAACTTATCCATTCCCACGATTTCAGCTAAAAATTCCGAGAGCTCATACATGATTCTCAGCAATCCTTGAGCTTTATCACACTCCACACGAGGGTGAACATATTTGACTTTCCAATGCCCAGCGATTCTACTGGTTAACTTCGGCGTGTACTTCATCGTGCAACTTCCCAACGGGTATATTCCAGAGTCCACGCCGTAACACATTTCCGACAGCCTTGTGAAATGTCTAACCACCTCTACTTCTGGTAAAGAGGGAAGTTTCAGCGGGGTCTTTCTCCTCAACGCTTCCGGTATAGAAGCCTCAACTTTCTCCATGCATTTTACCTCCTCCTCTGAGAGTTTAGGGAGACCACCCCATTTTCCAACTCCCTTTGAAATCGCGTTGAGAAGGGGCTCCTCCCATCTGGCTTGGTTAAATCCCATGTTTAACCAACCTCCAGTCGAATCGCATCCACCAACCTGTCAATATCCTCTTTGGAATGAACTTCAGTGACGCAGAGCAAAGCCGCGTTCCCTAAGTTGGGAAACTCAGACCTCAGGGGTAAGCCTCCATACACGCCATGTTTCAGCAGACGTTTGTTCACGTCTTCAATTCTTATTGGAGCGTGAATTCTAACTACGAATTCCTTAAAGTGGAAAGCTTGGAAAACCGGGGCTTCAACTTTGCTAATCGAGCTTAACCCTTCCATGGCGTATCTGGATTTGGCGGCTATGGTTTTACCCAGCTCTGCTAGGCCATCAGAGCCTAGGAGGGATAGGTAAACCGCCGCCGCTATGGCGTAAAGGGCGTTGTTGGTGCATATGTTGGAGGTGGCCCTTTCACGTTTAATATGCTGTTCTCGGCTTTGTAAAGCTAAACAGAAAGCTGGGCGGTCTCCTTCAACCGTTTGGGTCATGCCGACGATTCTCCCCGGCATCTGCCTTAAAAGCGAGGGGTCTCTACACGCCATGACGCCTAGGCCTGGTCCTCCATAGTTTAATCCAAGGCCCAACGGCTGGCCTTCAGCCACCACGATGTCCGCTCCGTAGTCGCCTGGCGGCCTCAGTATTCCAAGGCTCAGCGGATCCACCCCTACGATCAGCGTCGCGCCGACGGAGTGCGTGGTTTCCTCGACGGGTTCAACCCCCTCCTCGACGAATCCTAAATAAGACGGGTTCTCAAGGTAAACAGCCGCGACCTTATCGTCGCAAAGCTTTTCCAAAGCTTCTACATCGATTTGACCGGTCGAGTTTTCTTGAGGATACTTGACAACCCGCATTCCAGCGGGTTCAATGTAGGTTTTGAGGACCCTTTCCCTTAATGGGGAAATGAATTCAGGTATTAGAATTTTCAACCTCCCCGTAACCCTGGCGGCCATTCGCGCGGCTTCACCTAAAGCCGAGGAGAAATCGTACATCGAACAGTTTGAATATTTCATGCCAGTAAGCTGGGCAACCATGCTTTGAAACTCGAATAACGCTTGCAAAACTCCCTGGGAGATTTCCGGCTGGTAGGGTGTGTAGGAGGTTAGAAACTCAGACCTGTTGATAACCTCCTCAACAGCCGCCGGAACATAGTGGGGCCAAAACCCTCCTCCTAGGAAAACCGGCAAATCCTTGATGGACAGGTTCTCATTTAAAACCTCCTCAATTCTCCGTTCAACTTCAAGCTCCGAGCTAGACTCTGGAATTTTAAGAGGCCTTTTAAGCCTCACGGAGCTGGGGACATCCCTGAACAATTCCCCAACCTCCGTTAACCCCAGCGACCTTAGAAGGACGGCTTCAACCTCTTCTTCACTGTTGGGAATGTATGGATGATACTTGTTCATGGTCATTTTCTACACCATTATCACGCGTAAGCGAGCATTGAAAAGGTGAAAACCTATTAATCTCCTTTACTCTACGTTAAAGTTTCAAGGGTTCATGGCAAATTTAAATAGCATCTAATGAGATTAGGAATGGTTGAGGATGAAGAGGCTTGACAAAATATCATCGAAGAGATGAAATCACAGGCAAGGATCTAATAGAGTCAGAGGCGAAGAAGGTTGGCGTAATAAAGGATCTAGCGTACACGTCGGATGGAAAAGCCGCGTTAGTAGTGGAGCTTCCCCCTGAAAAAGGCGCCCTAAGAGAGGGATTTCTACCATTCGATAAAATAACTAAGATAGGGGACGTAGTATTGATTAAGTCTATTAACGATTTAGAAATCATCACCGTCTCAGAGGTCGTTTGCCCCAACTGTAAAAGCAAGAATCCAGCAGCCTCCAAGTTCTGCTTTAAATGCGGGGTAACCTTGCCTGAAAAGAAGGGTTAGGCCGATAGAAAATTGAGCAGAGCCTCCATCGACCCCTCCGCCAGCATTGGTCCTGAAGCAATCCTCGGGGACTCATGTATAATAGAGGGGGCAACCTATATACACTCTCACGCGAAAATCATGGGTCATGTCAGGATTTGCTGCCACACAGTCATATACGGAAACGCCGTTATAAACGAGGGTTGCTTCATAGGCTCTCACTGCGTCATAGGGCATCCACCTAGAAGCATCCTTAAAGCCGATAAGCCGACCGATAAACCAACCATACTGGGGTCGAGGTGCGTGATCAGAAGCGGATCCGTAGTATACTCTGACGTGACGTTAGGAGACGAAGTTGAGCTGGGCCATAACGTGCTGATCAGGGAAGGATGTAGAGTAGGGTCCAAAACGTTGATCGGCACAGGCTCAGTCATAGATGGATACTCGGAGATTGGCCGAGAGGTTAGAATGCAAACAGGCGTCTACGTAAGCGCCTTCTCCACGGTGGGAGATGGCGTGTTTTTAGGACCCTACTCAAAGCTTTTAAACGACAAATACATGGCAAGAAAGCCCTATGAGTTAAAGGGCCCCAACGTGAAGAACGGCGCGAGCATAGGTGGGGGGGCCATTTTAATGCCTAGGATAACGGTTGGCGAAGGAGCGGTGATAGGGGCTGGCTCCCTGGTTCTGGAGGATGTTCCTCCCAGAACCATCTATGTAGGTGTTCCAGCCAAAAAGCTTAGTAATGTCCCTGATGATTGGAGATGAAGCATATAACCTAGGGGCGATTAAAGTGGCGAAGGTTAACTTTACGATCATCGCTTTCTGCGTCATCATCGTGGCTTTCCTCGTGGTTACACAGGTCTACGTCTCAGCTATGGAGATTCAGCCTCGGGGAGTCAACGTTCAAAGGACGGTGTACATCACCGACTGGGGGGTTACCGTGGTCAACGACACCATCACGCTGACCGATACGCATGAAGCTGGTTCAACAAGGTTCAGATTAGGCGTCCCAGCGGAGTTCGCCTCCTTTCTAAGGTATGCTCAAGCTAAGGACGAGTCAGGTTCCCCTCTACCAACCACGAGGATTCTCGATTCAACCAGCGGTGTGCTATGGGTTGAGTTCAAGCTCGAAAAAGAGGTGGGGGAGACCCATCGCTTCAACGTCGCCACCGTGTATTCGGATTTGGTTTCCTATCAAATGGGAAGGTTTAGCTTCAACTTCACAGAGACGCCACTTCTAGATGAAAAAGCCGAGCTGTGCAACGTAACCGTTGTGTTGCCTAGGGATTCAACGGTGAATATCCCTGAAAACTATAGCTTCGCCAAAACAAGTTTTAACGGTTTACCGGCCCTCAACGCGGTTTTTAAACCCCTTCAACCATTCACTTGGAAACCCCTCAACTTTACTTTCCAATCCATCACCGTACAGCTTTTCAAGGTGCATTGGGCGGAGAGAAAAGTCACATTCAAGCCGCTTGGAGGAATCAGCGTTGAGGACTCGTACAGCGTAACCAACCTCTCAACCAGCACCTCTCAAATCGAAATCCTCCTGCCTAAGAATTCAAGTAACGTAATGGCCTATGACAAACTGGGCCCGATCTGGGATGAACCCCAGAAAGGAGATAGAGTAACGGTTTCCCCGAGATATGGAACCATTAAGGCCAATGAAAGCTTCACGTTTACTCTTAAATACGACCTCTCAAACTCCCATTTATCTAGGCGAGGAACGCTTGGCCAGTATGAGCTGAACCTAACACTTATAACCCCTCAACCATTCATCATCTATCATTTAACCACTGAAATAACGTTTCCCAAAAGTTTAAGCGTAAACGAGGTTTCCAAGCCTCCGGACACGTTATCCGACAAGCTTTACGAAGTAAGGTACCTGTACGATGTCGGCGATGTAACGCCCCTTGACGACCTATCCCTACAAGTCGGGTTTAAATACGACGGCTTCTGGGCGGCTGTTAGACCCATCGGAATAGTAGCCATGGTTGAAGCCGCCTTCTGCGCTTTATACGCGTCCTTGAAGACGGTGAAAAGGGAGGTTGTGGAGGAAGGCGTAACCGTTCCCGCGGATCAGATTCGAAGGGTCACGGAGCTGATCGATGAGAAAATAGGGTTAAGGAACACCCTTGAAGATTTGGATGAAAAACTGGCTAAGAAGGCGATTTCCAAAAACGATTACCGTAGGAGGCGGCGCGGCGTCGAGACGAGGCTGGCCGCCATTAATCGGTTATTGAAGCCTCTTAAATCGAGTTTAGCCAGCCTCAACCCCAGATACGGTGAAATCTTAAACCTAATGGATAAAGCTGAGGCTGAGGTTGAAGCCGTTTACACCAGCATCAGAAACCTTAGGGTTCAGTATCGGATAGGTAAAATCGAGAAGACCGCGTATCTTAGCATTCACGAAGAGTTGAGGAGTAGGCTTGAGAAGGCCAAGTCAAAGCTGGAAAGCCTAAACGTATCGTTAAAGGAGGAGGCAGGGTGATGGTTCACCGAACCTCCAGCGACTTCAACGCTGTAAGATATGTTTGATAAACTGATTCAGCAGCTGACTTTAAGCGAAGCTTCTCATCCGCTGAAAGCCGGTTAATTAGCACTGGGCCGATGGATGAGCCCAGCCTCGTAGGGGCGCTGACGAAAACCGGCTCTCCAATCCCTTCGAAACGTATTGGCGACGCAACCGGCATCACTTCATTAGTGTTTCTAACAATCGCCCTTACGATATCCCTAAACGAAGCGGCTGGACCGAACTCCGTCGCGCCCAGTCCATCGATAATCCTCCTTGAAACGCTCAGTATGTATGAGAGAACTTCACTCTTAAGGGTTTCATCAACTTCCTCTAAACGTTCCTCGAGGCTCAACCCATCGATCTTCACAGAAGACCAGGCTATAAACGCGTTTTCCCCATGCTCACCCAGCACCCAGCCCTGCACCTTGGACACTGGAACTGACAGCGACTCGGCTAACCGAGCCCTAAACCTTAAGGATTCTAGGTGGGTTCCTGTGCTTAAAACGAAGGGGCGTCCCGTATAGCGCTTACAAATCATGGCCATGGCGTCGACGGGGTTAGTGACTACAACGTATTTCGCGTCGGGGTTTTCTCCATTGTTTTCTCGGAAACCTCCTTAACAATCTCAGCGTTTTTTTCCGACAACATTCTCCGGCTGATGTTTGACCCCGGGGTTCTAGGATATCCGGCTGAGATGATTATCAAATCCGCTCCAGAAATGTTTTCCGCGTCGCCGCAAACGTTTACCTTCACGTCGAACCTTTGACTAGCCGCCACGTGCTTTAACTCCTCGGCGAAGGATTCGGCGAGGTCCTTCTTTATATCGCACACAGTGAGCTCCGACGCCAATCCCTCAGTTAAAAGGGCGTTGGCTGTAGGTCTCCCGACTCTACCTGTCCCTACGACGGCGATGTGCATCTTTAAGTCACATCGAAGCAAGGCGCTTAGGGCTTTACCGTGGTTAAACCATTCATGAAGGTTCTTAAATCATATCCGCTCCCCATCAACTCACCGCTTACCACGTTTGAACGCTTTGATTTTCGAGGTCACCTGCCTTTCATCCTGAGTAGCCGATATGGAAGCGTGTAAACGCTCACCGCGCCTGTGGCGTCCCTTTGGTCGAAGCCTGATTTTTTAATGGACCTCAACTCGGGGGCGAATAGGCTGTCTTTGGAGTCCCTTTCGAGTATTAAGATGTTTCCTTTAAACAGCCTAACCTTGTACTTTCCGTTGACATACCGTTGGGTTGAGTCGATGAAAGCGTCCAAATCTCTTTTTAAGGGATGTAGCCACATTCCATGGTATACCATGTCAGCCCAAAGCCTGTCAACTTCAAACTTCAACCTTAACTGCTCCTTTGTTAATACTAAGTGCTCTAGGTCAGCGTGAAGTTTTAAGAGTATTACGGCGGCTGGGGCTTCATATATTTCTCTCGACTTTAACCCTATGATTCCATCCTCCAAGATATCTATGCGCCCCACTCCGTTTCTGCCACCTAGCTCGTTAAGGTAGGTAAGCATGGAAACAGGGTCCGTTACACCGTCTACGGCTGTTGGAACTCCCTCCTCGAATTCGACGGTGACCTCTACGCCGTTTTCATCCGCTTCCTCGATCGATGTGGCCCAAAGATAATCTGAGGTTACTTGGGTTGAAAGGTCCTCTAATTGGCCGCTGCCTATGGAGTGGGACCAAATATTTACGTCCCCACCTATCTTCCCCACTCTTTTTTCAGGGTCGATTCCATGTTTCCTTAGAATCTCCTCCTCCTGGGATCGTATGAGGTTTAACTCTCTGACTGGCGCGATGATTTTTACGTCTGAAGAATAATACTTGAATGTAACCTCCATCCTATACTGATCGTTCCCCTTTCCCGTGCATCCATGGGGCACCGCTTCAGCTCCCCTTTCCAAGGCTGTTTCCACTACCTTAGAAGCTATTAGAACCCGGGACATGGAGGTTCCCACAGGATAACCTTCGTAAGACCCATTGGCTTTAATGCACTTGTACACGTACTCGGTGACAAACTCTTTTTTAGCGTCGTAGAAAACCAATTCCTCGCCTAAAATCTCCGCCCTCTCCTTAGCAACTTTAACGTCCTCCTCCCCCTGGCCTACGTCCACAAGAACCGGTATCACCTGCTCGAATCCATAACGCTCTTTTAGCAAAATCAGCAACGCGGTGGAGTCCAATCCACCGGAGTAAGCCAGCGCGACCGCTTTCCCATTACCGCTCAACCCTTACGCCTCCTTCTAGATTTTAATTTCGACCTTCCTTTTTTAACTTTTAGGATTACAAAGCCAGGTGTCTTGAGTTAAAAAAAGTTTGGGAGAACGATTAGGTCGGTTAAGGTTCTCCAATTTTATGTTAAAGGCCGTTACTGGGATAATTGATGTCAGAAAGCGCTGAGCATTGCGAGAGGTATCCAATTTACGTTTGGAAGTGTAGCCGTCATGTTAACATGTTTACATGTGTTTCGTGAAATAGGAGAGCAATAGGGTCGGAATTTCAAGGCCTGGTTAAAGCAAGTAAGCGAAGCAGGGTAGGGATGAGCCTAATATGCACTATAAAAACGTTAATTAGAATTCTCATCAGTTTACAATCTTGGGTACTTTAGTGAATCTGATTAGGTTTTATGGATGTTAAAAAAATAGGTCTTAGGAGAAAGGTGGTTTACTCCTTCGATTCGTATGGAAAAAAAATGGGGGGTTAATATTCAGGTATTTCGCCGGCTCCTCCTGGGCCGCCGGGACCGCCTTTTGGAGGCGTTGGAGGAGGTTTGGCGGCGGCGATTACGTCGTCGATTCGTAGGATCATGGAGGCTGCTTCCGTAGCGGATTTTATCTCCTGCTCCTTTACGCTTATGGGCTCGATGACACCGTTTTTCATCATATCCTCGATTTCTCCGGTGTACACGTTGACTCCGTGCCATAATCCGCCTGGCTTTTCATGGGAGGCCCTCAGTTTTACCATGATGTCGATTGGGTCCAATCCGGCGTTTTCGGCGAGGGTTCTGGGTATTGATTCCAAGGCGTCGGCGAAGGCTTCGATCGCAAGTTGCTCCCTGCCCCCGACTTTCGCCGCGAATCCCTTCAACCTCTTAGCCAGTTCTTCTTCAACAGCTCCTCCGCCGGCGACCACCTTGTTCTTCATTACCACGTCAGCCACTACGGAGAGGGCGTCGTTTAAGGCTCGCTCCGCCTCGTCTACAAGTCTCTCCAGTCCAGCCCTTATCAGGATGGACATGGATTTTGGATCTTTGCATTGCTGCACGAAGACCATTTTATCGTCGCCTATCTTCCTTTCCTCAATAAGCCCGCATGTCCCTAAGTCCTCGGGTTTTAAGTCGTCGATGTTTGTCACGATTTTTCCGCCAGTAGCCCTGGAAAGCTTCTCCATATCCGATTTCTTAATTCTCCTGACAGCCATTATTCCTTCTTTGGCCAAGTAGTGTTGAGCGGTGTCGTCGATTCCCTTCTGGCACAGCACCACATTGGCCCCGGAGGCCTTTATCTTGTCCACCATCTTCTTAAGCATCCTTGCCTCTTCGTCTAGAAACGCCTTCATCTGGGTTGGATCCCTTATCCTTATCTCAGCGCTGAACTCCGTCTTCTCGATTTCCAAGGGGCAGTCAAGCAACGCGATCTTCGGGTTCTTTATTTCCTTAGGCATACCCGGGTGAACAACTTCCTTGTCGATGATTACGCCTTTAACCAACTCGGTGTCTAAGAGGCTTTTTCCCTCCTTCTTAATCAACTGGACGTTATCGATGTCAACGAAGTAGGATTCGCCGCGCTTCTCAGCGACCTGCTTCACGGCCTCGATGGCTATGTCGGCGAAGTGATCCTTGGCGACTCCAACTCCCTTACTGTGCATGGAGGTTAAGGCGATCTTCTTTAAGAGCTCCCTGTCGTTTATGTTGGCGTTTACCCCAATTTCGTTCAATATTCTTATGGCTTCGTCGGCGGCGCTTTTATACCCGTGCACAATCACCGTCGGGTGGATGTTATCTTCAATCAGCTCCTCGGCTTTTCTGATCAGCTCCCCGGCTATGACGACCGCTGAGGTTGTGCCGTCACCCACCTCGTCATCCTGGGCTTTGGCTACTTCAACCATCATCTTAGCGGCTGGATGCTGTACATCCATCTCGTCCAGAATAGCCGCTCCATCGTTCGTTATGGTGATGTCGCCTAGGGTGTCGACTAGCATTTTGTCCATTCCCCTGGGCCCTAATGTGCTTTTCACAACCTCGGCGACTATTCTAGCGGCGGTCATATTAGCCCTTTGGGCATCTCGCCCCCTCCGCCTACTGCTACCTTCCTTTAATATTAAAACTGGTTGTCCAGCTAAGTAGGCCATTTCAACGATTCGCCTCCAGTTAACTCCAATAAGATTAGAGCTGAAGAAGGGGGAATAAAAACATTTCGACAGAGTCATGGGACCTGTTAAGCCAAAGGTGTGGGTCAAACGGCTTTTTGACGATTTTCGGAACATAAACCGCCCTTTTCGTTTTCAACGATTTTTTAAAAGCCTCCCAAGGTTTATGACGTCTTAGTTGGCTGTAAGGACCATTATAGGTTTGAAAGAGGCGTTTCAAACGTTTCTTCTCAAACATAATGCATGGGATGTGGAGGTTGAAGGCTTTTAGGTAATCCTTAACGTTCCGTAAAGGCGTCGGTGGTGTTATGGCGTGGATTACAGTCCTCCAAGCTTAAACCCCACGCCTAAAGCCCACTTTGGCCTAAAGTCCATGGATGCCACGGGTCACTTGATAAATTACACTTCTCCATGAGCTCAGATTGAAGGCTTATCCACTAAACCCCCGCTAGGTTAATGGCTTTCAAGCGAGGAAAGTTTAAGATCTTATATGTTTAGGACGAACGGGTATGGAGCTAGATTAGGCGTTTTGACACGTTATCGATTGTGAACTTATTCCCTTAGAAGTCTCTTGGAGGCTAACCTCACGTCGCTGGCTTTAACGGTTTTCCTTCCCGCATAGTTGGCGATTTCCCAAGCCTCCCTCCCCAGTTTAACGGCCACTTCCTCCAGGATGGCTCTAAGCTCATCGACGGCGTCTTCCCCAACTCTAGCCGCCCCGGCCTTCTCCATTAACCTATGTATAGCTGAGTTTGATAGCTCCTTATTCTTCATTGAGCCGTCTCCCATTATCCTTTAACCATATGCTGCTATAAAGTGGAGGGATGAAGAATATTAAATTTTAGTTTCTAAGCTAGGTTTCAGGGTTGATTGAGGATGTAGAATATTGACGTTTAAATGTTTATGAACTTGAAGCTGAAATTAGGCTGGCGTCGCGAGGGTAGAGGCTATGAGTGGAGAATCAGGGATTGACGGATTCACCATCAGGCATGGAAGCTTAATCCTTGAAGTGGGATTGGTTAACCTTCAATCCTTAAAGCTGCATGAAGAAACTTTAAACGCCCCTTTACGTTCATTAATTGAAGACATTAAGAGGAGTGGTGTAGTTAAACACCCTGTGATAGTGGACAGGGACAGTTTGACAGTTTTAGATGGAATGCATAGGGTTCAAGCGTTAAGGCGCATTAATTGCGTGAGGGCTTTAACTTGCAACGTTGACTATCAAAGTCGTGATGTGACGTTAAAGTTCTGGTACAGGACTTTGAATGATGTTGACGTGACGCTGGCTTTGAAGTTGTTGGAGGAAATGCGGTTACCCCTTCAACGTGGAAAGCTTGACGCTGAAGTCTTAAGCAGCCCTGACCTAGTCTTGGCGTTGATAACCAGGGATGACATGTACTTTTCCATCAAAAGGGGTCGCAAAGTGGAGGACGCCTTCGACATCGTCAAGATTTTAGAGAGAAGGATTCAGGCTAGGGGCACATTATCCTATTATATTGAGGATGAGGCTTTAAAGAAAGCTTTAAGAGGAGAGGTGGAGGCCGCCTTAGCCATACCTAAGCTGTCAAAGAAGGACATAGTGGAATTGGCGGGTAAAGGTTATCTTCTTCCTCCTAAAACTACTCGACACGTCATTCCCGCGAGGCCCATGGGAGTTAACGTCCCATTAAGTTTGCTGATGGACAGGCGGATGGAAACCGAGGAGGCGAACGCAGTGCTGGTCGAGCAGCTCATGAAGAGACAGATCGTGAGAATGGGCCCCGGCGCGACTTATGAGAACAGATTTTACGAAGAGGAGCTTTACGTTTTTGTGTAGGTTGAAGGGTCATGGTAAGGGTTAAGGTGCTTGGAAGCTTGGTGGAGGAGGTTGGCTTCAAGGAAAGGGATTTTAACTTAGACGATTTAACCTTGACCGAGCTGCTGAACATGGTTTTTCAAAAGAAGGATGGAAGCGGTTCGTTGTATTCGCAGATGTTAATTTTAGTTAACGGTGTTGAGGCGGCGGTGTTGCCGCAGGGTTTAGAGACCAAGCTTGGGAAAAAAGATGAAGTAACCTTGATTCCCATATCTCACGGTGGATGAGAGGTTTAACGTTTAGATCTCCACGACTTTACACTTTATATTCTTTAACAGCTCCTCCGCCTTTGAATCATCGGTTTTTAAAGTGTAAAGCCTTTTAGGGGTTCTTAGCTTCAGCTTAACGGTTCCCTTCACCCTTTTGACCCTGCATTCCAAGGCGTAACCTGACTTCTCAACGAATTCTTCCACATCAGATATCTCTGTGGGCATTTACCCTCCTCCATTCCAAGCGGATTCCATGTGGACGTTATTTTGGATTTTTCGAGGCTACTTGCTCGGTTGATGGCTTCGCGCTCACTCTTTCTGACGCTACACCGATCTTGGTGAAAGGTGTGTAGGCTCCTCCAGCGAAGTTGTATCCGCATTTACCGCAAATCCAGATTCCGAAGCTTGCCCTTTTAACGCTTAACCTTCCACACCTTGGGCATTCATATTTAACGCGGATTTGTTTTACAGTGTCCGCGTACCTCTTTCTAGGCTTGGAACCATATCTTGCCCCAAAGGCGGCGGAAGACTTACTCATGTTGCTCAACAGCCTCCATTACCTTTTTCCTGAGCTCCTGGGATTTTTTCAACGCCATGTCGATGATCGCCTCTATTTCCTTTAAAGTTATTGTTCCCAACCCCCCTTTCTGCATCGCCCTTATTCTCCCCCCATCATCCACCGTCACCGTTAACCTAGCGTCCATCACATACTCTTCGTCAAGGCATGGATCGACGATTAGGGCGTTTCCTATTTTCGCCGTTGTGATCGCGATGGGACGGTTGAGAACGGGAAGAGGCTCATATTTGTCTTTGAAGACGACTTCGTCCTTTTTTAACTCGTACTTTTTCATCCTCGCGTTTAGAAGCGCCGCCAAAGCCGCCAGGGCCGACGCGTCGATGAGGTTTCCATCATGGTCGAGAACGTATATGTCCACGAAAACAACAATAACCTTGCTACCGGGGATTATGCAAAGTTTTTGTAGATCTAAAGCCCCAGACTCCCTTATACCTCTATCAACAACTCTGGCGAGCTCTATGGCGTTTTCATCCGGTGGACCGGGTTCAAATGTAGGTGAGGCTAGGGGAACAAGCTCCGCGTTGACCGTTAACACTCCTTGGTCAGGCGTATCAGGGAACGGCTCACCCACGTCGATTTTAACCCCCACCAAAACCTTTGTCTTACCAAGTTTAACCTGAGCTGAACCCTCGGCCTTTGGAATCACCCCCGCCTCTATTTCAACGGGCCTATACTCGTCGGGCGATCTTCCATCGATCCTTCTGCCCTTTTCAACGGATTCGATTAAGGCCCTTCTCTCTATCTTAGCCAACGGTTGTAAGCTAGGTGTCGAAGACATACGTAAAATCCTCCATTCAACTTACGCGATTTTATCTCCTTGAAGGTACTTCCTTCTGATAGACTCCCTTTGCATCTGACCGATTTTTTTACACGCCTCCACCGCCATCTCTATGGCGGTGTTGAACTCCTCCGTTGACAGGTCTCCATCCATTTGGAGGAGGGTGATTTTCCCCGTGTTGGGCATTAACGCGATGGGCATGTCAGCCTCCCCATACTTGTCCTCTAGGTCGTTAAGGTCCAATACAAGTTTTCCATCGACCTTTCCCACGGCGCAAGCGGCCACCATGTCTTTAAGAGGGATTCCAGCGTCGGCTAACGCTAGGGAGGCGCCGGTTATGCCGGCGCATCTGGTTCCTCCATCGGATTGCAATATTTCGATGAACACGTCGATGGTTGTTCTAGGGTAAAGCTGTGTGAGGATGGAGGGTTCTAGGGCTTCCCGAATCACCTTCGACAGCTCCATGTCCCTTCTAGATGGGGCTGGTGACCTTCTCTCCTCAGTTGAGAACGGCGCCATGTGGTATCGGCATCGTAAGGCGGCCCTATCCGGCAACGCGATGTGTTTGGGATGCGCCTCCCTGGGGCCGTAAACCGCTACCAATATTTTATTCCTTCCATGCTCTACGTAGGCTGATCCGTCAGCCTTATCCAACACTCCAACCTCCATTTTAATCGGCCTCAACTCCTCCGGTTTCCTTCCGTCCACTCTTAAACCGTTTTTAATGAGCTTTTTAGGCGCTTCAACCTTATTGTAACTCGACATTTTCCACAATTCTCCTGATATGTTCCTTCACTCTGTCGGTTAAACCTTCAGTGTGAGCTTCTCTTTCAACCATGGATATGGCCTCTAAGGCGGCTTTCACCTTAAGGGGGGATCGTCCTGAAACCACAACCACCCCATTTTGACCTATGATGATCTCGCATCCCGTCTCTCTTTTAATCATGCTGACCATGGATCCCTTTCTCCCTATCAGCCTCGGGATCTTCGTCGAGGAGATCTTCATCGTCCTCCCAGAGGTGATCCTGCCTAACCCCGGTCCCCTGATGGTGAGGAGGGGGTCTCGGGTCCTGTCGAAGGCGATGACCTTCGCGAGCACCAAGTCGCCGATGTTGAGTATGCTCGTCAACTCGGTTTTAACATGGGTTTGCCTTCTACCGATGGCCTCGGACAGCGGCAACATGGCTTGGTAAGCGGTGTTAATGTCAAGCAACCATCCAGACAACCCTACATCCACTATTTTACCTATAACCTGGTCTCCAACATGTGGTACGTAACATCCCTTTAAAGGTACCACGCTTATTTTCCGGTCTTCAAGTTCAGCTAAACCAACTTTCAACGCGTATATTTTCCCATCCTCCCTGTACACATTTACACCCATTTCATAGCCGTTTTCAGCCATCAAGTCCCCTGGGAGGACAAGCTGCCTTTTCTCGACGAAAATGGTCAAGGGAATAATCTCCGTCGACTTTTATTTCTGCACCTTGGCGTACACGGTGCCTTTCGTCGCCTTACCCATCTTCTCGATGAATGGTCCATACAGCCCCGCCGCCATCTCGACCAACCCACTCCATGATCCATCGCTTAACCATTTTTCCTCAAGGATCCGAGCGTGGTTTTTTATTACGTTATAGGCCTTCGCGGCGAACTCAGGATTTACCTTCACCTCCACCTTAACGTTTTCCACCCGGATCGGAAGTATTTGCCTCATCCTATCGATTACGGCTTTAGCCTGCTCCTCCACGTCTTTAAATGGGTCTATGGATAGTTTTAACTGGTCCAGCGCCTGCTCTATCCTTAACGGCGGGTGAGGGGCGCCGGTTCGAGGATCTATACAATTCCTGGAGATGAAGTTAATTATGCTACGTCTCTTCTCCTCTATTAGCTTTCTTCTCTGCTCAGAGGTTAATTGAAGCTCTCCCTCCTTCAGTATTGTTTCAGCCACTTTTAAAGGATCCTCGGTTCCGAAACACCTCGCCAGGCTTTCCATGGACGCCTTCTTACCTTTGCTGGCGTCGCTGTATACTTCCTCGATCGCCAATATTTGAGACACCCCTATTTTCTCCCCTGTTTTAAATTTAAACGCGGGATCCGGTTTCACGAGGATTTCGAAGCGTTCTCCACCCTTGGACATTCTTGCAACTGTGAACTTCTCGCTCATGGCTGGGATTAACCTACTTTACCCTTCATAGGCTCTTCAAATATTTTTCAACTTCCTCAGGACCCAGTGTCCTAAATTTCCGCGTATCAGAAGGTATCACCGCTACTTTTACTTTCTGAGAGTTCGGTTCACCTTCGATGACTTTGCTCATGCATTTTAACGCTAGCTTTATAGCGTCCTTCAAGGTTAAATCGTCCCTATACTCTTTTTCCAGTATCTCATTCGCCACATCTCCTCCAGCCCCTATGGCCCAGGCCTTATAGGCTAGAAAAGCCCCGCTTGGATCGGTCCAGAAAAGCCGGCTTCCCTTTGAATCCACACCCCCGAACAGAATGGACAGCCCGAAAGGCCTTACCCCAGCGTGCTGGGTGTAAAGCTGTTTTATTTCGCCTATCCTCCTAGTTAATGTTTCGATGTCTATGGGCTCATCGTAGAGCAACCTGTTAGATTGAGCGTAGACCCTGGCTTGGTCAACCAGTATGTGGGCGTCGCAGCTTAACCCCGCCACAGCGGCTCCAACATGCTCATCTATCTGAAAGATTTTCCACATGAAAGAGGGGTCTTGAAGCTTAGAAGTCGCCCTCTCCTCAGCCGCCAGCACTGTGCCTTCAGGGCAGGTTATCCCCAAGACGGTGGCTCCTCGCTTAACGGTTTCCGAAGCGTATTCAACTTGAAACAGCCTTCCGTCGGGGGAGAAAACTGTGATCGCCCTGTCATATCCTCCTGGCGCGGCAAACATGGACAAACACAACTCCTCTCCATTTAACCCTAACCAAATCGCCCATTTGTTGTTTAAGATTAATTTCCTTCTTTATTTGGGTTTCGTTTTTCAACCGTGGTTAGCTAGTGTTTACTTGGGAAACGGTTAAACCTGAGTTAAAGTTCAGCGGGAAACTCATTAACGTTTCCCTATCGCTCCTTTAACCGTTCCCGAGATCCTCACCACCCTTAGACTCATCTTCACGTCGCCGATTTTTTTGATGAATAGTGTGGCGAACCTCACCTTTTCAACCTGATCTTTACCGCATCGTATGACAGCAACGTTGTTTTTATCAACCGTTCTGACCCAGCTTAGCTCGGTCTCAGCCAGACCATAATCGCCGAAAATTTCTTTTACCATATGTGCAACTAATTCAAACATGTCCAATGGCGTTATTCGCTCAATTCCATGAGCCTCTAAGGCCACGTATCTTTTTTTCTTCCTCACGGTCTCACCCATTACCTATCAGGGTTCCACCTAGCTTCATCTTATTTCGCTGGATTACCGTGTAAGGGTATTCTGAAACGCTTCTTAACGACTCCATCTTTTCAACCCCTAGGACCGCTGGGATGGAAGAGAGGTCCATAGGCGACGCTAACTCCGTTACGCTTGAGGCCCCGCTGGACACTATCAAACGAACTCTATTCGACGACGCGCATTCAAAATCGTTTCTTAAACGCTGCAGAATCAGGTGCCTCGGCACCCTCACCTCTGTTAACTCCTTGACGGTGATTTCAACGGCCGCCTCGCAAAGCTTAGCTAACTTATCTGTAAGCCTTACCTTCGGGTTTTCTAGCGGGAAGGAGACTACGTCGACTCGGCTATCCCTTACAGCGATACGCGCTACATCCATGTTGAGGCATTTCACGCCGATAACCTCGAACCTCGACCTGTAAACCCTGAGGTTCTTGAGGAGCTCAAACCTATTTTTAGGCTTAATTTGAAGCCTTGAGGCTAGCTCAAGGCCTAAAGTGGACTTAACCTCCACCAGTGTTAAATCCCTTCCTGGGCATCGATGGGTTATCGCCGCCGATTTGAACCCCAGCCTCCTTAAGGTGTTTAAGGTTAGTTCAGGATTGTCCTTAAAAGCGTCCACATCCACATACATGTCCGTGTATTTTCTACCCGTCTTCAACCGTAAGATACCTCGATATTTCACCTCTCACACTCGCCACGTCACCTGTCTTCCTAAACTTCACCTTCACCCTTATCGGGTCCTCGTCTTTCAGCTGTAGCTTCCCCTTAAAAGCCCATTGCTTGTCGAACCTTAAGTATAGGTTTCCTTTAGCGTCTACCCGGCTTTTCAAGGTTTTAGCGATGCGGTTTTTACACTCTTCATCCAGGCGGGAAATGATTCCCATGAATGCTTCATATGCTTGAGTAGGGTTTGAAATCGTAAGCGTAATAAGGCTAATGGGGTTTCCATAATGTCCTTTCACATGCCCGACTTTAAACTCGGCTGACATGGGCTTTAACAGAAGGTTTTTAACAGCCTCCTTTACCTTACCGGTGTTCTCAGTGGAATGCGCGAACACGGCGACCTCTATTTGAGAAACCAACTTTCGCGTCTCTCCGTTTCTAATCAATCGATTACTTCACCTAACGCCCCTTCGAATATTGTAACAGATTCCTCAACGGTTTCAGCGTCCACTGAGAGGGGTGGAGCGAAAAGCACCGTCGATTTACCGCAAACAGAGAGCATCAACCCCCTTCTAGCACATTCCCTGACGATCTTCAAAGCCATAGAAGAGTCGCTCTTCTTTTCAAGCTTGTTTTCGACGATTTCAACTCCAACCAATAGGCCTAAGCCTCTCACATCTCCTATTCGATCATATTCCTCAGCCAGCTCGTTCACCTTTTTCTTTAAGAGGAGGCCTTGCTTATTGGCGTTTTCGGGAATTCGATGCTCCATCATGTACTCGATCACCTGTAAAGCGGCCAAGCATGAAGTTGGGTGGAAACGTCTGGGATAGGCCCAGTATTTAACTGAATTTAGAACGGCAGATTCGCCTATGAGCGCGCTTAAAGGTAATCCGCCTGCTAGGGAGCTTTTAAGGATTACGCCGTGAAACTTCAAGCCGAGTCTTTTAGAGGCAAGCCAACTCCCGGTTCTCCCTAACCCGACATCAGCCTCGTTGGCGATTAACGTAATTTGGTAATCTTCAACCAGCTCGTTCAACCTCCGAAAATACTTTTCAGGCGGAATTATGCATCCGCCTCTAACCATAATGGGCTCTATGAACACGCCAGCTACCTCTTCAACTGAAACAACGTTTTCGAAAATGAAGTTTTCAATGAAATCCACGCACTCTACATCGCATTCGGAGGGATTCACGTTAAATACGCATCGATAACAGTAAGGTGCGGGCGCATGAATTACGGTCGCAGAGCCGTCCTCTCTACGCGGATTATCCTTACCGGACAACGTAGCGCACAGCGAAGTTTCCCCGTAGTATCCATGGGAGGTGGTGATGAAAACCCTTTTACCTGAATATTCCTCCAAGATCCTAGCAGCCACCTCCACACAGTCTTCTAAGGTAACCCCGAAGAAGAGCTTATAAGCCTCAGGTTTCAGTTTGAGGAGATGCGTTAAACGTCGGGCCAGTCTCACCGCGGTAGCGGTCGTTGTCCGCTCCAAATCGATGGAGGTTAAAGGCTGAGATTTAAACCCGAATTTTTCAGCCACGATTTCGACGCTGTGCCCTAGGGAGCACTCCAATCCCCCTGAGGTAAAGTCTATATACATGTTACCGTCCAAGTCTTTGATTAAATGGTTTGAAGCTGAATCCACCGCTATGGAGTAAAGTCTAGGCGGTGGGAACAACAGCTTATATTCCTCGTTTACGACCTCACGGGATAGGGGTCCTGGAGGCAAGACCTTGATGACGGGCTTCAGGTTCTTCAAGGCTAAACCACTAAAGCGAATTAATGAAGAGGTAGGGTAATTAGGATTTTACTCTTCACTTTAACCGAGGTTTGCAGGTTGAAGTATAAGCAGGCGATCTTGGTGAGGTCCGATCTCAAAATGGGTAAAGGCAAAGTCGCGGCGCAGGTCGCCCACGCAGCGGTCATTGGATCTGAGATTGTTAGGAAAGGGCGGGCGAGCTGGTGGAGGGCTTGGCTAAAGGAAGGGCAGGGGAAGGTTGTGTTAAAGGTTAAGGACCTCATCGAGTTGATGTGTTTTAAATCTAAGGCGGAGGAGTTAGGCCTACCCGTGGCGGTTGTTGAAGATAAGGGCTTAACGCAAATTCCCCCCGGCACCGTGACCTGCATCGCGATCGGGCCTGCGCCATGTGAAAAGGTTGACGAATTAACCGGTAAGCTTTCTCTCCTATAAGTTTTGAGGTAAAACCATGGAGCCTCCAGAGCTGGACAAATCGGTTGGAATGGAGGTCTACGGCACGTGTAGCCCTGGTCTGGGAGGCATGGTTAAAGTACATCCCTACGATTTCATCGTAAAGGAGGTTGTGAAATGGTTTGGAGCCGCGCCGTTAACCGTGAGCAGAAATTACGCGACGCCAAACATCGGGCCTTACCTGATTTCAGTGTTAGTGAAAGAAGGCCGGGACACACTCCACCTGTCACATGAAGTCAAACGGAAACTTTTTTTACGTGAAAGTGACCTATACACGCTTGGCTTTAAGGACGCGAGGGCGTTAACCGCTCAGTTCATTTGGATGAGAAGGTTTAACCTCCGAGGGCTCTTACGGCTTCGCTTGACTAGGGCTAGAATTTACCCGTTAGCGTTCACATCTTTAAAGCTGAATTCAACGCATCTACTCGGAAACCTGTTTGAGATAACGATTAGAAACCTCGAATCCACTCCTTTTAAAGCATTTGAATTGGTGAGACAAACGCTTCAGGAGTCGACGGTTCGAGGTGGCTTCCCAAATTTTTACGGGTATCAGAGATTTGGAACCAGGCGACCGATTACTCACTTGGTTGGCAAACATATAGTGCAGAGAAATTTTGAAGCCGCTGTAACCGCGTATTTAACGGCTCCCAGTCGATTCGAGAAAAAAAGTCTCCGTAACGTTAGAGAGCTGATTTCGAAAGGAGACTTCCATTTATCCTACAAGAAGATGCCGAAAAACTGTTTTTATGAAAGGATTCTGTTGAAGGCCTTGAAAAATAGGGGGGCGGATTACATTAACGCCCTTAGAAGGCTTCCCATGCAATTGAGGAAAATGTTCGTTTATGCGTATCAATCCTATTTGTTCAATAAAACTCTCAGCCTAAGACTGAAGGAGGGTCTCCCAATGGGGAAAGCGGAAGTAGGGGATCTGGTACTGGTTAAAATGCCCTACGGGGGAGAGGAATGTGTAAAAGTAGATCAGCAGAACAGTTCGAAGGTAAACAAGCTCATCGCCGCTGGAAAGGCCGCACTGGCCATACCGCTATTCGGTTATATGGCAACGTTCTCAAGTGGAAGACAAGGGCAAATCGAGAGGAAGATCCTTGAAGGGGAAGGATTAACCCCCAGGCTTTTCTACATTGGCCCAATGCCTGAGGTAAGCTGTATGGGAGGGGTAAGGTCCACTTCAACCAAGTTGAGGGGACTTCAATACCACATACACAATCATGACCATAAAATAACTTTAAAGTTCTATTTGGGAAAGCTTGAATACGCATCAACAGTGTTGAGGGAATTCATGAAGCCTAAGGACCCTGTTCAAGCAGGTTTCTAAGAAGCATGGGTAACGACCATTCCAAGCAACCTACGCGTTGTTTTAGTAACCGACTCCCCGCTTAAACGGTTTATAGGGAACCAACGTACGTTGGATGCGTCCGACGTAGCCTTAACCACACCTCCCACTACTCTAACTAGAAAGTTAATCATCACATAATGGTATTTTACATTGCCAGCTTCATCGTGTACAATCACATCCCCCACTTCTAGAAGCCTCTCAACCTCCACATCTAACCCCGTTTCCTCATTAACCTCCCTGACTACGTCTTGATGCCCCGTTTCCCCAAGCTCTACCACACCTCCGGGAATGGACCCTAGCTCTTTCCCCGGTTCTTGTCCACGTTTCACCAATAAAACAAAGCCATCTCTAATTATTAGGGCTCCTACGCCTGGAATTGGTGCGGTAGGATACTCCCTCCGCATTTAACACCTCACCACCCCTTCCCAACTCTTTGAAGCGATATGAAACAATGTATGCTTCACCCTCCACCTTTACATGTTCAATCAACAGGCTTGAACGCAACCCCTCGGACATCGCGTATAGAAGATCCTCAAAATAATCGTAAAGCCCGCATGATGAACAGAAACCACCCGAAAACTTAACGACAAAACCCGTGACGCCGACATTCAGCAATTCTGCTTTAGACTCCGGAGACCTATATCTATTATACCTTCGAATAGCTTTTATCAACTCACCTTTAATTTCCATACCTACTCTCCCAACAGCGACGAATTTAAAAGCAGATACTTATATTTTAACGATAAATAAAATATAATTAAATTGGATAATTCAGGCAAGCTAAACAGAATGCTTACCCCCCTCTTATCGCTGGATTTATAACTAGATTTTCCGAAATCCTCGGCCAACGTTCATGCCGAAACCTTCGGGGTTCATATGCACTCTTAAATTCGTGATCTGGGAACCCTTGAGCGTAAAATTACCTGGGATTGAAAAGCTAATAATAAATGGGCGCATTGATTGACATTCTGGAATCGAAACCTTTTTGAACGAATAGGTTAAACGGACGAGCTTAAATTTTGAGTGGTAGGTCCGGGATATCCTAGGTAAGTCAAAGTCGCATCGAACCTGTAGAAGATGCGCTGAAGAAATGAGATGCTGAATAAAATTCATGGATGATTAAAGCCCCAGTGAATTAAGGATTTTAATCAGTGGCTTAATTAACTACCTATGTCTCAACAATTGAGGTAGTTCTAGGCCTTTACAAAAATTCGACAAGAAAGCCTAACAAACCAAGAATCTCCCGACTTAAGTCGAGGAGAGTGTCAAATATAGCGCGAGTCCTCTTTTACGAGCCTTTCAAATTTTCTACATCAAAAAGCGCCCTAGTGACGGTAGGTCTCTCTCATGAGGCTTCGCCTCTAGGTTTATTAGGTTCATGTTCAAAACTTCTTCACACGTTTGGTGGGGCATGTGTCCAGTAAAGTTGTTAACGAGCAGGAGTTTAGGATTTTCATCGACAAACTGGCCTCCGCTTATGAGGTTTTGGCTCCTGTTAAAAAAAGGGGGGAGCATGTTTTCCAGAGAATCTTCGACGCCGGAGAGGTTGACTTAGAATATGTTACCACGATTCTCCCCCCGAAGAAGTATCTTCTTCCGCCCAGTGATGGGTTGATCAAGCTAAGACAGGATGGGGAGTTCGAGGAAGTAGAGCCTGAGGCCCCAGTTCGCGTGTTGTTTGGTACGCATTCCTGCGACCTACACGCGTTAATGATCTTAGACAGAGTTTTTATCGATCATTTCAAGCTTCCCCAATATGTGAAGAGGAGAAGGAACCTTTTAACCGTGGCTTTAACATGTTTAAATCCCGCATCTACCTGTTTCTGCGCCTCTATGGGAACAGGTCCCAGCCCCGATCAAGGTTATGACCTTTTAATCACAAAGATAAGCGCGGGTTACCTTTTAGAGGTTGGATCCGAAAAGGGAGAGGAGTTAATCAGGTTCGCTCCAGGTCGACAAGGGGGTAAAGAGGATTCGGAGGAGAAATCCAAGCTTATAGGTAAGGCTGTAAACCTGTTTAAGAGGAAAATAGATGATGTAGCCCGGCTTCCTGAGCTTTTCGAGCGTAACCTAGAGCATGAAGTCTGGAAAAAGTTAGGTGAAATAGACCTTGCCTGCGGACAATGCGTTATGTCATGCCCCACCTGCTATTGTTTCGACGTTATAGATCAACTATCCCTGAATGGCTCAGAGTCCATTAGGGTGAAGGAGTGGGATGCCTGCTTTACGCTTGAGTTCTCAGAAGTAGCTTTAGGAGGAAACTTTAGAAGAGATAGAGCCGCTAGGGTTAGGCAATTCATAGGCCACAACTTGGGCTGGGGAGGGGGGGTCCAATACCCAGAGCTAGGCGGTAGGACTAAATGCGTTGGCTGTGGTAGATGCATTAGGGTATGCCCCGTCCACATCGATCTAACCGAAGTTGTGAAAATGCTAAGGGGTGAGTAGGATGAGTTCGCCTTTTCGACCGGAGCCGGCGAGGCTGATCGATGTGAAGAGTGAAAACGCTGACACTAAAACGTACACGTTGAAGTACGAGAAGGTTGAAAAGTTTAGAGAGGGTTTCGAGCCTGGGAGGTTCGTTATGATCTCCATACCTGGTTTCGGTGAAGCCCCATTCTCCTTAAGTGGCATAGTTGGGGAAAGCGCATTCGAAACCACTGTGCGAAAGGTGGGAAATTTGACGAGACGGATGGACGCGATGAAAGCTGGCGAAGTGCTTGGGGTCAGGGGGCCTTATGGGAGGGGGTGGCCGATGCGTGAAGCAGAGTATAAGGATGTTCTGATCGTAGCTGGAGGCATTGGGATAGCTCCTCTTAAGCCTGTAATCGAGTGTATCGAAAGAAGGCGGGAACGGTATGGGCGTGTAGAGGTGCTGTACGGCGCTAAGACACCTGATAACATGATTTTCACCGATGAGTTCGATAGGTGGAGGAGGATAATGGACTTTGAGTTGAAGTTAACGGTTGACAGTGTTCCCGACATGATGGCTTGGAAACACAACGTCGGAGTCGTCCCCCTTCTCTTAAAAGACGTGAAGGTTCAACCTGAAAACACAGTTGTTATGACGTGTGGACCGGAGATCATGATGCACTTCGTCGTTCAATCACTGCTTGCCCGTGGATTCGACCAAGAATCGATCTACGTTTCGCTTGAACGGAGAATGAAGTGCGGCGTCGCGCAGTGTGGACATTGCATGATAGGGATGAAGTATGTATGTCGGGACGGCCCCGTTTTTCCCTACTCCGAGTTAAAGGGGCTTCCAGACCTAGTCGTATAGGGGTGTGGTGGCGTGGCCAAACCGAAGATCGCGGTTGTGAAGATGACCGGGTGCGCTGGATGTCAGATGGAGTTTCTAAGGATGGAAGAAGAGTTTCTCGATTTACTGAAAAACGTTGAGATATCTTACTTCGTCATGGCTAAACGGGAAAACCATGAAGGCCCGTACGACGCGGCGTTTATAGAGGGATCCGTTTCAACGCCAAGGGAGTTAAACGAGCTCAGAGAGCTGAGGATCCGATCCAAGACGCTGGTAGCCTTCGGCGACTGCGCATGCTCGGGATGTGTGCCGTCCATTTTAAACTGGATACCCCCCGCCGTTTCAGCCAGGGTTTACGAAAATTTTTCCCTCATTCACTCAAAGAAGGAGTCCTTTCAAAGAGTGACCCCCCTCAGGGATTTCGTTGAAGTCGACGTGGAGCTCAGGGGTTGTCCCCCACGGAGGGAACTAATACTTGAAGTTTTGAAGTCCCTGCTGATTGGGCGGAAACCGGGCTTAAAAAAGTATTCGGTTTGCATGGAATGTAAGATGAAGGAGAACGTCGGTCTGCTTACCTCTGAGAAGAGGCCTGGTATGGGCCCGGTTACTCAGGCTGGATGCGGGGCCATATGCCCCACCGTGGGTCGGGTTTGCGAGGGATGCTATGGCCCCATGAGCGACGCTAACGCGCCGTCCCTGGCTAGGGAGTTCATGGAGCTATGCGGGCTAAGCAAGGATGACGTTGTCCAGAAGTTTAGGAAGTACGCTGGCTTGGACTCAAAGTTTGAAGGGGAGGCGGGTTAACCATGAGCTTGGAAAAGATCGTTAAGGTGGATTACGTTCCCAGGGTTGAAGGGCAGGGAGAGCTTAAAATCAAAGTGAGAGGCGACATGGCGGAGGTGGAATTCGTAATCTACGAACCTCCAAGGTTCTTCGAAGCCTTCTTGATCGGCAGAAAATTCAACGAGATCCATGAATTAACTTCAAGGATTTGCGGAATTTGCCCCGTCTCTCACCAACTGGCCGCGTTGAAAGCTGTGGAAAACGCCATGAAGGTTGAAGTCAGTGATTTAACCCTCTCCCTTCGTAAATTGCTCCACATGGGTTCACACATTCAAAGCCACGTTCTAAACCTATACCTTCTCGCCGCGCCCGACTACCTAGGCTATGAAAGCATCATACCTATGGCGAAGGACCGCCTTGAGGTTGTGAAAAGAGCGCTCAGACTGAAAAAACTGGGAAACGACCTAGTAGAGTTGATAGGTGGGAGGGCGATACACCCCGTCTCAACGGTGGTGGGAGGTTTTACAGAGATACCCTCTAAGAGGGCTTTCGACTCGATGAAAAGTCGTTTGATGGAGGCTAGGGAGGATGCCGTTGAAACGGTTCGATTCGTATCGAAGTTCAACTATCCGAATTTCGAAAGGCGCTGCGAACATGTCGCGTTAACCAAAGATGGCGAATACGCGATTAACGATGGCAGGTTAAGGTCCACGGAAGGACTTGACATACGCGAAGAAGAGTACAGGGCGCGCATAAAGGAGGAACAGGTAGATTATTCATGGGCCAAACACTCCACGGTGGTTGGAAGAGGATCCTACCTGGTAGGCCCCTTAGCTAGGGTGAACTTAAACTTCAAATCCATGACGGATCTGACGAAAAGCGTGGCGGATGAGGTGGGATTTAAACCTCTATGCTATAATCCCTTTAAAAACCTTGTAGCCCGAGCCTTGGAGGTGTTAAATCTCGTCGATACGTCTGTGGAGGTGATTAGTAACTTGAATTTAAGGAATGAACGGGTTACTGAACGTGAGTTTAAACCGAAGGAGGGTGAAGGATACGCAATCGTTGAGGCCCCGAGAGGGGTTTTATACCACGCCTACGGGTTCGATGGCGAAGGTCGCGTTAAATGGGCCGACATCGCACCCCCAACATGTCAGAACGCGAGAAACATTGAGGAAGACCTAAAAGCCTTTGTACCTAAGATCGCTAAGATGAATACGGGGGATATTGCTTTAAGGTCTGAGATGCTCGTCCGAGCTTATGACCCATGCATTTCATGCTCCGTCCACGCTCAATTAACCTCATGAAGTGGAGGAGATGTTGATTAAAGCTCCGTCCGCATTTTAGCAAGTCAGACCACTCATGCCACCTTTATCCATAAATCCTGTGAACTTCAATTTACCTTAACCAAATCCAACCTCATCTTTCTATACCCGCCATTGCGGGGAAATCTTAGCGAGGTCGAGGTAAACCCCATTAAGCTGTTATTCAAATTTATCCCAGCTTTACACGCCAGTCGATCCATCATGTTCTCCAAACCTTTAAAATAATTCAGCTGAGTTAAGAGCGGGAGCAAAATAATTGCGGCCTTCGTTTTTATTCATGTTTCCTAGGTTTTGAATTCACTCGGTCGAAGCATGGGTCGGTCAACCCTAAATTTTTCAGTAATTGTAGAACTGTCGCTTCAACTTCGCTTTCATATTCGCTGTCTATGATGAAAGTGTACACTTGGTTTGACAGTTTTACTGCTTCAGGATCTACGCTTCTATACATTTCTTCGAACCCTTTGTTGAATGCATTCTCCTTCTCGCCTCCTTTAATTAGCAAATAGTAGATGTAATCGATCATCGAGTTAATGAGTCGGAGCTTCTCATTTTCTATGTGGCTGTATGGTTTCATGCCGAGGGACATATGGGTCTGAATCTGTTTAAGATACTCCTTAACGTCCTTCCCGTATGAGAAGCCTCGGTTAACCAATTCCTTCCTTACCCATACATCGCACAATAAGGCTTTCAACCGATCTAGGTAATGATGTGGTATTTGTCGCCTCAGCTGCTCCGTCAATTCTTGATCGCTTTTTCCCCATGATCTCACATATAGCCCCACAGCTCTTAGCATGCTTTCAGCAACCTCATCGGTGCATTCCACATCGGGTCGATATTCGATTAGGAATTTCCTTCTTCCCATAGGGGTTAAGGAGGTGGCTGTTTCCAGCTTAGGCTTTGGAGATAAAATAAACCTAACGCCCCATTGGCTTCTCACCTCATCAATCAGCGGGATGAGTCTTTCTATTTCAATCAACATGGATCCCCCTGTAAATGTTTTCTCGACATTTTAAACAGGTCCATTCATACTCCTTAATCGACGTCCTGAATTTTAACGGAAACGCAAAGGTTTAAGGTTATCGCGATGCCGTGGCGTTGATGAAAGTGTAGGGGTTTATAATATGCCGGTGCGGTTAAAATCTTCAAGCCAAATTAATGTTTGTCAACGGCGGTTTTTATTGCAACGTCCGTTTAATAAGAGCTCACTGGCTAGGTTTTACATATTTAAATTTACGAGGAATATTGCCTGTCATTTCACTTCGCGATAACGTTAAATTCTGTTCATACATTAACTTTGGAGCTGAATCTGGTTGAATGGGTTAACTGATGGTAGATTCTAGGGGTGTGTTTTCATTGGATCGTTCATTTGAGCATTTGCCTCGAGTTGAACCTCAATCAGGCGAGTTGGGGGACGTATTAGAGCTGGTTAATTTCCTCTACGAATCCAGCTCGTTTAACGGGAGAAGGGTTGCGGAGGCGTGTCGGATTTACGAAAGGATGATTCGATCGGACGCCACGGTGTGTTTAACGTTAGCGGGGGCAGTAACCCCTACCGGTTTGGGTGGCATCGTTTGCACCGCTATGGAAAGCGGGTTGGTTGACTTCGTAATCTCAACTGGAGCGAACCTATACCACGACTTACACTTCGCATTGGGCCTCCCCGTCTATAAAGGGGACTTCAGGGTTGACGATAGGGAACTGCTTAGGAAAGGGCTTGTGAGAATATACGACATTTTCATCCCCGTGGAAACTTTGTTACAAACCGACAAGTTCATTCGTGACGTTTTTAAGGATGTGAGACGCGTGGCTTCTACAGCTGAGGTTCACCGACTTTTAGGAGAAAAACTTTTAGACATGGGCGTTGAAGCTGGGAAATCCATTTTAACAACAGCCTTCAAGTACGATGTGCCCGTTTACACGCCTTCGCCAGCCGACTCATCCATTGGAATGAACCTAGCCCGATTGAAGCTTCAAGGCGGTGGGTTGATGGTTGACCCTGACCTAGACCTGTTGGAAACCGCGGCCATTGTTTACGGCAGCTCCCTTAACGGCGTGGTGATTTTAGGGGGAGGGGCTCCTAAAAACTTTTACATGCAAACTCAACCCACTTTAAGCCAGGTTCTAGGGGTAAAGAAAGGGGGCCACGACTTCTTCATACAGATATGCGTTGACCCTGAGCATTACGGCGGTCTCTCAGGAGCCACCCATAACGAGGCCGTTTCCTGGGGCAAGGTCAATCCTAATAAGGTTGGAAACGGGGTAGTGGTTTACTGCGATTTAACACTAGCCACCCCAATTTTGTTCAGTTACCTTTTAAGTAAAAACCTTTCCAGGGAGCATAAACGCCTATACGTTAAAAGGGAAGAATTATTGTTGAAGTTGAAAGAGGCGGTTCAATAGGGTCGATTGTTAAGCCTCTTTCTCCGCTATACGTGAATTGAAGTCAGAATCGACTCCAAGTGTAGGATGAACTCGGATGTCACTTCGATGGTGTGGTGTAGGCCTGTGAACGGCGGTATGTTCTGCCAGTATCCTTGTGGATGCTGGTAGTCTACTAGGTATTGAGCCACCTTTCTAGCTAAATTAAGGTAAGTTGAAGCTCCGGTGATGCGGTATAGAACAGCGGCGCCCCACCCAACCTTCCCTACTTGAGGCCTCGTAAACTGGTCTTCAGAACATCGGAGGGAGAACTCGAGATATTTCTCAGCTAACTCTAAGTGTTTCTCATTTCCGCTCGCCATGTAAAGTCTACCTAGAAACGCTGCGGCGATCCCGGGAATAAAGTAGTATTGCATCGTTGACTCCGCGTCCACGACAAAGTATTTCGCCTCCTCTTCAGGGTAGGAGGTTAATAATCCCTTACCCGGCTGATAGACGTTGTAAAGCTTTTTTTCAGGATCAGGCTGGAGATCCATCATCCTCGCTAAGAATATGCCAGTTTCCTCCGCTTCTTTCATCCTCCCAACGGCGAGGCATGCCAAACCGGCTTGGGAGCTAGTCCATATGTCTAACCGCTGTCGCTCTCTAGGTTTATCCTTAAAGTTGTAGAACCCTCCCGCTTCCTTATCTCTCATCCTACATAAGAAGTCTACCCCTCTGTAAGCTAAGTCGTACTGGTTGAGTTTTTGCGACGCGATCACTAAGTTAGCGTTAGGGTATGTGTAAAAGTTTTCACCGTATCCTCCACGACCATATTTCCCATCGAAGTCGCCCTCTTTGGTAAACATGTTTTCTCGAATCCAGTCTAAGAGGGCGCATGCCTCCATTCCATATCCAGCTGTTGATAAAGCAAACGGCGTTCGGTAATAGTATAATCCTTGATCCACGGGGCCTATTGATCCGTCGGGGTTCAGCTTTGAGAGAAGCCATCTCACCCCTAGGTTCCTAGCTTTCACCATTTCTTGGAAAGTAACCAACTTAAACCCCTCATTTCGGTAAATTTCGAACAATAATTAATTAAATAGCTTCGTTATAGTTTAAATACCTATGCTAGCCCTTAAAGTACGGTTAAGTACGCTTACTCCATAAGGTGAATGTCCACGAGCCTCTTCAAGTTCCCCCATGGTATAGTTGTGGCATGTGATGTAACTGGCCTTGAAGCGTTGGAGCGTTTGGTCAAAGAGCTGAGCGACGTGGATTTCGTTGTAGGCTTCAAGCTAGGCATGTATTTAACCTTGAAGTACGGTCTTCCCGCAGCTGTTGAGGCCGTTAAAAAATGGGTTGATAAGCCCCTGATTTATGACCATCAAAAATTCGGCACAGACATCCCAGACATATGTGGAGACGAGGCGCTTAAACTCTTAAAGGACGCTGGAATCGAAGGAGTAATCATCTTTCCTCAATCCGGAGTTGAAACCCTCAAGTCAACTGTGAGAGGATGTCAAACCTATAATTTAACGCCCATAATTGGAGGATTGATGACGCATAGAGGGTTTCTGGTCAGCGAAGGAGGATACATCGAAGACGAAGCCCCAGAGCGAATATACCGAGACGCAGCAAGGCTTGGCGTGGACCATTTTGTACTCCCCGGGAACCGGATACCACTCATGAAAAATTTTACAAGCAAGATCACCAGTTGGATCGCTGAACCTAAAATCCTGTTTCCAGGAGTCGGTTCAGGTCAAGGTGGAAGCCTAAAAGAGGCTTTTCAAACGACCCAGCACGCTTCAAGTTACGCCATCCTCGGCAGAAGCATATACCAAAGCTCAAACCCAAGGAAAGCGGCTGAAGAACTCTGGAAAGAGGTTGAAGGACTCTTCACATAATATGGCGAATCTTGAAACTCCATAAGGTTTCATTCTCATCCCAACCATATAGCAAGCGAATTTATGCGCATTAATTGAAATGAAGCTGAACGCTTGAGCCTCGACCAAAATATTTACTAGAAACAATCAGTAATATAGTAAAGCTTAGGTGGAATGGACGGATAAAATTTCCATTGAAATGGGTTGCTCCGGTGGTGTAGACCGGCCAAGCATAGCGGCCTTATCCCTTTAAAGAGGGAGGCCAGTCGAGCCGTTGATCGCGGGTTCAAATCCCGCCCGGAGCACCATCAAAAATCTTTTCTTTACGCTTGTTTTAGGATTAATTATGGAGAATGGAATTTAAGGGCCTATGTGGCACGTCGCCGTTGATTCGCATTTAAAACAAATTTTATAAAAAAGGTTGGCTTTTATTGATTGTAGCAGATCATCTGATATGAGTGATGGGGAAATGTTAAGTTGGTGGGTGATAGCTGGGATTATAGCGGCGGGGGCAGCGGCGGGAGGTGCGACAGGATATTTAGCCAGTAGGAGGCCAATGTATAGGTGGGTTTTAGGCTACGATCCATACTGGCGCCGCTGGGTTTGGGTACCAATTTACTGTTAATCGAGTGGCCTAAATATTCGTAGTTGAAAATCGCTTATGGGCTGTTGGTAAGCTCCGTAGGAGTGGAGGTGGCAATCCACCCATCTACGTTCTTCTGAGTTTTCCACATTTTCTTGTTTTCCTCAGAGCAACGTGATTTATATTTGGAAGCTGCGCTAAGACGGAAAAGCGGGTTTTCCGTCCTTTATCCAGGTTCCGAGTAAGTCAAATGGGTTTCACGACTTGGTTGGGCCTTCTCCATCTTTACTTTAGGACCTTTCCCGTGGCCTTATACCATAAATAGAGGTCTAGCTCCGCGAGGTTCATGCCCAGCCTTGAGCCGATCATTCTAAAAACCTTTTCAAGCCTTAAATATTCTTTTTGGTTAACTTGATTTGGCACAGAGCCGATGTAACCGGCGGTTTGTAAAAAGCTAAGAATATGTCTATCCAGGATCACGACATCTTTTCTCCCTACATTCCTTAACAGGTGGCTTGCCTCTTTGCACCCCAGCCCCTTGACGGCGCTTACTAGTGCATTCCTCGCGTCATAGCTGTTAAGCTTTAAAGCATATTCAACCAAATTGTAGTTTCTTAAAGCCTCTTTAATGTAAGATGCCTTTCGCTCATAGAACCTAACCCCAGCATGCTTCAGCAGCTTAGCTAACTCCTCTACATTGATGTTATCCAAATCTTTATCCTCCAGCGACTTCTGAAATTTCAGCCCAGAAATCGCTGAGGAGTTGGCCGTGGATATGCAGAAAGCCAGCTCAGACTTTAAGCTCGCTTTCAAGATCAGATTCAGAAAAGGCGTAAAATTGAAGGAGGCTACCCCGGTTTCTCCCAACTCCTCAAACTCATTTAAACGTCGCTCGATTACTCCCTTTAATTCACAATCCCCATGAAGGGTTTCTAGAACCCTGTATATGTCCCGCGCTCCGTTAATTACAACCTCTTCATTAGAGGGGGTCAAAGCGCATCGCCTCAACCACCGTAATTATAGGTAAACATGTTAAATCTAAAAGAGTGTAATCCTCTTAAAAGGTTGTTCAATGAAATAGATGAATTCAAGAGGGTGTGGTTGAAGGAACGATAAATTTCTAAAGCTTATTTGAACGTTCAAAACTTCCACATCGCCTTCACTTAGAGTCAAGGCTATGGAAGAGGTTGAAAAGATTAGGAGTCGATAAGTGGCCTCAAATGGGCTGAAACTTGATAAGCTTAAAGCTTGGAGCGTGCAGTTCAGATTTAAGATTACACGAGGTTTGATGGTTGAGCTATTACTATGAGTGCATCGAATGCGGCTTAAAAGTTGATGGTGAAAGGGTGATTTCTAAGTGCCAGCGATGCGGGGATTTGCTGGAGGTAAAGTATTTTTACGATGAGGTCGAGGTGGGCGAGAAGGTCTGGGGCGGGAGGCCGCTCTCGGTCTGGAGGTATCTGGAGCTTCTACCGATTTCAAAGGACGCTAGGATCGTTTCACTCCAGGAGGGAGGAACGAGAATTCACCGCTGCGAAAGGTTGGAAAAGAAGTTCGGGTTACGTAGAATCCTTGTAAAACATGAAGGCGACAATCCAACCGGGTCCTTTAAAGATCGAGGGATGACCGTGGCGATTACAAAATCCCTTCAAGAGGGCGTTAAAATCGTGGCCTGCGCGTCAACCGGTAACACCTCCGCGTCCATGGCCGCTTACGCCGCGAAGGCAGGATTAAAATCGCTGGTAATCGTGCCCTCAGGCAAGATCGCCGCTGGAAAACTGGCCCAATCTGTGGTTCATGGTGCTCGCATCATTGAGGTAGACGGAAACTTCGACGACGCGCTACGCCTCGTATTGATGTTAACCGAGGTGAGAAAGGATGTCCAACTGCTAAACTCCATAAACCCCTTCAGAATCGAGGGGCAAAAAACATTGTCCATGGAAATTATGGAGCAAGTAGAGTTGAAGCCTAACCTTATCATTCTCCCGGTTGGAAACGCAGGAAACATCACTGCGGTTTGGAAGGGGTTGAGGGAGTTCAAGTTGCTGGGCTTGATCGAGGAAATCCCCCGCCTTATAGGTGTTCAAGCGGAGGGAGCTGCTCCGATAGCTCACGCGTACCGTACAGGTGTGTTCAACGTAGAGCCCATTGCAAACCCTGAAACAGTGGCAACGGCGATTCGAATAGGAAATCCCGCTAATTGGAAAAGGGCTCTAAAAGCCGTGAGGGAGTCTAATGGGGCTATGATAACCGTAACCGACAAGGAGATCATCGAAGCGCAGAGGACGTTAGCCAGAGCTGAAGGGTTGTTCGCTGAGCCAGCAAGCGCCGCTACGGTGGCGGCGTTGCCTAAACTGTTGGACGCTGGCTTAGTCGACATGTCTGAGGTAGCCTTATGCGTCGCAACTGGGCATGGATTAAAGGATCCTGACGCAGCCACATCCACCATGACGCCCCCGTTAAAAATCAAGCCAAAGATGTCAGATCTAGAAATGGCTTTGAGGCAAATAGAAGGCTAGGTCAGCGGAGAATAAAACGGAGGATAAAATGTAAGCGGAGTGTGAATTCAGGACCCTCTCATATTGTTTAGGTTTAATCTACCCGGATGGGAGAAAACACATGGTAATGTGAAAAGCGTCATCAAAGACCATTCGTAACTCTTAACCCTCTGCGGTAACTCTTGATGGCTCTTTAAGCGTTTTGATTAATGCCATGAGGTTGTCAACTTAAGCATCCATCCTTTATAAACCCTATATAAACCAAAGTTGACAACCCCAATGCCATCGCCTTTACGTTATCAACGTTTCTCCTTTATCACGTCTATACGCTCAGCAACGCGTTTCAAAAATAATTCAGCTTAGTTGGAAGGTTTTCAGCTGAACTCTTTCACGTGCATGTGCATTCCCAAGGCGATTAAAACGAGGCTTAGAAATGATAGGAGCTCTACTGGATGGCCTCGATAGTATCTCCCATGATTGTACAGGTAAAAGAATATGGTGGTGGAGGCGGTTCCGATCAGCATGGCTGAGCTTATCAAGGTCCAAGCTTTTCCCAGCCGACCCTTAAAGAAGAGTATCATGTTGAACACGGCAAATCCTGACGCTAAAGCGTCGAGGACGAGGTAAGTCAACTCAAGGGTGGCCGTTGCGTAGGACGATTCTAAGCCTTTAAGCGGATTTACGAAATACAGGGATAGGTAGGTTATGGAGAAGAAGACGGCTGGAGGCGCCGACCTCATCGCATACTTGAAACGCCCCTTCGAGTAACTCCATATGATTTGAAACATCTTATCGTAAGCGTAAAACCCGCATATCAGGAGCGTATACCCCGTTAACCATAGGGCGTCCAGCCACGATGGGAAACGCACTGTGAACCCGCCGTGGAATACGGTTAAAGACCCTAGTATAATTCCCAGCAGCCAAAACGTGAACCCTAAAGAAATCATTAAAACGCTTTTCTGTAGATTGTCTCGAACACCGAAGCCGTATCTCCTCACGGCGTAAAGGGCGGACGCGAGAACTCCCGATGTTAAGGCGATGTATCCCCCAGTGGACACGAAGGCCAGCTCAACTGGTCTCCGATTTAGATGACCGAAGAGATATGCAAGGTCTATGAAGGCTAACGCCATTATTGCGGTGGCGTATTCTTTAAACATCCATCTCTCAGCCTAGCTTTAACTGACCATAGAGATATCGTTTCAGAGGTTTAATTCATTTAAAGTTTTTTAGCGACAATCGCTGCGAAGTTGGCCCACGTATACCGCTTAGCCATCAAAATTTCAATCATTCTAAGGAAGAAAATTGGTTTGAACCCCTAGTTTTCCATACATGGCCTTAACGTCTTTTAACTTGAACTTCCCAGCGAGCTCTGGAGCGATGGAAACAATTCCTACTCCACTGCTCAGCAAGCTGAGCGTAACGCCCTTTTTGATTCGCATGTTCACAGAGTATCTTCCCATAGGAGAGGGGTTCCAACCCAACGTTAACCCTTGCCTCACCAACTCTTCCATCTTCAAATCTAGGGGCTTCGGTGGAGTGATGATTAAGGTTCTAGACCCATCCCTAGCGCAAACCTCCTCTACCGGGTTAAATGAGACCTCAAGCTCACCGGCAGGTTTCCATCCACAAGCCGGGCAGTCTTCCCTCCTCTTCAACCCCACCATTTCGAAGCTCATATGGGTTAAGTCGACGTACAAGAGCCTACTTGTCAGCTTGGGCGGCTGATCCATTAACACCTTCACCGCTTCGTACACTTGCAGATTCGCAATCACCCCCACAATAGATGGGTGTACGCCGACGGAGGCGCATCTGGGAAGGCTCACCTCTTCTAACCTGGGGTAAAAGCATTCAAGGCAGGTAGACTTCGATGGGAGAATGGTTGATAGGTTTCCGTAAGATTCGATCGCGGACCCAAAAACGTAAGGCACATCGTTTTTAACACATGCCCTGTTTACCAAGTACCGGGGGGGTAGGCTGTCCAACCCATCTACGACCACGTCAACATCCTTCACGATCGACTCGACATTGCCGGGGGTTAACGCGACGGGTAGTGGATCCACCTGAACGTCAGGGTTCAATTTGATGAGCTTCTCCGCCGCTGCCTCTACCTTGGATTTCCCAACGGAGCTTAATTCGTATAAAATCTGTCGATGGAGGTCGCTTCTAGAGACAACATCCCTGTCGACGAGCTTCAGGTAGCCGACACCCATGGCGGCGAGTCGAATGGAGGACTCGCAGCCTAAGCCTCCAACCCCTATTACACAGACCCTTCCTTCACGTATTCTTCTCTGCCCCTCGTATCCTATTTCAGCCAAAGCGATCTGCCTTGAGTAAGCTTCTACCCACCCTGTTAACGGAGCCTCCATCGAATCACCTTCCAATGTGGGCCAACAACGTTCTTTAAACCCGCCTCCCCGACAAACCGTTAATTATGGAAACGGTTAAAAAGTTGTTTGTCGCTAGCCTTCTAAAGCGTTAACTGGACGTGTCGAGCTGATCAGGCTTGGAGCACATCATGGATTTAGGGAGACTGACCACCGATCTAGAGGGGGTCATGATGATTCAAGGAGTAGGGCTAACCAGCAACGTGTACCTCATCCTTGGGAGAAGTCCAAGCCTCATCGATACTGGAGCTGGTCCACCTGAAAATCCTTTAAAGCCCATGCTTGTAAAGGCCGGAGTGAAACCTGAAAGCCTAAGAACCGTGATTCTTACCCACTATCATCCAGACCATGTCGGCGGATTAGAAGAGCTCGTCGGGATGGATATTCAAGTGCTAGCCCATCCCGCCGCCGCGGCGAAGATTAAGGATGACTTCGAGGTGAGGACGGTGATGGATGGCAACACCGTGTCGGCGGGTCATTTAACCTTCAAGGTTCTTCACACCCCAGGCCATACTCCAGACGCCATATGCCTATACAACCACGCTTACCAAATACTTTTTTCAGGTGATACAGTTTTTCCGGGAGGAAACTTCGGTAGGACAGATTTACCTGGAGGAGATTCCGGTAAGTTGCTGGAATCCCTTAAGAGGCTCAGCAACCTTCAGGTTAGACATCTCCTGCCGGGTCATGAAACCCCGGTGATTGGGGGAGGAAGCAAACATTTAGCCGCGAGCCTTCAAAGCGCCTTGGAATACTTATCTCCCTAACCCCTTCTCGGTAACCCAGTATTCTTCTCCCTTGCGTAAATATTCTTTCTTCCATATAGCCGCCTCAGATTTAACCCTTTCAACCGTAGCCTCTAACGCGGGAAACACCTGAGATCTATAGGAGCCGACCACCGCGACGGCCATGATTAAGTCACCTACGTTCAGCCTATCCGTGACATGGCTTATGTACACTTCCTTCACGCCGTGCTCCCTTTTAATATCCTCCGCTATGCGGTCAAACGCTTGCTCCGCCAACTCTCTGTAAGCCTCCAACTCCAGCATCCTCACCGGCTCTCCGGACTTCGCGTATCCTCTAACCACTCCGAAGAAACAGGCGACCGCCCCCACTTCAGGATCCTTATCTTTAAAGACGTTCTCCAAGAAAACCGTGACCGGCAACTCGTCTTTACCCCGTATGCCCCGAGGCTTAAAACCCTTCAACATCTTCAACCATCCCTTTTTCCCTAATAGATGGAACGTGTCTAATAAATCAAATCATCCAAAAAACATTTCTTCCACTACCCCTATACAAGCCGTTCAGGTGGCGATGTTGCGGGTTGCCGTGATGGCTGACACTCACGACAATATCCCCCTAATCAAGAAGGCGGTAAAAAAAATTAACAAATTGAATGTTGGCCTCACCGTGCACTGCGGTGATTTCAGCGCCCCCTTCGCCGTCGATCCCTACGAGGCGTTGAAAACCTCCATGGTCAGCGTGTACGGTAATAACGACGCTGAAAAGGAGTTGATTAGGGTAAGGCTTAACGGCATGGGAAAGGAGGTGAAGGGAAGGTTCGCGTTGCTGAGCGTGGAAGGGGTTAAGGTAGCTGTAACCCATGGAGACGAGGCGGCTTTATTAACGATGCTTGAGGACTCAGGGGTTAAACTCATCTTGCACGGTCACACCCATCAGTTTGAAGTGAAGCATGGCGAGGATAAGGTTGTGTTAAACCCAGGCGAGGTGTGCGGATACCTCACTGGGAAACCTACCTTAGCCCTGGTGAAGCTGCCTGCGATAGAGGTTAAGATGATAAAGCTTTAGTTTCGAGAGAGGGATGAAGCGATAGAGCAGAGGAAGGAAGCTGGACGAGTAAACTTTTCCGAGGACGTAATGAGAATACTCCAAGAGATTTACGGAGCGGACGCTGGAAAAGCCGCTGAAGCCGTGAAAAGGCCATGTTATAGATATTACTTTAGAGTAAACACGCTCAAAGCTTCGGTAAGAGAAGTCAAGTCCCGTCTAAGGGCTCAGGGTATAAAGGTTTTTCAAGACCGACGCATTCCAGAAGCGTTATACGTCCAAGTCGACGGGCCCTTCACCGTACCGCTATACGAGAAACGAGTTGTAGTTGACAGAGCCACAGCGGAATCAGTCCTGCAGGGAGCCCACGTATACGCCCCTGGGGTGAAATCGTGCAAGAAGCTTAAGGTAGGAGACCACGTGACCGTGATAGATGAGATGGGACAACCTGTGGGCAGTGGAAAGGCGTTGATGAGTGAAACCCAAGTGTTAACGGCTCGAAGAGGTCTAGCCATCTGGGTAACGGACCACGTCTACCGGGCTCCAAGCCTCAGGGAGCTTGAAGAATACCAGCTTGGGTTGATATACCCCCAGTCACTTCCAGCCATTTTAACAACCGTCGTCCTTAAACCTGAGCCTTGGATGACGGTCGCGGACTTAAACTGCTCTCCAGGCGGAAAACTATCCCATGTATGTCAACTAACGGGTAATCAAGCCAAGGTTTACGGCATGGACAGGTCAAAAAGGAAAGTCAAAAGGACTGAGGAAGTCCTCAAAAGGCTTGGATGCCGTAACGTCACGTTGATGATTCAAGACACTAGATACGTGGATGTTGATCACCCAAACCTCCAGGTGGATTCATGTTTAGTTGACCCTCCATGTAGCTCCCTAGGGGTAACTCCTAAACTGCATTTGAACTTAAAGCGGAAAACGGTTCAAGCGTTAAGCGCCTATCAAATCCAGTTTTTGAAAGCGGCGTCTCGTATTCTGAAGCCTGGAGGTAAACTGGTGTACAGTGTTTGCACCTTCACTGTGGAAGAGTGCGAAAACGTTGTGAGGCAAGCGGAGAACTTTGGGTTACAGCTCATCCCACAGAAACCGTTCATAGGATCGGGAGGGTTCAGGGAAGCTCTTTCGGAATGGCGTTTGGTTCAACGCTTCCACCCCCATATACATGGAACAGGGTATTTCATAGCGTTATTTGAGAAGAAAGCTTCTCCACAACATTCCTAGAGGAAAAACGTCGCCTACTGAGGTTTTTAAAGATTAGATTGAACTAAACTAACCTCGTCCTCGCTAAACTTTATTTTTAACAACACTAGATTTGATGGGTTTTCTCTTCAACTTGGTCCCACACGTTCCACAAATCTTTAACGTAGGGTTCTCTAATTTTCTATGACAT
>Ga0123519_10001552_pt1 | contig 39391 bp, 26 predicted proteins | sample YelNatPaOPRAMG02_FD_87396 | JGI IMG/M metagenome (GOLD analysis project Ga0123519, IMG submission 87396) | Hot spring microbial communities from Yellowstone National Park - Yellowstone National Park OP-RAMG-02 (version 2) | ecosystem: Environmental > Aquatic > Thermal springs > Hot (42-90C) ...
TACACTCTGGGCTTCGACAAGCTCAGCCTAGCTTGTAATCATATTCGTTCCGCGAGATAGAGTTTTAGAAGAATGCTATTTCTGCACCGTCGAGCAAACCGTATGGGAACAGACTAAACTCCTCCCTCAACACCGAATCGTTTTCGAAAGCTTCCGGACCGACCCAGCGGAAATCGTCGCCTTCAGCGTTGTGCAACGGTCCCCAGGTATTCTGGAGCGAAGAGACTACCTCGATCTCAAGATCATTTAAACCCGACTTGACGTGATTCGTGATATCCAGCTCGAACGGTTTCCACATTATTCGGCCTGCGTCTGTTCCGTTCACACGCACTTTATAAAGGGTGCCGGACGGATTAAGCAGGCGTAGGAACGCATTCGGCTTATTGACTGTCTCGAACTGAGCCTTATACACCATCCGGCCAGAATAGAACGGATAGCCTTGATCTGTCCACGATCCAATCTTGAGCTTTTGAGGTTCATCGACGATCTTGCCTCTAAAGGGATCAACAAGCTCAACGCCGAAATCGCCAACAACATAAGCAGCCTCCACTTCGGTCAGGAAGTCGTATCTAACACTGAAGTCGATGATGTTCTCGCCTTTCTTCACAAGATCGGTGATTTCGACTTTGCCGAATGCTTTGTCCCATTGCCAATCAGTGTTTGTTGTATCAACCTGAGTGCCGTTGACGAACAGCTTGCCTTTCCAAATTTCCTCGATCACGATCCACGACTTGGGCTTCTCGATATCGCTTGCGAATCGATAGCGAAGCACTATATCTCCGCTTTTGCCGTCGAAAACTCCCTTTCGAAGGGATACCCACGGTTGCCATTCAAGTGCTGCTCGCGTGCCAAAGTGCTCAGCTATCCGGCGGCGGACTCGATGTTCCAAATCTTCGTTCCACCAAGTTTTGCCTCCATCTACGGAAGCGCTTATGCGGTCCAGCACCAATACATTGGGGTCGAGGCGCTTAAATTCAAACTCTTTCGGAAGAGGCACGGCCTGTGCGTGCTGGCTTGCAAATTCAAGCGCATTAGCGGGAGCGATGTTAGAGCTCTCGTCTGTCCGAGATTGATGCTGTGTCTGCGATTTGTCAGGCTCCAGCGTTAAAAGTATCGATCCGCATGCTGGCAGCGAGAACTTTAGCTTCATGTCTCCAGTCGGCATCCGATCAGGCTCGATCTTCGTTTGCGTGCCTTTGACTGGGTCCCAACTTGCGATTGCCTTATCCCAAGCGTTCGGAACGGTTAGCACATAATCGCGGCTACTGTTGCGGTCGGAGTTGGTAATGAAGATGATGTCTTGATTACTGTCTACCCGATGTGCAACGTAAGTGAGCGGAACCGGCTTACCATCGCTGCCCCTCAGCTTGAAAGTTGCGGGAACAAGTTTGTCCATTGCTTCTTGTATCTCGCGTACCGAGTTCGGAAGCGACAGCACATTATCGCATAATAAAAGCTCTGTCCACTGTGCTCGAGCATCCTCACAATCTATTTCCGAAGGAATCTCACCCAGCATCACTAACTTTCCGCCGTTCTCGACAAACTGCTTTATTAGTTCGAAAGTCTTCGGTCTCCAAGTTGCCGACGGTGGTATCACGACCACTTTGTAGCTCATTTCGCCGATGATGAAGTTGTCGCCTTCTACGCGGCCCATATCTTCGATGTAGTTCTCGTCTCCAAGATCGCATTCATAGCCTGCAGTTAGGATAGCATCCAACGCTTTGCGCATTTGATTGTCGAAATAACGAGCCGCGTTCATATCTTCTGTCGGCAGATTGATCGGCACCTTGTGGGCCATATCGAGCGTCCTGCTTTCGACGTTCACTCCGAACCTGTGAGCGGCGGTTGCGCTTTCGATAGAGTGGAGTAGGAGCACTTCCACCTTTGCTTTTCCACGTGTTAGAGCGTAAGCGATGCGTGTAAAGTAATCATTAAGCGGATTAAGATCTCTCCAGTAAGTTTGCTGGTAATTCCAAACTGGTGGGTAGTCACGCTTGCGACGACCCTTCGCCGAATACCAAGTAAGATGCGGCACGAAGAAATTAGCGCCGTGAACTAGGTTGTAATCGCCCAGCCATTTAAAATCTTCAAATGTGTTAGTGTGGCGGGTAACTCCGAATATCTCTGTGAGAACGCGCTTTCGTCCGAGCTGGCGGGCAGCAGATGAGACCTGTCTGCATGTCAACAACATTCCCTCAATTTGTCGGCAGAGATGGTCGATGCCTGGCGCGTGCTGGTAGCGATAATGCGCCATCACGCCGCCGTAGTGGGAGCCGATCTGAGCCTCGAACGAGTCTTCCTGCATGTAGTGGCCGGTGTGCTCGATACCGCGGCGTTCGCACCACTCATAAATAGGCTTCGAGAACGCTTCTAAGAACTGTCTGAGGATTGTACGATGCATTAAGAGGCGAATCTTGCGTGCCTCAGGACCTTCAAAGAACATATAAGGCAGATCGCTCCAGAAGTTTCGGCCTGTCCACTGGCTATAGGCTTCCGGTAGACCCTCATACCAAGCGATCCGATCACGACCGCAGAGCAGTTGCGGTTCGTCCGTAAAGATGCCGGGTATACGCCTGCCGAATTCGTCACCGAGCCTCTTAGCATACACCTCGTGAGTAAGGCGGACAAACTGACGCATTGCTTCAGGATGCAAAAGATTCGCGTAACTCTCGCCGCCCCACCAACCGGTTTTCTGAGCGTAGGTACGAATCATAAATAGGCGCTCATACTCTTGGAATGCATCCGTTTGGTCCAGCGATACAATCTCGAAATCTTCGAGCAGAAGCCCCTTTCGCGCCTTGATGGCATAGCAGAATCGTAATATCTGATCCTCGGTGGTCTGTGGGTCAGGCTCACCTGCTGGCACTAGAGATGCGTTCAGCGTCGTAGCCCGATATTCGTCGGCCATTCCTGCGACCTGACCACCCGCGTTTCCACTCGGCCAGAGATCCTCATCATATAGCCACAGGTAGCCGTCTTTCTCGCGTGCTACTTTAAGAGCCGCTTCCATCGCTGCGAACCACTCATCGCCCAGGTAATCAGTAATCAAACCTGCGCGGGAGTGAAAGAACCCACCCGACAGACCAACGCTGATCATGTCTTCCATCTGTCGAGAGGTTTCCTCAGGTGTTATACGTTCATTAATCGCCCAAAACGGGGCAGGGCGAAGAATGCTATCAGGATTACGGAAGCCTTCTAAGTTCAAAATAACCCTCCATTCCTCAGAATAGTCCAGAGCATTCTTACGCAGCCGCCGGTATTATTCCTGCTTTGCAGGAAACTCAGACTTCTACGGCAAAGTCCAATGCAGTTAGATTAAAATTATCGCGAACAGCCACAAGCTGTATTCTCTGTAAAATAGTGGAAAAGCCGAAATGAATCGTTTGAGAGTGGTTTTCTTGTGTTTTTGGCTAGCCGCTTCAGTGATGGCAGCACATTCTGCATTCGGAGACAGACCAATGGACATTACTATTGCCAACGAATACTTTCGCTTGGTAATTACACCTGATGCGAAGGTTACTCAGTTCACCGATGCAAAAACAGGAAAGAACTATGCTTTGCCGGAACCTGCTCCGGTGGCTTTGGTGATTAAAGACGGCAAAGAGTACGCTGCGACGGCAGCAGCTTACTCTAAGGGGAAACTAACGCTCAAGTTCGACCCTGTCGGCGTAGCTGCTGTGTTGAACGCGAATCCAGGCAAGCGATTCGTCACAATAGAAGTGGCAGCAGTAGAGGGAGACGGCGTGAGCGAATTCACCTTCGTAAACATTCCAACTGCTCTCAAAGGCAAGTCGGGCGAACCTTTCTCCGCGTGTGTGCTCGCGCTGAATCTTAAAACGAACGTTACCGAGCTTCCAAAAGCGACAAGCAAACTTCTTGCAACATGCTATGCAAAGACCGGATTTGTGGGTGCGAAGGCTGCTATCATCGGCTGTCCTTCAAAGCAACTTAGGGCTGTGATGCAGGAAGCCGTAAGCTCTTCGCCCGATCTACCGCACTCCCCAGTGGGCGGACCTTGGGCGCTCGATTCTCCAGCCAATAGAGCATCGTATCTGTTCAACTTTGGCAATCTGACGGAACAGACTGTTGACCAGTGGGTCGATCTTGCACGGAATCTAGGCATTCCACAAATCGATTTTCACGGCGGAGGATCGTTCAGATTCGGCGACTGCGAGCCTAATCCCGCAATGTATCCTAAAGGTCGCGCCAGTTTCAAAGCTGTGATTGATAAACTACACGCGGCGGGAATCAAGGCAGGGTTACACACTTACGCCTTTTTCATCGACAAGCGCTGTCCGTGGGTTACGCCGACACCTGATCCGGGACTCGCCAAAGATGCCACTTTTACTCTGGCTAAATCCATAGGAGAAACCGATACGGACTTGCCTGTGATTGAAAACACTAAAGATATGTCTGCCACGACTGGCTTTTTCGTGCGAAACAGCGCGACTGTCCAAATTGATGATGAACTGATAGTCTATACCGGAGTCTCAAAAGAACAGCCTTATGCCTTTACCGGCTGCCAGAGGGGGGCCTACGGCACCAAAGCAACTGCCCATGTAGCCGGTGCTAAAGTGCATCATCTCAAAGAGTGTTTCGGCCTGTTTGCGCCAGACCCCGATTCAGAGCTTTTCATGAAAGTTGTTCAGGCCACTGCCGACTTCTACAACGAGTGCGGGTTCGACATGGTGTACCTGGATGCGCTCGACGGAGAAGATATACTCGGCGGAGGGGAGTGGGGTTGGCACTACGGTTCCAAATTTGTCTTTGAGCTTTTTAAACGACTGAAGAAAGCTCCGATTATGGAGATGAGCACGTTCCATCATCACCTGTGGTTTGTGCGATCGCGGATGGGAGCATGGGACCATCCCAACCGCAGCCATAAACTCTTCATCGATATCCATTGTCGCGCCAACGAAAACTGTCGGGACATGTTCCTTCCCGCCCATTTAGGATGGTGGCGTATAATCGCCGACTCCGATCCGCGTATCGAGCCGACCTTTTCGGATGACATTGAATATCTCTGCGCCAAGTGTGCCGGATGGGATTGTGGATTATCGCCTCAAGGGTTCACGCCCGAGACGTGGGCTGCATCTTCAAACTTGCGTCGGTTGGGCAACACAATAAAGCGTTGGGAAGAGGCACGCCTTTCTGGCGCATTTTCCGATTCCGATAAAGCAAAGCTCAGAGTTCCGGGCGACGAGTATACGCTGGTCGAAGTCAACGGCAAGCCTTGCATCAAGCAGGTTCAATACACGAAGCACAAGGTTGAAGGGCTCGATTCGCCTAGTGCTAAGTGGACAGTCGCAAATAAATTCAATTCCCAACCAGTGAAGTTACGTATTGAGGCGCTCTATTCGGCAGCGCCCTACGACAGCACCAATTATGTGGTTCTCACAGATTTCAGCGATGTCTCGAATTTCACTGCACGCGAGGCCTCAGAGGGCGTAACTGCCGATATCAAAGTTTCTCAAGAACATATAAAGGCAGGAAACAGAAGCGGACTTTTGACCGCGTCCCGAATTGATACGGGCCGATCGGAACAGAGAATGGATGACTTCTCGCCGTTTGAACACGGTCAAAGGCGCACGAAAGGCGGAACTCCGTCGTGGGCAAAGATCGGTACGATCTTTTCGCCTGTAAAGGACCTCAGCAATCACCGCGCCCTTGGCGTATGGGTATATGGTGATGGGCAAGGCGAAGTAATCAATTTTCAATTGAAGAATCCGTCTCATATGGTTGGCGGAATTGCTGATCACTATATAGTGGTGGACTTTGAAGGTTGGCGTTATTTTGAACTGATCGAGCCGGAGGGAGACCGCATTGACGATTATACCTGGCCGTACGGTCAGAACGTCTACGCGCTCTACAGAGAGCTTGTGAATCCGGCTTACATAGAATCGTTTAGCGTATGGGTGAACAATTTGCCTGCGGGAAAAGCGATTTCCTGCTATTTGAGCCCGATAAAGGCACTGCCGATTGTGGCTACGAAGTTAAAGAATCCATCTATAACAATCGGCGGCAAGACTGTTACGTTTCCAGTAGAACTTCAAACAGGCCAATATATCGAACACTACTCCACCTCGAATTGCAAGCTTTACGGACCGGACGGCAACCTGATTGCTGATCTCATCCCGCAGGGCGATGTTCCAATCCTGAAGACGGGAACGAACGAGGTCAGGTTTTTCTGCGAGCCACCCGAAGGCGGTGTTAGCGCCAGATCTAAAGTAACGGTCATTGCACAGCAAGAGTAATTGTCCTCGAAAGAGTTCGCTGCTTGGCCGGTATGATTTCAGATGCTGGCTTCTGCCGTTGTTTGCATTACTGTGAACCTTTCGGTTACTTCGTGCGTAAATAATATTACCACAGCAATATTGTCCGCGCTTTGTCGCTTCGGGAGTAACAACTATGCAAGACCGAAGAATTTGCAGACTCGTTGTCGAATCGCTCTTGCTGACTATAGCAGCGTGCATCGTTATTTTTTGGCCTCGAGAGGTTGAGCGCGCAAAGCCGACAGAACCCACAAAGTCCTCTGTAACAGTTCTCAAGCCGTCCCAGGCCGATGTATTGCTGCGTGCGGATAAAGCCAAACCGAAAACGGACGGCTATCACCCGCCGCATATGGTAAAAGTGTGGACCACCCGTCACAAGGGCCGGATATTTCGGGTAACTCAGCTTCCCCGCTGTGAGCATTTAGAAATGCTGATAACCTACGAGCCTGCCGGCGAGACACTTGCTCAGGCAAAGAAGCGCCTCGGCGGTGTTGCAGCGTGTACAGGTAGCTTTCATCACCCGCGAACAATGGCACTTGCGGATTTTCTGCAAAGAAACGGAGCAGTGCTGGCCGATTCGAGAACCGACCGATGCGTTGTTACGGATCACGATGGCGGCAAGCTGGACATCCTGCGCGATTGCTCACAAATCAAAGGTGTGCCCGGAGTAAGCGCTCTCAAGCTCGGACAGCGGCTTGTGCCATTTTACAGCGATGGGTTCTCGACCGCCTTCATGAACCGCGTTACCGACCGTATGGCCATCGGCTTGAACTCGCATTTCATTTTCGTTGTTCAAGGCAAATCGGATATCTGGCGATTGGCGCACTTCTTCAAAACCAAGCTCCCTGTGTCAACTGCAGTCAATTCCGATGGCGGCCACGTAGTTCGGGGCAAAGCGCCTGTACACTTGGTGTTTAGGTGGAAAAAGCCTGGTCCGATTAATACTGCAAGGGCTATTGCAGTAGATAGCCACCAATAGCCCTTGCTAATATCATCCTTAAACTTAGCAGTATTTCGAATATAACTAAGGTTCTCAGCCCGCATGATATTCTTGCAGGCTTCTTACAGTTGCACCGTGGTCTCGCGTTGTTTCGATTCCCATCAGCGTTGCCTTAGCACCGGCAACGGTTGTGATGATTGGTATTCCACGTGCTACTACGGTACTGCGAATTAGTATCTCGTGCTTGCGTGACTTCTTTCCGCTCGGAGTGTTAATGACGAGCTTGATTTCACCGTTCTTGAGAAGATCAGTGGCGTCCGGACGACCTTCGCCGATCTTCGACAAGACCTTCGCTTCCACTCCGGCAGCCTTCAACACAGCAGCAGTGCCTTCGGTTGCGACTATATCGAATCCCAGATCACGAAGCTTCTTTCCGATTTCAGCAGCGTCTCGCTTGTCACGATCGGCTAAACTCAGGAATACCGTGCCACTTTCAGGCAAGTTCTGTCCTGCTGCTATTTGTGCTTTGATAAACGCATTACCAAAGTCGAGGTCTATTCCCATCACTTCGCCCGTAGACTTCATCTCCGGACCCAGCACTACGTCAACGCCGGGGAATCGCACAAATGGAAATACAGCCTCTTTTACAGCCACGTGTTTTGGAGTCACTTCACTTGTAATGCCCTGTTCCTTCAGGCTCTTACCAAGCATGATTTTTGTCGCAACCCTGGCCCAAGGTATTCCTGTTGCTTTGCCGACGAAAGGAACAGTTCTGGAGGCTCTTGGGTTGACCTCAAGTATATACACTTGGTCATTTTTAACGGCATACTGGACGTTCATGAGACCGCGCACTTCTAGTTCCTTCGCCAGAAGATAAGTCTGCCGTTTGATCTCGTTCACGATATAATCAGGCAAAGAGTAAGGTGGAAGCGAACAAGCGCTGTCGCCGGAATGGACTCCAGCCTGTTCTATATGCTCCATAACGCCGCAGACCAAAGTTATTTCACCGTCCGAAATTGCGTCTACGTCTACTTCGATGGCATCTTCCAAGAACTTGTCGATTAGGACAGGCCGTTCAGGAGATGCTTCAGTTGCAAGCGTCATAAACGCAACCAGTTCGCTATCGTCATAGACTATCTCCATCGCGCGACCGCCAAGAACGTAGCTTGGTCTTACAAGTACGGGATAGCCTATTCTTTGGGCCTTTTCCAACGCTTCTCCAACCGATACAGCAGTGTCGTTTTCTGTTTGGCGCAGGCCGAGTTTTCTTACAAGCTCGCTGAAGAGCTTACGATCCTCCGCACGGTCGATCTGCTCAGGTGCAGTCCCGAGAATCGGCACGCCAGCATTCTTTAGCGGCAAACTCAAGTTAAGTGGAGTTTGGCCGCCAAGCTGAACTATCACACCCATCGGCTTTTCTCGGTCTACTATGTCCAGCACGTTCTCACGCGTAAGTGGCTCAAAGTAGAGTTTGTCGGAGGTGTCGAAATCAGTCGATACAGTTTCCGGATTGCAGTTGATAATAATCGATTCGTAGCCTTCTTCCTTAAGGGCTTAGCTTGCGTGGACGCAGCAGTAGTCAATCTCTATACCTTGTCCTATTCGGTTAGGCCGACCGCCGAGAATGATTACTTTCTTTGGATTATTCGTGGCCCTGCTTTCGTCCACCGTTTCATAGGTCGAGTAGTAATAGGGGTGCTGGGCTTCAAACTCACCTGCGCAAGTATCCACCAGGTAGAATGTGCTTTCAATACCGAGTATCTTGCGCCTTCTTCGGACCTGTTCCTCATCCGTTTCCAAAAGTTTCGCAAGCTGAATATCCGAGTAGCCTAGTTGCTTGGCTTGGCGTAGAACCTCGGCTGGCACGCTCACCAAAGACTTGCCTTCCAGCTTCTTCTCAAATTCCACCAACTCGCGGATATTTTCGATGAACCACGGGTCGATCTTAGACAGGTTGTATATTTCTTGGGTGGACATGCCGTTTTCGATCGCATAGCGTATGAAGAAGAGTCGTTCGGCATTAGGTCGAGCAAGGCGTTCGCGAATCAGGTCCATATCGCGTCGCTCTTTTTCTTGCAGATCCTTTCCGTCCGAACCAAGACCATAACGTCCGATTTCCAGCGAACGGATACCCTTCTGTAACGCTTCTTTGAAGTTCCGTCCGATAGCCATTGCCTCGCCGACTGCCTTCATAGAGGTATTCAGCGTAGTATCGGCCTGTGGGAACTTCTCGAATGTAAACCGGCAAACTTTCATAACGCAGTAGTCGACAGTCGGTTCGAAGTCAGAATAAGTCTTGCCGGTAATGTCGTTTTTGATTTCGTCAAGGGTCAGACCGACCGCAAGCTTTGCCGCTACCCGTGCTATTGGGAACCCAGTAGCCTTGGACGCCAGCGCCGATGAGCGGCTAACGCGCGGGTTGATCTCGATTATGACCACCTCGCCATTGTCGGGATTTACTGCATACTGGATGTTAGTTCCTCCGCCGGTGATGTCTACTGCTCTGATGACTTTCTTGGAGAGGTCCATCAGATTTGCCATCTCAGGAGCAGTGAGGGTCTGTGCGGGAGCGACAACTATAGAATCGCCCGTATGCACTCCCATGGGATCGATGTTTTCCATCGAGGTGATAACAACAACGTTATCGGCACAATCGCGCATGACCTCGAATTCGATCTCTTTCCAACCCAGCACGCTTTCCTCGATTAAGGTCTGATGGATAGGGCTTGTGTCCAGCGCGAAGGCAAGCATTTTTTCGAACTCTTCCATGTTGTAGGCCGTCGCTCCGCCAGCTCCGCCCATCGTGTATGCAGGACGCAAGATTGCCGGAAAACCAACTTCCTTTATGACCTGCATGCCTTCTTCAATTGAGTTGGCGATTCCGCTGCGAGGCACTCGCAGCCCGATGGATTCCATCGTTTCCTTGAATAGTTTTCTATCTTCAGCACGTGCAATGGCTCGCTCGTTGGCTCCGATGAGTTCGCAGCCGTATTTCTTGAGCACACCTTCGCGCTCCAGGAATGTTCCCAGATTGAGTCCCATTTGCCCGCCTAGCGTCGGCAGCAATGCATCGGGACGTTCCTTTGCGATAATCTTAGAGAGCGATTCCAGCGTAAGAGGTTCAATGTAGGTGTGGTCTGCCATCCCGGGATCAGTCATAATGGTAGCCGGGTTTGAGTTCACAAGGACGATCTCGTAACCTTCCTCGCGAAAAGCTTTGCAGGCCTGCGATCCTGAATAATCGAACTCACATGCTTGTCCAATAACAATCGGTCCACTGCCGATGATTAAAATCTTCTTTATATCGGTTCGTTTTGGCATTGTTCTACTTAACCTCGGTCCTCAGTCCAACTGCGTCAAGTAACACGTTAAACCATTTCTCGTTCGGCAGGAAATTGATCCCCGCCGCTTTTATCGAAGTGCACTTGAAGCCTTCACAAGTGCCGTCGTGGACATTAGTGAAGAGCGTTTCGATGTCTCCATTAGGCACCACTTCGTAGTTGTGGTTTTGTACGGTGATCTCGTTTCGACCGCCGCCAATGTACTTCACCGGAATATTGACGCCATGGTCGCCGAACTTCATCCATCTAGCGCGGCCGCCAGCAGCTTTCGCTACTATGGCTGAGCCGTGGCCGAAGCCGATAACCGGTTTCTTGCCGAGCCATCCTGCGACTTGGCTAATGCACGCGTCATCTTCGACGGTATAGTATGGCGCGTCGCTGATAATGATGAGTTCCGCATCATTAGGGTTTAATCCGTCCTTTACTCCTAATGCCGCCAATCGTCTAAAGAAGCTTCTCGAGGCGCCCAAGTCCATGATCGCCGCGTTGACTTTGGGATTGTCGCAGGGTTCGGGCCGGTTCTCCGGCTCGTAATATGGGTTGCTAATGCGAGATATTCTATCGGCAAGTTCTTTATCGCTCAGCTTTTCGGGAGTAATAACAGCCTTCATCTCCCCGTTCTCGCGCAGATGCAGCAGGATCGCGCGCGTGTCGAATCCCTGTCCGAATACCACCGCGCCTCCTTCTGCAAGGGAAGATCGCGATGAGGAACGGTCTTCTTTCTCGAGGGGAGAAAAGCTTTCCAGGTAGTCCTTCAAACTCCCCGTTGCCCGGAAGTTCGAATAATAAGGCGGATATTCTTTGCAAATTATACCTGCCACTTTAGGTGAGGCAGATTCGGCATCTTCCGGGTTTATTCCGTAGTTGCCGATAAGCGGATACGTGAAGACTATAATCTTCCCAAGGTTTGCGGGGTCTGTTATTACTTCTTGGTAGCCGACGACTCCCGTGTAAAATGAGAGCAGTCCCCCGCATTCGAGCGCTTCACTGACGCTTCGTCCTTCGAAGACAGCGCCATCTTCGAGGCTGAGAAAGATAGGTTTCATCTACTAGGCTCGCTCCAAATCAATGAAGATAACCGACGCGTCTTCCGCGACGCCTTTCGCGCAAGTGACCACCACGTCACTCGTCCCCCGGCTCTATTACGTAACAAGGGGCTAAGTGATTCCTTTGGCGAAAGAGGCCCGAAGACCTTCTAATATTCAAGCTGTCTCCAAATCGGTACAAGCAAAAATGTCCGACACCCGTTCATAAGAGATCAATCCATTCTCTTCTGCGGCGGTGGTTGAAGCCGCAGTAATTCAATAGCAAAGACCCTTTTGGGGCATTGTTTCTCAGATCGACGAAGGCCGATTTTGCGCCTGTTTGCCGTGATTTCAGTCGCCGTGCGACCGATCAACCCAGCAGGGGCGGCATCAGAGTCAGGGTATTATCTCGAATCCCACAGGACCGTCGTGCAGTCTCGGAAGATCTACCAAAAGGTTTCCGTTGTCAAGCGGACGCCACTCTTCAATTTCTGGATAGATCGGCCTGATTCTCCCGTTTTTCAGCCTTTCAGGAAGGCGATCGAGTCGAATATTGGCCTTCACCTGTGTCTTTTCCTCGGTCCGGTTGGCGAGAAAAAATACTACTCGGTCGGGCAGGGTGTAATGTCCCGCGAAAAAGCCTTCACCTTCGATCAGTTCTTGTGCCCACCACGGTTTTGCGTCTATAAGGCGATCCCAATCGATGCTTTCAAGTATAGACCAGAAGGGACGGATGTTTGCCCAGTCCGAGGGTCTGTCTGGCCAGTTGCCCCACGCATAGTTGCCGCTGCAGATTTGGATATCGGTCATACACACTGCCGCCATGGCTATGTTATATCTATTCCGAGCGACCAGGTCCATGCCGTACATCTTGAACGGAGTCGCAGTCAGAAGAGGGTTGTACGCATCGCGATACGATTCCGGCGACGTCTCTTGGAATGCCTCGCCAATCATTCGGCAATCATACCACGGTCCTGCGAGATGTATACCAGCACCTCCCCAGTTCTCCAGCCCAAAACCGGCGTTATGACGTCTAAGTACGCGCCTCACTCGTGCATAAAGCCGATCGTTGAGCTCTTCAAGAGAAAGGCCATCGAAATCGGCTTCGGAAAGTCCCGTCCTGCCCCAATCGAGAATAGCCAGTCCGCCGTCAGTGTAGAATCCGTCAATACCGTATTCGCGGCACCAATAGTCGGTCATATAAGGTAGAAACTCAGCGAATCGACCAGCGACAGAATAGAACGTGAAATCTTGCAGATCCCAGTTCTTGTCGTACAGAGCCCGCGATGATAAATCTTCATAACGCAGGACCGGATGTCTGCCCGGCACGATACCTATGTAGGTGATTACTTCGATTCCAAGCTCGTGCGCTTTTTTCATCGCGCGGCGCATCTCTTGGTCGTTTACAATGAAACCTTCACGTTTGCGGAAGTTGTTGCCCGTCCACGTGTGATGCCACACCATTGCTTTCACACCGTTCGCAGCGAACCGCTCAAGTTCTTCCTCGGTCGGATACTCGCACACCGATGGGCGTTCGCGCCATTCGCTGTTTGGAGTCTCTGGATAGCGGATGAAGTGCAGCATTCGCTTCTTATAGCCTGTAAGGTTCAGCTTGTGATACGGCATCCACATCAACGCCCAGCGGAACACCGACCGCTGTGAATGCAATATTAACGCCGGAGCCGAATCGACCTGACTTACCTCCATTTTAGTATCTTGTCCGCTCAGCGTTTTCCATACGAGCCCGACAGAAGAATCGGTAAAGATAAAGTTCTCAGAGAGCAGGTTAGGATCCGCAGACGCATCAATGCCAAAGCCTTTTCTCGAGAGGTCCGTTTCTTGTCCATCGGCCATTATTGAAGCTGAGCCGTAGGCAAGTTTTGCAGGCTCTCCCGCGACTCCCGCAACATCCCAGTTAGGCCTGAAATCCGGATCGAGCCCAAACGCCAGCACCGCGTTTCTTACTGGAATATTCTCGATCTCGGCGGTACAAAACCACAGGGGGTTCTCAGTGAACTTAGCTGTCAGTTTAACAGAACCGTATCTGCCGCCTTCGGTTGCGACCGGAACGGTAATGCTAAAATGCAGCGCGTCGCCTTCTAAAACAGGTGTCTTGTCGCCAGCCGGTTTATAGACACTTCCGTCCTCGGCTGTGATCTCAGGATAAGCAAATAACCCCTTCAGTAAACGCGCATTTCCGTAAAGTCCTGCATACGCTTCTGCTTTAAGCAAGCTTCCGTCAGTACGAACTGTAAGCGTTGCGCCTGTCTCCGGATAAGTCCAAGTAAGGCTGCGCCCATCCACAGAGATGCTGTTGGCTTTCGCGATGTCGGTGTCGCGCTCCGAGTCGAGCTGCTGACAGAACTCGTTCATCTTTCGAACAAAGTCTTCGCGCCATTGTGCCTCGTCGAGGGTTACGTATTCTATCTGCTCGAACGAGACAACCTTTAACGTGCCCGGAGTTCCTATTCCGAAGCATCCTGCGGCAACATCTGGGTCTTCGAACGAGAACACTTCCGTTCCGTCGATAGAAACCGTAACTTTCTCTTCGACCGTTTTTACCGTAACTTCGTGCATTCCCGGCTCAAACGCGTCGAATGAAAATCGACCAATGCGGTTGATGAGCTGTTCTTCAGGTCTGGGCGAAGGATAGCTCACGCCTCCCTTCATAACTCGGTCTATCGTGATCGAATATGCAGTGGCTCGTCCGTGCGTGGGATCGATATGAATGAGCACTTCACCAAATGTATCAGTGCCTCGAAGTGTAAGCACAAACGGCTTGTCGTCCCATCCGATGCGCATTCTGTTGAGCTGGTTGCGAATGGGTACTCCGAGCAAAACGTAAGTGGCGGTTAGCACTGCTGCGTCGTCTTCTCGGTCGATCTTTCCAGCAGTGCTGTTAATGTCCGGCTCCATCAACACGTATGCAATACGCCTGGCCGTGCTGGGAACAGGCCAAAAATCTCGCAGACTGCCTTCGTCCGACTGCCACGAGAACGTTGGCAATGCCACGGCTTCCAGGTCGTTATTTTTCATAGAACATCTCCTTCGCTCGCTTAACCTGTGCTATAGCTTCTTCGTGCTTGTGGCGGACAGCCTCCAGAGTCGGATGCCACACGGTTTGCAAAAAGCCTATCAACCGTTCGGGTGCAATATGCTCGCGACAGAAGCGTACTGTGCCTTCGAAGTTGTCGGGAGTGGTCCAATTGCTGCCCGTTGGAATTTGATCAAAACCGTGTTCCTCGAGGTCGAGGTATGCTTTTACATACCGATCCTCCGAGCTGAAAGTCTGCCCGTAATACCAGTTGCTCTGCAGCACAGACTTTGGCATCTTATCGAAGAACATATCGGGGTGTTCCCATTCGTAATCCGACCATATCCATGTGCGGACGCCTTTCTTTTCGACTTCGCCGACAAGGAACAAAAAGTCATGCCACCACAGTTCGTGCTGTCTCATCACAGCATAGGCAAAGTGCGCTTGGTGTCCCGCAGTCTCTTCGTCCATACCAAGGTGGAACAGTCGTGGCTTGTCGAAGATATCTATCACCTCAGCGATCAAATCCGAGCACACCTTGTAGTATGTTGGAGTGGAAAGCATCCGAGAGTAGGGGCCGAGCCAGGCGTCATGGGTTGCGGAGAAGTTCAACTTAGGAATAGGTTCCAACCCCATCTCTCTTATTCTAGCGAGTTCGCTCTTGAGCTTTTCTATGCTCCAGGCATTTTGCACTGCGATTTCCGGATGGGAATCATAGCGCACGCCATCCCCCAGGTCGATTAGGACCAGGTTGATTCCCGCATCGACCATTTGTTTTAAGAGGTCGTGCCACAGCGATTCGTCAAATCGGAGATACGGTTTGGCAGTGATGTATGGGCTTGATGAGAGTTCCGGTGTTTCCCTGTCGGCCCACATATTGTAGCTTAGATGTATTAGATATCCCCACGTCATTTGATGTCCTCCCGAGTCCTATCAATTTTGGGGTGACTACGAAAACATAGGTCCGGAGCAACATGCCCCGGACCATAATAGCCGGAATACAAAAACAATACAACCAGCCACAAATATGAAATCGCGGCAATATGCGCCTTATTGCAACTGCCTAAGATATAAGCATATTGACTGAAATATTAGCGTTCTCTCTTACAACACTACGCAACTGAGCTGTCGGCTCGTTGAGTTTCAAGCGCTACTGCCTTTGCAATCTCGCCGTTCTCTTCACCAGCTCTTACTACTATTTCGGCCACGGTTGAGTGACCTTGAATCAGTTTGGATTTGAGTACAGCAAAGCGAGGTTCGCCATCGTAGCCGTTGACGCGCTCCAAAAGCATCTTGCATGCCAGCTTGCCTTCTTCATATAACGGCTGATCGATTGTTGTCAACAGAGCACCGGGACCTGAAGAGCCGTACATGTTATCGTAGCCGACGAGCGCAACGTTTTCAGGTACCCGCAGACCCATTTCCCGGAGAGCTTCCCAAGCCAACATGGCCTTTGCATCGTTTACTGCAAAGATCGCTGTGATTTTCGGATCGGCAGTCAGCATTTCCTTTACTACTTGCTTAACCTGCTCTGGCCTCACGCGCTTGATTAGATTCTCACTGGGGCATATACCATTGTCGCGCAGACACTTCTGATAGCCTGCTATGCGCTCTTCTACAGCACTGGTGGGCAGGTAGGCCAAGAACGCAATCCGACGGTGTCCCAGGTCAATAAGGTGCTGAGTGGCGCGATACGCTCCGTCGAAGTTGTCGCTTACTACCGTGTCAACGCCACTACCTTCCACGTAGCAGTCGAGCAGCACGAATGGAAGCCCCTTCGCTCTGATTTGCTCAAACAACTGTTCGTTGATTTGTCGATAGTTCTCGCCCGCCAATGGGACGATTATAAATCCTACCACGCCTTCATCGGCCATGCGTTCGATTTGTTGAGTGGCTCTCAATGGGTCCTCGTCTGAACTGCCGAACGCCACGTTATAATTTAGCTCGTGGGTGGCATCGTCTACGCCGCGAAGCAATCGTTCGCTGAAGAAGTTTGCTATTCGACACAGCAGAACGCCTATGAGTCTTCTTTCGGTATTTGGTAGCAACGGTATAGCACGCGACGCATCCGCGACGAATGTTCCTCGGCGGTCCTCACGTCGCAAGAATCCTTCGCGAACAAGATCACTAATCGCGCGGCGGACCGTAACCCGGCTCACTTCGTACGTTTGAGCAAGCTCGCGTTCCGATGGAATAGCGTCTCCTGCCTTGAGTCCATTACGCAGTGTATCGCGCTTAATGGCCTCTCTAAGCTGGAAATGTCTAGGTATTGGGCTTTTTTTATCTAGTCCCATAATTCATCGTTTCTCCATCCGATGTGCCGCACTTGTAACCCTGCCTCGCTGGAGGTTCCTCAGATTTATACTGCCAACCTGGTTTCCTGTCAAGTGCGGCATCGGTTTCTCAGTATACAACTATTATGATGTGCCAAACGCTCGGAAATTATAGCGGCTTTGACCAAATATTGGCACATGCACCTAATCTTCTAAAGAAAAGTTAGCGCTGGCCCTCCTACATGAGCAATTTTATCGGACGGTAGACGGAGAAAAAAGCGGATTGCTCCGCTGACGACTTTCTCACCATGTGAGAAGGCTGTCAAGTTGCAGTCAATTGAAGTGTAACCCCTGTTTGGGCGCTTGTCAAGTGTTTCGTGGTATTATATGTAGCACCAACTTGCGCAGAAAATACCGATCGCAGAAAACGTAATCTTGCCTATTGCTGGCGTCCTGGCGTCAAAGATACCAGCGTCCCCGTAGTCTTGCTCGATTTTTAAGGCTTAGCATCCACCACGGAACATATTGGAAGAACCGTTGCGTCTTTTCTTGATGAGGCTCATTATAATGCCGCGTTGATAGGGGGCTACTTAAGATGTACAAATCAGCCAGGCTCATAACACCGATTTTTCTTGCTTTCTCTCTTGTTTTCTGCACAACAACCGTTCAAGCCGGATCAATTCTGACGCAGGCCATCAAGGGCGCGGCGATCGGTTTTATTGTTACCAAGACCGCCGGTCCTCTCGACAAGTTCATTAACACCGTTACATTAAGACACGGCATGCAATCTTCCCAGGCTACCAAGGTGGTTCCGATACTCAGTGTCGGTGAAAAAGGCTACGTTGGTGGTGCTCAGGTTTGTGGTCCTAAGGCACAGGTCGATAAAGTGGACGCTGTCTTCCAATACGAGAAGAACTTCAGCCACAACAATTATCGTGCCAAAGTGCTTGTGCCCAGTGCAAGCCTCAATCCTCTGAAGTTGGAGCGGGTGCCTCAGGTGGGTGTATCGGCGATAATAGACGTATCGCTTGACGGCAGACTGCGTCACAAGACTGTTGGTACGGGGGTGGGAACAGGAGATATTATTCGCGGTGCGGCCGTTCTTGTTGCGGTCAAGAACTTCGGCCCCGAGATTAACAAAGCAATAAACGCGCTCACACTCAACAAGGGCTATGCTACTAAATTCGTTCCCATGGCGAGCTTTGGCGAGAAGATGTATCTCGGCGGGGCGCAGATTTCCGCGCCGACCTCGTCAGTTGATAAGGTCAGCGCTGTCTGGCAATATGAGGACCTTTTTTCAGACGGTAGATTCCGCGTCAAGATATTGGTTCCGACCACTTCATCGAATCCGCTCAAGATGAAACGAGTAGACAGTGCGGGTATTACTGCGGTGGTCGATATGTCGCTTTCTCAGCAAGAGGAACTCGAGGCTGCACAGTCGCGTCAAGATCGCGAGCGGTGGGATCGCCTCTTTAAAGAGTACGGAGCGGATTTCGAGCGTTACCTGCCGCGCGTAGTCGTTCCTACACCAATTCGCCACGACCAGGGCGAGCATAAAGGATGGTATATTGGCAAGCACAAGGGCTGGGATAAGAAAGACAAGGCAGACTGAAACGGCTCCAACTGACTTTCAACTGAATGTTGCTCGTTGACTGCATAGATACTCAAGTTCGAAGGAGAATCTTGGCAGGCTGTCGAATGCGTCTCCGAGAAATCCGGCGATTCGACGGAGGTAGAGCAATGTGCATCGGAGCTGGACGAGTGCTTGCCATTATGGCTGCTCTCGTGGTGATGATCAATGGAGGAGCGATTGGAAAAGTGAAGATCGAGAAGACGAAATACGCCCACTACGGAAACGTAATGAAGCTTTCCAACGGGACAGTGGACGTGATGGTTACTACAGACCTTGGTCCCCGCATCATATTTTACGGTTTTACAGGTGGAACCAACATACTCGGCGAGTTGGGTCCGGAAGAAGTTGTGAAGACGGAACTTGGTGAATGGCATCCTTGGGGGGGCCATCGACTGTGGACAGCTCCTGAGGCTATGCCAAGAAGCTACTGGCCGGACAACGATCCGGTGCAGGTGGAAACAATCGGCGACGACACAGTGCGACTTGTGCCAAAACCTGAAACCGAGAATCGGATTCAGAAGGAAATGCTGGTTACGCTCGATTCAGAAGGTACCCGCGTCACAGTCACGCACCGGATTACCAACATTGGTATGTGGCCCATAGAGCTGGCGCCATGGGCACTAACGATAATGAAAGGAGGAGGCACTACAATCTTGCCTCAGGAACCTTTCATTCCTCATGGCGAAGTGCTTTTACCTGCACGCCCACTTGTGCTTTGGAACTACACCGATCTCAGCGATCCTCGTTTCACGTTTGGCAAGAAATATATCAGACTAAGAACCGACGAGAATATTAAAGGCAAACCTCAGAAGATCGGAGCAGCCAATAAACTCGGATGGGCGGCGTATTTGCAAGATAAGCTTTTATTTGTGAAGAGATTCCCCTACATTGAGGGAGCGACCTATCCGGATTACGGGTGCAACTTCGAGACGTACACGGACGGCACGTTCATGGAGGTTGAAACGCTAGGCCCGCTTTCCAAGGTCGACCCTGGCAAGGACGTTACCTATGTGGAGCGGTGGTATCTCTTCAACAACGTGAATGCTGGCACAACGGAAGACTCGCTGGACGCTGCCCTAAAGCCGTTGATTCAAAAGACCAATTCTCGATAGTTGAGCTTTGTGCGCTGGTTAGCTTGCCTCTCTCATGCTTCGTCGGCGCCTGGCGCGCAATGCCGCTTCGGCGAGCGTCATCTGTTGCGCTTCCAAGATTGCGGCGGTGACAGCAGCGTTGCCAAGTGGACACTTACTGCTCGATCCGCCGCATGCGCACTTGCTGTTTGTTAGATCGCACCATTCATCCTTGTCGATGCTACACCAGTAGGCGCATTCTCCCACTGCTCAACAACCTCCGCACCACGAAGAATTTCATTAATCGCGCATCTTAGAGCTCTCCACTCTGGCGCGTACGGATATTCTTGATTAGTTGAGAGGAGTTATTGCAACAAGTCCCATGCCCGCTATCATAAGTGCCAGGGTGCCGAGAATTCCTGCATCAAACGAATAATTCCCGCCAGTAAGCCAAGTCGGCCCTGATATTTCGCTGACCACAACACCGCGATCGTAGGTTCTGCCAGAGTAAGGCAAGCCAAATATCGGACCCGAAACGACATTCCATCCGAAATGCAAACCGATGGGCAGCCACAATGAGCCGGTGTAGTGGCGACTAAAGGCTGCCAGAAGGCCAAATATGAACGCGTTGAACATGTAGAGTACTGGGGTGCTTGGATGTTTGATAACGTGAGCCAAAGCAAAAATTATCGATGATACCGCAATAGCTACTTCAGCACCGCCTCCCATATAGAGCAAGTAAAAGACGTAACCACGGAATATAATTTCCTCAAATACGGATGCGGTGAAGAAGTCGATCAAGCCGCCAACAAACAAAGGCAGGCAGGCAACACAGTCTTCAGAAAGCTTAGATCGTTTGACCGTTACCATTCCAAACAGAACGCCGAGCAGAAACACTATCGTCACGCAGCCAAGTGCTATGAATGCGCCATAGGCAACGCGCGTTAGCGATTCGCCGTCGTATCTAAGTCCGAGGCTCACGAGCGACTTGTTGTGAACGAATTGTGTGAATGCTGCTGTTATCCCGATAGCGGAGGCCAGAGGAATGCATGCACTCAATATGCTTAGTAAGGATCGTGAAACCGTAGAAACTTCCAGAGAAAGCACAAGCTTGTTAATGTGCCAGTATAGTCTATGAGAGAACTCCAGCGCCAGACCCACGCAAATAAGGTAGGCAGCCAACTTGGCACATGTCTCGATGAGGCTCATGGAAGACTGTAACCCTTAATTATGATCGGCTGGAGCAACCCTGCCGGACGAAATCAACCGTCAAGATTCTTGTTCCACAGTTCATATCCTCATAGCTATTGGTTTTGATGAGTGCAAGCAGAAGAATGCTTCTATATCCTAGTCACTGGTTGGAGGTGTCCTAGATGGGGGAGGGACAGGCTGAATCGGTTGAGCGGGTGTGGGAATTGGCATAGGCTCTACCGCCGGCTGCTGTCGAGCGGGAAACTGTTGCTGAGTGTTTTGCGGCTTCGGAGAGATAAACGGAAAATCGCGCAGATCTGTATGTTTGTCCTTCTTCGTGGTGTTTTTTTTCTTGGCCACTACCTTAGGAAGCCGGAAGAGATTAAAAGTGCGTCTCCACTCATCTATCGTATATGATCCCTTCGACATTTCCTCCGGAAGTTCGCATTCGTAGATATTACCATCCCGATCGGCATAGCGGAAGCGCAGATAAACGACGCCTTTCTTTGTGAACTTCTTAACCGGCGATTCAAGAGCCAACTGGTTGAACTCAACCGGCTCAGAGAGAGCCGGACCCGACGCGGCTACCTTTGGCGTCTGCGTTGTTCCAGACGGGGGCACAACTGCAGATGTATCTGCTTCATTGTTGCTACACCCTGTAATGAACACTGCAAGCCATATAAACACAGCCAAAAATACCAGCCCTGTTATTCTTCCGATAGCCGAACAGAAAGACACTTGTTAATCCTCCTGGAATGCTTTTATGGCGTGATGCTGTTGCCGATCGATTGACGATTCCAGTTTTTCTCCACGCGCCTCTATCTATCACATTATACTCCGGTGGTTTGGAGGATACAACTTGCGTTTGACGCCCTCGCCTTCAGCTATCTATAATGGGTGCGAAGACTGAGGAGGAAACGCGAAATGCTCGCTCATGTGACCTCGAGCGCAGTGAACGGTATCGATGCTTACCTTGTTGAGGTAGAGGTCGATATCGCCCCGGGCATTCCTGGTTTTACGATCGTCGGTTTGCCTGATACGGCTGTTCAAGAATCCAAGGAGCGCGTTAGAGCAGCCATTAAGAATAGCGGCCTAGAGTTTCCCTCGCGCAAGATAACTATCAATCTTGCTCCTGCGGATGTGCGGAAAGAAGGGCCTTCGTTTGATCTGCCTATCGCTATAGGCATTTTAGCGGCTACTGCTCAAGTGGACCCCGGACTCATACAGGATTGCATAGTTCTGGGCGAGCTGAGTTTGGACGGCACTGTTCGAAGCGTGAGTGGAGTGTTGCCGATCGCGCTGGATGCCCGCGAACGCAAGATCAAGCGCATGGTTGTTCCGGCGCAAAACGTGAAGGAAGCGGCAATTGTGGGTGGGATAGACGTATATCCCGTGACGACGCTTGCAGAAGTAGTGCAGCTATTCAACGAACCTGACCACATGCTGCCGGCGATATTTGATCGGAAAGAGCTGGAGTCGCTGGAAGAGCCTACGTATGATGTGGACTTTTGCGATGTGAAAGGCCAGGAAACCGTAAAGCGTGCGCTTGAGGTAGCGGCTGCGGGCGGACACAACATTCTTATGATCGGCCCTCCGGGCAGTGGAAAGACTATGCTTGCCCGTCGCATACCAACCATTCTTCCTCCGCTCAATATGGAAGAAGCTCTGGAAGTCACCAAGCTCTACAGTGTTTGCGGACTATTGAGTCCAAACGAAGCGCTTATCACGCGCAGGGCATTCAGGTCTCCACATCATACCATCTCAAATGCCGGACTGACGGGTGGCGGAACTTATCCACGTCCCGGAGAGGTTAGCCTGGCACATCATGGCGTGCTATTTCTGGACGAGCTTCCGGAGTTCAAGCGCGATGTGCTTGAAGTTATGAGGCAGCCCATCGAAGACGGTTGCGTGACGATTGCACGAGCACAGGCATCGCTCACGTATCCGGCGCAGTTTATGCTGGTAGGAGCGATGAATCCTTGCCCGTGCGGATTCTACAACGACCACTTGAAAGCTTGCACATGCGCTCCGCACATGATCCAGAAATATCTGCAACGAATATCCGGCCCGCTGCTGGATAGAATCGATATACACATAGAGGTTCCTCGCTTGAAAACTGACGAGCTTACTGGCAAATCTGCAGGCGAGCCATCGGCAGCTATTAGAGCACGAGTTTGCGCCGCACGCGAACGACAGCATGCTCGCTTTGCGGGTTCCAAAATCCACTGCAATGCGCAGATGACTTCGCGGCACATAAAAGCATTTTGTCAGCTTAGCGAAGACGCGGAAGCAATGCTCAAGCAGGCTATCGATCATCTTCGACTATCTGCTAGAGCCTACGACCGTGTTCTGAAGCTTTCACGTACGATTGCAGACCTTGCGGGAGCCGACCGGATTGGAGTCGAGCACATCGCCGAGGCTGTGCAATATCGAAGTCTTGACAGAAAATACTGGGGATAGTTGAGAAAGGAAATGCAAATGTCAAACACAGTAAACATCGCGCTCATCGGATGCGGCGGTATGATGGGGGCACACGTAGACGGGTTCCGCCAGCTTTGGGAAAAGGAAATTAGGAACTTTCGCATCATTGCTACTTGCGACGTATGTGAGGACCGTGCCATCGAGACCGCAAAGAAGATTTCCGATTGGCAAGGAATCGCACCGACTGTGTATTCGGATCCTGAGGTCCTGCTCAAGTCTGAAAAGTCGCTCGACGCCGTGGATATTTCGGTCCTCCACAGACTACACCATTCTGTTGCTCTACCGTTCATCGAAGCCGGTAAGCATGTCACTATCGAAAAACCTCTTGCAATGACTATGCGGACGGGCAAGATGATGCTTGGCGCTGTAGAGAAGGCAGGCGTGGTATTCCAGGTTGCGGAAAACTATCGCAGGTCTCCGCAGGAGAGAGCATTCAATTGGGCGATTAGGAGCGGTCGTATTGGTAGGCTCAGACAGATATATTGGATAGATGTGGGCGAACGCCTTTGGTATTGGGGTTGGCGAGATCATGTTGAAGAGGCCGGAGGCGGATGGAGCATGGATGGCGGTGTTCACTTCGCCGATTTGTTTAGGTACCATGTTGGCGAGGTTGATCGGCTTTATGCAATCTCAAAGGCTTACCATCCGGTGAGATACGGCAAGCATGAGACTATGGAAGACCCCATACCGGCCACTGTTGAAGACTGTACCATGGCCGTGCTCACTTTCGAGAACGGCGTAACTGGCACATGGACCTCGACAATGAGTGCGCCTGGAGCAGGCTTCAGTCGGCGGGCTGTCTACGGCGAGCACGGTTCCCTTATGTGGGGCGAGGGACTTCAAACCCGGACGGAGAAACTTACAACCGATGAGTTGGTTAACGAGTATATGGCTCAACTCTCTGAATCTGAACGTGAGAAGCTTTTCCCACGGGGGATTACCGATACAGTTGCCACTGAGCTTAACGAATTCGTGGAGGCAATAATTAACGGTACGCCGATCGAAATCACCGGCATGGAGGGATACAAAGATGAAGCGATTAGCCTTGCCCTATACGAATCTGAGGTGCTTGGCGAGCCGGTAAGTATCAGAGACATCGAGAACCTGAAAATAGAGAACTACCAAGACAGGTTCAACAAAGCATTGGGAGTAAAATAGAGTATGTTGGCGCCGGGTGCAAGCTGTGCCCGGCGCTTTTAATTTGAATCCCTCTATGCTGCTGTTCGATCGGCATCTTCTCTTTGCAGACACTAGGAAACATAATCGCCCGGCAAAGACACGTGTTAGCTCCTTCTGCTTGACCGCTCTACCAGCCTATGGGTATACTGAGTTCATCCGCCACATAGGCTAGGTCGGGAGGAAGAAGTATGCAGGCTCGTCAGGATGCTGCTGTGCCACGTATTGATAGAAACATTAGTCCTCCCGCCCAATGCTTTCTGTATAACATTGAACGCATTTCTTATACAGACGCCCTCGCCCTTCAGCATCGTTTCCACGAGTATTGCGTTTCAGGTCGCATTTCGGGGATGCTGTTACTCCTCGAACATGATCCCGTGATAACGATGGGCGTCAAAACTAGACAGACCAATATTCTGGCTTCTGCTCAGCTTTTGGACGCAATGGGAATCCAGCTTGTTGAGACTGATCGAGGCGGTGACGTCACATACCATGGACCTGGTCAGTTGGTCGGTTATCCGATTTTACCGCTAAGAGGTATCGGCTGCGATCTTCACGCTTATCTTCGGACATTGGAACAGTGCATCATTGACACCTTGGGCGAGTTCGGTTTGGAAGGTCGCAGAAACGGTCCGGCAGGGGTTTGGGTTGGGGATAAGAAAGTCTGCTCAATTGGCATTGCGGTTAGAAAGTGGGTAACCTACCACGGATTCGCTCTCAATGTAAACCCAAATCTTTCGCATTTCTCGCTAATAAATCCTTGTGGTCTTGAGGCAAGCCGGATAACTTCGATGGCCGAATTGCTGAGTGATCCGCCTGCTATGGAAGACGTGAGGCGAGTCTGTGAGCACAACTTTGCCAAAGTTTTCAAACTCGAACTTGTGCCGTGGGGAGAGGGTGCATGCTGACCCGCCCGCAGAAACTGGTAGTGCTCCTGATACTGGTGGCGCCTGTCGTTGCCATGCTGATATGGATGGGTCTTTATGTTTCCAGTCAATTGAATCGCCTTAAAGCCCACCTTGCGTCGATCACTGTCTACGAGCTTGAGCGACGCTTTGGCAAAGAAGTGCGGGTAGGGAAGATTACGGTAACCTCGATTGGAACTGCGGTAATCGAAAACATTCAAATAGCTGAGGGGCGAACGTTTGCAAAAGGCACTCTCGCAAGTGCCGAAAAGGTTGAGGTACGCTTCAGCCTTGGAGGATTGCTGTCAGGACGCGGCGCGGGAGCTGTTTCATCGGTAGCGGTCATCAGTCCTCGTGTTAACTTGGTGCGACGGCCCAACGGTACATTCAACATATCAGAGCTTCTAAGACGCCCTCCAGGTCCGCCCGGACCTCCATTTACAGGCACGGTGGATGTGACGGGCGGAGTGGTAATCTACCGCGATTACCTGGCAGGCATTTCAGGCAGACCCGTAATGATACATTTGCGCGATGTTAACGGCCGAATTGATGCTGCCAGAGCGCCCGAATATCGGTTTCGTGTTGCTGTTACGGGCACCAAAAGTGAGATTGTATCAGCTCGCGCAGTGGGATTTTACAATGCCAAATCTAAGATTGCGATTCTTGATGTGAACGGTCGAGGTGTGAATGCAAAGCTGGCGAGGGTCTTTGTTTCGCTCCCGCGCGGCTTGGATGTTCGTGCCGGTATATTGCATCCGATCCTTGGTATAAGAGTGCAGCGAACAGATAACCGATGGATAACGTCCGCTACCGGTGTTGTGAGTGTTGTAAATGCGACCGTTGCCGTTAATGGTATTCGCGTTCCAGTCACTGGAGTCCGCGGCAACATTATGCTGACAAAAGATCAAGTTGCTGTGACTCTTTTGGGGTTATTTGCACAAACACCAATTAGGATGGTTGGTAGAATCTCCGATTTCCAACGTCCGAAGTTGGATTTGGTAGTCTCATCTCAAGCGGCACGTTTTGCTCAGTTGGTACAATCGGTTGAGTCTCTTCGCGTGCTTTCGAGTGTAGTTTTTTTCGGAACAGGTCCGTTATGGATGCATGTTAGCGGCACTATGACGGCCCCGCGAGTTGTCGTGACTGCATCTATTCCTCGAGCAAAGTTTCGCGGTTATGAGGCCGCGCAGATCGAAATTACAGCCGAGTATCGCGACAACGTTGTTTCCATCGAATCGCTGAGGATGCGCGTAGCAGGCGGCATGATTGCTGCCTTTGGAACGGTCACGATGCGCGGTGTTCCTGTCGTCAGAATTCGAGGTCGCGCTGTGGGAGTTGATGCGGCAAGGCTTCGACTGCCCATCAGGGAACCAATATCCGGAATGGTTGATGCGCAATTTACCATTGCCGGAACCATCTTGCAACCTGAAGTCTTCGCCACAGCGACAATCCGTCGTGGGGTGGTCCGAGGAGTGGTGCTTTCAGCCTCATCGCTACGGGTTATATACCGGCAAGGCAGGGTGGAGGCTACTGGGCAGTTGGTGGTGCGCGTTGCTGATGGTGTTGTTCGACTGAGCGGCAGATTTACGCCTTCTACCATCGACGCAAGATATATAGCAGAGGGTCTCAATCTTGCTCTGCTGAAGAGATTTATCGGCCTGCAAGAGCTGAGCGGAGTATTGTACTCTACGGGCAGAGTGAGCGGTTCGATAGGAAATCCCACAATTAATGGAGTTGCTGAGGTTTTTCGAGGACGGTATAAGAACATCGCAACCGACTACGTGAAAGCGACGTTTTCAGGGAATATGGACAGCGTTACCATAAGCGAGGCCGTAATTCGTGTTTTTCCGGCTGAGTTAAAGATGTCCGGAACGATAGCCAACCTGCAAACTCCGAGAATCGATTTCAAGGGCGAACTGCACGTAAGACACCTTCGCGTAGAACAACTCATGGCTGTTCTTGGCCGCTCGGCAGATGTAATCGGCATTCTTGCTGGCGATTTCACGATATCTGGAGTCTACTTGCGACAGCCGCCGCCAGGAGTGTCGCCTTTGGTCGATGCAGTGGCGTCCGGTACGCTCCAGCTCGAAGACGGCGCAGCATTTGGCTATCCGGTGGAAGCTGCGACTGCTGCACTTACATTTCGGGATGGCGTGTTTGTGCTCTCTGAAACCACAATATCTAGCCAGGGCGCTGAGCTAACTATCGGAGGTTCTGTTTCTACTACAACACACCTTGTGGATCTGGATTTCACCATTGCTAACTTCGATTTGGCCAGAGTCCGAGAGAAGCTCGAGAAGTATGTTGCGCTTGGAGGTGTGGTGAATGCAAACGGCACTGTTACTGGGCCGTGGGACGATATCTTACTTGTCCTTAACACAAGGGTTGATAATCCAACATTGAACAATACCAGATTCGATCGTGGCGCTGTAAACCTTGCTTACAGCGATAACACGCTGACCGAATTGGAAGCTCAACTCGTTCGCGGCGATCAATCTTACACTCTCCACGCTACCGATTTCGACTTAGCTACTCGCTGTTTGGCATCTGGCACGATAAACATAAATAGTGCGAGTATACGAGACTTGTGGAGCACAATGGCAGCGAGTCCGTACGTCAATTCCGATGAGACTCTGAAAAACCTTGTGAAGAGACTGCCGCAAGTTAAAGGCGGTAGGCTAAACGGTTCGCTGACTATTACTGGCTGTCTTGCGGACCAAGAAGGAGCATTGAGGCTGCCGAACGGCATGCTGCGGCTTGTTGCGCAAGACGTCGGACTTAATTCGCAGAAGATCGATTCAATTGTTCTGAGTGCGTCAGCGACTGACGGTGCCATTTCGATTGCGGAGTTCCGCGCTGTTTCGGGAGACATGTATGTGGAAGCGACTCCGGCTGAACCCAACGCTCCTGTATATGAAAACGGCAGGCTGGGTATCGAACTCGCTGCCTATAATGTAGACCTGTCGCGCTTATCGCCATGGCTCGGTGAAAATACTCCGTCTGGGGTGATGACGGCTAGATTTGACATTGTGGGACCTACCAAGGAACCGAGCGTAATCGGCTCCGTCGAGGTAGTTGATCCCGGTTATCGGGGACTCGTATTTGATCGACTTCGAGCAAGCCGTATCGAGATTGTCGGAAACAGCATTAAGATTGCAGATATAATCTTGGCTACCGATGGCCACCAGATCGTTGCTCGCGGATCACTGCCGTGGAGCTGGTCTGAGTTCGCTGTTCCCGACGACCAACCGCTTCAGCTTACTGCGGAACTGGAGCGCGAAGATTTGTCGCTTCTCGCAGTGTTTATTCCCCTGATTGATGCCGATGTGACAAAGGGGCCGGTTCAAGCTGTGATGGAAGCGGATGGGACCATTTCGGATCTGAGACTCAGCGGCGCTTTGCAAATCCGAGACGGGACGATCGGAGTGAAGGGTTTCAAGAACACGTTCGAAAATGTAAATGCGGACCTGGTGTTCGATGGAAAGCAAGTATTAATTAACCGCCTATCAGCACAATCAAGCCTGGGCGGAACGGTCGAAGTTGTTCCGGGTGGCTTTATCACAACTGGGGCTCTCGATGGGAGCAATCTGAACTTGCTGGTTGCTGCTCGGGGATTGAAAATATCTGAGACTAACGTTCTGGGCTACCGAGAGAATGTAACGGCAACTATCGATGCTGACCTGTCGGTTACGGGCAACCTGAGAAGTCCGCTTGTTGCCGACAAACCGATAGATAGCCTTCCGGGCGGCATAACCATCAGGGATGCAGATCTGGTGTTTGCAGTACCCGAAACGCCACCGACTCCGGCGCCCAAAGAGTTCGCTGTAAATCCACAGTTTGAAGTCCGAGTTGGTGTTGGACCCAATGTCACGATCAAGCCTCCGAAGATGACGCTTGCGGTCGACGGAGGTGGGCTTGTGACAGGCACTCTTAACCGGCCTAATGCCAAGCTCGATCTTCGCGTAACTCGTGGCTTTTTAATGCTTGGAACGTCAGTTTTGAGGGTTGCACCTGGTGGGATGATTGAGCTGGCCTATGTGCCACCAGCCGCACCAAGCCTTGTGCTGAGAGATTTCCAGGCGACGACGATGGTAACCGCCACAAGTCCCACTGGGCGTAGAGAGCGCTATCAAGTAACTTTGCAGGTAAGCGGACCGGTAGATCGAATGCAAATCAACCTTACGTCGTCACCGCCCGGACTCACGCGCGAGCAGATGCTGGCTGCATTGGGGCATGTTGAGGGCTTGTTTGAAACAGCAGAGGGCACACTGCAGCAGGAATTGACAAATGTGCTTACAGCCGTTGGGACCGGTGCGCTTTTTGCTCCGGTAGAGCAGTTGTTTATTGAAAGACTGGGCTTCGAACAGTTTACATTAGAGTATGGTGCTGCGACCCCTCTTGCGTTGTTTTTGTCGCGTCATCTGTTTGACAGCGTATATGTATCGTTTTATCAGCGGTTAAGTGGGGGATTAGCTAGCTCGGACTACGTCATTTACCAATTGCAGCTTAGTTACAGATTCAGACGCTTGTATCAATTTAGCTTTGGCGTTGATGACCAGCAGACCTCTACTATTGAGGCTGGATATCACACGGCGTTTTAACATTCGGAGAACTATGGGAAAAGAAGCTGAGTTTGATAAACTCGTAGACAGGTACGAGAAACCCATCTTCAATTTGATTTACCGGCTAATTGGTGATCCGGATGATGCTGCCGATCTTACTCAGGAAACGTTTGTTGCTGCTTATAGATCGTTGGACGCGTTCCGTGGTGAGTCCACAATCTATACTTGGCTCTATCGCATTGCCGTTAATAAATGCAGGAACAGGTTTAAGGAAAGGGATAGACGGAGGACATACGAAGGTAGTTCACTTGACGCTTCCGAAGTTTTCGCGCTCGATGACCAGACTACGCTTCAGCATTTACCCGACCAAGCTGCTCCGGAGGTTGTGCTTGAAAAAAAAGAGCTTCGACTGCGTATCGAGCAGGCAATGAGCCGGCTTCCACCCGACTATAGAATAGTAGCTGTGCTTCGTGACATTCATGGGTTGTCTTATGAACAGATCGCTCAGGCGACGGGGCTTTCGATTGATGTTGTGCGCACTCGTTTAGCCAGGGCGCGCGGCATGTTGCGACGCAAATTGGAACCTTATCTGGCGGATTATCACGGATAGAAAAGAACGAACCTGTAATTCGCCACTCAATTGTTCTTCAATAAGCGAGGAAAGCGATACAATCACGGCAAAAAGTGCTATATCGGAATAGAATCAGATATATGTGCACCGGCCTTGAATGGTGTAATCAGCCTGTAGTATAATCACCTCACGGTGCACAGATTAGTTTGTGCTGTTAAGGAGGAGCTGTCTAACATCATGATGAGCCTGAAGTCCGGTAGAGGAGCTGCGGTGATTTTGGCCGCGATGATATTGCAGATTATAGTGCCTGCAGTAGGTTTGGCTGAGGACGCTTCCAAAGTGGTCGAGGTTGTAGTAACTGGCAATCAGAACATCAATGTCGAAACTATCAAGAACGCAATCAGCCTCAAGCCTGGGGACGAATATACCGAGCAGGCAGTTGAAAAGGACAAGGCAGCAATCATGTCGCTAGGCTATTTCGTTGCCGTTACGGATCGAATCGAACAAACGGAAGGCGGCGTTAAAGTCATCTACGAGGTGACCGAGAATCCCAAGATTACATCTATAAAAGTGGTTGGCAGCGAACCGCTCACTCCGGAGGAGATTCTCGCGTTAATGAAAACTAAGCCTGGGCAGGTGCTGAACACTACAACTCTCAATCAGGACATCGCGGCAATCGAAGAGCACTACCGGGAGCTCGGTTATTTTGCTTATGTTACGTCCGATGTGGGTGTGGATCCGCAGACTGGCGTGTTAACCCTACCGATTCTGGTACACACGGTGGAGAGCATAGAAATCACTGGAGCCAAGAAGACCAAGCAATATGTCTTTCTCAGAGAAATGAAAACCAAGCCTGGTATGGTCTTCAATATGAAAAGGCTTCAAGAAGATATTGTCCGGATTTATAACCTAGATATCTTAGAAGAAATTAAGCCGTTTGAAATCAGCCCAGGGACCGAAATCGGCCAGGTAAAAATTGTTATTCCTGTGGTGGAGAAAAAAACCGGTCAGATATCAGTAGGTATCGGCTACAGTTCGCGACAGAGGCTAGTTGGTCAAGCACGGTTGTCGGAGACAAACTTCCGTGGTAGGGCTCAAGGACTCAATCTTCTGTGGGAGCAGGGCACTACCGATGCCGTTGGCGGTAGAGCTAGCTGGGAAGTTGGTTTTTATGAGCCGTGGCTTGATAAGCATCACACTTCACTATCTGTTAATGTGTTCAACAAGGTGCTCTACAGGTTTTCGTCCGGCATCTTTGGTACCAGCACCATCGCCGACGATAAAATCTATAATGAGCGTCACAAAGGTGGAGACTTGACTTTGAGCCGTCCGATTACTGACACGGTGCGGGCGTTTATCGGCGGAAGGTTCGAGAATGTGGATACTGATCCGAGTTTGCTTGGCGTAGCCGGCGATCTGTTCAAGATAGCCCAAAAAGGCAAAGTGGCAGGCGGATCTATACGTGGCGTTCACAACACGCGGGATTTCGATCTTGATCCTGCTTATGGAGGATATGAGGCTGTAGCTTTCGAGTTCGGTCGTGTGGATGCGGTGCGTTTTGACCAGCCTACGCCCGGAGTCTTCACCGAGATCCCGTTCGAGGGGACATTCCAAAAGGGATCGATAGATCTCAGGCGCTATTTCAGCAAGGGAGGCAAGAAGACGAGCATTCAGGAGAAACGCACAGTGCTCGCTGTAAGACTAAGGGCAGGAATTGCCGGTGGCAAGCTTCCATTTTTTGAGCAATTCTTCATTGGTGGTGCGGAAAGCCTGCGAGGATACAGAGAAGACCGGTTTTGGGGCACCAAAATGCTGCTTGCCAGTGTCGAACTCAGAAAACCAATTGCGCAGTCAATTTCAGGCGTCATATTCGTCGATTACGGGGATGCATGGGGTGCTCCGCCTGAGTTTGCTAATCTGAATATCTCAGGTTTGTCTCAGAGCAACAAGTTCGTAGGCAATTTCGGAGTCGGCGTTGGAATGCGAGTTGCGACACCAATCGGCAATTTGAGACTTGACTACGGCGTGGGCAAGGAAGGCGGTCGAACCCACTTCAGCATGGGTCAAGCATTCTAACACTCTCTAGCGAACCAAATAATCACGATCTTGCACAGAGCGGTGACCTTCGGCTAATATCTGCCGTACTCTTTGGTCGCTTCGTACATCGCACGTACGTTTTCTACCGGTGTGCCAGGGCTTAAGTTGTTGGCCTCTCGCATTATAAAGCGTCCTCCGTCTGCGATTCCGGATTCCAATATGCGGCGGCATTCTAGATTAATTTCGTCGGGCGAACCATGTAGAAGTAGGCTCACTCGTGGCCCGGTTGCTATCTGAAAGTCGGGGCCAAGCTGCCGACGCATCAAGCCATAGTCCATCGGGTAGCCGGCATCCCAGGCGTTAAGGTTTAGCTCTTGCTTCAGGGTGTTCATGAGACGATCCACATCCCCACACAGATGTATGCTGTGCGGCCCTTCGCCGGCAAGCTTAGATAGCAGCATCTGGTGATAAGGCAAGACGAACTCCTTATACACTTCCGTTGATAAGAGCTCGATACTGTCGTCTGCGAATCCCCACGATTGCGGTTTCATATCGAGGCCAAGCACTTTTCGAAAGGCCTTAATGCGAACTATGGTAGCTTCTGTAATGAACCGCAACAGGTCGTGAACGTATTCGGAGTCCTCATACATGTCCAGGCAGATATTAGTAGCTCCGCGTAGGCTAGCAGCCACCGTAAGCGGGCCATCGGTGCCAAGGCCGGTCGGCGTTACATTGACGGCTGGCACTTCGGCATAGACGTAGTTCGATAAATTCGCTTTCATGTGCTCATAAAAGCGCCAGTTATCAATCATAAGTCCGTCTGAAAATGGGTCCGGGATGCCTCGATCGAACAGCATCCGTTTGTTATCACTGTTAAGCAACGGTTCGGCAGCAGGCACCTGATTGGGATAGTAAATGACCTCTGCGCCAAACCACGCAGCTTCATAGTAGTTCTGAAAATCGACATAAATTGTCCATCCATCCTTCGGAAGGCCCATTTCAGCATCTTGGAGTATATTGTGTCTCACGTAGTGCTGGTTTGCTATCTGCACTTCCGCCATTACGTCAGGATTCTTAGAGTATTGCTCAAATGTAATTCCCTCGCGGTTTAGCGAAGTGTTTAGCAACCAAATGCGGGGGTTGATACCCAGAATCACCGGCACGCGTATAGGTCTGCCAGAATTATACGCATTCCACACAAGCCTTACTTCAGCGTTATGTTCGTCGTAGTCGATTGGATCCAGATAGTAGCTCATTGCAGAAAAAAGACAGTGTTATCATAAATTACGCGCAAGCCGATCTCAGTAGGACGCTTATTTGCGTTGGGCCGCTCTAAGCATTGAAAAGTGCTCCAGGCTAATACGAGCCTTTGTGAAATCGGGTCTGATGCGGAGTGCCTCTGATAAATGGTGAACGGCTCCATCATAATCGCCTTTTTGTCCCAGACACACTCCCAAGTTATTATGAGCATCGGCGTAGTCAGGGTCCAGACGCACCGCTTCGCGATATTCTGTAATGGCTTCATCAAGCTTGCCTTGTCCATCTAGCGCAACTGCCAGATTGTAGTGCGCATTGGCGGAGGTAGGGTCGATTTCTATGGCTTTACGAAAATGGATAACGGCTTCATCAGTTTTACCTTGCTGGGCAAGATGAATGCCAAAATCGCACTCCGTAGCAGCGTAGTTTGCGCGAACAACGGCGTCCTTTGGATCCGCCGCTAGTGACTTCGCATAGTGTTGCAATGAAGCCTCGTAGTCCTTGCGTTTATCAAGCAGCAAGCCTAGGTTGCAGTGGGCTTCTGAATAGTTTGGGCAGACTCGCAATGCCTCGCGCAAACATCGCTCAGCTTCGTCGAGCTTTCCAAGCTTAAGATAAAGATTGCCTAGGTTATTGTAGGCTTCGGCTTTGTTCGGGTCTATGCGCAGCGCCTCTTTGTAGTGACGAATGGCTTTTGCATATTGTTTTCGTTCGTCATATCCGCAGGCAAGATTGTAGTGTGCCAACGAGTTTCTTGTTGTGACTTTAATAGTATGTTCCCATACAGTAATATCGTCTCGCCAATGTCTAACCTGCTCGTGTGTGCGGATGGTAAGTATTGCCAGCACCACAACTGCGGCAGTGCTGGCCACAGGTGCAAACTTGGGGAATGCAGATGGCGAGATGCGCCGAACCAGATCGGGCATTCCCCAGGCTGCGATGATGAATATGCCAATCAACGGCACGTAAGTATACCGATCTGCCATAGCCTGGCTGCCGACCTGCACGATTCCAATAACCGGGATCATTGTGATCACGTACCAAAGCCAGCCGAACGTAAAATACGGATAATTTCGAGCGAGACGAAACGCTAAATAGGTAATACAAGCTAAGAAGATAGCAGAAAGTGCTGTTTGCCATTCGGGAATTGAGAGAGTAGGGTGCGGGTAGAACGGTGCAAGTCCGCTAGGCCAAACGGTATTACCAAGATAGCTTACGTAAGACACGATCGCGTTGGCGATTCGTATTCCCACAGGCAATGCCTCAATTGGCGCTACTGCACCACCGGCTCGTTGGGCATGAATCGTGACGACACAGGAAATCGCTGTAATCGCGAAGAGAGGCAGTTTCTCAGTGATTGCTGTTATCGGAGGATGCAGAGTCTGGATTCGTCGCAGCGGCCACAAGTCGAGCAGCAGAAGCGTTATAGGCAGAGTAACCAACATTGGCTTGGCCATCAGGCCGAAAACAAATGCCGCAATCGTCAGCAGATAACGCCCAATCGACGGACGCGTTGCATAACCTTTGTAAGCCAGGATTGCGAGAAACCAGAATAGCGTCGAAAGCACATCTTTGCGTTCGCTGATCCATGCGACCGATTCAACATGTAGCGGGTGAAGCGCAAATAAGCCGGCCACAAATGCGCTGCGCCAAAAGAAACCGGTCAGGCGGGTTAGAACAAACAAAAGAAGTAAGGTGTTGGCAATATGCAAGAGTAAATTAGTAACGTGGTAGGTTCCGGCGTTCATCCGGCCCAATTCATAGTCCAACATTAGCGAGAGCCATGTGAGCGGATGCCAGTTGCCTGCGCCGACGCCTGTGAATGCCCAGCGGATACTTTCGAAAGTTAACCCTGTCTTGACATGGGGATTGTTCGTTACGTATAGATAGTCATCCATTGTGACGAAGTCGAAGCTTCGTACTTGTTGGTAGGCGATAACAACGGCGACGACCAATAGCAAGTACACCAAGGCACGCACAACATTTTCATGCGGCTTATTGGACGACACCGAAACCGGTATTTCCTCAGCGGAAGTTGGTCGTTGCTTCGCACGAACGGTTTTGCGCGCTTTGCGTGCCATTTTTTCTTAGCGTCCTTTTGCCAGGTCAAGTTTGCCGGTAATTGTCACGTATCCGGGCTTTATCGACACCGAATCTATCGTCGCATCGTATCCCAGCTCAGATGCGTCAAAAACAGGGTTCAGCTTGCTCTCTATATACTCACGGGCAAAGCTCGGTGCCGGCACACCGGCTGCGTTGATTTTCTTTATATCAAGCACCAGTTTTCTTTGGCCGTCGATGCCGAGCGAGGCTTCAGCGCTAATTGTTGTCGTCAGTCCTATTAAGGATGGGCTTGCGCGCGCTATCATACGCCCTTCTTTGAGGTCGATCCCGAGACCGGGAATACTGGGGTAAGTTTTCTTTAGGTAACGTTCCAGTTCCTTTTCTGAAAGCTCGACGGAATACGTTGCTCCGGCAGAATCGGTAATGATTCGTTTGTCCGGATCGAATTCGACTTCATTGAGGCAGACGTCCAGGCGCGAAACCTCCAAACCGTTCGGTAGACGAACATCCTCACCCTTTATATACACTCTGCTAAGTCTGTGGCGAAGCATTTTAACTGTCGAGCCGGAAACGGTCACTTGATATGACGATGCTGGGCCGATTATCTGCGGCAAGCAGCTTTCAATGCCCTTCTCGATCCGATTCTTGATACTTCCACCGCAGCCAGCGAGCATCGATTGCAGAAAGAGACAACCAACAATAAGCGACAATGAGCAAAAGATCCAACTGAGAGAGTATCTTTTTTTCGCCAATCTTTCCGTCATTAGAACTCGCCAAACGCTGGGCTTTTCTATGTGTTTGTGTTATTATACATATCGACCATGCCCGAATGGAAGGCGGTTTGAGTCAGTCTAGATGGGAATTTTATCCAGAGTATTCAGCAGATTTTCTCGCGGTATAGGAATTGACTTAGGAACTGCGAACACATTGGTGCACGTTCGCGGTAAGGGGATACTCTTGAGGGAACCCAGTGTAATAGCGCTGGATACCCACACCAGGAAAGTGCTGGCTGTTGGGGAAGCTGCGAAGAGGATGCTCGGTCGAACGCCCGGAAGTATAGTGGCAATCAGACCTCTCAAGGATGGAGTCATAGCGGACTTCGATCAGACCGAGCAGATGCTTCGAGGCTTCATACGCAAGGTCCATCGACACTGCGGTTTAATACAGCCCACTGTAGTTGTGGGAATACCCTCTGGAGTAACCGAAGTCGAATGGAGAGCGGTTAGGGAAGCCGCAATTAAGGCTGGAGCAGCCGAGGCCTACACTCTTGAAGAACCCTTTGCTGCTGCTATTGGCGCCGGATTACCAGTAAGCGAGCCTACGGGGAGCATGATAGTCGATATCGGCGGAGGAACATGTGAGGTCGCCGTAATATCGCTCGGCGGAATTGTTTGCAGCCGCTCGATAAGAGTTGCTGGCGATGAGATCGACGAAGCCATAGTTGCCTATGTGCGAAAGGTCTACAATCTCCTAATAGGCGATCGAACTGCAGAGGAAGTCAAGATAGAAATTGGCTCTGCCTACAAGCTTGAACAGGAAATGACTATGGAGGTCCGGGGACGAGATTTGGTATCCGGACTGCCCAGAAGTGCTGTTATATCCAGCGAAGAGGTTCGAATCGCTATACATGATCCAGTCATGGAGATTGTGGAGGCAGTCAAACTCACGCTGGAGCAGACTCCGCCGGAACTTGCAGCCGATATTATGGAGCGTGGAATTGTGCTTGCTGGCGGAGGAGCTCTTCTGAGGGGACTTGATACGCTCATCAGCATAGAAACCGGTATGCCGGTACATGTGGCTCCCGATCCGCTAAGCTGTGTTGTTATCGGTACAGCCAAAGCACTGGAAGAGTCCGAGAGCAATCCGGCGCTTAAGAAGGCACTCTTAGGTTCGACTATGCGCCAGACCCAACGAGTAGGGTAATGCCCAGCTTCTTGCGCAATAAGACGGTTTTCTCTTTAATAGCGTTGCTGGTCTTGGGAATGGTGCTTGGTAGCGCACACAATCGCGCTTTGGAGACCGGCGAGTCGTTTGCTCCATCCAATATCGTTCGCACGGTGCTAATTCCAGTAGAGGCGACATTTCATCGTGTGTTCGCTGTTGGAGAGTGGCTGTTGCGTTTTGTCAGACCAAGAAGCGCAATTCTCAGAGAAAATGCTGCCTTGCGCCGAGAAGTGAAGAGGCTTACGGAGGAGAATGCCCGACTAAGAGAAGCTGCCGAAGAAAACGTGCGTCTGAGACAGGCTCTGCATCTTCGGCTATCTCTGCCTTTTGAGATGGTTCCTGCAGAGATCATCGCACGCAGCGGAAGTGGTTGGTTTGATACGGCTACTATCGATCGCGGTCGAAAGTCCGGTATTAAAAAAGGCGACGCTGTGATCTGTGTAAGAGGACTGGTTGGCCAGGTGGTGGAAGCTGATGCTTTTACGTCGCAGGTCGTTGCCCTTACGGACCAAAACAGTGCTGTCGGAGCACTTGTGCAAAGATCTCGGCAAGCAGGTATAATTCAAGGTCAAGGACCGGATTTGCTTGTCCTCAGTTATCTGCCGAAAGACGCCGACGTCAGGGAGAAAGATATAGTTGTGTCTTCCGGAATGGGGCGTGTGATCCCAAAAGGTCTTCCAATAGGGCGCGTTGTCGAAGTGATTCGCGACTCAATCGGAGGCACGACATCTGCTCTTGTCAAACCAAGCGCAAGGCTTGATAACACAGAACAAGTCTTCGTGATAAAGACAGGTCAAACTGTTCCGGTGAATTGATGCGCTATATCTGGCCGATTATCAGTTTATTGATTGCTGTAGGATTGCAGGTAAATCTGCCTTCCGCAGTCAAAATATTTGGAGCGAAACCGGACCTGGCGCTAGTAGTTCTGATAGCTTATGCTCTTGCTGCTGACCCTATGTTTGGAGCGATACTGGGCTTTGCAGCAGGGTTAATACACGGTTCTGCTGTCGGGATAAGCCTTGGAAGCTTCATAGCTACTAGAACTATTACGGGATTCATAGCCGGTCTGCTGACTACGCGCGTTTTTAGCGAGAATCCCATCGTACCGATGTTCTCTGCGGCATGGCTCACGCTCGTTAACGAGCTCATGTTCCTGCTCATCAACCCTCGGCTTGCACCGGCAATTGCATTTCGGACTATTGGCGGCGAATGCCTCTTTAATTCTCTGCTGGCGTTTCTTCTTTATTGGCTCTTGAAGTATCTGGAAACCCGACGGAAGATTCGACTTGTCAACGCAAGAATATAGCGCACTGAAGAATTATTAGAGCCGGCTTCTATGAGTCGGAAACCTCATCTCTAATTCCTTTGCGTTCCCCATTATCACACCTGGCACGCGAATTGCTGTAAGGTGTTCCGGCGGAAAGGGGGTATGCCTTTGGCACCGGATTTCCTCTCCGATACAGCCGCGATTGTACTTGGTAAGACGCTTGATGCAACCGCGGCGCGTCAAAAGTCGATAGCAAATAACATTGCCAATGTCGAGACGCCAGGATATAAGCGAAGCTACGTTTCTTTCGAGGAAGAGTTGAGAAGTGCGCTCAATCGGAAAGACAAA